>Ga0206123_10000362_pt1 | contig 45187 bp, 52 predicted proteins | sample Helgoland_Spring_2_FD_160086 | JGI IMG/M metagenome (GOLD analysis project Ga0206123, IMG submission 160086) | Pelagic subsurface seawater microbial communities from Kabeltonne, Helgoland, North Sea - Helgoland_Spring_Bloom_20160316_1 | ecosystem: Environmental > Aquatic > Marine > Epipelagic ...
AGTCGCGACCGTTACGAGTACTACCACCGGCTTTTTTATGTGCCATGTTTCAATCCTCTCGTTGCGTCCGGATCAGCCCTGGATCCCGGTGATTTTCACCGCCGTGTACCACTGGCGATGGCCTTGCTGCTTGCGGGAGTGCTTGCGGCGACGGAACTTCACAATTTTGATTTTCTTGTGACGGCCCTGCTCGACCACTTCGGCGGTAACCTTGGCACCGTCCAGCAACGGCTGGCCGACTTTTACGTCGTCGCCGTCGGCTACCAGCAGCACTTGATCAAAGTCCACGGACTCACCGGTGGCCACTTCAATCTTCTCCACGCGCAGGGTATCACCCTCTTCAACGCGGTACTGCTTGCCACCCGTCTTGATGACTGCGTACATCCTGCTTACTCCAGATGGTTCCTCGCGGGCGGACCGGCTCAGGCCGAGTCTCTTTCGGTGCCCGTGGGATGATTAAATCGGGTCGCGAAGTGTACGCTAAAGGCCGATCCGCCTCAAGCCCGCGCGGCACGGCTTTTTCAGCCATCTTTTCGGAACCGGGTTTTCTTGACTGGCAGGGCCCCGCTGCTAGCATTGCCGGCTGTTTACCGCCCCTTTTTAGCCGGATAGCTACTTCATGGATTTCAAGGCCATCAGCTCTGTCGTCGCCGAGGATTTCGAGGCGGTGAACCGCTTCATCACCCATCACCTGGACACCGAAGTGCCTCTGATCCGGGAGGTGGGGGAGTATATCGTCGACTCCGGCGGCAAGCGTCTGCGCCCGCTGGTGGGGCTTCTCAGCGCCCGCGCCTCCGGCTACACCGGGGCACAACACGTCGATGTGGCGGCGGTGATCGAGTTTCTGCACACCGCCACCCTGCTCCACGACGACGTGGTGGACGAATCCAGCCTGCGCCGGGGCAGGCCCACCGTGAATGCGGTGTGGGGTAATTCAGCCAGCGTTTTGGTCGGCGATTTCCTGATCTCCCGGGCGTTTCAACTGATGGTCGCTCTACGCGATCAGCGCTTGCTGGAAATCCTCTCGCAGAGCACCAACACGATTTCCGAAGGCGAAGTGCTGCAGCTCATCAACACCCGCGACCCCAGCACCACCGAACCAAGCTACATGCGGGTTATTCACCACAAAACCGCCAAGATGTTCGAGTCGGCGGCGGAGACCGGCGCCGTTCTCGGAGCCCGCACCGAAACAGACTTTTCCAGGGCGTTCGCCACTTTTGGTCGCCACTTAGGGATCGCTTTTCAGCTTATCGACGATGTTCTCGATTATCAGGGCAACGTTAACGAGCTTGGCAAAAATGTTGGTGACGACCTGGCCGAGGGCAAACCCACCCTGCCGCTGATCTACGCCATTCAGCACGGAGCCCCGGATCAGGCCGGCCTGATCAAGGACGCGATCCGCACCGGCGGGCTGGAACAACTGGAGCATATCGTGGAGATCGTGCACGCTTGCGGTGGTCTCACCTATACGGTGGAGCGGGCCGCCGAACAAACCCGGCTGGCGCTGGACGCTCTGACACCGGTGCCGCCCTCGCGCTATAAGGACGCACTTTATAGCCTGGCCGAAGAATCCTTGAAGCGGACGCATTAAACTGTCTGCTTACGGTGAACACGCTTACGGAGAACCACGGATGAAACGCACGCTCGCTATCCTTTTGACCAGCGCCGCCCTGTCGCTGACCGGCTGCGCACTGAGCCCACAGCAAATCGAAGTGAATCCCAAGGCCGAGGTACAAGCCGCCAACCGGGGCAATAACCAGCCGGTGCAGGTGATCGCCGTGGATTCCCGCAACCGCAAGGAGTTCGGCTCCCGGGGCGGAGTCTACAAGAACACCTCCCTGGTGCAGCCCGCCAATGATCTTCGCCCGGCAATCGCGGAAAGCGTGCGCAAAGGTCTGCAGACCCTCGGCTACAACGCTTTCAACCCAGGCGCCGACGCCACCACCCTGGAAGTCCGCCTGGAGCAACTGGACTACATCCCGGAAGAGGGCTCGGTGGTCAATGAAGTCACCCTGAACCTGGAGCTGGTTGCCGAGGCGCGACGCGGCAACACCACGCATGTCGGCACCTATAAAAGCAGCGTGCAGCACGATGTGCCGTTCACCCCATCGGCGGCGCGCAATCAGGAAATGATCAACGACATCCTGAGCCGCTCCATTGAGCGGATGCTCAATGACCCGGAAATGCAGGGCTTCCTGGCCGGCAACGACAACCCCTGATTGCCCCTTAGTCGTTTTCCGCCTCCACCGACACCGAGGGCGCCTCGGGGTCGGTGAGGTCCACGGTCAACACCAGGGGACGGCAACAGATGTGGCAGTCCTCCACGTATTCCTGATCGCCCTGGGACGGGTCCACCAGAGCGTCGAAGTGCTCCCAACAATGCGGGCACTGCACGTCCACGGCGATTAATTCCACAACCATTCCTCCTGGCGCATTCCGCCTTCAATTCCCGGGCAATGCCAGACTTGCCAGCCAATCCGGCGGATCATCAAGGCGAACGGGCTCACCCTGCCCCCACACCGGTCCGGGCCAGCAGGGGTCGTGTCGGAATCGGGCGATAATATGAACGTGCAACTGCGGCACCAGGTTACCCAAGGCGCCCAGATTGATTTTATCGGCCCCGGTCACCCGCTCCAGCTCCCCGGCAAGGTGATTCACCGTCGCCAACAACGTCCGCTGTTCCGCCTCCGGAAGGTGGTGCCATTCGCGCAATGCCTCGCGCTTGGGCACCACGATCAGCCAGGGAAAACGGGCGTCGCGCATCCAGCGCAGCCAGCACAACTCGGTTTCGCCCAAAACGCCGGTATCGGCGGCAAGACGGGGGTGCAATTCGGTCATTCATGGCTCCCGGGGTCGGGTCGCCGGCACCGGTCAGGTGACGGTACGGCGACAAGAAAGATGCGATCGGCCATAAAAAGCTCTACGATGATACGCAAAAAATAGAACCGGCCGGCACTCACCGTCACCGTGCGTCAGCGCGGAACGGGTAAAAAAAGGAACGTCTGGCCCTGTCACCCAGGGATGGTCCGAATCCATGCGAGCGCCGACGCCCGTCGGCACTACGATACCTGTTTGGGGGAAGGTCATGGAATGGGTTGTCATCGTTACCGTCGTGGCGCTACTACAATGCGCCCTGTTCAGCTTCGTTGTGGGCCGTGCCCGGGTTAAATACCAGATCCGCGCGCCGGCGGTGCAGGGCCACGAATTATTCGAACGCAGCCAGCGCATCCACGCCAACACAGTGGAGCAATTAATACTGTTTCTGCCCGGCTTGTGGTTGTGCGGCTGGTATCTGGAACCGCGCGCCGCCGCGGCGCTTGGCGTTATCTTCGTGGTCGGCCGGCAGCTCTATTTCAATGCCTATCTGGAGACGCCCCGGGAACGGGGGCGTGGTTTCCTGATCGGCTTCCTGGCCACTCTTACCTTACTGCTGGGCGGGCTCGGCGGCGCGCTCGCGGACTTAATCGTTTCGCTGTAAACCGCGGCTCTCAACCACGCCCTTCGCTCTCTCACCGATAGTCCGACGGGCTCCTGGCGGTCCAGCGCCGGAAAGCCCGGGCGAAGTTGGAGGCATCCGAATAACCAAGCGCCAAGGCGATGTCATCCACCGAGCGGCCGCTTTGCGTCAGGTACTCCACCGCCAGCCCCTTGCGCAAGTCGTCCAACAACTTCTGATAACTGGTACCCAGTTGCTGGAGCTTGCGCTTCAACGTCCGCGACGACATATGCAGCTCCGAGGCCACCTCCTCGACGCCCGGAAAACCACCGGAGCCGGCCAGCATAATGCGCCGCACCTGCCCGAGCAGCGCCGGCGGCGCTTTGATCTGCTCCATTTCCTGTTCACACTGGGCCGCGGCCATTTGCGCCAGGCGCGGGTCGGCAAAGCGCAATCGCCGCTGCAACCGCTCAGCGGGGAACCGCATCTGGCTGTAGGCACAGTCGAAATAGATCGGTACCGGAATCAACGGCCGCAGGCGAGAGAAATACTCGGGCTCCGGATAGGCGAACCGCAGTTCGCCGAGAATCTCGATATCCGGCATTAACTGCAGCCCCATGAAATGGAAGCTGGAGAACAGGCTTTCGGTGAGCAATGGACCGTGCTCGCCCAAGGACAGCATTTCATTGAGCTGCAGCACAGCCCAATCGCCTTCCACGAACGCCTCCAACTGAACGATGGTGCCGCGGGTACGGAAAAACTTTACCGCCAACTCAATGGCATCGCCAAGAGTATTACTGCTCATCGCCGCGTAGCCGAGAAAACCATGCGAGGACAGCGGCATGGAAGCACCCAACTCCCAGCCAATCCAAGGTTCACCGGTCAGCTCCACCAGCCGCCGCGAGAAACGTCTGAATGCCAGCGCGGTAACGCGGGCTTTCGGATCCCGCCAACAACCGGGCTCGATCTCCAGACCGGCGAGCGCCTGCTGCTCGTCGATGCCCCGTTTCTGAAGGGCCTCCAACATGGGGCCCAGGTATTCAGCGGAGAGGGTGTAGTCCTCCGCGGTCATTTTTAGAATCGTCATACTCTCAGCCCGTTTTCTTTCAGCCCCTTCATGGCCCAAAATGACCAGGAAACCACAAGATACCCGTTTCCCAAGCATCGGGGCAAGTTTCCCCCTAACAGGAGTCATTACCGCCCTGTTTGTGTATTGCCGCCCCGGGCCGGCTCTTGCTAGCGTGATTGATCCCTATTACCGCCGAGGAGCTGGCCATGACCGCTGCCACCCTGAAAGGAAAAACCCTCTTCATCACCGGAGCCAGCCGTGGCATTGGTAAGGCCATCGGTGTACGCGCCGCCCGTGACGGCGCCCGAGTAGTCTTGTTCGCCAAGACCACGGAGCCGCATCCGAAGCTGCCCGGCACGCTGTACACCGCCGCCGAGGAAATCGAAGAGGCGGGTGGCAAGGCGCTGGTTTGCGTGGGGGACATTCGCTATGAAGACCAGATTCAAGCGGCGGTGGATAAGGCGCAGGAGGCGTTCGGCGGCATCGACATTCTGGTCAACAACGCCAGCGCCATCGCGCTGACACCCACCGAAACCACCACCATGAAATCCTATGATCTGATGAATCAGGTCAACAGCCGGGGCACTTTCATGGCCAGCAAACTTTGCCTGCCGCTACTGCGAAAAGCGGACAACCCGCACATTCTCAACCTGTCACCACCACTGAACATGAACCCCGCCTGGTTCGGCCGGCACCTGGCGTACACTATGGCCAAATACGGTATGAGTCTCTGCGTGCTGGGCATGGCCGATGAATGCGCCGGCAAAGTAGGCGTCAACGCCCTTTGGCCACGTACCGCCATCAACACCGCCGCGGTGCGCAATCACCTGGGCGGCGACATGGCCGTGCGCGCGGCCCGCCAGCCGGAAATAATGGCCGATGCGGCTCACTGGATTCTCACCCAACCGCACGCGGGGTGCAGCGGCAACTTCTTTATCGACGACGAAGTGCTCAGCAAGGCCGGGGTCGCTGACCTATCGGTGTATAAAGTGGACCCGGAAGTGTCCGACGACCAGCTGCTGCCCGATTTCTTCCTGGACTAGCAGCACTGGCAAAGATTGTCACATCTTGCCGGCGGACGACGCCGACCGCCGGCACGCCCCAACCCCCTCGAAGCCAAGCAACTGATTTTCAAGCTAAAATTTTTTTATATGGTTTGGCATGGTTCTCGCTTTATCCGGACAGGCAACGGGTAAAGCACTATGAGCAAGGTGATAAGAATCGAAAAACGACACCCGGAAACCGCCCTGGAGAACCTCAACCGGCTCACCGGGCTGGATTTCCAGGACTGGCCGGAGTCATTGCTGGATTGCGGCGACGACATCGCCGTGGATAACCACCAGCGCGATTACCCGAAGCGTCGGGGGGAACGGGCGACGCCGCCACGGCGGCGCGCCCATCAAGGGGGCTAAGGCCCCGGGGCGCCGGGTCCGCTGAAGGGGAGCGGGCCCCGGCGGCCTTTTTTCAAGCTCAGTAATTGGAGATCAGCTTGTCCTGCGGGCGCAAAGCGGTGCCGCGGCGCTGCATGTATAACTCTTCCACCACATAGCGCATCCCCGGGTCCGACAAACGCAACGACAACTGCACCTGCTCCACACTGTCATTGAACCGCAAGCGCACCAACCCGGAAAGCAAAGCGCTGCCATCACCGTTAACCTCGGCGGCATCCACCAAAATCGCCTGATCGTTATTGGTATCCAGATAACGGACCAGTAACTGCACGGTACCCGGCTTCCCGGAAACCCGGGCCCAGGCGGCCACGTTGAATTCAGCGTCCCATTGCCGCGCTCGGGCCGGGCGCCCATCCGCCCAAATCCGGCTGGGCACCTTGGCAATGAATTTTTCGATCATGAATTAGTATCTCTACCTGTTGAGGAGTCTCTGGCTCCTAGTACTTTCCTATGGAGTGTAAGCGCTCGCCCCGGGTTCCCGCCACGTCGGACTTGGCGTCCGGGTTGGGAATCTCATCACAAGCTGCCACATTCATCTCATTTTTTGCTGTCTGATTGTCAGACAGTATTTCCAATACTGCCGATCCACCACTCTATGATTCTACTCATCACGGCGCGGCCGCCTTCGGTCGCCGATTTTCCGCGGAATAGTAAGGAATGATCATGGGTGCACTGAAAGAGATTCGTGAACAGCAAAACAATCTGGTTCAACGTGCCAAAACGCTGAGCGACAAACTGTATCTGGCCGGTCTGGGCGCTTATAGCAAAGCGGGCGACAGTTCAGAACAACTGTATGGCAAGTACATCCAAGCCGGACAGGAAGCCTACGGCGACGAAGCGAAAAGAAAATCCAATGTCCACCTGGCTGGCCGTGGACTAGTAGTAAGCACTCGCAAACTTATCGACGAAGCCCCCGCAAAACGCCAGGAACTGTACGAACAGTTCATTACCAGCGGCAAGCAGGAACGCGGCGAGAAAGCTGAAACAACCAATGAATTCGTATTGGCCGGCCTGGGCGCCGTCAACGCCCTGCGCGAGCAAAGTCAGAAGTTGTTCGACGAGCTGGTCAGCACCGGCGAGAAAGAGCGCGCCTGATTCCCATATCTCTGCCTGCTCTCCTTTGATGGGGCCCTTTCGGGCCCCTTTTTTTGGTTTATCGCCCATTCACGGGTTTGGCCCGAATACCCCATGACAGTGTCCCGCCACGGGGCTAGGCTCGTGTTTTCAAGCCGGCGCGCTCCCCACCGCCGGGCTTCCATCAGCAAACGAGGCAAGCATGGCAAAACGCGGACGGGACCGGCGCTCCGCTTCCACTACCGGGCGCCTTTGGAAACTCACTGGTATGACCACGTCCATCGCTACCCGGGTGGCCTCTCACCAGGTAAAAGGCTGGTTTCAATCGGACCAGGACCGGGCCACCAGCCGCGAGGCGCTGATGCGTCATATCGGCCAAGAAGTGGCCGCGACTCTGGGCGAGATGAAAGGCGCGGTAATGAAGGTCGGCCAGATCGCCTCACAAATGCAGGATGTCCTGCCTCGGGAGATCAGTGAGCAGTTATCGGTACTGCAGAACGCTTCCGCCCCCATGCCTTTTCACGTGATTCGCCGGCAGTTGGAAAAAGAACTGGGCGGACCGGTGAGTGACTTTTTCCAGGTCCTCGATGAAACGCCGTTCGCCGCCGCCTCCATCGGCCAGGTGCACCGCGCCACCACACTGGCCGGCGATGATGTGGTGGTAAAAATCCAGTATCCGGCGGTCAAGGCATCGATCGACTCCGATATGAAGCACCTCAAACGGATTCTTAAGCTGGGCAGCCTGCTGCGCGTGGATGAGCGGGCGCTAGATGCCGTGTTCATCGAAATCCGCGCGCAATTAGAGGAAGAGCTGGATTACCTGCGCGAGGCGGACAATGTGCGTCTGTTCCAGGCCTTCCACCGGGATGACGACGATGTGGTGATCCCCACGGTGTTCCCGACCTTGTCGGGCGCCACGGTGCTCACGCTGAGTTTCGAGGACGGCGTTCCCTTGGATCAGGTCGGCAACCAGAACGGCTTTGACCAGGCCCTGCGCAACCGTTTAGGCGAGCGCCTGTTCGATATTATCGGGTGCCAGATATTCCAACTGCGCACCGTCCACTGCGATCCGCACCCGGGCAACTTCGCATTCCGCGCCGACGGCAGCATCGTGCTCTATGATTTCGGCGCGGTGAAGCGCCTGCCCGAAGAGGACGTGCGGTTGATGGCCACTCTGGTACGCGCCTCATTGGACGGCGACTGGCGGCACCTTGACCGGACCCTGATCGAAATCGGCGCACGCCGCTCCGACAGCCAGGTTCCGGACCGGCTTTACCAAGCCTGGGTGCCGGTGCTGCTCAAAGCTTTCGCCGAAACACCTTTTGACTTCGGCAAGGCCAGCCTGCATCAGGATGTGGTGGCACAGGCGCGCCGCACGCCGCTTGAAGAAATGCTCAAATTTCAACCCAGCTCCCGGACCCTTCTGGTGCAACGAGTGGTGGGTGGACATTACTGGACCATGAAGAATCTCGGCGTCGCCAGCGCCTTCCGCCCGCGCCTGGAAAAACTGCTGACTCAGCAAGGGTGAGTGCACGATATCGCAACAAAAACGCCGGCGGTCGCCGGCGCTGCTGATTGCCTCGAACAATCCTTAAAAAGCGGAGCGCAGCCCGACGCTGACCGCGGAAATTTCTTCTTCGTCCTGGTCGTAATAGCGCATGTACTCAAGATTGGCGCCCAGGGTATCGGTAATATTGAAATCCAGACCGGCGCCATAGGATTCATCTTCGAAGCTTTCACTTTCATCCGTGCTGACGCCCGCCACCGTGTACTTCACGTCGGCTTTCATCTTAGTGTAGCCACCAACCACATAGGGGTGAATGGTCTCCGACAGGGGCGCGGAAAGCTTCAAATAGCCACCGTACATGTGGTCCATATCGTATTCGAATGTACCTACTGGCGTACTCTTGGAGTCACCGTCAAGTCCGGTGCCGCCACGCGCTTCCAGAGCGATGAAGTCATTGAACTCAATACCGGCACGCAATGTCACGCCGTCCACTTTCAGGGTGTCCTCATCCACATCGTCGTTGTCGTACTGGAGCTGATTATAGTTGGCGCCAATATACGGCCCGGCCGCGAAGGCGCCACCGGCCATAACCGAACAAGACAACACCATTGCACTACTAAGGATTTTGATCTTCATGTGCGTCTCCTTTGCGTCAGAAGTCGGTATTTTGAAAGCCAGGTCTTGGCGGCGTTCCCCCCGGCCGGTTAAATACGGTAAAAGGGAGGCGACTCAGTTCACGCTTTGCACAGCGAATGCCACCAACAACCCAAAAGCGTCAGGAAACCTATAATGCGGGCATGGTCATGGTTAGCGGGGATGGCGGCAATCCTGGTCTTGCTGGCCAGCGGGACGGCCCAGGCCCTTGATCTGGAAAGCGACACCCACTACCAAGCCGCCACCGACCTGCGCTGGATGGAGGCACCCCCGGACCAGCTTACCCCGGCGCAGGCGCTTAACGATTTGCGTAGCGGTAAGGGACAGCGCCTGGGGCGCAGCTACCCGGCAATGGGATTCCGCGATCAGGATCAATGGTTTTTATTGAATCTGAGCAACCAGTCCGACATCGACATCTGGTACCTGCACGTCGGTCGGCCCCACCTGGACTATCTGGACCTGTATATCTACGACCAGGACGGCACGCCACTGCGACACTTACGCAGCGGCGACCGAGTACCCTTCGCCGAGCGCCCACTCCCCCACCACCAACTTATTTTCCCCATCGCGGTGCCTGAACAGGCACACTGGTCCATTTTATTCCGGGCACGGGGAGACAACGTCATCGACTTCCCGCTTTCGATCCGCTCACCAAATAACTTCAATCAGCATGACGGCCACCTACAGCTTAGCTATGGGTTCTATTTCGGTTCGGTGCTGATCATGTGTTTGTTCAACCTTCTTATTTTCTTTTCCATTCGAGAGCCGAGCTATCTGCTTTACGTTCTTTATCTTGGCACCTTCGGCCTCAACCTCTTTGCCCGCGAAGGTCTTGCCTATCAGTGGCTCTGGCCCGAAGCCAGCGAGTGGAACCATCGCAGCCTACCGGTATTGAACCTCCTCACACTGGCGTTCTCGATCTTCTTTTCCTGTTCTTTTCTGGAACTGAAGAGAAGAGCCCCGGCACTGAATAGAAAACTGTTTATCACCGCGGTGGCGCTGCTCGCGATAACCCCGTTTACCTTCCTGAACTTTAAATTCTTTATACAGTTTTCAACGGCGGTGGTACTGCCCTGGCCGTTTATCGCCATCGCGCTGGCCGTTTGGTCGGTGCGCCGCGGCTATCAGCCCGCCCGTTTTTTTCTCATCGCCTTCACCGCCGTCGGCCTGGCCTCGGTGCTTTACATCCTAAAAACGTTCAACCTGATCGGCGGAAGCTGGTTTATTGAAAACGCCTTACAATTGGGGACCGTGAGTGAGGCTCTGCTGCTGTCTTTCGCACTGGCTCATCGCATGACCACTCTGAAATCGGAGAATGAGCGAGTCCACAAAGAGGCTCAAGAGGCGCTTGAACGCCGTGTGGAAGAGCGTACTCATGAATTGAATACGGCACTCAGTGCCCGCAGTGAATTTCTAGCGGTAATCAGCCATGAAATACGCACGCCGCTCAACGGCATCATCGGCACCGTGGACATGTTACGGGACAGCGACCTGGACAACACACAGCGCCGCCAGCTCCATGTGATTGAGCGATCCGGCAACACTTTGCTGGACCTGATCAACGATGTTCTCGATTACTCCCGGCTGGATGCCGGCAAGATGCCGGTCGAGCAAACCGAGCTGGATCTGCCGGCATTGATTGGTGAGTGTATTTCCCTCTTCGAAAACCGGGCACGCCTTAACGCCAACACCCTGACCCCGGACCTGCACCCGATGCTGGGGGAGTACTGCGTGGGCGACCCGGTGCGGCTGCGACAAATCCTGGTCAACTTGCTTAGCAACGCGGTCAAGTTCACGGAGAACGGCCACATCGTGGTAGACGCACGGCGCGACGAAGCCAACCGCGACTATGTGTTATTCAGCGTCATCGACTCAGGCGCCGGCGTTCCAGCCGATCAACAAGAGCACCTGTTCAACTATTTCCATCAGGCCGACCAGAGCAACCGCCGGCGCTACGGCGGCACCGGACTGGGCCTTGCCATTTGCCGTCAGCTAGCGGAAATCATGGGCGGAGAAATCGGCATGGAAAACAGCGGCACAGGCGGTTCCTGCTTTTGGTTCCGGTTACCACTGCCGACCAGCAAAACGCGAAATGACACACCGGCGTCGGGAAACCCGTCAACAGCAAGCATCAAAGGCGCACGGCTGCTGATCGTGGATGACAACCACATCAATTTGATGGTCGCCGTAGGGCTTTGCGAAAAACTAGGGCACCAATGCGAAACAGCGGAAAGCGGCGCTGAAGCCCTCGCCGTTCTGCTCTCTCACCCCAGCCAGTTCGACCTCATTCTGATGGATTGCGAGATGCCGGACATGGACGGCTTTGAAACCACCCGCGCGATTCAGGGCCTGCAACGTCAGGGTCGCCTGCCGGTGATTCCGGTGATCGCCCTCACCGCCCACGCGGTGCCGGACAAAATAGCCGCCTGTCATGATGCCGGCATGGTGGGGCATATCGCCAAACCGGCCAATCTTCGGCGTCTCGACGAAGCGCTTAGCGGTGCCCTGAGAGGCATGGCGGCGAGCCGTTAAACGTTTTTCAACAGATAGTCGGTGAAGCGGCTCAGATCGTTCAGCGAGGCGCACCGTCTCGCAGCACGACAGTACGGTTGATAGCGGGCCATGATAGCGTCACCACTGTTCCAGCGGGCCGGCGGCTCGGGGTTAAGCCAGAACACCTGACGGGCACGACGCGACACTTCCGCGAGATACTGCTCGCCGCCGGGCAGATCGTTGTTTCGAGCGTCACCGAGAATGATCACGGTGGTGTGTCGGTCGATCTCGGAGCCGCACAGGTCCACGAATTCTTCAAACATGGTGCCGTAATCGGTGCCACTGCCGGACACTCGATCAAGGATCCGCCCCACCGCCAGATCCGGTGAATAGCGATCAAAATCCCCGGTCACTTCGTCGAACCGGGCGGCGAACGCGAAACTGCGAACTCGCGGCAGCACATCGGTCATGGCGTAGAGAAACTGTAAAAGGAAACGCGCCGCATCACGCACTGAACTGGACACGTCGCAGATCACGAACACCTTGGTTTTGAGGCGCCGCTTTTCGCGCCAGTGCAACTGCACCGGCACGGCGTTATAGCGCAAGCTGGACGCCAGCGTTCGGCGTGCGTCCAGGGTGCCGCGCTTCGCTTTCTTTTGCCGCCGTTGGTGCAGGCTCGCCAGGCGGCGCGCCATGCGACGCACCAGCGTCTGCACCTGCTGAAACTCACGCAGCTCGCGAAAAGGAGCGGCGCGCATAGTATGCTCGCGCAATGCCCGGCCATGAGCCCGTCCGTGCAAATTGAACTGGCGCCGTACATGGCTTACCGCCAGCTCGCGTACCTGTTGGCGCCAGTCACGCAGCGCCCCGGCGCGCCGCTGGTCCGCACCGCTTGGCGACGCGTCCAGCCGAAGTACTTCATCGTCGACCGCGCCCATGCCCATATTCATCAACAAACGGCGAGCATACAGTCCTTGCTGAGTAATCACCTCCATATCGGTGAAATCCATTTCCCCGGCGGTGCGCGCCAGCGTTTGCTCTAGTTGCTGTGCGTCCTGGGCCACCAGATCCGCCGCCTGCTCGGCCAACCCCTGGCTTTCCTGCGGCGACAGAGATCCATCGCCGGCATCGCCCTCGCCGTCCAAGCTGTCGTCCGGTGCGGATTCAAACTGAAAAAAGGCCTCGAAACACTGGTCAAAATCCGGGCGTTCCAACTGGCTCTTCACTAATGTCAATGCCAGGGTTTCGCGGAATTGATCACGAGGATGGTAGCCGATCAAAGCCGCGGCTCGGAACGCTTCCTCCGCTTCCGTGGGAGAGACACGCACGCCCGCGCCACGAAGGGCGCGGACGAACTCATGCAGGCGACGGTCGGCCATGGCGGGGCCTCAAGCGGAACGGGGTTTGCGGAACCAGTGCGGCAGCAGGTCCCGGGCCAGTGCCACGTCCTGCTCGTTTTTCAGCACCAGCGCGAGGGTCTGCTCCACCAGTTCCGGCTCCAGACTGTCCGCGTGCAAGAGCACCAGCGCACGCGCCCAGTCCAGGGTTTCGGAGATTGCCGGCAGCTTCTTCATATCCTGCTCACGCAGGTGCTGGATAAACGCCACCAATTGGTCACGCAGTTGCTCACCCAGCTCCGGCACCCGTTCGGCGAGAATACGCTGCTCCAGCGCGGCATCCGGATAGGGGATGTAAAGATGCAGACAACGACGCTTAAGCGCGTCGGACAGCTCGCGCTGATCGTTACTGGTCAGGAATACCAGTGGTTGATGGCGCGCCCGGACGGTGCCCATTTCGGGAATGGAAATCTGGAAATCGGATAACAGCTCCAGCAAAAAGGCTTCGAACTCCTGGTCCGCTTTGTCGATCTCATCGATCAGCAACACCACCGGCTCATCGGCCCGCAGAGCTTGCAACAGGGGGCGCGGCTCCAGAAACGTCTCGCTGTAAAAAGCGTCGCCCAGGTCGCCAAGCCGCTGCATGCTGTGCTCCAGACTCTCCGTGTCCGCCAGCATGCCGCTCAATTTATCGCGTAGAAGCTGGGTATACAGCAGTTGCTTGCCGTACTTCCATTCATACAGCGCACGGCTTTCGTCCAGGCCTTCGTAGCACTGCAGACGAATCAGGGGGGCTTCCAGAAATGCGGAAGCCGCTTTCGCAAGCTCGGTCTTACCCACCCCCGGAGGACCTTCCACCAGTACCGGTTTGTGCAACTGGGCGGCCAGATACACGGCAAGTGCCGTGCGCTCGTCGCAGATGTAACCCTGACCGGCAAAACTGGTGACGACGTCGTCGAGGGAATCAATTCGAGTTTTCATGATGGATCAGGCTCCCGGCCGCCGGCGCCCGGCTCAATGCAGGGTGGTGCCGTCAGCCACTTCCACGGCGGGCGGTTCCACCACCGGCTCGCCGTCTTCATCGGTAACATCGAAGCGCATGGAGTGCACTTCACCGTCGATCATGTCGGGAATCCGGTCCAGAAAAGCGTCCAGGTGATCGGAATCGAAATGACGCTCCAAATCGTCCAGGGTCCTCCACTGCTGCCACAGCATGATCACCCTGGGAGTGTCCGCCTTGACGTACACCTCATAGGACACACAGCCGTTTTCAGCGCGGGCCTGGCTGGCCAGCTCCTGAGCCAGCGCCACCGCGCTTTCACGCAGCGTATCGCGGACCGGAATCACACCTTTTACGATGACCATATTGCCCCGGGGGTAGGAAAATAGCCGGCCAGTGTAACACAAACGGCCTATTCCCTCACCCTGGCGGGGCGTCGGCAGGCGCTAGAGCGCCGCCTTGAACGTCACGGAATCCGCCAGTGGAGCCCGTCCCACACGGGTACGATTGGCCGCCACCGACGGGTCTTCGTAGCCGAAACTGATGCCCACCAGAATAGCGGTGGACTCCGGCTCGCCGAACACCTCGCGTACATCATTGGGGAAATAGCGCATGCTGCCCTGGGCACAGGAGCCCACTCCGTAGGCGTTCATGGCGAGCATCAGGGACTGAATATACATGCCGACATCCAGCGCCACGGTGGGGCCGAACTCCCGTTCCATGCCGATAAAAACCACGTGCGGCGCGTCGAACAGCTCGAAGTTGCGCAACTGGGCCCGCATACGACCAGGCTTGTCGTCGCGGTCGATACCCATGTTGTTATACAGCTCCACGGCGCAATCCACCTGGCGCTGCCGGTATACGCCGCTGAACTTGCCCGCGTTCGGTTCGAAATCCGGCTCCATGGGCACGCCGGAGGTTACCTTTTCCACCATGCGGCGACGCAATTCGTCACGAACACCGCCGGAAGCGACAAACACCTTCCAAGGCTGAATATTGCAGTTGGAGGGCGCCAACTGAGCAAGCTCGAAGATCTGCGTCAAGGTGTCGTCGGGGACCGGCTTGTCCAGGAAGCCGCGCACCGAACGACGTGAATGAAGGGCCTCGGCCAGGGAGTGGGTTTCAGCGCTCATGAACCTACCTTCTAATTATGAAATAGCGTTCCATCCTAGCGCCTGACGCGGCGAATTTCGATCCTTCGGCTCAGAGGCGCTCACCAGCGGCCCAGCGACGCCCTCCCAAGGCGATGATCTCCACCTGGTCGCCGGCGTTTTCCGCCAGTTCCCGCCGACGCGCCGGAGACACATCCAGCATCGCGATCCCCAGGCCGAACATCACGGCGATGGCGGCTTCCGCTTCGCGCTGTGCCGGCACCGGCGGGCGATCCCGGGCCGCCACCGCCTCGCGAACGTCTTCCGCCAGCTCGTTGACCATCAACTGCAGTTCGCCATGAATCCGACGGCGGTAAGCCGGCCGGTGCCCCATTCGCTGTTGCACCAACAGGCGAAATTCATTTTCGTAATCCTGTTGGAAGCGCACGAAACGGGCCACCAGCTCACGTACCGCCCTGGCGGCCCCGACTTCGATCATGCTGCGCCGGCCTTCGGCCATGGATGAGCGCAGCCGAAAGCAGGCACGATCAATCAACGCCAGCCCCAACGCATCCATGTCCGGGAAATGGTTGTACAAAGAAGTAGCGGCCAGACCCGCTTCGCGGGCCACCTCACGCAGCCCGAGGCTGTCCAGCCCCCGCCCATCGGCCATCAAACCGGCGGCAGCGTCCAGTATCCGCTCACGGGTCTGCTTTTTTTGTTGCTGCCTGGCCCCTTCGCTCATTTCACGAACACTCGTTAGTCATTAATTCCATGCATATAGCCATGAAATGACCAGGAATAGCAAGATCAACGAAATAGTTTGACTAACAAATGTTCATAAATGAAAATACCGAACACTTGTTAGTTGTAAGCAAAGCGACAGGGCTCAACACTGGCCCTTTACTCACCGGCAGCGCATTATCGGAAAGTCTCCATATTCCAGAACAACGCCAGATGCCGGCCACCAGGGAAGATAGAAAAGGGGTTTTCGCATGAACTACTTCGTCACCGGAGCAACCGGTTTCATTGGCCGTTTTCTGGTCGCGCGCCTTCTCAAGCGCGAGGGTGCCCGGGTGTTCGCCCTGGTCCGTCCGGGTTCCGAGTACAAGCTTGACGCCATGCGTCGGCGGCTGTGCGTGGAAGAAAGCCGGCTGGTGCCGATTACCGGTGATCTGACTAAAAAGATGCTGGGCGTGAGCAAACGCGATCAAGACGACCTGGTGGGCCAGATCGACCACTTCTTCCATCTGGCGGCGATTTACGATCTCAGTGCGGACGAGAACACTCAGCGGTACATCAACATCGAGGGCACCCGGCAAACTCTGAAACTGGCCGAAAAGCTCAATGCAAAAGCCTTTCACCACGTGTCGTCGGTGGCCGCGGCCGGGCTCTATGAAGGCACCTTCAACGAAGACATGTTCGAAGAAGCCGGCCCCCTCAATGACCCCTATCTGCTCACCAAACATGAGTCCGAAGCCCTGGTACGCCAGGAAAGCCGTATTCCGTGGCGCATTTATCGCCCGTCACTGGTAGTAGGCCACTCCCAGACCGGTGAAATGGACAAGATCGATGGCCCCTACTACTTCTTCAAACTGATCCAGAAGCTCAAGGACTTCCTGCCCAACTGGATTCCCCTGGTCGGCGTGGAGAGCGGTCACTTCAACATCGTACCGGTGGATTTCGTCGCCGACGCCCTGGATCACATCGCTCACCAGGACGAGGGCAACGGCCAGTGTTTCCATCTCACCGCGGATCGCAGCTATAACCTGGGCGAAGTGATGGACATCATCGCTAGCGCCGCCCAGGCACCGCGCATGCCGGTGCGGCTGGATCAGCGCATGTTTGACGCCGTGCCCGGCTTCGTGCGCAAAGGCGTCAACGCGCTGACCCCGAAACTGCTGATCAACCAGGCGCTGGAGAATCTCGATATTCCGCCCACGCTGATCAAATTTCTCACCTTCCCGACCGAGTACGACAACCGCCGGGCAGCGGCGGCGCTGGCAGGCAGCGGTATCGAAGTGCCGGAACTGGAAAGCTACGTGCAACAGTTGTGGGACTTCTGGGAGAACCACCTGGACCCGGACCGCGATGAGCGCGAAGACGAACTGCAGCCATTGCCTTCCCTGCCAGAACGGGCCGAGGACAAGATAGTGATGATCACTGGCGCCACCTCCGGTATCGGCAAAGCTTCGGCGCTGAAGCTCGCCAGAGCCGGCGCCACGGTGCTGGTGGTCGCGCGCACTCCTGAAAAACTTGAAGAAACATTGCACGAAATCAAACAAGTGGGCGGGAACGCGCGCGCTTATCAGTGTGATGTATCCAAGGTCGAAGCCGTGGACGAACTGGTGGAGCAAGTGCTAACCGACTATGGCCGCGTGGATATCCTGGTTAACAACGCGGGCCACTCCATCCGTCGCTCAGTGGTGCATTCGTTTCATCGCTTCCATGATTTCGAGCGCACCATGCAACTGAATTACTTCGGCTCCCTGCGACTGATCATGAGACTGATGCCGGGTATGATCGAACGGGGCTTCGGCCATGTGATTAACATTTCCAGTATTGGCGTGCTCACCAATGCGCCGCGTTTTTCCGCCTATGTGGCCTCCAAGGCGGCCCTGGATTCCTTTACTCGTTGCGCTGCCAGTGAGCTGGCGCACCAGGGTATTCATTTCACCACCATCAACATGCCCCTGGTTCGCACCCCCATGATCGCGCCAACCAAACTGTACAACCACGTGCCCACCATCAGCCCGAACCAGGCCGCCGATATGATCTGCGAGGCTATCGTGCGACGCCCCAAGCGTATCGCCACCAGTCTGGGCATTATGGGCCAGGTGATGCATTTCCTGACGCCCAAGGTGACCGAAACGATCATGAATACCGGTTATAAGATCTTTTCAGATTCCGCCGCCGCTACCGGCGGCAAGGAAAAAACACCGAAAAAGATCAGCCGGGAACAAGCCGCCTTCTCACGGCTGTTCAAGGGCATTCACTGGTAAGCCAGTGCCGCCTGCCGGGTTTCGTCGAGCGGCACTTGATCAAACGCTTGTTTGAATGCAATCTTAGGAGGTCTTCCATTTCCGCGGAGCACCTCCTCCATGAACAATATCGAATGGCAGCGGCCGAACCTTCGGCCGCATGTTAAGCGCCTTTCTTCCGCCGTTAGCTGGCGTTGGCGCCAGCGACTCGCCCCCCGGGGCGCGCTGCGCCGCCGCGTCAACCGGAAGGTGGTCATGATCACCGGTGCCAGCTCCGGCATTGGCGCCGGCCTGAGCCATCGGCTGGCGATGGCCGGGGCTACGGTATTACTGGTGGCCCGCTCGATTGAGAAACTCCAGACCACCGTGGAGGACATTCACGCCGCCGGTGGCCGGGCCCACGCCTACCGCTGCGATCTGGCCGATCTGGACAGTTGCGACCGCCTTTGCGAGCAGCTTCTCGCCGAACACGGCAGCGTGGATATTCTGGTCAATAACGCCGGGCGCTCCATCCGCCGCTCGGTGATGCACAGCCTGGACCGCTTCCACGATTATCAGCGCACTATGCAGCTCAATTACTTCGGCGCCATCCGGCTGGCCATGAACCTGATCCCCGCCATGCAGGCCCATGGCGGCGGGCATGTGATCAACGTTTCCACGATGGGCGTGCAAAGCGCGCCGGCTCGTTTCTCCGCTTATCTTGGCTCCAAATCCGCATTGGAAGGCTGGACCCTTGCCGCACAAAACGAACTGGTGCACACCGGCGTCGAATTCACCCTGATGAACTACCCACTGGTGCGCACTCCGATGATCGCGCCGACCGCCATCTATCGGTATGTGCCGGCGATGAGCGAACAACGTGCGGTGGACTGGCTGTGTAACGCCATCGTGACCCGGCCGAAACGCAAAGTACCGGCCTTCGGACTGGCCTCCCAGGTGATGTATCAGATACTGCCGAAGACGTCCGAGCTGATCGTCAATACCAGCTTTCAACTGTTGCGTGACCGGCCGGAGACGGCAGCGCCCCAAGCGGAGGAAAAAAAGAACGTGACCCGTCTGCGAACCGATCGCCGCCAGCGCCTGGAATAAACAATAAAAGGTTCATCGCGGTTTAGCGGGCTCTCCATCGGGGGCCGCTGTGCCGAGGTATGCCGCTCAGGGCAGCGCCTTCTCGAGAAAATTAAGTATCTCCCGGTTCACTTCCGACGCCTGTTCCATCTGAATCCAATGACCGCATTGGTCCAGCACCACGGTACTCAGATCGGGCACATAGTCCGGCATGCGGGCCAGCGCCTTCTGACCGAACAGTAGCACCGGATCCTGCATACCACCCAAAAACAAGGTGGGCGCGGGAATCATCCAGTTTTCATCGTCACGGCTTTCTTCCCAGGAAGCATCCATCGCCCGGTACCAGTTGAGCGCCCCGGTGAAGCCGGTCTTGGTGAAGCGTGCCACGTAGTAGGCAAGATCCTCATCACGCATCCAGCGCGGCGGCGCCGATGGCCGTTGCATCGACTGCAGCACTCCGGTGCTGTCCGGCGCGACACTGAAATCGTCAATGCCGTCGGCGGACAGGCTGTGGAACATCCGCCGCAGGCTGTCTTCCACATCCGCCTCCAGTTCCTGCTCGGGAAGCTCCGGGCGCTGGAAGTACAGCATGTAGAAAAAATGGTCGCGAAACAGATCACGCATCGCGTCCGTGGGCGGCTTGGGCGCCGGCCCGCCGTAGGGGACCGACAGCCCGACCACCGCGGCGACGCGCTCAGGATGACAACGGGCCACTTGCCAGGCCAGCGCGCACCCCCAATCGTGGCCGATCAATACCGCCCGCTCGGCGCCCAGCGCGTCGATCAGCGCCAACACGTCGGCCACCAGCCGACTTTGCAGATAGGCGTCGACCTGGTCGGGGCCGCCAGTTTCACCGTAACCGCGCAGATCCGGGGCTACCGCGTGATAACCGGATTGCGCCAATGCGGGCAATTGATAACGCCATGAGGCCCAGCACTCCGGAAAGCCGTGCAGGCAAAGCACCAGCGGCGCGTCGGCCTCCCCAGCCTCGGCGATAAAGAAGTCCATTCCATTGGCGACCAGGCGCCGTTCGCGGATAAATGCCATGTCGTGTTCAGTCTTCGCAGATGATGGTGTAAACGTCTGGTTTCCCTTGGGCCAGTCTGGCAATGTGACACTGGATACTGTTTCTGACAAGAGCCCGCAGCTCCCATGCCCGCATCACCTTCCGATCAGCCCAAAGCTTCCTGGAAAGAGCGCTTCGACGCCTTGATCCAGCCCTATATCCCGGAATATTTCCCGGTCGCCTGGAAAATGGGCCTGTCGATCTCTGCGCTGATTCTTATGGGTATGACATTGCTGGCGATCATTTTGCTCAACAATCAGCTTCAGCGCATGCGCGATCAGGCGGACAGCTTCGGCAACGCCATCGCTACGCAACTGGCGCACACCGCCCGTGAACCGCTGCTCGCCGACGACCGTTTCCTGCTCAAGGTGCACATCAATAATCTGGTGCGTAGCAACAGCATCGCCGGCGCCGCCCTCTTTAACCGGGAGGGCGCGCCGATCGACCAGGCCGGAGTGCAGCCACCCTCGAGCGCGCCCTCCTCCGCCGAGGTGCGCCGCTGGGGTGGCGCCGGGGAAGACGCCATGAGCACCTACTTCGCACCGGTGCGCGTCAATGAGAATCTGGCCGGTTCGGTGGCGGTAACCCTGTCAGACAGATCCATTACCCTCGCCCAGCGGCAGGTGCGCAACACTCTGATCACCGCCACCCTGGCCATGGGGCTGGTTGCGATTATCGCCTCTTTCCTGATCAGCCGGCGGCTGGCGCAACCGATTCACAACTTGCTCGCCGCCACCAGCGCCATGCGCAAAGGCGACCTGCAATACCGCATCCAGGAACGCCGCAACGACGAAATCGGCCATCTGATCGAAGCTTACAACGGCATGGCTCACGATATGCTGGAGAAAGACCAGGTGGAACGCGTACTGCAACGCTTTGTCAGCCCTTCGGTGGCGCGCAAAATGATGGCGAATCTGGATCAGGTCACCCTGGGAGGACGGGACGTCAACGCCACCGTGGTGTTCGCCGACATCGTCGGCTTTACTCGACTCTCCGAAAGCCTGGCACCGGAAGCCGTGGCGGAAATGCTGAACGTCTATTTCGACGCCATCACCACCGCCTCCAACTTTTACCGGGGCACCATCGACAAGTACATGGGCGATTGCGCGATGCTCGTTTTCGGGGTCCCCGAGGAAGATTCCGAACACCTTTTTCATGGTCTGTGCTGTGCGGTAATGATCCAACGGCTGGTGGCACGGCTGAATCAGTACCGCGATGCCCGAGGCCTGACCACCGTGGAGTTTCGTATCGGGATGAATTCCGGAGCCATGCTGGCGGGTAACCTGGGCTCCCGGGAACGCATGCAGTACACCGTGGTGGGCGACACGGTGAATCTGGCATCGCGGTTGTCAAACATGGCCGGTGCCGGCGAAATCATCGCTGCCTCGCCGATGATGGCGAACCCCAACATCGGCTCCCGGGTGCGCGCCACGGAGTACGGCGCCATGCGCGTCCGTGGGCGCCAGGAGCCGGTGGGCACGTTCCGCGTGGACGGCGTCCATGCTCTCTCGGAAACCTTGATGGAACAGCGCATTGCCCAGTTTCTCGCTGAAATCAGCGCGGAGGCCGACCGTGCTTCATCCTAACTGGGGTGCCGCGCCGGTGCTCGGCGTCGCACTGCTACTCTCCGGCTGCATCTCTTTCTCCCCGTTTTCCGACCCCGCTGATCAGGTCGGCGTCGCCTTGCAGGAACAGCGCTACCAGCAGGCGCTGGCGATTATTGATGAGACCGACCAAGACCACCCTCAATACGGGCTGCTCAACGAGCAGCGTCACGGCGTGCTTCAGGCCAGCCAGGAATACCGCCGGGACAACCTGGCCCGGGCGGGTCAATTGGCCGCGCACGAGGAATGGCGCGAGGCCCAGGCGTTGCTTGAGCATACCCGTGTTCGGGTAGCAAACCCGGCGCCGGTGGAAGCGGCCATGGCGGAGTTTCACGAACGCGAGCAGCAAACCCTGCGCGCCCAGCTCAATCAATGGTACCTGGCGCAAGCCAGAGCGTTGCTGGATACCGCGACCCTGGACCGGACACTGGAGCACCATCGCGACCGGCGTGCCGTCCGGGTGCTGGCTCAACGGGAAAGACTCAGGGCACAGGTGAGCGACGGGCTTAGCGAACTCGGCGATGTCTACGCCGACCAGGCACGCTGGCGTCAGGCACTGGTGTCATTGGAAATGGCCCAACGTCTGTCGCCGGAGCGGACGCCACCGGCGTCGCTGGAACGGGCCCGCAAGACGCTCAGCAGTGCCCGCGACCGGGCACAGGATGCCCGTCAGGAAACGCAATACGAGCATGCCGAAACCCTGGTGGCTCGCTACCAGGACAGCGGCAGGCTGGAGGATTTGTTGGCCGCGCGCACCTACCTGGCACAGCACGACGATTCGTACCTCAACACCATGCGCGAGCAGGTGAAACGCTGGTCCCACGATCGCTTCGCCCGCACCATGGCCAAGGGCGAAGCGCTTTATGCCCAAGGCGACTACCGCGCCGCCCATCAATTGTGGCAGCGGGTGGCGCCCCTGGACCCGGAAAATCTTGAATTGCAGAAAAAGCTGGAACGCAGCGAGCGGGTAATCAAAAACCTGGAGTCTTTAAGCGCCCCCTAAGGCGTCGCGGCGCCTTAGGATTTATTCAACCTTACTGTTGGCACCAAGGCGGACGGCACTGTTCGGGCGAGGAAGCGTTTGTCCGCGAACGTGAAGCCGCCACTTCCGGCTCATAGACCGGCGGCGGGGCCGCCGGCGCGGGCGCCGGCTCCCTCACGGCGGACGGCTTGCGGGCCTCGTCTTCCGCCTGATCCTCCCCCGAATCCCGAGCGGCCGGCGCCTCTTCCTGGCCCGGCACCACACCTTCAGTATCAGTCATCGGCCCGGACGTGGGAGGCGTCGCGGAATCCTCGTCGCGTTTGCCCTGCTCTTCCTGGTAAGCACGCTCATATTCGTCGGATACCGGTGAGCGCCCCTGGAACAAGTTCTCCAGTTTCACCGGCAGCGGATACTGCACTTCACGAACCAACTGACCGTCATCATTAACCCGGAACTGCATGGCGGTGACGCCCATGTACTTCTCACGGGTCATGTCCACCAGACGATCATTGTTCGCCAGCACCGTGGGCTTGATGAACACCATCAAATTACGCTTAACGTGGCTCTTGCTGGTGGAACGGAACAGCACGCCGAGTAGAGGGATATCGCCGAGCAGAGGCACTTTGCGGACGGTTTCCTGCACGTCATCGGAAATCAGACCGCCCAGCGCGATGGTTTCGCCGTCGTCCGCCAGCACCGTGGTGTTGAGCTGACGTTTGGTGGTCACGATATCCACCGCCTCGCCGACGGAGTCCTTCACCGCGGACGTTTCCTGCTCCAGCTCCAGGCGAATCGTGTTCAGTCCGGCCACATGAGGCGTGACTTTCAGTGTCAGACCGACGTCTTCGCGCTGAATCGTGGTGAACGGGTTGGATACACCGGACCCCGTGCTCGAAGCCTGGCCAGTCACGAACGGCACATTCTCACCGACGATGATCGAGGCTTCCTGGTTGTCCAGGGTCAGAATACTGGGGGTGGAGAGTAAATTGGTGTTGGTGGTGGAGGCCAGCGCCTGCACCAGGGCGCCCCACTCCAAATCGCCGTCGGCGTCCGTCTCGCCGAAGCCAGCGGCGATACCATCACCGAGGGTGATATTGGAAGGGTCTTCGGTGATTACCGACTGCAGCAGGGACTGCACACTGATACCGGAACCACCGAAGTTCACCGCGCCGACACCATTTTCCAAGTCGCCGGCCAGGTACTGAAAGCCCAGGTTGTTGGCTTTATCGCCAGTCACTTCGACGATCGCCGCTTCGATCAGAATCTGCGCCCGGCGTACGTCCAACTGGCTGATCACCGACTGCAGTTCTTTCATCATTTCCGGCTCGGCGCGTATCACCAAGGCGTTCAGTGAGGTGTCCGCCTGAATCGATACCCCGGCGGTGGCATCGGACGTGCGGGCGGCGGCGGCACCGCTGCCCTCGCCCCCACCCTGGCGCACAGCCGATGCGCCAGCGGCGAAGTTCTTAAGCAACTCCGCCATTTGCTCGGAATCGCCGTGGCTCAAACGAATCACCTGGACGCCGCCGGCGGCGCTGGACGGCGTGTCCAGCTTGTCGATCAGCGGCAGCAATCGGGCCCGGGTACCACGGTCCCCTTTGATAATCAGCCGATTGGTGCGTTCGTCGGCGACCACCGTGGCGCCGCCCCCACTGCCACGCCGACGATTGTTTGCCGCCGCGTCGGCGGTGGTCAATTCCTGAAGCAGGGAAACCATGTTGCCGGCAAAGGCGTGCTGGAGCTGGACGATCTCCACCTCATCGCTTTCGGCGCCGTCCAAACTGTTGATGATCGCGCGCATGCGCTGAATATTGTCCGCGTGATCGCTGATGATCAGCGCGTTGGCGGACCCCACCGCCGCCAAATGTCCATATTGCGGCACCAAAGGCCGTAACACCGGCACCAGCTCCTCCACCGGCGAGCTGTCCACCGGGATTACCTGGGTAATCAGCTCTTCACCATCCACGCTGCCGGCGTTGGCGGTCAGCGGCAGGTTGCTTTGCTTGGCGGTGGTATTGGTGACGATCTTGATCACCCCACCGGAAGGCACCGCAGCGTAGCCGTGCACTTGCAGCACGGACAGGAACAGCTCGTACACCTCATCGGAGGTCAGCGGCTTATTGGAGATCACCGTCACGTCGCGGGCGCGAACACGAGGATCCACGACAAAGTTCTTGCCGGTCATCTCGGCCACTTGGCTGATGAACGCCTGGATGTCCGCGTTGCGGATATTCACTGTCCAGTTCTTGCCGTCGCCGGTCTGCGCCACCTGAGCCTGCTGCTGGGCATAGGCGCCGAGAGCCAGGCTCAGCGTTAGCACTGCGATTATTGTTTTCAAGGCCGACTTCATAGGTGTCTCACTACGGTGGATAGTTCACGGTAAATTCCTGTTCGCCGCGCTGCACGACTATGGTGGCGGCCTGGCTGTCCAGATAGGACTGTAACGCCGCCAGATCACTCTCTTCATTGCCAAGCGGATAGCCGTTCACCGAGACCACTACATCCCCCTGGTTCAGACCCACTTGTTCAATTAGCTGTTTGGGGGCCTGATCGCCGATTCGATAGCCCTCGGTGCCACCGGCCTGGACCGGCTGCAAACCGAGCTGACGAATCAACGCGGTACGTTGCTGGGCCAGGTCGGTTTGCGGGCTCGGCGCCGGCGCCCGCGGCGTCGGTTCGGTTACCTGGGTCACGCCGCCACCGGGCAGCCCTTTTATCTCATTGAGACGCAAAGTCTCCAGACGTCCCTGACGGCGGAGAATAACCCGGTCGGCATAGATATCTTCCAGTTCAGCATTACCGGGAATCGCGTCACCAATATGAAACAGCTCCGCATCCTTGCCTTTCTCGGCGATGATCGCCGAGGATCTTTCCCGGTCCCGGGTCTGGAACAAGCCTAGCAATTCAAGACTCAGGCGGGTGTCGGGAGCGTCCACCGGACGGTCCCCCTGGGCGCTCGGTTCCGCTTGATACACACCGAAAAGATTCCAGCTTTGCACCTGGGATGCCGACACACCGGCGCCATCGCTCTGATCGCCGGCTACGGCGACCTGCTGAAGATCCGATTCAGGAAGGGCGTCCCGGGGGCCGTACCAGAGCATCCAGACGGTTCGAGCAATCAAATAGGCGAGAAACACCACCAACAAAAGAGCCAACACGACACGCAGCCAACGCTCTCCTCTTTGTCGGTTTCCCCTCCGGGCCCACTGAATCATAAAGCGATCAATCCCAGTTATCGTTATTTCGGCCCGCCGACATCGAATCCCGAGTATAGAGAGCCGACCGTCCATGGCCAATTTATACACGGTCTTGTGACCGCTTGTTATGCACAGATGCTCAGCCCGGCCGCCCCAGGGTCAAGGGCCTGCTCATGCGAAATACCACATCGGAGGGGTCTCCTCCCTGGCTCACCCCGAGCAATTGAGGCCAGGCCCGACGGACCTGAACGTTCAATGTCTGGTTTTCCAGACGCGCCAATACGAGCTGCTGCTCCCGGGGGCCGGTGACGATGAGTTGTGGGCCGTTGTCCACCATCGCCAGGCGCCCGTCCAGTGGCGGCACGCGGGCCGCGCCGTCGCGTCCCCAGCTCACCGTGCCGCCACTGTAATTAAGCGTCCCTTTGGCATCGACCACATTCTGATCAGTGAGTTCCAATACCATCAGGGAAAGCGCCACGGTGCCGTCGGCGTTGCCCTGCGGCACCTGCCGGCTGAACAACGCCACCGGCAACTCCGCGCGCCATTGCTCCAGGCGCCAATCGCCCCAGGCGGCGCCCAGCCAGCCACGGGCTTGCAAGTCCCCGGATACCATGGACAGGCGAACTCCCGGCGTCAAACCACGCCAGTCGAGATGCCAGCGCAACCGGCCTTGTTGGTCGCGCCACCGGGCGCGGACGTCGCCGTCCCACCAAGGACCGCGCGCGTCGGACAATGCCAGGGGGGCGCCGCCGGGCCGCAATGCCGGCAGCCTGTCGATCAGCAACGCCGCCGGCATCAGAGCCACCAGGAAAACAAACAGGCTGGTGACGAATACCGCCCCCAAAGCGAACCAGCGCATCACAGCCTCACGTTAAAACGGAATATCATCATCGAAATCATCGGCGGGGCCGCTAAAGCCGCCACCCTGACCGCCGCCAGCCGGCGCACCGCCCGCCGGGGCACCGCGCTGATCCCCACCGCCCTGACCATAGTCATGGTCCTGATTTTCGTAACCGCTGGGCTGACCACCTTGGTTCTGATAACCACCACCATAGTTGCCACCGTCACCGCCGCCACGGCTATCGAGCATTTGCATCTCGTTGGCAACGACTCCAGTGGTGTAGCGATCCTGACCGTCCTGACCCTGCCACTTACGGGTCCGAATGGAGCCTTCCACGTACACCTTGCTGCCCTTCTTCAGGTACTCACCGGCTATCTCGCCGAGCTTGTTGAAGAACACCACCCGGTGCCATTCGGTGCGCTCCTGCTGCTGACCGGTCTGGCGGTCTTTCCAGCTCTCACTGGTGGCCAGCCGAACATTGGTGACCGCACCGCCGCTGGGCATGAATCGGGTTTCCGGGTCCGCGCCCAGGTTGCCGATCAAAATGACTTTGTTGACGCCTCTCGCCATGGCTGTTCGCTCCCTCTCTCTGTAACGGCCTATAACGGCACGTCTCTATACGACTCATTTTTCAACGGGACAGCACCGGCGTAATACCGGTGCGGTAGAATGCAGATCGGTTATTGTGGCAGCTTTAGACGCTCTTGAAACCCCCGCGCCAACGCCGCTAAACGCCAGGCTGTCGCACTTCGTCACTGAGCGCCGCCAGCGCCTCTTCGTCCAGCAGCTTGTTGTCCACCTTCAGCAGCGCCAGGCTGTGTTCAGCGACGACCACCGCTTCCAGCACCCCGGGGACCGAGCGCAAACGTGACGCCGCTCGATTCCAGTCCTGACCACTTGCCAGACGAATCGCCCGGTTATCGAGCTTGGGCAATTCCCGCATGCCGCGCAAGTAGAGCAACCAGGCAAGGGCCATGCCGGCGCAACCCAGGAACACGGCCTCGGCGCCCACCCACTGATAAAGCGCTCCCCCCAATTGGCCGCCAATAAAGACGCCCAGGAACTGGCTGGTGGAATAGACCCCCATCGCCGTGCCCCGGGTACCGGCAGGCGCCGCCCGCCCGACCAGCGACGGCAGTAGCGCCTCGAGTAGATTGAAAGCCATGAAGTAAACGAACAACGCCAGCACAAAATGCCACAACGAGCTGCCAGCCAGGGCCAGTAACACTTCAGCGACAATCAGCATGGCCACGGCCAGACGTTTAATCGGGATCGCGCCCCGACGTTCCGCCACGATGATCAACGGTACCATGGCCAGAAAACCGCCCACCAATACCGCCAGATACAAAAGACTGTGCTGTTCCAGTGCCAGCCCCAGGCGCTGCTTGAGCAATTGCGGAAGCACCACGAAGGACGCGGTCATGGTCATGTGCAGAACCAGAATGCCGGCATCCAGTCGGCGCAGGTTGGCGTCACCCAGCACCCGCCTGAAACGCTGCCCCGCGGGCAACGGCTCACTGGTCCGAACGCGAGGAGACGGCACCCATGCCGCCACCAGCATGGCGGCCAGCCCCAGTACCACGGTGAACCAGAACAGCCCACTGAGCCCCAGCCAACGGGCCAGCAAAGGGCCCAGAATCAACGCCAGAATGAAGGACGACCCCACCGCCATGCCGATCAGCGCCATGGCTCGGGTGCGGCGCTGCTCGCTGACCACGTCACCGATCAGCGCCATGATCACGCTGGCGATGGCCCCGGCCCCCTGCAACGCGCGGCCGAGAATAACGCCGTGAATGCTGTCGCTGAGAGCGGCCACGATGCCGCCGAGCACGAACAACAACAAACCGATCAACAGCAACGGGCGCCGGCCAAAACGATCGGACAGCATACCGAAAGGGATCTGCAGCAGGGCCTGCATCAGGCCGTAGGCGCCAATGGCGGTGCCAATCAGCAAAGGAGTGGCGCCGTCCAGTCTGGCGCCGTAAACGGCGAACACCGGCAGGATCATGAACAGCCCGAACATGCGCAGGGCAAAAATCGCCGCCAGGGAGCCGGTGGTGGTCAGTTCGGTGCGCCGCAACGCGGCCCGGGAAGCGTCCGTCATGGTCCAACATCGGTGATACATAAAGGGACGGCGAGTGTACCAGATTCAATCCCTCATCGGGCGACCATGAACAGGCCGACACCTGGTCCCGCGGGCTAAGCCGTTACTCCCAGGCGACAGCGGGTCGGACCCTCCCCCCAGCCGCCGGATAATGGTAAATTGAACCTCCGTCGAAGCGATGATAAATTGGCGGCTTGAATCAGTTTTTTTTCGTATCCCTTCCCGGGACACACCCTCCCGGCATACGGGACGCATCATGGACGAATCAATGGACACTCAAGACTCACAGAAGGTGTACGTGGTAGGCGGCCAGCATCTGCAGAATGCGCTGCTCACGGAGTTTCTCGACAAAGCGTCGATCGCCGCCACCGCGGTGAAGTCGGTGGATCAAGTCAGCGAGGACGATTTGCGCGCCGCGGAGCAAAGCCTGTTCCTGGTCGATTTCCATTCCGTGGATGTCAACGACGTCATCGCCCGCCTGCTGGAGACGGACAAGCGTCTCGAGAACGAGATCCTGATCGGCGTCTTCAATGTCGACGACGACGACGACCTCTCCCGCCTCGCCGGCCTGCCGATGGTGAACGGCGGCTTCCAGCACGATTGCCCCCAGGGCCTGTTGACCAAGGGCATCAAGTCGATGTTCGAGGGCGAGCTGTGGTTCCCGCGCAAGGTTTTGCAGCAATACCTGGTGAAGAGCCGGGCGTTCAACAAGACTTTCGGCCGCAACGAGGTGAACCTCACCGACCGGGAGATCGAAGTGCTCAAGGTGATGGCCACCGGCGCCAAGAATTCGGAAATCGCCACCGTCCTCAACCTGAGTCCGCACACCATCAAGACGCACATCTACAACATCTTCAAGAAGATCAATGCCTCCAACCGTCTTCAGGCGGTGAATTGGGCGCAAGAGAACCTCTGAGACCGCCTGGCGCCAGACGTTTGATGCCGGACGCTTTGCTTCGCGCCGCCGGCTTCAGCGTCAGGCGTCCGGCTTCAAGCATCCGGCTTTCCTTCTTTCCCCCGTCACGTTCTTTCCCCTATACTACACTGTTCATTTTGACAGTAGCCAAGGGCACACCATCTCATGGATACCATTCTGGTTCGGGGCGCTCGCACCCATAACCTGAAAAACGTGGACCTCGACATTCCCCGCGACAAACTGGTGGTGATCACCGGGCTGTCCGGGTCCGGCAAATCCTCGCTGGCGTTCGACACGCTGTACGCCGAGGGACAACGCCGTTATGTGGAGTCGCTGTCCACCTATGCCCGGCAATTCCTGTCGATGATGGAAAAGCCGGACGTGGACCACATCGAAGGTCTCAGCCCGGCGATTTCCATCGAACAAAAATCCACCAGCCATAACCCCCGCTCCACGGTGGGGACGATTACCGAGATCTACGATTACCTGCGGCTGCTGTTCGCCCGTGTCGGCGAGCCGCGCTGCCCGGAACACCAGGCGCCGCTGGCGGCCCAGACCATCAGCCAGATGGTCGACCAGGTGCTGGCCATGGAAGAAGGCAACAAGCTGATGCTGCTGGCGCCGGTGATCCGCGAAAAGAAAGGCGAACACCTGCATTTGTTCGATGAACTGCGCGCCCAGGGTTTCATTCGCGCCCGCGTGGACGGTCGCATTTACGATATGGATGACACCCCGGACCTGGACAAGAACAAGAAACACACCGTCGAGGTAGTGGTGGACCGCTTCAAGGTGCGCGGCGACCTTCAGAACCGCCTTGCGGAGTCGTTCGAGACCGCTCTGAATCTGGCTGACGATATCGCCATCATCGCCTCCATGGACGGCACTCCCATCGCGGCCGACGGCGCCGAGGAAATCACCTTCTCCGCCAAATTCGCCTGCCCCCATTGCGGCTATTCGATCCCGGAACTGGAACCGCGCCTGTTTTCCTTCAACAACCCGGCGGGCGCCTGCCCGAGTTGCGACGGCCTGGGCGTGAAGCAGTTTTTTGATCAGGATAAGGTGATCACCAGCGAAGAACTGTCCCTGGCGGAGGGGGCGATTCGTGGCTGGGACCGCCGCAACGTCTATTATTTCCAGATGCTCAGCGCCCTTTCGCAAAGTCTCGACTTCGATATGGATGTGGCGTTCAAGGATCTCAGCAAAACCGTACGGCACAAGATTCTCTACGGCACCGGCAAGGAAAGCGTGGAGTTTCGCTACCTGAATGACCGCGGCGATATCATCAAACGCAACCACCCCTTCGAAGGCATCGTTCCCAATATGGAACGGCGCTACCGGGAAACCGAATCCGACGCGGTACGCGAGGATCTCGCCAGCTATCTGTCGACCTCCACCTGCCCCGGTTGCGAGGGCTCACGTCTACGCGAAGCGGCCCGCAACGTCTTTATCGACGACACCACTCTGCCGGAGCTGGTACGCCTGGCAGTGGGCAAGTCATTCGATTATTTCGATACCCTCAAACTGCCCGGCAACCGCGGCGAAATCGCCGAGAAGATTCTCAAGGAAATTCGCGACCGGCTTCAGTTTCTGGTCAATGTGGGTCTGGATTACCTGAATCTGGAGCGCAGCGCCGAGACTCTGTCCGGCGGCGAAGCCCAACGTATTCGATTGGCCAGCCAGATCGGCGCGGGCCTGGTGGGCGTCATGTACGTGCTGGACGAACCGTCCATCGGCCTGCACCAACGCGACAACGAACGCTTGCTTGCCACCCTGACACGCCTGCGGGATCTGGGTAATACCGTCCTGGTGGTCGAGCACGACGAAGACGCCATTCGCACCGCGGATCACGTCATCGACATCGGCCCCGGCGCCGGCGTCCACGGTGGACGCGTGGTCGCCCAGGGCACCGCCAAGCAGGTCGCCGCCAACAAGGATTCACTCACCGGGGATTATCTGTCCGGGCGCCGCAAGATCGCCGTGCCCGCCGAGCGGATCGCGCCGGGGGACGACTGGCTGTCTCTGTCCGGCGCCACCGGCAACAACCTGAAAGGCACCGAACTCAAACTGCCGCTGGGGTTGTTCACCTGCGTGACGGGGGTCTCCGGCTCGGGCAAATCGACGCTGATCAACCACACGCTCTATCCGCTGGCGGCCACCAAACTGAACAAGGCCACCACGCTCAAAGCCGCGGCTCATGAGAGCCTGAAAGGTCTCGAGCATCTGGACAAAGTCGTGGATATCGACCAAAGCCCGATCGGCCGTACGCCACGCTCCAACCCGGCCACCTACACCGGCATATTCACACCGGTGCGTGAATTGTTCGCCGGCACCCAGGAAGCCCGCGCGCGGGGCTATAAGCCCGGTCGTTTCAGTTTCAACGTCAAGGGTGGCCGCTGTGAAGCCTGCCAGGGCGACGGCGTCATCAAGGTGGAAATGCACTTCCTCCCGGACATCTATGTGCCCTGCGAGGTTTGCGAGGGGCGCCGCTATAACCGGGAAACCCTGGAAGTCACCTACAAGGGCAAGAGTGTCTACGAAGTGCTGGAAATGACCATCGAGGAAGCACGCGATTTCTTCGACGCGGTGCCGGCGTTGCAGCGCCGCCTGCAAACCCTGCTCGACGTGGGGTTGAGCTATGTAAAGCTGGGGCAGGCGGCCACCACGCTTTCCGGTGGCGAAGCACAGCGCGTCAAACTGGCGCGAGAGTTGTCCCGGCGTGATACCGGCCGGACACTGTATATTCTGGACGAGCCCACCACCGGCCTGCACTTTCAAGATATTCAGATGCTACTGGACGTGCTCAACCGGCTGCGTGATCACGGCAATACCATTGTGGTGATCGAGCATAATCTTGATGTGATCAAAACCGCGGATTGGATTGTGGACCTGGGGCCCGAGGGTGGCGACGGTGGAGGCCGCGTGATTGCCCAGGGCACGCCGGAGAAAGTGGCCAAAGCCAAGGGCAGCCATACCGGCCACTTCCTGAAAGCAATGTTGCCGGAGGCGAAATGACGGTATTAGCGAAGGGCGCCTTTCTTTTCATTGTGGCCGGACTGGCGGGCTGCCAGGCATTGGAAAGCGCCAGCGATCGCATGAACTGTTCATCCAGTTTTTGTGTCCGCGAATATGCCCACGCTGACGTTACCCAAACCCCGGAAGCATACGACTCTCTGCTGGTGCTGCCCCCTCAATATGCTCTGGCCCACCGCGCAGCAGACGGCTCGGAGCAAACCAGCACCAGTCAGCCGTCGGAAATCCCCGAGTCGCTGTATCAAGCCCTGGAGGGCCCCGCCGCCTCGTACCAATTTTCTCTATCTCCTCTGACTATCGAGAATACCGAGGAGAAAGAGGCGATAGTGGCGTTTCACGACACCCTCTGGAGCCCGGCCGGCAATCCGACGGCGCTGACCCAGGAAACACCCCTTTTCGGACTTCCCGAGCTTAGCGACCCTGTCGCCGCCGAGTCACTGTCGGCGCCTGACATCATCACCGTTGGCGCGGGCGAACATTGTTGCCTTCTGGTCACCCGCATTACTGGCTGGACCGATACCCCCGGAGCCCGCACCGCCAAGGTGGCCACCGCTGCCATCCTGAGTGTGTTGCCGGGTGCCTCCGGAGTCGCCGCCGACGGTGGCGATGTACTCACCGACATGGCCGTGGTTCGCATTGATGACGGTACGGTGATCTGGAGTTCGCAAACCCTCGGCACCGGACGGGCAGCGGAAATACGGCGTTCGATTCAACCGTTCTTTTCCTCGGTATACAACGCCAAATACGCACCTTAGGCTCGCGCTGACGCCTACCGTTACAGCGGGGTCAGAGCGGCCCACCGTGACCAGGCCGGCAGCGCGCCGCCAGCCAGCGAGCCAGTTGGTGACGCTGCTCCAACGTCACTCGGGTGCCGGGCAATACCGCCGTGGGCCGAGGCCGGCGATCAAACCAGAACCGGCCACTCATATCCGCCACTGCCGGCGTGCTAACCAGCCAAACCATGGTGTCGGCACCCTGGCGCGGGGATCGAAGCCAGGGACCGACGCGCTTGTGGAAAGCCGGCAAGGAAGCCGCGACGCCGGGCGTATCCGCCCAGCCCGGGTGCATACTGTTAAAGCGAATGCCCGGGTGCTGTTCGGCCCAATGCTCGGTTTGCGACACCAGCGCGCGCTTGGCGCGAGCATAGGCCTTGGCGCCGTCAAAACGCTCGCTCTCAAACTCCATATCGTCCAGACGCAACGCCTGCAGGTAAAGACCGCCGCTGGCCACATTCACCACCCTTCCGCGACCACGCTCAAGCGCCGGCAACAGTTTCTCGGTGAGCAGGTAGGGGGCCAGAAGATTCACCGCTAAGGTACGCTCGTTGCCTTCGGTGGTCAGGTCTCGTTCATTAAACAAGGCACCGGCGTTGTTGATCAGCCCGTGCACTTCCGGGGTAAGCGCCTGTATGTGCCGGGCGGCCAGACGAACCTCCTCCAGCCGGGAAAGATCGGCTTCCACGGCATGCAACCTGTCCACGCCACAGCCGCTAAAGGCGCGCACGTCCTGTTGTGCCTGGTCCAGGCGTTCACGGTTGCGCCCAACCAGTATCAGGGTGGCCCCCAACCGACTGAGTTCCTTGGCGGCGGCCAGCCCCAACCCACCGGTGGCACCGGTGATGACGATGATATGGCCGTCGATAAAGTCACTTAAGCCACGATCCGGCATCGACTGATACCCCAACCGGGAAAACTCAAGCGCCGCCGGCAGCAACGTACGATAGCGTAGCCACTGCCAGATACCGGGCTCTTCAACCCGGGAGGGCTCTAAAGCCCGACGCAGATCGTTACCGGCGCGGTGTCCCAAGGACGACAGCCAGCGTTTGAGGATGGGCTGCAGGCGTTCCGCCAGACCGCTGACGTCCAGATCCAGCGTATAGAGGATCTCGGTGAATGTTTCGTCGTCATCGCCGCGGAATTCGATGTGCTCGTGGGCTCCGCCACCCGGGCCCTCGCCTGTGAGACTCAGTGTGCACCCCGGCACCATTTCGGCTAGCTGGTACACGAAAGCCTGATGACGTCCCGCGAAGTGATAATTCACCTGGAAGTGACTTTCCGGGCTCACGGCGCCGGGGGTACTTTTTCGGGCACTGGTGACTAGCGGATTCCATTGCTCCGACGATGCCATATCCAGCATGTACCGATAGCAATCCGCCGAGGGCCGGCGTACCTGGACACGCTCTTGCAAGCGAATCATAGCTTTCTTGCACCCTTGGTGACTGAGTCACCTTGATTATCAAGTCCCCATCCGTTGCTGTCCGTGAAGGGGGTTTTGCGGTGGCACGAAACCTGCTTGGTTCTCATTGCCACTGTGACGGAGTCGAGATCATGAGCGAGGGAATCAACACGCATTGGCTGATGCACTATCGCGTGGTCGCCCTGGTCAACCAGTGCCGCCGCCTGATCCGCGATGAATTCGGTACACGTCTATCGTTGACTGATCCGCAACTACGTCGGGAACTGGTCCGATTCGCCGACCGAAGCCAATCCCGGGACCTGGCTGGTTTAATCGAAAAGATCAACCGGGAGGCAGGCACTCCGGACCCCGAGCCGCAGGCCGAGCCGGAGCCCGCCCCTGCACGGCGCATGTATCGGGGGCAGCCGTTGCCCGAACCGGAGACCGACCCGCGCCCCGAGTCCCGCTCCGCCGCCACTAAACCGGTCATTTACCGGGGCCGCCAAGTACGAGGCTGACTTATTTAACGCCAATGTAGATTGTGATCTGATCAGCGCCTTCATACACTTCATAATCGGTGGCGAAGGCACGTTCCGGCGCGTCTTCGCTGTCGAAGTAATGCCACACCTGGCCCCAGGTCTCGACAACCGTCTCCGGCATCTTGCCCTGTCCATGGAATACCAGATATTCACCGGCTTCCAACGTGACGATGGCGAAATCTTCCGGCACTTTCTCTTCGTCGGTGACCTCGACCCCTGCCAGCACGCTGTAGTCGGCATCCACACCATCATCGAACTCGGTGTAGACACCGTAGACCGGCGAACCGGCGGCCTTGTCCGGTATCGATTGGGAAAGCGCCTCATCGTTGAACTTCTCCCAAAGCCGGCTCAGCCTGGAATCCTCGGCGTGCATCTCCAAATCGTTATTGGTGCGTACCTGGATGCCGGCCACGGTCTTGCCATGGCAGCTCTGGCGCACCGGGGTGCTCCTCTCGGGGGTCGCCACTAGAGTTTTCCTCCTCGGTGATTCACGTTCACAGGGATTCCAGAATCGACGCCATATCGTCGGCGTGCTCTTCTTCCTGCGCCAGTATGTCTTCCATAATACGGCGTGTGGTCGGGTCTTTGTCGCCCAAATACGTGGCGATTTCCCGATAACTGTCGATCGCGATGCGTTCGGCGATCAAGTCTTCCTTCACCATTTCTTTAAGCGTTTCACCCTCAACGTACTCAGCGTGGGAGCGGCTCTGCAGCCCCTCGGGGGAGAAGTTGGGGGCACCACCGAGTTGCACGATACGCTCCGCCAGCCAGTCCGCATGCTGCTGCTCTTGCTGGGCGTGTTCGAGAAACTCATCGGCGGCGATACTGGCATTGAGGCCATCGGCCATGTAGTAGTGCCGCTTGTAGCGCAATGTACACACGATTTCGGTCGCCAGCGCCTCATTGAGAAGATTCAGAACGGTTTCTCGGTCGGCGTTATAGCCGGCGGTGACCGCGCCTTGCTCAATATGCTGGCGTGCTCGCTCGCGCAAAGTTTTTACATCGGTCAAAAAGGGCTGACTGTTGCTCATGGTGTCTCCCTGCGTTGCTCTCCTTAACACTACACAGTAGTGCGGGTAACGACACCGTCGGACAACCAGGGAAATCGCAAAATCCAGTAAAGTGGGCCCAACCAACGGGGAAACGGGCCAAAACCGATGGGCGGAGAAAGGCAGGAATGACTAAAGCGAGCAGACATAAAAAAACCGGGCCATGCCCGGTTTTTTCGTCTGCCCGATGCGGGAGACTTATTCCGCGTCGACGGCTTCTTCGCCTTCCGGGCGATCCACCAGCTCCACGTAGGCCATCGGGGCGTTATCACCCGCCCGGAAGCCCATTTTCAGAATGCGCAGATAACCACCCGGGCGGGCCTTGTAGCGCGGGCCCAGCTCGTTGAACAGCTTGCCGACCATTTCCTTGGACCGGGTACGGTCGAAGGCCAGGCGGCGATTGGCCACCGAGTCTTCCTTGGCCAGGGTGATCAGAGGCTCAGCCACCCGACGCAGTTCCTTGGCTTTCGGCAAGGTGGTCTTGATCGCTTCGTGTTCTAACAGCGACACCGCCATGTTGCGGAACATGGCCTGACGGTGTGAGCTGTTCCGGTTCAGTTTTCTGCCGCTCTTGCGATGACGCATGGTTCTGTTCCTATTTCAGGGACGCCAAGGCGCCCATGACAACTCTGTTAGTGCGGTTGATTAACGCAACTTGGTGTTAAGCCGGTCATCATCCCGGAGACTGACCGGCGGCCAGTTTTCCAGGCGCATGCCCAGCGACAGGCCCTTGGAGGCCAGCACATCCTTAATCTCGGTGAGGGACTTCTTGCCCAGGTTCGGGGTCTTGAGAAGCTCGACCTCGGTACGCTGAACCAAATCACCGATGTAGTAGATATTCTCCGCCTTCAGGCAGTTGGCGGAACGAACGGTCAGCTCCAGGTCGTCCACCGGGCGCAGCAGGATCGGATCGATCTCTTCGCGCTCTTGCTTCGGCTCGGGCTTGGCGTCCTGCTCCAGATCCACGAATACCGCGATCTGCTGCTGCAGAATGGTGGCGGCACGGCGGATCGCCTCTTCCGGATCGATGGTGCCATCGGTTTCCAGATCGATCACCAGCTTGTCCAGGTCGGTACGCTGCTCGACCCGGGCGGCCTCCACCACGTACGCCACGCGGCGCACCGGGCTGTAGCTGGCATCCAGCTGCAGGCGGCCGATGCCGCGGGTTTCGTCGTCATCACTCTGACGAGTGTCGGCGGCTTCGTAGCCACGGCCTTTCTGCACTTTCAGGCGCACACGCAGTTCGGTGTCGCCGGTGATGGTGCAGATCAGGTGGTCCGGGTTAACGATCTCAACGCTGTGATCGCGCTGGATATCGTCGGCGGTAACATCGCCCGGGCCTTTCTTGACCAGTTCCAGGGTCGCTTCTTCGCGATCTTCCATCTTCAGGGCCACGCCCTTCAGGTTGAGGAGGATGTTGATCACATCTTCCTGCACACCCTCGATGGAGGAGTACTCGTGCTGTACACCGTCGATCTCCACTTCGGTGATCGCGCAGCCAGGCATGCTGGACAGCAGGATGCGGCGCAGCGCCGTGCCCAGAGTATGGCCGAAACCACGCTCCAGCGGCTCCAGTACGACCTTGGCGTGGGTCTCGCTGATCGCGTTGACCGCGATCGAGCGGGGCGTGAGAAATTCGTTCACGGCGGTCATAGAGATCCCTCAGGCAGTCCTTACTTGGAGTACAGCTCGACGATCAGGTTTTCGTTGATCTCGGCCGGCAAATCGATACGCTCCGGCAGGGCTTTGAACGTGCCCTCGAACTTCTTCTCGTCCACTTCCACCCAGGTCGGGAAGCCGCGCTGCTGGGCCAGTTCCATGGCGTTCTTGACGCGCAGCTGGTTCTTGGCCTTTTCACGCACGGTAACGATGTCACCGGGGCTCACCTGGTAGGAGGCGATGTTCACGCTACGACCGTTAACCAGGATCGCGCGGTGTGATACCAGCTGGCGTGCCTCGGAACGGGTCGCGCCGAAGCCCAGACGGTATACCACGTTGTCCAGACGGCCTTCCAGGAGCTGCAGAAGCACCTCGCCGGTGGCGCCGCGGGACCGGGCGGCTTTCTTGTAGTAGCCGCGGAACTGCTTTTCCAGAACGCCGTACATGCGACGGACTTTCTGTTTCTCGCGCAACTGCACGCCGTAGTCGGACAGGCGGCTGGGGCGACGGCCACCGCCGGCCTGGCCGGGGGGCTGCTCCGCCTTGCACTTGGATTCCAGCGGACGAATGCCGCTCTTGAGGAACAGATCAGTGCCTTCACGACGGGAAAGCTTGCACTTGGGACCGATGTATCTTGCCATCTTGCTCTAACTCCCGTTACACGCGGCGCTTCTTGGGCGGACGACAACCATTATGCGGAATGGGCGTCACGTCCTGAATGTGGGTAATCTTGTAGCCACAGCCGTTGAGCGCGCGAATAGAGGACTCACGGCCCGGACCGGGACCCTTGACTCGGACTTCCAGGTTCTTCAACCCGTAATCCTTGGCGGCATTACCCGCGTTTTCGGCAGCCACCTGGGCCGCGAAAGGCGTGCTTTTGCGGGAACCACGGAAGCCGGCACCACCGGAGGTCGCCCAGGACAATGCGTTGCCCTGACGGTCGGTGATGGTGATGATGGTGTTGTTGAAAGAAGCGTGTACATGCGCGATACCGTCCGCAACGGTCCGCGTTACCTTCTTCCGACGTGCGCCACTGTCTCTTTTCGCTTTAGCCATGCTTACTTATCCAGATATCAGGACTTACTTGCGGATCGGTTTCCGCGGGCCCTTGCGGGTCCGGGCATTGGTTTTGGTACGCTGGCCGCGCAGCGGCAGCCCACGGCGATGACGGATGCCGCGGTAGCAGCCCAGATCCATCAAACGCTTGATATTCATGTTGATTTCCCGGCGCAGATCGCCCTCCGTGGAAACCTTGGCGACCTCGGCGCGGATCGCGTCCAGCTGGTCGCCGGAAAGGTCACGCACCTTGACGGTCGGCTCAATGCCGGTCTGCTCGCAAATAGCGCGAGCGCGGGTGCGGCCGATCCCGAAAATATAGGTGAGTGAAATCACCGAATGCTTGTTGTCCGGGATGTTAACGCCTGCAATACGGGCCATCCGAATATCTCCGATTCACAACGCGGTAGTGCCAGCCTCTGGCGCCGAAAGGCGGAAGAGTCTAGCGTTACACCGACTGAATTTCAACCAAACACTAGGAAAAGAAGTTCTGCCCAACCGGGCCGTTAGCCCTGGCGCTGCTTATGCCGGGGCTCGGCACTGCAAATCACCATAACCCGGCCCTTCCGGCGGATTACCTTGCAGTTGCGGCAGATCTTCTTAACAGAAGCCTGAACTTTCATCGCACTCGCCTCACTTTACCTTCAAGCCCGTGGGCCGGTTATCGCACCAGACCGGTGCCGCCATACCCTTTCAGGTTGGCCTTCTTCATCAACTTCTCGTACTGGGTGGACATCAGGTGCGAATTAACCTGCGACCAGAAGTCCATAACCACTACCACCACGATCAACAGTGAGGTGCCGCCCAGATAGAAAGGCACGTTCCACACCCCCTGCAGACCCAGAGGCAGCAGGCATACCAGCGTCATGTACACCGAACCGATCAGGGTCAGCCGACCCATCACCGTGTCGATATAACGAGCGGATTGCTCGCCGGGGCGGATACCCGGGATGTAAGCCCCGGATTTCTTGAGATTGTCCGCCACGTCTTTCGGGTTGAATACCAGGGCCGTGTAGAAGTAGCAGAAGAACACGATCGCCAGGGTAAACAACAAAATGTACAACGGTGTGCCGGGCAGCAGCGCGTCGCTGACGACACGCAGGGCCTGGCCCCACCAGGAATCCGGGTCGCTGGTGCTGAACCACTGGCTCAGCGACGCCGGGAACAGCAGGATGGAACTGGCGAAAATCGCCGGAATCACGCCCGCCATGTTCACTTTCAACGGCAGATGGCTCTGCTGGGCCGCGTAGACGCGGCGGCCCTGCTGCCGCCGGGCGTAGTTAACGGTGATTCTCCGCTGACCACGCTCGACGAACACCACACCGAAGATCACCGCCACCGCCACCAGGAACACCAGCAGCATGGCCAGCAGACTCAGATCGCCCTGACGGGCCGATTCGAAAGTCTGCGCCACCGCGCCGGGCAGACCGGCCACGATGGAAGCGAAGATCAGCATGGAAATACCATTGCCGATACCGCGCTCGGTGATCTGCTCACCCAGCCACATCAGGAACACCGTGCCGGTTACCAGCGTGGTCACGGCCACGAAGTAGAAGCTGGCCACCTGCATGGTGGACGCCGCCTCCGGCAACAGGGTGATGCCCTGGCTTTTAAGGCCCGCGCACACACCAAACGACTGAATCGCGCCCAGTGCCACCGTCAGATAACGGGTGTACTGGGTGATCTTGCGGCGACCCTGCTCGCCTTCCTTGCGCAGCTGCTCAAGGGAGGGAACTACCGCGCTCATCAGCTGGATAACAATGCTCGCGGTAATGTACGGCATGATACCCAGGGCGAAGATGCTCATGCGCTCCAGCGAACCGCCGGAGAACATATTGAACATGCCAAGAATGGTGTCCCGGTTGTTGTTGAACATCTGTTCCAACGCTTCCGGGTTCATTCCGGGAACCGGGATGTGCGCACCGATCCGGAACACCAGCAGGGCTCCCAGCAGGAAACCGATGCGGCGCCACAGCTCACGAGTGGCGCCGCCGGTGGCCGCGGTGTTGTTGTTCAGTGTTTGTGCACGGTTCTTGGCCATAGCCCCGCCTTATTACTCCTCGATTTTACCGCCGGCCTTCTCCACCGCTTCGCGAGCACCCTTGGTCAGGGCGACGCCGCGGATGGTTACCGCGCGGTCGATTTGGCCGCGCAGCACGATCTTGGCGCGTTTCTTATCGGAGCGAACAACACCGGCGTCCTTCAGGGCCGCCAGGTCGATCACGTCACCTTCCACCTTGGCCAGCTCCGCCAGACGCACTTCCGCGGTGGCCATGGCCAGCTTGGAGGTGAAGCCGAACTTGGGAACCCGACGCTGCAGCGGCATCTGGCCGCCTTCGAAACCAGGCTTCACGGTGCCGCCGGAACGGGACTTCTGACCTTTGTGGCCGCGGCCACCGGTCTTGCCCAGGCCGGAACCGATACCACGGCCAACCCGCTTCTCGTCCGGACGGGATCCGTCAGCTGGATGCAAATCATTGAGACGCATCGCTTATTCTCCCTCTACCCGTACCAAGTACGCGACTTTGTTGATCATGCCACGTACGGAAGGTGTGTCTTCAACTTCCACGGTGTGACCGATGCGGCGCAGCCCGAGACCGCGCACACAGGCCTTGTGGCCTTCCAGCCGACCGCTGCTGCTTTTAACCTGGGTTACTTTGATCTTGTCAGCCATCGTTAAGCTTCCGTCTGTGTGCGCTTAGCCGAGAATCTCTTCAACGGATTTGCCGCGCTTAGCCGCCACCGATTCCGGTGAGGACATCTGCTTCAGCCCGTTGAACGTTGCACGCACCACGTTCACTGGATTGGTGGATCCGTAGCACTTCGCCAGAACGTTCTGCACGCCGGCCACTTCCAGCACCGCGCGCATCGCGCCACCGGCAATCACACCAGTACCGTCGTCGGCAGGCTGCATGTACACCTTGGAGGCGCCATGGCGTGCCTTGATCGGGTGCTGAATGGTGGTGCCTTTCAGGTCCACCTGAATCATGTTGCGGCGGGCGGCTTCCAGCGCCTTCTGGATGGCGGCCGGCACTTCGCGTGCCTTACCGCGGCCGAAGCCTACCTTACCTTTGCCGTCGCCCACTACAGTCAACGCAGTGAAACCGAAGATGCGGCCGCCTTTTACTACCTTGGCAACCCGGTTCACCTGAACCAGCTTCTCCTGGAGACCTTCGTTGGGATCAACTTTCGCCATAACCAAGCACCCTTAGAATTCAAGCCCGTTTTCGCGCGCGGCATCCGCCAACGCCTTGATCCGACCGTGATAACGGAATCCGGAACGATCAAAGGCTACACGCTCGATGCCCGCCTCTTTGGCGCGCTTCGCAATCAGTTCGCCTACTTTCGATGCGGCGTCGGCATTGCCGGTGGCCGCTTCGCGCAGGTCCTTCTCGACGGTACTCGCCGTAACCAGAACCCGGTCACCAGCCGCGCTGGTGATCTGCGCGTAGATGTGGCGCGGGGTGCGATGTACGGACAGACGGATCTGGCCGGACTCGCGGATGTTAAGGCGAGTACGTTTGGCCCTGCGCAGACGTGCAAGTTTCTTGTCCATCATGGCTCTAGTCTCAACAATTATTTCTTCTTGGCTTCCTTACGGCGCACCTGCTCATCAGCATAGCGCACCCCCTTGCCTTTGTAGGGCTCGGGCGGACGGAAGGCCCGGACATTGGCGGCAACCTGACCAACCAGCTGCTTATCAATGCCCTTGACAACAATTTCGGTCTGGGTCGGGGTTTCGATGGTGATGCCATCGGGCAGCTGATACGCCACCGGATGGGAGAAACCCAGCGTCAGGTTCAGGGTCTTGCCCTGAGCCTGGGCGCGATAACCCACGCCGTTGAGGACCAGCTTGCGCTCGAAGCCCTCTGAGACGCCGGTGACCATGTTGTTCACCACCGCGCGGGTGGTACCGGCCAGCGCCCAGGATTCCTGGGACTCCTCGCGCGGCTTGACGGTGAAGATACCGTCTTCAAACGACACGTCCACCTGCTCGTGCACTTCATGTTCCAGGTTGCCTTTGCTGCCCTTTACGGACACCTTGCGACCGTCGATTTTCAGCTCGACGCCGCTGGGCAACTTAACCGGATTTTTCGCTACTCTAGACATTGCTGCACCTAAACCCGTCTACACCGCTACCGTTAGGACACTTCGCAGATCAGCTCGCCGCCTACATTAGCCTGGCGCGCTGCGCGATCGGAAAGAATGCCCTGGTTGGTGGACACGATCATCACACCAAGGCCGCCCTTGACCTTGGGAATCTGGCCGGCGTTTTTGTAGACACGCAGACCGGGGCGGCTGACACGGGAAATCTTTTCGATTACCGGACTGCCCTCGAAATACCGAAGGTCCACGGTCAGCACGGGCTTCTTGTCGCCGGCCACCGAGAAGCCTTCGATGTAACCTTCTTCCTTCAGTACCTTGGCAATGGCCTGCTTAGCCGTGGAAGAAGGAATCTCCACCTTGGCTTTCCGGGCCATCTGCGCGTTACGGATACGAGTAAACATATCCGCCAGGGTATCTTGCATGCTCATGCCGCAATCGCTCCGCTACTCATGCCTATATCTTGGCTTGCTTACCAGCTGGCCTTAACCAGACCGGGGACGTCGCCGCGCATCGCTGCTTCGCGCAGCTTGATACGGCTCAAACCGAACTTCCGGTAGTAGCCGTGCGGACGACCGGTAATCCGGCAGCGATTACGCTGGCGCACCGGAGAGGAATCGCGCGGCAGCTTCTGGAGCTGCAGTTGCGCGTCCCATTTTGCTTCGGGTTCGGCGTTGGGATCGTTAACGATCGCTTTCAGCGCCTGACGCTTGGCGGCGTAACGCTGAACCAACTTGGCGCGCTTCGCCTCCCGATTTTTCATAGAGACCTTTGCCATGACAAATCCTCAGCCCTTCAGCGGGAAGTTGAAGGCGCGCAACAGCGCGCGTGCCTCGTCGTCGGTTTTCGCCGTGGTGGTGATGGTGATGTCCATACCACGCAGCTTATCAACCTTGTCGAAATCCACTTCGGGGAACACGATCTGCTCGCGCAGCCCCATGGAATAATTGCCCCGGCCGTCGAATGACTTGGGATTCAAACCACGGAAGTCACGCATCCGGGGAATCGCCACCGCCACCAGGCGGTCCAGGAATTCGTACATACGGCGATTGCGCAGGGTCACCTTGCAGCCGATCGGCCAGCCTTCACGGATCTTGAAACCCGCAACGGACTTACGCGCCTTGGTGATCAGCGGCTTCTGGCCGGCAATCGCGGTCATGTCGGACAAGGCGCCTTCGATGGCCTTACGGTCCGCGGCCGCTTCACCGACACCCATGTTCAGGGTGATCTTGGTGATTTTCGGCACTTCCATGACATTGTCGTAACCCAGCTCTTCTTTGAGCTTTGCCACGATCTGTTCGTTGTAAACCTTTTTCAGATCACTCATGGTCCACCTGTCCTCACGCGTCCAGCGTTTCGCCGCTAGACTTGAAGAAACGCACCTTTTCGCCATCCTCGACGCGGAAGCCGACACGGTCCGCCTTCTCGGCCTTGGGGTTCCAGATGGCCACATTAGAAGCCTCGATACCGGCTTCCTGTTCGACGATGCCGCCCTGAATACCACGGTTAGGATTGGCGCGGACGTGCTTCTTGACCACGTTCACTCCGGCCACGACCAGGCGGCCGTTCGGCAGCACGCGCTGAACCGTGCCGCGCTTACCTTTATCCTTGCCCGCGATTACGATGACTTCATCATCACGCTTGATCTTGAGCATTACGTTCACCCGCCTTTAAAGAACTTCCGGTGCCAGGGAGATGATTTTC
>Ga0206123_10000363_pt1 | contig 45171 bp, 39 predicted proteins | sample Helgoland_Spring_2_FD_160086 | JGI IMG/M metagenome (GOLD analysis project Ga0206123, IMG submission 160086) | Pelagic subsurface seawater microbial communities from Kabeltonne, Helgoland, North Sea - Helgoland_Spring_Bloom_20160316_1 | ecosystem: Environmental > Aquatic > Marine > Epipelagic ...
TTAAAAATTGATTTTGAAGGCGCAGGTTTTGAAATACTTGAGAATAAAGGTAGAAGAAAAGAGATAAAACTTCCAAACACACTTCGAGCTTTAGAAACTGGCGGCAAGTCACTGGATCCAAGACAAAAAAAAGCTGTTGCTACAATTATTATTAATTTACTAAGGTTACACAGCGTGCAGCTAAAACGGTCTGACGGCGAGTGGTTAACCAAAACATGGGCCCCCATACCTCCACCAAGATATGTCATATCTTAAGATATGTACATAACGCTTGATTAAAAAACACCTAGAGAAAATATGAAAAAATCAGATTTAAAAAAGATAATTAAACCATTAGTAAAAGAATGTATCCACGAGGTCCTAATCGAAGAAGGGGTACTCTCGAATATTGTTTCTGAAGTAGCAGTAGGTATGAGAACTGACATGCTTACTGAGGACAGGCGCCCCCAGCCGCCTCCGGTGAAACAGAGACAAAATACTCTCCCGAACAAGCAGAAAGCAAATGAGACTAAAAGAAAACTGATGGAAGCTATCAATAAAGATGCATATAATGGTGTGAACTTATTTGAAGGGACACAACCTATGACATCATATGAAGCTTCCCCGACCCCACAAGGTTCAACGGATCTCGGGCACCCATCGGATTCGGGAGTTGATATCAGTGCATTAATGGGAGATGCATCTAAAATTTGGCAGGCAATGAAGTAGGAATATGATGAAAAAGAAACACAATGTTAGCGTGACTGCTAGAGAATGTCGTAACAATACAGAAAAAATGATACGAAAATTCTTAAAGAAAGTTAAAAAAGAAAGAATTATTGAAGAAGTAAGAGATAGGAGATATTATAAAAAACCTTCTGTTGCTAAAAAAGAAAAAAGTGAAAAGGCCCGCAGAGCAAAAGCACGCCTTGAACAAAAGCGCATGAGAGTAAAAGAAAGGCGCAATAGAACAAATAAGTGACTATTTATATTGAATATATAAAAATTTGGAGGTTTATAAATGGCTAATCAAACACCTATCTCTTGGAAAACAAGTGTCGGGCTTAATCATGTCGGTGCGTTCCAAGTAAGCGGCCGGCCCTTTGCAAGTGGCAGTGTCGCTGCTCCTGTTGCAAGGCCTGTTATCTTTCCAACCGTTACAAAGTGGGTCCAAGTAATTAACCACGGTAACACTCCGGTTAAAGTGGGGTTCTCCCAAAAAGGTGTTACCGGCGGCGGTACTAACTACTTTACAGTGCCTGCATCCGGCTCTGTATCGGGCCCCGGCTCATCACCAGTCCTCGACGTTAAAATATCTCAACTTTGGATTTCGGGATCTACTAGCGTTGATGTAGTTGCCGGGTTGACAAACATAGATGCTTACAAAACCAACACCGATACTGGCGCTAGTTGGAGTGGTTCAGCAGGAGTTGGTTAAGAATGGGAATCGGATGGGCTTATGTAGATTGCGCGGACGCCGGCGGCGGACAAGCAGCTGGACCAACAGGTTCACTGCAGTTTTTAACGGGCACTAATGTCACAAGCGGTTCAGCTAAACTGCTGTACCACACTAGTGCTGTTGGCGGCTATGGTCCATCTACATTAATTTTATCTGGTAATTTAATAGTAACTGGTACAGTGAGCGCCAGTGTATTTCAATATCGTGACATATCCGTCATCGACGCCACCGGCTCAACGGAATTTGGTGACTCGAATGATGATACACATATGAGAACCGGAAGCCTCGTTGTCACCACCAAGGGCCCGGCAAACCCAATCCAGATTCTTAGTGCCAGTACAAGCACCAAAGCAACTCACATTATAGGCCTTAATGTATCGTACGAATATGTGCCGCCTACGACTAGTTTAATAGCGGTATACACTGCTAGTGCACCCAGTTATATTATAGGCGTTAGATCGACAGGGAGTGTGCAAATTGAAATTCCTGCAGCTACCACCTATAAATCAGGAAGCATCTTACTTGTTAAAGATGAAGTTGGCCACATAAACGGTACAGATATTAAATTAAGTGCATCAGGCCCAGCCATTACTTATACTATCGATGGCGCCACAACTTATACAATGACTGGTTCAAACCCTGCTATTAGTTTATATTCGAATGGGATCAACTGGTTTGTCTTCTAATTAGTTTAAGGGAGGCTGCGTAAATGTCCTATAATAATATGTCGGGCACAGTTTTCTTGCCTGGTCAATTGCTTCCCAGGCTTGATATAGCAGTAGCTACCATTCTCTCTGGAAATTTAAGCACTTCAGACGCTGCAGAAGTCATAAATATTCCACGTGTTTCAAATGCAACGAATAACGCATTAATAACTAATGTTGGTGGTGATGCAAATGCGCTAGTTTGCGAAAGTAATTTGACTTTCGATGGTACCACCTTAAATGTTAACGGAGTAGTGAGCGCTAGCGCTGGGCTATCTGCCTCATTTTTGCGGGGTGATGGCAGGTACTTAACAAATGTGTTAGCTGATCATGTGATTGCTGAGGGTCCAGCACACTCTATACAATTCCACGATTCATCGGATGGTGATTTGACTGGGTCGTTAAATCTTACGTTTCAAAATAATATCTTATCAATCTCAGCAGGCCTTGTTTTAAGCAGGAGATCTGTCAATTCGACAATTACCGCATCGGCCACAGATTACTATATAGGTGTCGATACCAGCGGCGGTGCTTTATCTGTGCGATTACCTAATGCTGGTGGACTAAGTAGTGGCCATACTTACGTCGTAAAAGACGAAGGGGGCGCCTCCAACTCAAATAAAATAACTATTTTGGCTTCAGGATCGCAAACAATCGACGGTGAAAATTCGATTGTTTTAGAGTCATCTTATGCATCTGTGCAGCTTTATTCAAACGGAAACAGTAAATTCCATATCTTCTAATTTTTTTTAGAACGTTCCACACTAATTATAAGCGAGCAGGTACTCAATATCTGAATCAAATTTGGATAGGTGTATCTGCTCAAGCTTATATAAAAACATAAAATGGAGGGTTTTTAAAAAATGGCTTATAAATTTCAAAGAAATGCCGCGTTACTTAGCGGCTCTATCGAGTTAGGCGGAGGCGGCGCCGAAGCCGAGATCTCAGTTGCCAAACAAGATGGCGAAAAAGTGTTCTCCGCGGACGCTACTGGTGCAGTATCTGGTTCTGGCGGTGGTGAGTTCTCAAGTCTTAAGATTGACAATGTCACTGTTATGACTGCGGCTCAACAACTTTCTAATGTTGCTTCTTTAGATGGAACAACAGAAGCTACAATCGAGGCTGCAATCGATACACTTGCTAACCTTGCAACTGCAGGTCAGGCTGGCAACGAGCTTGCTATGCCGGGTAACATTGATGTTGCTCAGGGAATCAAAATTGCTACCTCAAACTTTGTTGACGCCAGTCGCAATGTCTTGGCAAACAGCTTGTCGTCTTCGACTGCTATTGATGTCAAAGAGAGCAATCTTAGAATTTCTGGCGTATCAGTGAGTGCAAAGGCTATCGATCTCAATCGTATTGATGGTTTTGGCGCAGCAGTTTATGCTGAAGCTGCCGACGACGTGGTTTTTTACGACGCTGACACTAGTACACTTAAAAGAGAGTCTGGTACAGATTTTGCTGTTCGCTTAGCAAACAGTGGTCTTAAGGCTGTTTCTGGTAGACTATTAGCTGCAACATCGTCATTCGGTGGTATCAGCTTCGATCCTGGTGGACTTTTAGGAATTACCGGTTCCCACGTCCCGAATGTTGATTTCACTGGGTTCGGTAACAGCGAAAGCTTCGTTCGCCTTCAAGCTGACGGAACTTTAGTGCAGGATACTATGGATGAGTTACGCGACGAAATCTTTGCTGATGTGAGTGGTGATGCCACTATCGCTGCTGGTGGTGTTCTTACTATCGCTGCTGGCGCTGTTGAAAATAGCATGCTTGCTGATGACGCTGTTGGAGCCGACGAGTTGGCTGCTAACGCTGTCGTTGAAGCTAGTATTGTTGACAACGCTGTCACCCTTGCTAAGATGGCTGGTCTTGCCCGTGGTAAGATCATCTATGGTGACGCTTCTGGTGATCCTGCTGCTCTTGCTGCTGGTGCCAATGGCAAACTTCTTGTTGCTGACGCCAATGGCGACCTTTCGTGGACAACTGTAAGCGGTGACGCTACATTGTCTGCCGGTGCTCTTACCATCTCTGCTGGTGCTGTTGAGCACGGTATGCTTGCTGAAGATATTATCTCTGGTCAAGCTGCTCTCGGTAGTGCTACTGTCGCTCAAGCTGATTTGTTGATGCTTGATGATGGTCCCGGTACTGTTAAGAAGGTTACATTCTCAAACTTTGAGGATTCAATCTTTGGAAACGTTTCAGGTGATGCAACTGTTGCTGCTGGTGGTGCTTTAACTATCGCCAACAACGCTGTTGAGAACGCAATGATGGCTGACGATTCTGTTGGCGCTGCTGAATTAATCGACGATTCTGTCGGTGCTGCTGCGATGGCTGATGATGCGGTCGGAACTGCAGTAATTGTTGACGATGCAGTCACTTCTGCAAAAATCGCTACTGGTGCTGTCGTTGCTGACGGTATCGCTGCTGATGCCGTTGAGTCTGGTGCTCTTAATGACAACGTTATCTCAGGTCAAACTGAGTTGGCTGCTAACGGTCTTGCCGCTGGTGATGAGCTTATGATCAGCGACGGTGGAACATTAAAGAAAATCGGTGTTGATAACCTTTTCACAGATGGCCCCGGTCTTCTGTCTGCAGCAGCAGTTGCAGTAGGTGCTGACCACATCATGTTCCTTGATGGTAGTGCAACTGGAGATGCTAAAATTGAGTCTATTACAGACTTGGTTGCTGCTATGGCTGGCGCTGGACTCTCGGCTGCTCAGGGTCAACTTTCTGTCACTGGTAACAATGTTGCCCTTAAGGCTGATAGTGCTGCTCTTGTCGAAGGTTATAACTACTTTGCTGATGCTAGCTCTAACGCTACCGTAACATTGCCGGCCTCACCAACTATTGGTGATGTTGTCGTTGCTAAGGCAGGTAACCTTACTAGCGGTGCAGTAATTAACATCAACAAAGGCTCCGGCGATCACAGAATCGACGGTTTCGAAACCATTGCTTTAGAGTCGCCATTTGCGGCTGTTACAATGGTATACGTTGTCGCTGACCACTGGAAGATTATCTAATCACTGTTATTACAACTTTGGTTGGAACTTTTTGGATGCCCTCTTTATGGGGGCATCCTTTTTTTTCTTAACTATTTACTATAACCAATGAAGATACTTGATTTACATGGCGCCCGACACAACACTGCGGAAATAAAAGTGATTAACTTCGTAGCAACGACTGAGACCCCCTTTAAAATAATAACAGGAGACTCGGAAGCAATGCGAAAAATAGTTATCAGTGTTATAAGACAGTATAATTATGAGTGGTACCCAGAGCACTACTCAAATTACGGTGCATATATTATCAGAGATAAAACAAATTAAGAATCTATTTATGAAAGTAGGGAATAAAAATGGCTTATAACGTTTTAAAAGGTGTCATCGAGGGCTCCGTAGATCAATATGCAGATCAAGAGATTGATGGCATAAAAATATTCAAAAACACAATTAGTGCAAGTGTTTTTTATGATACAGACGCACAGAGTCCTTGCGCGACCCTAAAAGACGTAGCAATTAAGAAAATTAAAGGCGGTACTCCAAGTGGTGTCTTAGTCTGTGATGCCGAAGCCGGAGCACAGACTGACTACAGTTTCACTTATGCAGACAAAACTTTGAGCGTCGATAAGATTAAGGCCAAGCAAATAGCCGGCAATGCTCAGGAACTGTATAATATTCCTGCTGATAAATTTTCTGATAAGATAACTGCTAATTTTATAGTTTACAATTATGGATTGCAAGACGTCGGCGGCAGATTACAAGTCAAAGCAGCAGATGGATTAAAGTGTGATGATGATGGAATTGGTATTGACTTAATGCCAAGCAATTGTCTTGCAATTAAACATAACAAACTCGTGCTTAACCCAGATTCAGCAGAATCTATAACTAAAGACGGACAAAACCTTAGTGATGATGATTTAATTATTGTCTCCGATGTTTCAAGCGGAACAGTAAAAAAATCAAAGTTAGCTAATTTATATTCGTCTTATCTAAATTTAAAAGTACCACATGCATCTGGTGAGCCAGGAACAATACAGTTTAAGGGCAAAAAAGAATTTGAATCAAGCAATGAATTCCGATACGACAAAAAAACCAACACAGTTGAAGTCGACGGAAGACTAAGAGCAAACACTCTTGTCTCTAAGGGAAAGCTTACCTGTGAGGGTGCAGTCTACCATAATATAGTAACAGTTACCGACACCATATACAATGTATCAGATTATGACTATACGATTGTGTGTGACGCATCTAATAACAGGATCACAATCAATTTGCCCCCTCCCCAGAATAATAAGGGTAGAGTTATTATAGTCAAGAAAGCAAACAAGGACAAATATAAAATAAATTCAAATTTAGTGTCTATCACTTGCGCCGAGGGCGTTATTGATATAAACAATAAAACAGAGATAAAGATGAATTTTTCAACAAAAACATTCCAATCAGATGGAAATAATTGGTGGATTATTGGAACTTACGGAAACTGAGCATTATTTAGTAAAACGGAGAACTTAATTAATGGCATATAATAGCAATAAAGGCAAGCAACATAGTGGCGATGTACTATACGAAGGAGATCCAACTGACACACAGATTGATTTCGAAAATGATTCGGTAGCATTAAAGACGGGTGGAATACAGAGGTTAGTTACTAACAATAGCCATGTTTCAGCATCGGTTAATTTATCAGCATCAGCTTTTTATGGATCAGGTTCTGGACTCGTTGGTATCCCAACTAGTGCCTTGGTGGCGCCAGGAGCTAACACTCAGGTCATATATAATAATTCAGGAGATCTCGGCGCCAATGCTGGGTTTACTTTTACTACCAGCGGCCAACCGCGCGTAAGCACTACTGGTCACTTCTCGGCGTCATTAGGAGTCACAGGTTCCTCACTCCGTACACTTAGCACTGTAATTGATTCTACACATTTATCCAGCTCTCTTAACATCTCTGGCTCTAAATTCTATGGCGATGGTTCTAGGTTGGAAAATGCTGGTATCATTACCTCATATACCAACGCCAGTGCCGGTCGTATCGTAACGTCGGTTAACGGGACAACAATTAACGGCGAGGCGGGCTTAACCTATTCCAGTGCCAAGCTCAGTGCCACAGGTCAAGTCTCCGCCTCTTTGGGGGTTACCGGTTCTTTACTCCGCACGCTCGCTACAGTCATTGATTCAGTACACCTCTCAAGCTCGCTAAACATCTCTGGATCAAAGTTCTATGGTGACGGCAGCACTTTATCGGGTGTTGGTGCCGGCACAATGTCCAATTTTACTTTACGAGGTGACGGAGGTAGCACTGACTCAATTGCTGATGCAAATACCATTGATGTTGCCGGTGGCACTGGAATTACAACAGCCAATGCAAGGTCTGTTACAACAAATACATTAACAGTTAATCTTGATGATACCGCAGTCAGCGCCGGCGATTACACCTATTCTAGTTTCACTGTTGACGCGCAAGGGCGATTGACCGATGCAAGTAGCGGCGCCGCTCCAGCCATCACCAGTTACAATAACCCTGGTACTAGTCGTGTAATTACATCAATTAATGGTAACACTGTGAATGCACAGGCCGGCCTCACCTTTAATGGCACAAGACTCACTGCTGTTGGGCATATTTCAGCTTCGTTAGGAATCACTGGTTCTTTAATAATCGCAACAGGTTCTGCGCCAGAAATTGCAGTTGGTAGAAGATCTCCTGTTAATACTAATATGTTATATGTCTCAACACATGGCAATGATAACCGAGTTCCACTCTTTATAACCGACACTGCCGAGAATACAATCCTTGGAGTAACCGGCTCCGGTCACGTCATAATCGGAGGAAAAGGCGCCCCACCAACCGATGCAAAACTAAATGTCTCAGGATCTGACTTAGATCAATTAATTTCATTAAAAGCAGATAGTATTGGTCAAGTTTTCTACGTTAGCGCCAGTGGTGAACTGTGGAATTCCGGTAGTGCAACATTTAAGAGCCCCGAGCCGTATTTACATCTCAGTTCGAGCGTAAATGCCGCGGCACACGCCAAAATAGGACTCAACTCATCAAACAATATTTTGATACAGAACAATACAAGTAACAAACACATTGTGTTCAAAGCCAGCCGCGCGGGCTCTATCAAAGAAGGCCTTCGTTTAGATGGAGCGGTGCCAGAGGTAGTTGTTAATCAGGACTCAGATTCCCTAATCAACTTCAGAGTTGAGAGTAATAACAACACTCATATGTTATATGTGACAGGCTCTGACCAAGTTGGTGTTGGTGTCTCAGATCCGGCAATAGGGGTTACTCTTGATATATCAGGTAGCGCAATGCGCCTTCGAAATTCTAGCACCCCTGCAAATGCTGGTTCTGTGGGTGTGCAAGGCGAAATTCGATGGGATGCAAATTATATTTATGTGTGTATAGCAACTGACACCTGGAAGAGAGTGGCTATTGGTACTTGGTGATAGTACTAAAAATGGCCTTTTGTGAGTCTTGACACTATTTATTTTTGAATAAAACCCACTCTAGGAGTAGAATTATATGTCAAGCTTATTAAAAGAGGCTATCATAGACGCAAAAGCACTAAAAGAAGCAGCGCTTAAGAACGCTGAATCAACAATCATCGATAAATATTCCGAAGAGGTCAAAGAGATGGTCGAGAATATTTTAGAAGAACAGGATGAGGCCCCTCTTGGTGAGCTACCTGAACCAATGACAATGGACGATGCGCCCGAGTCAGACACAGTTTCTGAGGACAATGTCGAAGTTACTGACGACACGATCCCATTAGCTAGCACAAACGATCTTTCTGATCTTGAAGGAGCCGGCTTGGACGAGATGCCAAGCGATTCTGATTCAATCGAATTTGATGTTGATCTTGGCGTGTTAGAAGAAGCAATTAAAGCTTTAAGCGATGAACTTGAAGAAGACGTTGAAGAAGAGCTTAACGAGGAAGAAGAGCTTGATGAAGAGATTGATATTGATTTTGCATCTCTTTCTGAACTTGAAGAAACTGATGAAGAGCAAGTAAATGAAGATGAGCATAACGAAGAAGAGGTAAGCGAAGACCTTGACGCTGATGCACTTGTTGATGCTATAATGGAAAAGCTTACCGTTGATATGGGTGCTGACCTTGCTGGCTGGGCCGGCCGTTCTTCTGAAGACCAAATGCACGAAATGGAAAAGGAATTAGCACACCGCCGCTCTACTGATGTAGAGGAAGAGCTGGAAGCCCTTAAAAGTGCCCAAGAAGATTTAGTATTTGAAAAGAAAAACCTTGACAATAAAGTTGAGGATTATAAAAATGTAGTCGAGAATTTGAGAGAAAATTTACAAGATGTGAATCTTTCGAATGCAAGATTACTTTACACTAACCGTGTACTCAGAAATACCTCCCTGAATGAGCGACAAAAAGAAAAGATTGTCGAAGCTATTTCTACCGCGGATTCCGTAACAGAAGCGAAAACTATTTTCGAGACGCTTCAAAGCACAGTGGAGGCGAAGCCTACGCAACGCCCACAATCACTAAGCGAAGCCATTGGAAGCAAAAGAACCTCTGTTATACGTGCTACTCGTCAAGAGAGCACACCCTCTGACCCTCTCTCTGAGAGGATGAAGAGACTAGCTGGTATCAAATAGATACAAATACAATTAAACAGGAGGTATTTTAAAATGGCTGGTATTATCGATAGACTCACCGAAGGTGTTGTCAACCGTGATATGCGCGCTGAAGGTCACGCTTTGTTATCAAAGTGGGAGCGCACAGGTCTTCTCGAAGGACTTAAAACTGACCGTCAAAAGGGGTCTATGGCCCGTTTGCTTGAGAACCAAGCAAAAGAACTACTCCGCGAGAGCAGCAGCATGTCTGCAGGAGATGTCGAGGGTTTCGCAGCCGTCGCATTCCCCATTGTTCGTCGCGTTTTTGCAGGCTTGATCGCTAACGATCTTGTTTCTGTTCAACCAATGAGTCTCCCAAGTGGGCTCATTTTCTTCCTGGACTTCGTGTTCTCGCCAAACCTTGGTGAATCTGGCTCTATGGATGGCCGCTTCGGCAACGAACCCGACAAGTCAATCTACGGTACTAACCAAGTTGGTTCGCAGATTACAGGTGGTGTCGACCTTGTCGGTTCGACCTTTAAGGAAGACTTTGGCGGTCCTCGTACCGTTGGTGCCCGCGGTTACGCTTATGGTTCACCAACTGGCTCTAGTGCTGTCACTGCAAGTGCATTGACTCTGGCTACGTTCAGTCTCACCGGCGCTTCGGAAGCTAACAAGAAACTGATTCAATTCGACCCAGATCTTATGGCCCTTAGCTCCTCTGGCGGTTCAAACTGGATCATTCAGCTTGCAGTTCCACAGACAAATCTTAGTGATCAACTGGATTATGACAACTTGGGCGCTGTTTCAGCTTCCATCGAGGCATTAAATGGAGTTATGACTGAGACCCTCACTGAGAGCAACACAAGACAACTTCGCCGACTCAGCCAGCTTACTGGTGCAACTGGCGATCTTCGTTTAACATTCGTCACAAGCGTGGATGTTGCTGGAGATGCTCTTGCTACCGGCCGAGGTGTCTTAATGTCCGCTTCATTCCCGATCACTGATAACATTACTGCAGCTTCTGCTACCGGTGCTGTTGTTGGAGCTACCGATTGGGGACTTGAGGCAGTTGCTGAGATCCCAGAGATCGACATCAAGGTTGACAGCATTGCTGTTACCGCTCAAACCAAGAAGCTGAAAGCTAAGTGGACTCCGGAGTTAGGTCAAGACCTTAACGCCTACCACAACCTTGATGCTGAAGTTGAGCTTACAAGTATCCTTTCGGAGCAAATTGCTCTCGAAATCGATCGCGAGATCCTTGCTGACCTCGTTAACGGCGGAACCGCTGGTACTTTCTACTGGTCACGTTCTCCCGGCTTGTTCGTCAATAAAGAAACAGGTGTTGAAATTGGTGCGTCCGCTGCGGCTCCCGACTTCACCGGTACTGTTTCTGAGTGGTACGAGACCCTCGTTGAGACTATCAACGATGTTTCTGCACAAATTCACCGCAAGACTCTTCGCGGCGGCGCTAACTTCATCGTCTGTGGACCTGAAGTTGCTAACGTCCTTGAGTTCACCGCTGGATTCCGTGCTTCTGTCACTCACGATGACGAAACCGGCAGCGTTGGTGCTGTAAACGTTGGTTCGTTGAGCAAGAAGTTTGATGTCATTGTTGACCCATACTTCCTCCGCAACGTGATTCTCGTTGGTCGTCGCGGCTCCTCTTTCCTTGAAAGCGGATATGTGTATGCACCGTACGTGCCACTGCAAACTACTCCCACAATCTTCGGACCAGAAGACTTCGTGCCACGCAAGGGTGTTATGACCCGCTACGCGAAGAAGATGGTTCGTCCAGATATGTACGGATTGGTCGTTGTGCGCGGTCTCGTGGGCGAAAGCGGCTCCTAATAGCTGATTAACTCACATTTAAAAACCCCCCTTGAGTATTCAAGGGGGGTTTTTGTTTTTGTTAAGCTATTTAGTGATGAACAATGTTCACCATTATGTATTGACATGATTATAAACGGAGGGTTAAACAATGGGAAGCAAAAGAGTGGGTTTGGCAAGAACTCAAAAATTAATTGAAAATTTGAAAAGAGAATTAAATATGACCAACACACAATTTAATGGTCTACACAGAGGTGTAAAAACTATTACTTGTGATGCAGGTAGCGATACGCTTACAGCGGCAGATTCTGGTAAAATAATTTTTGTTGACGGGGCTGTCGAAGGGAATCATACAATTCACTTACCAGAACCAACAACTGCTGGTTTAGAGTTTACTGTTATTTTGTCTGCAAACAGTCATGCTAACACTGAAATTTTGTTGGATTCTCAAATTTCTGCTGGCATTAAAGGTATGCTTAAAAAATTAGCAGCATCTGCAATTGCTAACGTTGTTAACCATTCAAACCAAAAACTTGGTTTTGGTGATGCATCTAAAATTGGTAGTACAATTCATCTTGTTTCAGATGGTAATTTTTACCATATTGTTGAAGCAGTTTCTGATGTTGTTCACATCAACGCATTCACTGCATAATAAAATGTATATTCCCTCTTCACTTTTGTGTTGAGGGAATTTTATTAAAAATGTCGATCTGTCAAAATTTTTCGCCGCCAATTTTTTGAGATTTTGATTTTTCGAAACTATTTACTAAGCACGTATGCATATCTTTAATTAAGGAGAGATATTATGAACCCACGTAGAAGACTGATGCTCAAGAACAGAGCGCGCGCCTTACAGCAAGTTGAGAGCGCACCAGCAACCCAAGCGGCACCCAAAGCTGAAGCTAAGGTGACCCCTAAGCCAGTGGTCGCACCAGAACCACCGGCAGTCAAAGAAGAAGTCAAGGTTGCTCCTGCCCCTAAGAAAGTTGAAAAGAAGGCACCAAAAGCCAAGGCTCCAGCTAAAGTGAATAGCAAAGAATAAAATACTCTTCAGTTATACTTATATAAGGAGGGTATAGTGTGCCTACAAATTTAAATCCAATATCGACAACTAGTACAATCGTGCTCACCTCAACAGGTAGCACTGATTTGGTTACCGGCTCATTACCGTTTGGAGTATATAATGATTCCACGCAGTTTATTAGTGGAGCCTCAGCACAAGTAGCTTACGTATATAAGAAGCTCGGTGGCGACGTTGTTGACATTGAGTTAACACCAGCAAATGTTTATGCTGCGTACGAAGAGGCCGTGCTGGAATATTCGTATATAATTAATATGCACCAAGGGAAAAATGTTCTCTCAACAGTTCTTGGGGAAACAACAGGGACATTTGATCACAAAGGCAACTTACAAACAGGGCCGACTGGATCAAATTTAAAATACCCTAGATTTTCAATTGGCTACTCCCGTCGTGTTGGAGATGGAATGGCGACTGCCGCAGGATTCGGTGGTACTGTACCACAATACTCCGCCTCCTTCAATGTGGTCAAGAATAAGCAAGATTATAATATTCAAGAGATTATACAATCAGCTTCAGATTCAGGTGTTGATGAAGGTGGCGATGCTGTGACTTATGCTGGCAAGGTTGGTACCAAGAGGGTTATCATCGATAAAGTTTTTTATAAGTCTCCACGGGCAATGTGGCGCTTCTACGGCTATTACGGCGGTATTGGTGTTGTTGGCAACTCCTCAACTTATGGACAGTTCGCTGATGATTCCACATTCGAGGTAATCCCTACGTGGCAAAATAAAATGCAAGCCATAATGTATGAGGATTCAATCACCACTCGTACGTCTAACTACTCCTATGAATTAATAGATGGAAAGATAAGATTGTTCCCAACACCAAGCTATTGGGGCTTTAGCTCAGAAGATAAAATGTGGGTCAAGTTTCACGTTGATCTTGAAGCATTTGCTACTGGTTCCTATGATTCGGGAGTCCAGGGTGTCAACAATGTTAATACTCTCCCGTTCGACAATTTACCTTACAATAATATAAATTCAATGGGTAAACAGTGGATTAGAAAGTATTGCTTGGCTCTTTGTAAAGAAATGCTTGGTCAAATTAGAGGCAAGTTTACTACACTGCCAATTCCCGGCGAATCGGTTACATTAAATCACTCCGAACTATTAAGCCAGGCACAAACTGAGCAGCAAAACCTTAAAGATAAGCTAAAAGAGATGTTGAAAGAGATGGAGTACACTGCTTTGGCTAAGAGTGATCAAGAAATTACGGACGCCGCGGCAAATGTTATAAAAGCATCTCCGCTGCCAATATTTGTGGGATAACGCTGAATGGCTGACGATTGGAAAAGACCTGCCGCTCCACCACCACCTCTTTTTCTAGGTAAAAAAGAAAGAGATCTGGTAAAACAAGTTAACGATGAGTTAATTGAAAAAGTTATAGGACAACAGATCTTGTATTATTCAATTGATCTTGAGACTACCGACTTTCATGACTTATATGGTGAAGCGATTGAGAAGACTTTCCTACCGCCGATAAGAATATATGCACTTGTAGAATTTGCTGAGTTCTCTACAACGTATTCAGAGGGCATTGGGATTGACAAGGATTCCTCAATTGTTATACATTTTCACAAGAGAAGATTAACAGAAGATCAGAACGTGTTTGCTCGCGAAGGTGATTTTGTTTTATATGGTGATATTTATTACGAGATAGTTAAACTTTCTGAGCCTAAAAAGCTTTTTGGCCAAGTTGGTGAAAGTTTTGAAATCTCTGCTACCTGCAAGAAAGCAAGAAAGGGACTTTTTGATGCTACCTGATGATTTCGACTTCGCTATGTTACCAGAGGATGTGGGTACGGGTAATTTTTCTCTTAAAGAGATTGGTATGCTCTCTTCAACTATTGAAGATATTGATAAAGCAATGGTCGATTATGTCGAGAATAGTCTAGACATCTCTACTACCACCAACCAAGGAACAAAGACGGTCCCAGTATTGTGGCAAACGCCGGAGAGAGCATACCAGATTAAAAATGATCTTGACCTCCGTGATAGCTCAGGGGCACTAACCTTTCCTTTAATAACTGTTGAAAGAACAAGTATCATTAAGGATCCAGCCAAGAAAGGCTCCTTCCAAGCACATCTTTTTTCAAACAACAAGGATGGTCGCGCGGGCCGGATGACCATAGCACGCCGTATAGTTCCTGATAAGACACGTAATTTTGCGGTTGCTTCTGGGACGAGAAACAACACCGGTGTGACTGACCAGAAGTGGTATCCGAGAGTTAACAAGAAAATTGTAGTTCAAACTGTGTCAATACCAATCCCGGTATATGTGTCAGTAGACTATAAAATTTTGTTGAAAACAGAATATCAACAACAAATGAATGATATGTTGGCTCCCTTTATTGCCAGAACTGGTCAGATCAATGCGTTCACTATGAAAAGACGGGGACACCGCTATGAGGCCTTCATTCAGCAAGGGTTTTCCCATAATAACAATGTATCAAATTTAGCCGAAGATGCGAGAAATTTCACCACAGAGGTGACAATAAATGTCCTTGGTTATTTAATAGGCGAAGGAAACAGTGACGACAGACCTATTGTTGAGATCAAAGAGAGTGCAGTTGAATTTAGGTACCCAACCGAATCCGTGCACCCTGTGGACGGTATTAGTTTTTTTGAAGATTAGTTCAGGAGATGAAAATGCGTTTTTATTCTACTCCAGCAATCCTTTTGAAAACCAAAATACTATTTAATATATGATTGGCCACACAATTGAATCTATTTTTTAGAAGAGGAACTAACACATGTCAGTAAAGAGCTTTAAATTTGTATCTCCTGGAGTGTTTATCAATGAGATTGATAATTCATTTATCCCCAGGTCCGCCGAGGCTATCGGCCCTGTTATCATCGGCCGCGCCGCATACGGCCCCGCGATGGAACCACAAAAAGTACAATCGTTTTCTGAATTCATTAACTTATACGGAGATACTGTCCCCGGAAACGGCGGTGGAGATATCTACCGCAATGGTAACCTTCAGTCCCCAATGTATGGAACATACGCTGCGAAAGCTTTCCTCAACTCTAACGTTGCGCCTGTAACATATATGCGTCTTCTCGGGCATCAGCACACTAATAACGATGGTACCGATGGCGCCAAGGCTGGCTGGAAGACCGTTGGTCAAACCGCCCGGGCAGCATCGAATGGTGGCGCCTACGGACTTTGGATTTTCCCATCTGCGTCTGCAACCTTCCAATCATCGGCACTCGGTGCTGGTGCCAGCACTAAAGCGACCGCTTCTTCAATGATTATGGGAACGGGCTCTTTAGCTGCTATTTGGTACGTAACAACCGGTTCGGCAATTGCATTAAGTGGAAACGCTCTTAATTTACAAACAAGAGCAAACATTGGCTCCGCGGCAGCCCGCGCGCCCAGCGGACCCGACAAATTCCGAACAGACAAAAATGTTGCTCAAATTGGCTCTATAATTAAATCAGACTCTAATGGTAGATTTACAGTTCGAATTGCTTCCACAACCGATCTGGACGCCACGGCCTCGATGGACGATGCCAGCCTCGTCGAAGATGTCAAATTCAGTTTAAATGATGATAACGAAGACTTCATCAGAAACGTATTCAACACGAATCCACAATTGGCTTCGACAGCCGGCGCCTTTTATCCAGCCAGTGCTCGCAAGCCATACTGGCTTGGTGAAACATTTGAGCAATATTTGAGATACGGTGGAAGCACAGTTAGAAATGAATTAGAAGGAACAAACTTAACAACAGCAGAACTTTACGGTGTTATGCTCCCAATTGCTAAATTTAGTGATAATTCAGATGCTCCGCATGCTATGCTTGGCATCGATGCTGCCGACGCAAATACTGGTTGGTTTATTGGTCAGGACCTAGGAAACAGATCAGTGTACACGCCCGCTGCAGCTAAGAAGTTATTCAGACTTGTTGGCCGCGGCCACGGTGAGTGGTTGCACAAAAACTTAAAGGTCTCTATCGAAAAGATTCGAGCATCGAATTCACTTAGCTCTGACTACGGCTCATTCTCGGTTGTCCTTAGAATGCTTGGTGATACAGATACGAATGTACAAGTTGTAGAGAGATACGATAATTGTAACTTGGATCCTTCCTCCCCAAATTATATTGGTCGCAAGATCGGTACAGTTGAGTCACGTTGGAGCGACATAACCAGAAGATTGACTTATGTTGGAGACTATCCAAACCAATCTAGATTTGTTCGCGTCGAAATGGACTCAGATGTCGATAATGGTGCTACCGATGCTAAATTACTTCCATTTGGTTATGAGGGTCCTCCCACATTCGAGAATATTGGTGACACTCAAACAAACTGGTCCGGCTCAAGCGCCGCCGGCCGAGTTCTTAATAACAGATACTTATTTGGCAGTGCTCCATATACTGGTTCAAACGTCACCTTATTGTCTGGTAGTACTTCTGAGGCGACGACGGGGACCCGAATCACCGGATCGGCAATTCTCGGATGGCCATCAGATAAGCTTAGACTTTCCGCATCAGATGGTGGTTTAGCAGATCCTACCAACGCTTACTTCGGATTCAACAACCGCAGAAGCCACAGCAGCACGATTTCCGACCGCTCTGTAATGGATATACACAGATTGCTGGTCCAAGGTGCCCGCAACAATGCAACAGTAGCTGGACTTAGCTCAAGCGCATACTACTTCAGTTTGGACGATGTCCAAAAAGATTCAGGCGGCAACAACTACTATTACCATTCTGGTTCCAGAAAGACTGGAGGTTCAGTGAGTGCTACAGATGGCAATACATACAAGACGCTCCTCGATGCTGGTTATGATAAGTTTACTGCACCTTTCTTCGGCGGCTTTGATGGTTTAAACATTAAACTCCCAGATCCTTTCTATAATGGAGGAATGGCAGGGGCGAGTGTTTCCGAACTCTCTAACGCGTCTTACTATACAATTAAGCGCGCAATTGATACCCTTGCTGATCCAGAATTTGTTGATGTCAACTTAATGACAATGCCTGGACTTACTCAGACCGGCCTCACAGAGCATATGATTAATGTTTGCGAAGAAAGAGCCGATGCAATGGCACTAATTGACTTGCCCGACTTATACAAGCCGACTCACGAGCAATTTTACCCTGACAGAAATAGTAGAATTCTTAATAACCCACAGTCGGCAGCCACGTCACTCAGAAACAGAAGAATTGATTCCTCTTACGGTGCCACATTCTATCCTTGGGTACAGACCAGAGACCAAAGAACTGGTCAGCTTCTGTGGATTCCGCCATCCGTCGCGATGCTTGGAACATTTGCAAGTTCACAACGCTCCTCACAACTTTGGTTCGCTCCTGCCGGCTTCAACCGCGGCGGCTTGACCGAAGGTGCTGCTGGAATTCCAATTGTCAATGTATCCGAGAGGGTTGCATCTAAAGACAGGGATACACTTTATGAAGCAAACATTAACCCGATTGCTTCCTTCCCATCGAGCGGAATTGTTGTCTTCGGACAAAAGACGCTTCAAAGCCGTCAATCTGCACTCGATAGGATTAACGTCCGCCGACTTGTAATCTTTATGAAGAAGCAAATTTCGATTCTTTCAACTAGAGTGCTTTTCGAGCAAAACGTTCCAGAAACTTGGAACCGATTCAAATCACTTGTCGAGCCTTTCTTGGCCAACGTCAAGACTGATTTTGGTATCACAGACTACAAGTTGATTCTTGATGAAACAACAACAACACCTGACTTGATTGATCAGAACATTATGTACGCGAAAATTATGATTAAGCCCGCAAGAGCTATTGAATACATCGCTATCGATTTCGTGATCGCCTCAACAGGTGCTTCTTTCGAAGATTAAGAAAGTCGCGGAGGTTTTCCTTCGCGCAACTATATAGAAATAGAGCTACAGGAGTAACAAAACATGCCATTTTGGTCTAAAGATTATAGCGCGGATCGTACCTTGGACGATCCAAAAAGAAAGTTTCGATTTAAAGTTGAGTTTCAAGGAATTAACTCTTCTCAAGGCGGTGCCCTGATGTGGTATGCAAAGACGGTTTCCAAGCCATCTTTTCAAATCTCTAGTGCAGAGCACAAATACTTGAATCACACATTTTACTATCCTGGCTCTGTTACGTGGCAAGATGTTAACTTAACACTTGTTGATCCTGTAGACCCAGATATGACCGCTACACTTTCTGATATCGTTGTTGCTGGTGGTTATAGTCCACCCACCGATGCCACGGATTTGGTTAGTATGTCGAAAGCAAAGGCCTCGTCTGCACTTGGGACGATTATTATCACTCAATTAGACTCAGACGGCAAGGCACTTGAAACTTGGACTCTTTGGAACGGCTTTATCACTGAACTTAAGTTTGGCGACTTAGAGTATGGTTCTGACGAACTTACTGAGCTTAGCCTTACCTTGAAATATGATTGGGCCCGAGTTGAGACAACCGGAAACTCAGTTGCTGTCAACGGTTCCAAGTCAAACGAATACTTCAGAGTATAAATATTCTAAAATAGAGAGGTGAATATTGTCCCGCAATAGAGACAGGCTCGGCGTACCTAACACGACGCCAGAGCCCACAGAACCGCCACCACAGGTTTTTAATGAAAATGCAAGTGAACCCGGCGGCTTTTCATTCGTAGTCCCAACAGAATTTGTTGAGATTCCATCAAAAGGAAAGTATTATCCCGATAACCATCCTTTAGCAGATCAAGAAACGATCGAGATCAAGCAAATGACTGCTAAAGAAGAGGATATGCTTACTTCCAGAACACTGCTTCGTAAAGGCATAGCCTTAGAGCGTGTTATACAGAGCTTGATTGTTGATAAAAGAATCAACCCCAACACTCTTTTAGTCGGAGATCGCAATGCGATTCTCATTGCTGCAAGGATTTCTGGGTATGGTTCCGATTACACCACCAATATTACATGTCCGCAATGCGGCACAAGCCAGCAACATCTTTTTGATTTGCACGATGCTACTGAGGTCAGAGAATCAGACCTAGGCACAAGCAACATCATTGACAATGGCGATGGTACATTTACCACTACGCTACCCGCTACTAAAGTAGAGGTTTCCTTCAGATTACTGACAGGCATTGATGAGAAAAGCTTGTTAACTCAAATTGAGAATGCAAGAAAGTCTAAAAAAGAAGAAAACACAATCACCAGGCAACTTAAACAGTTTATTATAGCGGTCAACGGTGATGACACCCAAGAAACCATCAATTACTTGGTCAATAACGTGCCCTCCAGTGACTCACGATACCTTAGAAATTTATTCGTGCAGGTTACCCCCGATGTAAATCTTATGGAGAACTTTGAGTGCTCTGAGTGCTCATATGACTCAGTAATGGAGGTGCCGCTCACCGCGGACTTTTTTTGGCCTGACCGATGAGTATATGGAAGACATATATGAGCAGTTCTTCTTCTTAAAATATAGAGGTGGCTGGTCGTTTACAGAAGCTTATAACTTGCCTATTGGCTTAAGAGAGTGGTTTGTGAAACGACTTATAACTCAAATTGAGAGAGAGAATGAGGCAATGGAAAACGCCTCAAACAGCTCATCTAGTTCGCAAACATTAAGTACTCACAATCAGCCGAAAATGCCCCCTAACTTAATCAAATAGCTTTTTGGTGTAATAACTAATTAATATTAGTTCATTAGGAGTTTTTTAAGTGGCAGAATCAAACGATCCCCCAAAAGTAAGTGCAGAAGACCTTATTAATGAGGAAAAAAAGAATAAATTAGCCGAAGAGCGCCTTAATCTATTAGAAAAAGAGATCGCGGCCTATAAAGAGGCTATCAAAGATGAGAAAAATCTCTATAAACAACAAAGCGCTAGAAATTCTTTAAGAGAAGCTGAAAATGAATTACAAAGAAAGTCTCTTGAGAACATAAGACAAAAAATAGTTCAAAATACTGAACTTAATAAAAAAGATAAAAAGATTCTTGAAGATTTAGGCATCCAAGGTGATACTCACGATGCCAATCTTAAAAAAATAGAAAAACAGTTAGATATCCTTGATCTTCAATCAGAAGCGCAAAGTGAGTTAAATACAAAACTTACTGAACAAGGCTCGCTAGCAGTAAAAGCACAAAAATCAGCAGCCTTGATAGGCGAAGCATACGGTCAGGGTAAATTAGCGCTTTTAGCAATGAATAGTGCAAGCAAGATGCTGGATACTGGCTTATCAAAATATATCAATTCTATAAAAAGCATTGTTCTTGGAGTCAACGAAGCCCAGAAAGGCTTTGAGCGCGCCACGGCTAGTATTTTTGGACCATCGGTGTCCAAGCAGGTACAGGCGACTTATAAAGAGTTAAATATATACGGCGTGTCAGCCAAACAAGCATATGATGCACAATTGGGTCTTTCGCGAGTTGTTACTGATTTTACAACATACAATCCAACACTTCAAGGCGAATTAAGAAAATCATCGCTTTTATTTGAAGAACTGGGTGTGAGTCAAGACAGTTATTTTAAGGGCATGCAGAGTGCCATTAAATTCTTCTCAATGACTCCATTGGAGGCAGACAAAGCTTCGCGAGAAATCCTTGCTACGTCAAAAGCTTTAGGGGTTGTGCCGGCAGATATGATGGAGCAATATGGCCGATTGGGACCGACTTTGGCTAAATTTGGAAGTGATGGCCAAAAGACATTCAAAGATCTCGCGCGCATCCAAAAGCAAACCGGCTTTGAAATGGAGAAAATTCTTCAAATAACAAATAGATTCGATACATTTGAGGGTGCAGCCCAACAAGCAGGGCAACTTAATGCAGCGCTCGGCGGCAACTTTGTGAACGCAATGGATCTTATGATGGCAACAGATCCAGCAGAAAGATTTGATATGATTCGCCAGGCCTTAGAACAAACTGGTCTTTCGTTTGACGAAATGTCCTATTATCAAAAAGAATTCTACAAAAACTCTCTTGGTCTAAGCGACGTTGGTGAGTTGGCAATGATTATGTCGGGGGATATGGACGCTTTTGGCGATTCCACCAACAAAACAGCTGCACAACATAAAGAAATGGCAGAAACAGCCAAAAGCGTTCAAAGTGTTATGGAAGCCTTCCAGAGCGTTATTGCTAATAACGCTGATGGCTTCATTAAAATCGCCGGCGCCGTCGAGAAATTTACCAAATTTATGCTTGATAATGGCGAGATTATTCAGTATGTTACATATTATTTGATGGCTGCGAAGGCCGCTTCAATTTTGTACAGGAGCGCAATAGTGGGAGTCAATGTTGCCCGGGCCACCGGCAACGCACTATCAAAAACAGGAACATTCCTGTCAAAAATCTTTACTGCAGCCAAAATGAAAGAAACAGCAGTTGAAAAAGCTAGCGTTGGCCCTAAAAATGCGGCCAATAAAGCACAACAGCTATCCAACAAGAGCACTAAAGCCGGAATTGGCCCAATGCTTAGTTTTGCCCTCGCTGTTGGTGCTGTCGCTGCGGGAATTGGGCTAGCTGCCGTCGGGATGGCCTTGCTAATTGGTGCCGTTGATGAAGCCTCATTTGGTGCAGTGGCAGGCGCTTCGGTCATCTTTATTGGCATTGGAACTGGTGCTTACTTTATGGCCGGCGGCCTCGCAGCCGCGGCAGTCAAAGCAGGAGTCGCGGGCACGGCCTTATTGCCACTAGGTGGAGCGATAGCTTTAGTCGGCCTTGGTGTCGGTCTCGCAGCCGCCGGTATGGCAGAATTAGTCAAGTCGTTTAACGGTTTTGATGCCACAGAGATTGTCGCAATTGGCGCTGCGATGCTCGGTTTCTCTGTCTCGCTCTATGCAGTGGCAGCAGCAATTGCTGCGTTCGCGAATCCGCTGACAGCCGGCGGTGCGGCTGTCCTTGCTGGTGTTGGCGTTGCGATCGGAGGCCTTGCTTACGCATTTGGCAAGTTTAAGGGCAAAGATGATGGTATCGATGATTTAATTCCGGTAATGCAATCAGTAGGCAATATTAGCCAAGGTCAGTTTGAATTAGCACAAAAAACGTTCGAATCAATAAAGAAATCAATTAACGCCACTGAAGTCAACAAAATGGAAGGCTTAGGTAATTTATTTGGTGATATTCACATTCATTACATTCAAACTGCCACAAGGGTAAGTTCTGGCGCCGCTACAAGAGACAATGCCACCGGCAATAACCGTTCTTCAGCAGAAAGTATATCACTTAGCGTAGATACTCCGATTCACATAGATATTGGAGGCCGGCCCCTTGACAAATATATTCTTAAACTAGTTAGCGAGAGTGAGACGTCTGAGATGAGGGCCGCTGTGCAAAAGCAAGGCGTAACCCCGTAATAAAGGAGTATAAGTAATGGCTGATGATAATGATACATTTGGAGAAGGTAGTAACTACTTTAGTTCCTTTAAAGTCGGTGGGGTTAAACAGAACATATATGGCCCCTCAGTCAAGGGTGTTCCAAATCCTGGTGTAAGAATTGAGCCTAAAACTGATGCTCAAGGCAAGCAATTATATGACCTCGACGGACAACCATCAGTAAATATTATCCAGCAGCCAGCTTTTATAGACGGTTCAGATGCATTGGCAAATCAAGGCTTTACGATCTCTTTCCAAAGTGTTATTAATAAGAAAACGACCGTTTTTAAAGCTTTCGTGACGGCCTTCAACGAAACATATAATTCAAATTGGACCTCTGAAGAAGTTTATGGGCGAGCCGATCCGATTTATTTGTTTAAGAATACAACTAGAAACATTACGTTAGCTTTTGAGGTACCTGCATCAACCGAAGGCGAGGCTTATGAAAACCTTACCAAAACTCAAGAGTTAATTCAAAAATTATACCCAGCGTACACCAACGTTCAGCGAGCACAAACAATTGCTCAATCACCGCTTGTTAGAATGAAAGTGATCAACTTAACTCAACGAGCCGCCGGCGACTATGGCGCGAATTTAGGGGTTTCGCCTCAACTTATGAATGTCACACCGGACGCTTCGGATGGTATTCTTGGTATTATTAAAAATGTCAGTATTAATCACCACCTTGATGACCCAAACACGGGTGTCTTTGAAGTTGATAATGGCACGATATTACCAAAATTGATTGAAATACAAATTGAATTTGGAGCAATTCACGAAATGCCGCTGGCACAAAGAGAAGAGTGGGACGCCGAAGCTTTTGAGCAAGGTTTTTCACAATTTCCTTATGGACTCACTTCCCCGGCCGGCCGCTCTAAAGAAGAAATCAAGCGAGAAATAGACGAAGCGTACTCAACCTGGTCCAAAAACTATCAAGATGAAAGAGAATTAGAACAAGAAAGAGAATTAGGCGATCAAGCAATGGAAAACGCTGAAGCAAGATATGCCGGTCTTTTCGGAAAAGCAAGATTCAATAAAGATAAGAAGCGCCTTCAAAATGGTAGTATTAAAAATGATGAAAAAAGAAGATATTTGCAAGAAGCGGTTATTGGTGAAGAAATGACGAGAGGTAATGCAGACAGTAGCGATTATGGCACATATGCTGAAAACAATTCTGATTTCTATGATCGTGCGGAATATGACGCGTATGGCGAGATCATAAACTAAAGGGAAACAAGATGCCAAGATATACAGGAACACAAATATTCACCAACACAGAAGAGTTTTACGAGTTTCTTCGCAAGAAAAGAAATAGCCCGAAAGCTATTCGTATGTACGAAACTCAGAGGTTATATAACCCAACTGTTGGAGAACGTGCTAATTTGACCACAATTAACCACTTATGGAAGCTTGGGGACAGGTTTTACAAATTGGCAGCAAAATACTATGGTAACTCACAATATTGGTGGGTCATAGCTCAATATAATGGCATGCCAACGGAGGCAGACGTTGTTCCCGGTGATGTTATAACAATACCAACAAACCTAGAAGAGGCTTTAACTACCTTGAGAGCCGTGTAATAATATGTCAATACCCGCCACACCAAATAATACTGTTTCAGCTGTTGAGAAATGTAAACAAGGTGCCACCTCAACGGAAAGGGATTGCACAACAAGGGCTGCGTCTGTACCAGATGATGGGCAATTATATGATTTTCACGCCGCCCGTCATGAAGGTGTGCTGCGAAAGTACGATCCTGACCAAGATCCATATACAACTGAAACTGATCCCATAAAATCCGCCATACGCGAGAAGGTAAATGAAAGCTATTCTGATGATGGCTCACTAAGCGCACTAGAGACTATTGGTACGGTATGGGAGGGCGCCAAAGCCAGTCTATTTGTTTATGGAGCCGGCGCAATCATGCCATCGGTTGAGTTCGGTGGCCTGGAACAGTCCTCAAACTCCACAGTTCGAAGAGGGATTACCAAGTCTGAGGCTATCAAAACGGCTTGTCAAGCCGTAGGTTCTTATAAGCGCGAAGAATGCGCAGCAGCGTACAACGAGCCTGACCGCGTAGACAGATTGTTCGGCAAATCCCGTGATCTTGTCGCTGAACGAGGGAGCGCAGCCGCTATACAAAATGCAGCCGGCAACATTGCCGAGTGTATGGAAAATCTTAGCAAAGCACAAGCGGCCCTGAAAACGAAGTTCGATACTTTTGTTAACTCTATGGCAGCCCCTGAAAATATGGGATTTAGAGCAGAAGAAATAGGAGCTTGGAATTCATTAAAAAAGGGTGAACTCAATGCAGGCTGGAACGAGTCCGATGATGGTGGTACGTACAATGCTGGTGAATTGTTGAAGAGTTGGACGGGCGGTGGCGGAGATTGGTATGCGGCCCTTAGCCCCTACCGGCGCCCAGCGGGAATCCCTAGTTATGATGCAGAAACAGAAAAGTTTAATCTTCAAGATCCTTTAGGTGCCGGCGAAACGGTGGCAAAATCTGATTATCCTGTTGGTTGGGTTACGATGTTGAGTGTTTTGATTGGACAAACAAATAAAATAATCGAGAACACAATCAGCCAGTCACAAGCTCTAACCGTACGCACGGACCCAGGCGGATCATTTGCTAAAGGTGTGATACAAGCCCATATCGCCGGCAAAAGTACTTCCCAGGAAACTGGCGAAACAGGCCTTATAACGAATGAGGCTTATGGGGCACAGCTTTACAATTTAGTTAAAAATGGTGGTGGCTGGTTTAATCCCCAGCAGAGCGATCAAGATCCGGCAAGAACTGTTCCAGATGGTGTTGACATGTCTCCCACAACGCCAAGTTCGATATGTAATGTTTGCAAAACCGCCGCGCGGATACTGCAGAACATCGAAGGTATTCCAAAAAAGCAAGGTAATTATTTAGATGCAAACTTAGGTGGTATATGTGAATTAATCGATCAAATCACTAAAGATACCGAATGTATAGTAGAGAACTACCAGGATCTCTTAGATGAAGAAAATAAATTAGATGAAGAAATTAAAGATATGGCCGATGACCTCGGCCTTGATGAGGATAATCCGGCTGTGCAAGATGCTATCGCTGCCATTGCAGCCGAAGGCTTAACTTCTGATTATTTTAATCGCTCAAAAACCATTTTTAAAGAACAATGTTGGCTTCTTGCGTATGTTGATTCTATTGCAGAATATAAAAAATATGTTTTAGATAATCCAATAAAAGTCACCGACACAACCTTTCAAGAGGGTACTGCGCACAAGCGTTTGCCATATATCCCAACAACAGATAAACTTACAGCAGCAACATCTAAAAGCACTGGCGATAACAACAGCCACAATGCTTCGCTTTTAATAGACGGAGACCCGTATGGGTTTCTCAACCACCTGGTAGTTCCCGAAACAATAGGCAGTTTGATGGATATGAAACCCCATGAGATTTCAGGGTTACAGCCCAGGATAAGGCTTTTTAAGATTGAGTATGATATGAACGGGGACGATCTTTATGAGTATGAAATACCATTTGATTCTCACTTTACCGGTTTAGAATCAACCACTCTTGGTGTAAAGCCGTTTCTAAAAAGAGGCGCCCGCGGTACTGGCGTCGGTATTAAAAGTTTTAACTTTGTATATGACGGTACCAACCCGTTCGCAGTCAAAAAAAGCATCTCAGCAAATTTAAAAATATTTGCCAACAATATGAATGAATTGTTACAAGAGAGGGGGGCCATATCGGGCCGTAACTCATATGAAACATTTAGATATACCGATCTGGCTATGAAGACTGGAAAATCAATAGGAGCCGACCGCGCGGACATATGTCTTGATTTAGATAAAGAAAATACTGTCCGAGCACCCCTAAATTTCAGATTAAAAGCAAACATAGGCTGGGCCAAACCACAAACCCAAGGAGCCCTTTCAAGCAATGTGTATAGCGCATTAGACGATTCATATGTCACTCTTAACTTGACCCCAACAGTTCATAACTTTGAAATCGACGAACAGGGAAGAGTGGTATTCAACATTAATTACCTGGCTTACATTGACGAGTTTTTTGATCAAAGTATGTTTAATATATTTGCCAATGCTGATTTTAATGCTGGGTTTGGTGGTCCGCTATTGGTTTCAACTTCACGACACATCAGAGATATGCGTGTTGAGACAATTTCAAAAACCTGCGGTCAAGATAAGAGAGAAACAAGACTTGAAGAAGATATGGACTTGGTTAAAAAAGAAACCACAAATAGTTTATCTTATTTGATTACGTCACTGATAGATCGAGACAAGATCTATTATGTTAATCTGCCGTTCGAAAAAGTGCGCACCTTTAATATGTTTGGCCCCTATAGGGACTACGAAAAGGTAGCAGCAAACATATTTAACCCGGATGATGCCACTAATAGTATTATAATGAACAGTGAAGATAGTGATGCTCAGATTTACTCAGGAATAGCAGATGCTATGAGATCCTTTGAAAGTGCATATGGCGAAACTGATGGGGATAAACGAGCCGAATTCACAAAAAACATATCGGCCTCTATGATTGGGGCAAATCCAAACCTGAACTCACTGGGCTTCTTCTATCTCAGCGATCTTGTTGATATAGTGCTAATGAATATTGATGAAGAATTAGGCAAATTACCAAAAGAATTAAATGAAAGATTTGTAGGTGATAACCCAAGCTTAGATAAAGAAGATTATTTTGTCACAGATGAGCAAATATACGAAAAACAACACTTATTTAGAAGAACAAAAAAGAATTTTGAGAGTCTGCGAATTATATTAGGGCCGGCTGAATTTTTTACCAAAAGGTCAAAACAGGATTTGCAGAAAAGGCTAAGCGTATTTGTTAATTTAGGAGATGTTCCGATATCTGTCAAATACTTTGTAGAATTCTTGACAGATAAGATGTTAGCTTCATCAAAATCTTCATATTCATTAACATTGTTCTTAAATGATTTGTTAAACAATCTAACAAGAGACTTTCTAAATAATGATGATTGCTTCAAGTTTACTATCAAACAAAAAACAAGAATTAACCAAACTGCAGTAACGGCGTATGGTTCCGCTACAAAAGTCACCGATCAGGTTGCATTAGATCCTATTACGAATAGGATTATTGATAAAAATATATTAAAATATCCAGATAATCTAGATTATGCATTCGCTGAAAGAAGAATTCATCGAAACGATTTATCGCAAGCAATCTTAGATGTATCGGGGCCCCCTGGGAGCGCAGTAACAAAAATAGGCATCCAGAATGAATTCAACTGCTTTGTGTACTTTGCTGCCAGGACACAACCTACTGAGTTAATGAGAGGAAAAAAATACCAATGGACAGAAGACAGGGTAACATACCCCGGCGATCATGAGCGAGGAATATTTCATTACTTATTAGGAAGAAATAGGGGTCTCATAAAAAATATTAAACTTTCAAAAACAGAAACAAAAGGTTTAGCAGAAGTGAGATATGAGACTAATGGTTATGACGGCTTAGAACAACTGAGAGTTGTGTACGATGTAGAAATTGACTGCTACTCAAACGTTAATACCTTCCCGGGCACTTATATCTACATTGATCCGAACGGTTTTGCTCCGGACGACTACCCTGGAAAATTTAGCTTGACAGATTTGGGTGTAGGAGGTTATTATATGATAATCCGCTCAGAGCACGAATTTGGTTCTGGCTACGCTAACACTAGATTGGTTGCCAAATGGGTACATTCAATAGAAAAGGCCCTAGAAATGGAAGAGTGCAGAATTAAAAAGGACAAAGAAAGCGGGAACGGTGTCGAGTTTAACACGCGCTGTAAATATTACACAGATAGGGAGTCACAGGCAAAGACCTGATAAGTTAATAAATGTCAGAATTTTATATACAAGATAATCGCGAATCAACTAAAAATGCATTCAATAAAAAGATCATTTACAAGGATGCTGTAAATAACGCTAATGGTCGCAATCACAATAATGTTGTTAATTTTAATTTTGGTGAAAAGGTATTGTATGGTCGTATAAAAAGAAACGGAACCCCCATTTGTATGATTGAGAGACAAAACTTGAGACCGATAAAAAATTCCGCTGATCCTACCAAAAACCCACTGTTCGCAATGCACTTTGTGGTAGATGTTTTCGATGAGATGTGCCTACAATATGAAAAGTGTGTACAATCAGGACAAATAAGAGCGGATTCTGAATTTTTATCAAACCTTAAAGCTTATAAAGCATATGCAAACCCCATTGAGGCATACAATTCATATCGCCAATATTATGATAATCGTTTGGCCGGCCTGTTCAAAAAGAATAACTACACACCTGAGAACTTTTCCGAATTCGCCGAAAGTATAGATAACATTTTAAAGTTCGTTTCTCGTGAGGTAAGGTTTACATTACCAGGGTTTGTTAAATCAAGAAATAATAGTATCCTAACATCTGCGATTGCCATAGAGGTTGCAAACAAAGTAAAATACAGCAACGACGACGATAAAATCAGTAAATTTATAATGGATCCCAACTGGGAGTTTTTTGTGCAAACTTGCGATTCATATGGATTTATGATAGATCTTAATATTCCTTGGAGAATAGTTGCCGATTTGGATTCGAAAATTATGAAAAGCAGATCCGCACAGTTTGGCGCCACCAATGTGACATCTATGTTAAATGACTATTACAACACAGCCCACAGTTCTCATTTCATAAATTTTGTCAGTGACCTGTTAGGTCTCTACAATTCAGTAAAGACCAAAAAAATACAGAAATACTATACTTGTGAAGATGGGAGCACAAAAACCGTATATAGTGAACCTCGCAACTATACTGCTCTTGGTCTATTAGAAGAATATGGTACTGATTATTTTTTAAAATTGTATGCCACACTTAGAATATATGAAGAAATACCAAATGTCAGTGAGGCTGCTCGCAATAGGCTAATTGGCGAGATCTTGGGGTACTCAAAGCTAGACGTCGCGGGTATTATAGAAAATTTTGAAATTTTAATCAATAAAGAGTTTGACAAAGTCGGCTCTTTTAGTTATATTAGTAAAAGCAAGAAAGCTGTTGAAAAATCTGATTTTGAAAGCGGGGAAACAAGTGCTATTTCAAGCTATTGATGATAAGAATGAATGCATCGGCATATATGCCAACGGAAAACTTGACTTTAAAAACATCCCGGAAAATCTGACCAAGACTTGGAAGTACAGTGGCTCAGTGCGGAATGATAAAGTTGAATATGCGTGGTTGTATTCGGGTGGCAAAAATTTGCAAGAGTGTTGCCCAAATGAGTATATTGAAGAATTGACGAGTGCACAAAAAAAGATGCGTGCATATGTGAAATCCTTCGAGATAGCGAGAGTTAATCTTCGCGATCATTGTGTTTTTGAACTTGTGCCTCATGATTTTTTAGTAGAATTTTGTGAGATTAAAAACAAGATTACTCAACACGTATTTGATTCATACGATAAGCCCTCAAACTACGGACATTTAGATTCAGTCCAAAAGCTACTGCACAAAATACGTTACCAAGGCCTCAATATAGACGCGTCTGACTGTAAGCACTTGATGGTCTCGACCATTCACCGGAATAAAATCCAGCAAATGAAAAAGTATAATTTTATAGATTATGATCTTTTCGGCACTGTCACTGGGCGCCTGACTACAAAGCAAAACTCCTTTCCTATGCTGACCCTCAAAAAAGAAATTAGACAAATTGTAAAACCAAACAATGATCTATTCATAGCTCTTGATTATAATGGTGCTGAAGTCCGGACCCTCCTGGACCTACAAGGCGCAGAGCAACCTATGGAAGATATCCACAATTGGAACAGCAAACACCTTTTTGAACAAGAGGTAAGTCGGGAAGAGTGTAAGGTGCGCTTTTTTGCGTGGCTGTATGACCCGGATTCAACTGAGATAAGGACAGACTATTATGATCGTGAGAGTTTGTTAGATAAATGGTATGATGGAACTTATATCACAACACCATATGGTCGCCGAATTGAAGTTGAGAAGAGAAAGGCATTCAACTATCTGATCCAAAGCACAACAGCGGATCGTGTGCTTGAAAAGGCAGTTAAAATTGATGATGTGCTCGATGGCCATGAAAGCTATGTATCACATATCATACACGACGAAATTGTTTTAGATTATAGTGATTGTGACCGGGATCTGATTCCGCTGATTAAAGAAATTTTTGAAGACGGTTATATGGCCAGCGCAAGTGGCGGGAAGGATGGGTACAATCTTAAAGAGTTGAACATATGATTTCAATTATTGGCCTAGGAAATGCAGCCTCATCGGTTGCAGAACTTTTCTCGGAGATTAAGCAATATAAAGTGTACAAGCTCAATTCAAAAGTTGAGAAGAATACAAAATACAATTTTAAGCTAAAATCATTTGACAACCCTGAAGAATACGAGTATAATATACCTAACCTTAAAACGTTCTTTAAAAGCATTAACGATAATATACAATTCCTTATAATGGGAGGCTCGCTGAGTTCTAACTATGCACTAGGGGTCCTCGAACAACTGAGAGGCAAAAAGGTCGACTTAATTTATATACAGCCTGACACCGAGTTGCTGACAGGGATCCCTGTTCTTGTAGAAAATACGACATTTGGTGTTTTGCAAGAATACGCCCGATCAGGCCTTGTAAACTCGATCACTCTGATTTCCAACTTGTCTATTGAGGAATCGTTAGGAGATATCAACATCAAAAACTATTATGAGTCCTTGAATAATTTCATTTTCTCTACAGTACATCATTTGAATTATTTCACACATTCAGAGCCAGAGATTGGCCAGGTATCACGCCCAGCAGAGATAAATCGGATCCGAGCCGTCGCAGGACTCAACATGAAGAATATTGAAGAAAAATGGTTTTTTAACCTTGACAGCCCGCGGGAATTATGTTATTATTTAGCTATCAATACAGAAAGATTAGAAACAGAGGGAGGATTGCACAAGAAGATTGTCGATATGCTTAAGCAAAAGCCTAAGAATGCATTTCGTAAAATTTCATATGCAATCTATGAAACACCCTACAACGACTTTGGGTTCTGCGTTGCCCATACTAACGTAGTACAAACCAAAAAAACTCTTGACAAGCTTGAGCAAGAGTGATACATTAGATGCTGTGGAACGCACAGTATACTTTACAAACAAATAGGAGAAAATACTAATGTCAATCAATATGGAACTAATGAGAAAAAAGCTTGCCACTCTACGTGGCGAGGGAACCAAGGATACCAACTCAGTTTGGTTCAAGCCAGACGAGGGTGACACCGATATCCGTATCGTACCTTCTAACGATGGCGATCCTTTGAAGGAAATGTTCTTCCACTATAACGTGGGCGAGCATAAGGGCGGTGTCTTGTGTCCGAAGCGAAACTTCGGTGACGAATGCCCAATTTGCGAATTCGCTTCTTCACTATGGCGTGAAGGAGTTGACAACAACGACGATGAGAGCAAGAAGCTTGCAAAGAGCCTCTTTGTGCGAACCCGCTACTTCTCGCCAGTCGTTGTGCGAGGTCGAGAAGAAGAAGGAATTAAGGTGTACGGCTACGGTAAGCAGGCCTATGAACTTCTTCTTGGATATATTCTCGATCCAGAATACGGTGATATCACAGATTCCAAGGAGGGAACCGATATCACTCTCACTTACACCAAGCCTAATAAGCCTGGTGCATATCCACAGACGAGCCTCAAGATGCGCCGCAACACATCCACATTGTTGGAAGACGCAGAAGCGATCCCCGCCCTCCTTGATCGCATGCCAGACTTTGACGGACTTTTTGAACGTCTTAGTCCCCAACAAGTCGGTGCTATCTTGGACGAACAACTTTCCGGGGATTCCTCCGCGGAAGGACGATCGTCTACAACAGCCAAATATGGTCCTGCCAACGGTAAGAGCAGTGTTGACCAAGCATTCGATGAACTAATGAGTGGCTAATGTAAATAGGCTCTAGTGAAACCGATGGCAGAGCGGGGTTGAAAATACTCTGCCATTTTTTTTAACATCAAGGAGAAAAGATATGTTAGAATCATTGAAATCGCTGTGGGCGCGCTGGAAAGTCCAAGTAACAGTAGTCGGAGGCGTCTTAGTCGTCGCAACCGCTTATGGAACTTGTTCTTTCGACCCACAGACTGTATCTGAGGTATCAGTGGAGCCTGCGGTCGAAGTGACCACGGCGACACCTACGGTGCCCGTATCAGAGGTAACTCCAGTTACTACTGAAGATGCATCCAATACAGAAACTACCACCACTGGTGAGTAAAACAAAAGCCGCTGGCAGACCGGTAAAAAGTCTGCCGCACTTTAAACTATACTATTAAGGAGGGCACGTGCCTAAAAAAGTAAAACCAAAGGCCGGCCGCGTCGATATGCAAGATCTGATGAGGCTCGTTAACAAGAAGGCAGGCAGAAATGTTGCTCATGACCTAACAGGCGATAATCCCACATCGGTTAAGGAGTGGATCCCAACAGGCTCCCGGTGGCTTGATTCTATTATCTGCAAAGGCCGTGTTGCCGGCATCCCAGTAGGGAAGGTGACGGAGATTGCAGGTCTTGAATCAACGGGTAAATCTTATATGGCCGCACAGATTGCAGCAAATGCCCAGAAACAGGGCAAGCTTGTGGTATATTTTGATTCCGAATCAGCAATCGACCCAAGTTTTTTAGAGCGCTCAGGGTGCGATTTAAACCGCTTAATGTACGTTCAAGCATCCTCTGTCGAGTTTGTATTGGAGACTATTGAAGAGCTTCTTGGAGCTACTGATGAGAAACTAGTTTTAATCTGGGATTCTTTGGCTTTTACACCATCGATCTCGGACGTTGAAGGTGACTTCAATCCACAATCATCAATGGCTGTTAAGGCTCGTATCTTGGCCAAAGGAATGTCGAAGCTGACTATTCCACTGGCAGATAAGCAAGCTACGTTTATTGTTCTTAACCAGTTGAAAACAAATATCCCACAAGGCCCAACGGCACGTATTATAGCGATGACAACGCCATATATCACACCGGGTGGAAAAGCTATGCATTACGCATATTCGTTGCGTATCTGGCTCACTGGCCGAAAAGCAAAGTCTTCGTTCATTGAAGACGATAAGGGCTTTCGAATCGGCTCGGAAGTCAAAGTCAAGCTTGAGAAATCAAGGTTTGGCACGCAAGGCCGCTCTTGTGCTTTCCGTATTCTTTGGGGAACTGAAGAAATTGGCATTCGAGATGAGGAAAGCTGGTTCGATGCCATCAAGGGGGCAGATAGCCTAACATCTGCAGGCGCTTGGTATACCTTATCGACAACAGACGGATATACAAAGAAGTTTCAACCATCAAAGTGGACCGATCTTATTGAGACCGATGAAGAATTTCGTGCGCACGTTATTAAAATTATGGACGAAGAAATTGTGCAGAAATTCGATAAACGCGAAGGTGACGCTAGTACATATTATGAAGATCAAGAGGACTTGACTGTCCCAGTAAAAGAATAAGGATTAAAAAATGACATTACTGATGATTTTGTTAGCATGCGGTGGTTCAGAGCCGCCGGCAGAAATTCAACAACCACAGGCTAAGATCATAAAGCCAGCACTCCCCGAGCGAACCGCTGGAGAGAAAGCTTATAGGAGAGCCGGCTGCAGAGCTTGTCATTTGAATTCTGCAACTGGCGCCCCTGATTTGAAAAAATGGAAAGAAGACAATAAAATTGCTGGCGTTCTCGATATAACCCGTGAAAATATGAAGTCGTATCTTCTGGCACCACAAGATTATGTTGCCGGCTCTATTATGCCACCAACACGTCTCAAGGCAGAAAAATTAAATGATCTCATAGATTATCTTTTTGAAGAGTTATAAGAATGAGTAAAACACATCATGACATGTGCGGAGCGTGCGAAAACGTTTCTCTGGAATACACCCCAGAGGGTTTTCCACAACCGGGTGAGATTGCAGAAAGAATTTTGTCCAAAAATCCGGATTGGGCTAGGCTACACCATATGATAGCTACGGCGATATCGCGCCGCGATAAAATGTGGCAAGAATATAAAGAAAGTACTTGACTTTACTCTCCAGGTTAGGTATAATAAAACATAATCAATTAAGGAGGGTTATTCATGCGAAACTATGGCTATGCGTGCATCAATATGGGGTTTTCAAATCGCCCCAAGTCACAACGTATTACAACTAACAGAACTATGATCAAACGCACGTTCCAAGAACGTGGTATTGACTATGCTTCAGAGCTTGCGCTCCAAAATCTACGCGACCTGCGTAAAATTCTGCAGTGGAATCTGGAGAATGATATTTACTTCTATCGCCTATCATCGGACATTGTGCCTTGGGCGAGTGAGTATGACTTGCAGGATATGCCCAATTACGGTGCTATCCATGCGGCAGCATTGTCCGCAGGCAACTTTGCCCGTGAACACGGTATGCGTATCACATCGCATCCGGGTCCGTTCAATAAACTAGCATCTCCCAAGGAGCGTGTGTTCGAACTTACCAAGACTGATTTATCAGTCCACGGTGATCTGTTCGACCTTATCGGTCTACCACAAACACCGTATGCCAAGCTCAATATCCACGTTGGTGCCGCTTACGGTGACAAGCCGTTCGCTCTCGACAACTTCTGTCGCAACTTCGAACGCCTACCTGACAATGTACGCTCACGCCTTACGGTTGAGAACGATGATAAGGCTTCGTTATACTCTACCAAAGAATTGTATGACGGTGTTTACAAGCGCATCGGCATTCCGATTGTGTTTGATTATCATCACCATATGCTTCATCCCGGTGGTCAGTCCGAACAAGAAGCACTTGAACTTGCTCTGTCTACGTGGGGTGACATCAAGCCAGTTGTACACTACGCAGAGTCACGCTCAATTGAGCACAACAACCCCAAGATCAAACCTCAAGCACACTCGGATATGATTCGTAATCCATTCGACGATTACGGTCACGACCTTGACGTTATGATCGAAGCCAAGCACAAAGAGCTTGCACTATTAGAATATCGTGTTATAATGAATGAACAAAGGATGGCAGTATGAAACGAGTATTAATTGTAGATGCATTGAATGCATATTTGAGGGCCTATATCGTTGACCCATCAGTGTCAACAAACGGACAACCTATTGGTGGTCTAAAGGGTTTTGTAAAGATCCTTCAAAAACTAGTGCGTCAAACAAAACCAAACGCTGTTGTAGTTTGTTGGGATGGCCCTAATGGCTCCAAAAAACGCAAAACAATGGATAAAAATTATAAAGCAGGAAGAAAGCCAATTCGGCTGAATAGGTCTGTACATAATTTAACAGACGACGAAGAGTTGCAAAACAAGATTTGGCAACAAGGGCGCGTGGTTGAATATCTCAATAATATGCCAATTATTCAAACAATGCTGCCCGAGATTGAAGCAGATGATGTGATCTCCTATGTATGCTCATTGGATTATTTTTCAGACTGGCAAAAGATTATTGTATCAAACGATAATGACTTTATGCAAATCTGCGATGATACTACGGTGCTATGGCGCCCAGTTAAAGATGAAATCTTAAACTCTAAAAGAATTGTTGAAAAAACAGGAATTCATCCAACAAATATGGCGCTTGCCCGGGCCGTAATTGGAGATGCGTCCGACAACTTGCCAGGTGTTAAAGGCGCTGGATTTAAAACAATCGCTAAACGCATTGGGTTCTTATCAGAGTCAAAAACGTATACTATTGACGATGTGATTGGACATTGTGAAGCCAAATCAGAAGACAGCAAACTAAAGTTTTTTACTAACGTTGTAGAAGCAAAAGATCTAATTGAGCATAACTATAAGATGATGCAACTCTATTCGCCACAAATGTCAGTTCAGGCAAAAATACATGTGAAAGAATCTGTAGAAAATTTTGAATGCGACTTTAACAAAACTGAGATTATTAAGCTTATGCGCGAAGATGGATTTGGTGAGTTAAATTGGGAAGAACTTAAGACACACTTAAACAAGATTTCTAACGAGTGTCTTGACGACGCAGTAGAAATGTTTTAATTTTATGGTTGACTTTACGACAAAATCAGGTATACTTATATACACTAAGCGGGGGTACTGATGAAAGCAGAGAAAGTAAACTTTGGAAGGTATGGAAAAGCCTTCCAAGAGGGACTTGTTCAGCTTATCTTTCAAGATCGACCATTCGCAGATCAGATCACAGAAGTGCTCGACGCTAACTTTATTGAGTTAGAATATCTGCGTGTCTTTCTTCAAAAAATGCTGCAATTCCGACACCGCTACAATAAACATCCTTCTGTAGATGCGATGCTCACGATTATCAAAACGGAGCTTGACGAAGAGGACGAGGTAATTCAAGAAAAAGTAGAAAACTACTTCACAAGAATGCACCAGCGCGAACTCACTGATATTGATTACATTAAAGAAATCTCATTAGATTTCTGCAGAAAACAAAATCTCAAAGAAGCAATGATAACCTCTGTGGGGCTGTTACAAAACTGTTCTTTTGATGAAATCTCAAAAACAATTAACGATGCCCTTAAGCTTGGTTCTGAAAATAATTTTGGTTATGATTATATGGCCGACTTTGAAGAGCGCTTTATGCCAAAGTTTCGCCGGCCGGTTACTAGCGGCTGGAGCGAGATCGATAACATCACTGGCGGCGGTTTAGGCAAGAGTGAGCTTGGAGTTGTGATTGCGCCAACAGGCGCGGGCAAATCAATGGTTTTAGTTCACCTTGGCTCTCAAGCTTTAAAAGAAGGTAAAACGGTTGTTCATTACACTCTTGAACTTCAAGATACCGTTATTGCAACTAGATATGATAGTTGTATAACAGGATACCCATTATCTGATATAATTAACTTTAAAGAGGAAGTATATGAAGAAATTAAAGACATTGATGGATCGCTTATTGTTAAAGAGTATCCCACTAAATCTGCCTCCACAAATACAATCCGAGCACATCTTTCTCGGCTTATTAAGCGGGGCATTACTCCTGGAATGGTTATTGTAGATTATGCGGATCTGCTTAAGCCAGTCCAAGTAAGAAAGGAGAAGAGAGAAGAGTTAGGCTCTATTTATGAAGAACTGAGAGCACTCTCGACAGAATTCCAGTGCCCTATTTGGACAGCTTCACAAACTAACCGGTCTGGTCTAAGTGCAGAAGTTATTACAATGGAACAAATCTCGGAAGCGTTTAATAAATGTTTTGTTGCAGACTTTATTCTCTCAGTGTCACGTACGATTGAAGATAAGCAGAATAATCAAGGTAAAATATTTATTGCAAAAAATAGAAACGGACCCGATGGAATGGTGTATAATATATTTATGGATACCTCGAATGTCAACATAAAGATATTGCCGAAAACACCACAACAGCAAAACACACCAAGCGGCGTTGTCACGGCACCGGTAGCACTTGATCAAAGACAACAGAAAGACCTACTAAAACAAAAATATACGAAATTAAGAAGGAAACAAATTAAATGAGAACAATAGACAACATACGCAGATTTAGACTGTCAGACACTTTTGTTGATCCTTATAGGGATCTGGAAGTGCCGTGGGGGCCGCTTGGTTATATTACCTTTAAGCGAACATATGCTAGAAGGTTAAATGAATTCGACCCTGAAGCCACTGGCACCGAAGAGTGGTGGCAGACATGTCGTCGTGTTGTCGAAGGAATGTTCAATATGCAAAAGCAGCACGTATTCGCCCTGGGGCTTGAATGGAATGACGCCAAAGCACAGAAGACCGCGAAAGAAGCATACGATCGCTTATTCAACCTCAAATGGACTCCCCCGGGCCGCGGCCTGTGGATGATGGGTACCAAGTTTATTGAAGAGCGTACTGCGGCTGGGCTATTTAATTGTGCATTTCGTTCAACCAAGGATTTGTCCACAAAAGGAGGCTATCTTTTTGCGTGGATGATGGATGCTTTGATGGTCGGTATCGGTGTTGGGTTTGATACTGAGGGCGCCGGAACTCTTACTATTTGTGAACCGCAATACACCAATGATACATTAATTATTGATGATTCGCGCGAAGGCTGGGTGGATTCTGTGCATGCACTACTGGATGGATTTCTATTCGGAGCTAGGGTACCGAAATTCGACTACTCAGCAATTAGGCCCGAAGGCGCTGAAATCAAAGGATTTGGAGGCACATCTTCTGGTCACGGACCACTTAAAGAATTACATGAGAGCATAATCGAATTATATTCTAAAAAGGTCGGTGAACCGATCTCATCAGTAGATATTGTTGATACCGAAAACCTTATTGGCCGCTGTGTTGTGGCTGGTAATGTTCGCCGTTCAGCTGCTCTTGCGATGGGGCGTCATGACGACACTCATTACTTAGAGATGAAAAACGATTCTGAGAAACTCAGACATCACCGCTGGGGTTCCAATAACTCCTTTAATGCTCTTGTGGGTATGGATTATACTTGGCACGCAGCACAGTCACAAAAGAACGGAGAACCAGGCTACATCTGGCTCGATAATGCTCGAACTCGTGGTCGATTTAAGGACGGAGAAAGACTAGACGATGTTAATGTTGCTGGTTTCAACCCTTGTGTTGAACAACAACTAGAGGATGCAGAGCTTTGTTGTTTGGTAGAGACATTCCCTGCTAAGCACGACAATTTAGAGGATTATCTCCGCACTCTCAAGCTAGCGTATCTTTACGGAAAAACAATTACACTTTCCAATACACATTGGCCAGAAACAAACGCTAAAATGCTTAAAAACCGTCGGATTGGGCTATCTCAATCTGGAGTGGTACAGGCTTTCAATAAACACGGTCGTAGAGAGATGTACAAGTGGTGTGACAAAGCTTATGAGTTTATCCAAGATTTAGATGAGGAATATTCAAACTGGCTCTGCATCCCCAAGTCGATCCGCACTACGTCAATTAAGCCATCGGGAACAGTCTCTCTTCTTAATGGCTCCACACCTGGGATTCACTTTCCAGAAGATGAATATTATATTCGGAGAATTCGATTTTCAAAAGACTCGCGATTAGTTGAACCGCTCAAGCGCGCGGGCTATGCTATTGAAGATGATGTTTATTCACCCAACACAGTTTGCGTTGAGTTCCCAGTACATGAGCCATATTTTATAAAGGGGAAGAGAGATGTCAATATGTGGGAACAGCTTGAAATAGCAGCACAGTATCAACACTATTGGGCTGATAATTCTGTTTCGATTACAGTAACATTCAAACCAGAAGAAGCTGACAACATTAAGGACGCCTTAGAGATGTACGAATCAAGACTTAAAGCTGTTTCTTTTTTGAGATACGAAGAAACTGGTTACGAGCAGGCACCATACGAGCCGATTCCCAAAGAACAGTACGAGAAGCTGATCAAAAACATAACACCGATCACGCGCATTGATACTGAAGAAGAGGGCGCTGGAACAAAGTTCTGCTCTAACGACACTTGCACATTATAGGAGAAAAAATGCAATTTAAACCATTAAATCGATATGTTCATATTGATGTAGAGCCAGATAAACAGCCGCAGACCGATAGCGGAATCCTGCTTCCGGCTGATTTTAAGAAAGAGGAGGCCAGGCATGTCTGTGTTAAAGTCAAATCGTGGGACTCAGAAGTAAGGTTTGCCGACTCCCTTAGTGAAGATAGTTGGTTAATAGTAGACAAGTCTATGATAGAGGAAGTAAATGTTAGAGGCAATACGTTTAATTTGGTATTGGATAATTACGTTTTGGGACTATTTACAAGGTAGTAACAAGCAACCTGTCCAACACACCAAAGAAGAAAACATGGGTATTGATAAGAATTTTTATAATGAATCATCGGCTAAAAATTTAGGCTGGGATCCGTCGTGGTTTGGTCAAAAATATTTTGACGAACAACTCGTCAGGGCAATAAAAAAATGGCAACGCACGGCTGGGATATCTCCTGATGGCCTATGTGGCCCTATGACATATCGACGCATCTGGACAGAGCGACAGGCGGATATCGATGACTATAAGCCGGCTGACTGTCAGTATTCCAATTATATTGTTTATAATGGAGAATTTCATTCTATTGAGTGGGACAAAGTGGTCCTCTGGTCAGAAACCGGCGGAATGAAGACTAAAAAAGGCTCCTACTATGATTATACCGGCCGGCCAAAAAGAGGTGTTCGCCTGTTCGTTAACCACTGGGATGTGTGCCTATCGTCGCGTTCTTGCCAAACAGTGCTCGATAAACGAGGAATTTCAGTGCACTTCTTGATAGACAACGATGGAACAATTTACCAAACGTTGGATATGCAGCACGGAGCTTGGCACGCAGGCTCAGAGCGTGTTAATCGAGCCTCGGTCGGAGTGGAAATCTCGAACGCCTATTACCCCAAGTATCAAGATTGGTATAAGCGTAACGGCTTCGGCGAAAGGCCAATTGTTTCTGGTGCCCGTGTACATGGCGAAGAATTGGATGATTTTACTGGATTTTACCCTCAACAAATTGAAGCACTCAAAGCGCTCTGGAAAGCAATTAACACATCTGCCGGCGTCCCGTTACAGGCACCCACAAACCAATTCGGTACAACTTCCAAGGGGTACGAACAAGACACTAAATATGGTAAGTTTAGCGGATTCATTAGCCACTACCACGTTAGCAAGGAAAAAATCGATTGCGCTGGTTTGGACATTAAAAAAATATTAGATGAATTATAGATACGACAACGTAGTTGTTGGTAGTTCTTTTGAAGCGGTTTTATTTGCATTTACTCATCGTTATCCTTTATTGTGTACTGAGTATGATAGGCCGTTTAGGTTCGACTATCTTGACTCTGAGCTTAATCTCGACTCTGTGGGGCTTGATAATAAGCCAACAAAGATAAAGACAATATCTGAAGAGCTTATCGTTGGTATTCCTAAATCTTTGTTGTGGGAACGGCTGTTGTTCATACTATCGCTTGAATCATTGAGTCCCTTATCGAACCTTTGCACATCTTTGCGAAAAATAGATAACAAGATAGTCTGCTCAAATGAATATTCTAAAATAGCAGAGATAGAATTCAATACCTGCCACTACTTCTACGATAACAATGCATCGGGATTTGCTATAGAAAAAACACTTGCCTCTGACAAATATATATGCTATGATTGGATAGCAATCAACAGAGGTGGCAAGCAACAAATCGATCTTATAGAGACAGGTGACCATTTTACAAAAGAAATGTGGTTTTATCCATCAGACCGCATTGATGGTCGAACACCCGTAAAGGATGTTTGCACGGTCTCCCTGCTCACAGCCGAACAAATAAAAGACTTTAACTACTCAGAAACGATGGCTCGTTTTAAACTCTTACACGAGATGGAGACGAGAGGTATGAAAGGGCCGTCAAATGGATATGGACCAAATGGAAAACTCAAACATTACAAGATTAGAGCTACTAGCGTCAATCGCACAATCCGTAAGCTCAAGCACGAAATTAGATCAAAAACCAGCGATATTAAAATTGCAGAGTTTAACAAAAAAGATTATTACGAAAACTTGCCGGAGGCTTGTGTGGGATACGATAGACTTCTGAGGCATCTATGAAGCATCTAGCTGGCATTATTCCAGTTGCCAATATCGATCATGATTATGGGCTACCATACGATCCTCTGTTGATGCCAATCGAAAAAGACTATACTATGTTGCAAAGCTCTATACACGAATGTGCGATAGCCGGCTGCAATACGATATGGATTATTGTCAACGACGATTTGTCTCCTGTTTTGAGAAAGCATATCGGAGAGTGGGTGTACGATCCGGTATACTTTAACCGCACATTCACTAAATTCCCTTCAGAAAATCGCAAGGAGATACCAATTTATTATGTTCCAATTAATCCTAAACATCGCGATCGATTTGATTCTTATGGGTGGTCTATTTTATATGGATGCTATATGTCCTGGTATACTTCTTATAAGATCTCAAAGTGGCTCAAGCCGCACAATTTCTATATTTCCTTCCCGATGTCAGTTTACGATATAGCACCGATAAGGGAGAGTCGAAATATTATCACTGATCAGTCGAAGAATTTTATGATTTCACACAATAGCGAAACGATCTTAGATGGATTGCCGGCGTCATTTACAATGAACGGAGAAGATTATAAAAAATGTAGAGATAATATAAAAAAATTAACATCAAGAGAATATTTACCCCCTGGGGAGGGTGAGCAATATCCGTCTAAAAAGCTACCTCTTGAAGAGCGCTGGTCAGCGCGCTCATTTGACTTGAAGACTGTCTTCTCTCCCTTGAACTCTAAAGAGGTGCACAAGGAGCACGCCACCTTTTTTTTCGATAATAGAAAATGGGAAAATTATGTTAAAATGATTAGCAGTGACAATAGAATAGTCATACCGAATAAAGAATTACTCAAACCTCGCTTCCACAATAAAATACCACATGTTGATTGAATTTGATATAGAAAAAACTACACTCGGACGTATCCCAGTAGGGGGCCTGTTTACATATAACAATAAACTATGGAAAGTAGTCAACAAAATAGACGGGGAAAGTAAGTCGCTTGTGGCAAATGTAGGAAATGGATGTAGAGACAGTTTTTCGCTTGCATTTTTGGAGAAGGTGTGCTATATTATAGAAGCTAGAAACATTCAGGAGGGCACTTATGAATCGAGTTGATTCTAAAATTAAATTTGTTGGACTACACGCACACTCTGTGGCGGGGTCTATTTTCGATGCTATTGGGTATCCACAAGATCATATGGATTTTGCATACCAAAATGGCTGTGACGCCTTGGCGCTTACCGACCACGGCAATATGAACGGCCTTGCATATCAAGTGCTTCACGCAAAGAAGATGCAAGAGGCTGGTAAAGAGTTTAAGCCTATCTTTGGGTGCGAAGCTTACTTTACCCCTTCGATCGCAGAATGGCATGATGCATACAATCAAGCAATGGAAGATAAGAAGAAGGCACGTGCTATCAAGAAGGATGCACAGTCAGGCGCCACCGTTGAGGATGAGGGTGATAGCAAAAAGACCCAAGGCATTCTCAAGCGCCGCCGCCACCTTGTGCTGTTGGCTCAAAACCAAACAGGGCTCAGCAACTTGTTTAAGCTTGTATCAGAATCATATCAGCCTGAGAATTTCTATCGATACCCACGCATTGATTATGCTCTATTGAAGAAGTATAACGAGGGGATTATTGCATCGTCTGCTTGTCTAGGTGGAGTATATGCTGGCAACTATTGGGAAAACAGAGAAGAGGGCCCCGAAGCTGTCCTTGAGTCAATGCGCGAATCGACGCGTCAAATGGTTGATATCTTTGGCGATCGTTGGTATGCAGAGATCCAGTGGAACAACATCAAAGAACAGCACGAACTTAACCAATATGTAATTCAAGTTGCGAAAGAGTTTGGTGTTGAGTTGATCACTACAGCCGATAGTCACTACCCCAACCCAGAAGCCTGGAAGGACAGGGAACTTTATAAGCGCTTAGGGTGGCTTGGTAAAGGCCGACCCTCTTGGGCTGACGAAGAGTCACAACTTCCAGAAGGTGTTGAAGAGATTGGGTATGAACTATATCCCAAGAATGGTGATCAGATGTGGAAGAGCTACAAAGAATACTCCGAAGCAAGTGGTTTCCTGTATGATGACGCGACTGTTCTGAAATCTATCGAAGAAACCCACAGAATCGCCCACCAGCGCATCGAAAAATTCCTGCCCGACAACACAGTGCGGCTGCCAGAATTTGTTGTGCCAGCAGGATTCACGGCTACTCAGGCGCTTGTTAATTATGCACTCGAAGGTCTAAAGCAGAAAGGATTTCATAAAAATCCAAAATATGTGCAACGTTTGCGCGAAGAGCTTAACGTTATTGATGACAGAGGCTTTTCAAAATACTTCCTCACGATGAAGTCAATTGCCGATGTAGCTACTGAAATGATGCTCACTGGCCCGGGCCGTGGCTCAGCCGCCGGCTCCTTGGTAGCATATGCTCTCAATATTACGCAAGTTGACCCAATCAAGTACGGGCTACTGTTTTCTCGTTTCTTGCGTTCCGACGCAACTGATTACCCAGATATCGATTACGATGTATCTGATAGTATGGCGCTGAAAGAGAAGCTTGTAGAAATGTGGGGCGCCGATTGTGTTGCGCCGATTTCCAACTGGAACACCCTACAACTTAAGTCCCTCATTAAAGATATATCGAAACTCTATGGTATTGAATTTACAGAAGTCAACACAGTCACCTCTATTATGATCCGTGACGCTACACATG
>Ga0206123_10000370_pt1 | contig 44512 bp, 46 predicted proteins | sample Helgoland_Spring_2_FD_160086 | JGI IMG/M metagenome (GOLD analysis project Ga0206123, IMG submission 160086) | Pelagic subsurface seawater microbial communities from Kabeltonne, Helgoland, North Sea - Helgoland_Spring_Bloom_20160316_1 | ecosystem: Environmental > Aquatic > Marine > Epipelagic ...
CGTGTCTCAGTACCAGTGTGGGGGATCCCCCTCTCAGGGCCCCTACCTATCGAAGTCTTGGTGAGCCGTTACCTCACCAACAAACTAATAGGACGCATAGTCATCTTATACCGTAACCTTTAAAGTATAAATGATGCCATAAATACTTACTATAGGGTATTAATCTTCGTTTCCAAAGGCTATCCCCTAGTATAAGGTAGATTCTATACGCGTTACGCACCCGTGCGCCGGTCGTCATCAAGTGCAAGCACTTATGTTACCCCTCGACTTGCATGTGTTAAGCCTGCCGCTAGCGTTCATCCTGAGCCAGGATCAAACTCTTCATTGTAAAATCTTAAATAAAATTTAATACAACCAAAAGTCCTCTCAAAAAAATTTCTCAGGTATTTTTTAACTTAGTTTAGTTTCTTTGTAAGAACTCGACCGTTTCCAGTCAAATTCATACGCTGTCAATTTCAATATCTCAATGAACTTATTTTACTTTTGTGCGCTTTTGTAACTCGTGTTTTTGACACACTCATTCTTTTGGCGGCTGCAAATGTACAACAGTTTTTTAAACCTACATAATACTTTTAAAAAAATATTTAATAAAATTTAAAGAACGTTGTTGGCTTGACAATCTTACTGTTATTTCGTTTTGTAAGCGGGTGCAAATATACATTGGTTTATTTTATTGCTCCAAACAAAAAGAAGCTTTTTTTTTGTTTTTTTTATGTTTAATTTTTAAATCATTGAAATAGCGTATATTAGGTTATAAAAAAAAGAAGGGACCTGTTATACCTTAATATATGTATGGATTACACACCATGGAGATAAAAACCAGTAAAACAAGCCTGAATAGGCATTCATTAAAAAGCACAGCCACCCAACTTCTCAATATTAGCACGCTAAATTTTCCAAAAAAAATAAAAGAATTTATGTTTTAAAAAATAACGGTTGTCAAGAAGCTTTTAAAAATAGGGCAATCTTTGGTGGCTGTTACTTGCATAAATAAAAATACACACCAATAAACTTTTTGATTTGATTATCAAGCAACAGCACCGGCAAGATGAGGGTATAAAAAAGTGTATATAAAACAATAAAATGATATGCAGTATTTTAACAACAATAGTATCTTTGTTGTTTAAAATTTGTAACATATGATAGCAATTACCTTACCAGATGGAAGTGTAAAGCAACTAGAAGAAGGAGTAACACCAATGGATGTAGCTCTTGGTATAAGCGAGGGTTTGGCTCGAAATGTGATTTCGGCAGCCTACAATGGACAAACCATTGAAAGCAATACTCCCCTAACCCATGACGGAAGCCTTGTATTGTATACTTGGAGAGACGAGGCTGGAAAAAAAGCGTTTTGGCATTCTTCTGCACATATTTTAGCCCAAGCATTACAGGACCTATATCCTGGAATAAAATTAACTATTGGACCTGCTATAGAGACAGGGTTCTACTATGATATAGATTTTGGTGATCATAGCATTTCAGAGAAAGATTTAGTGGCAGTAGAAGAAAAGATGCTTGAAATTGCTAGAGGGAAACACACATTCTCTTTACGCTCAACCTCTAAAGAAGAAGCCCTAGATTTTTACAAAAAACAAGCAAACGAGTACAAAGTAGAACTTATTGAAAATCTGGAAGACGGTACCATCACCTTTTGTGATCATGACAACTTTACAGATTTATGCAGAGGAGGTCATTTGCCACATACTGGTTTTGTAAAAGCTGTGAAGCTTATGAGTATTGCTGGCGCTTATTGGAGAGGAGATGAAAATAACAAACAACTTACCCGTATCTACGGAGTAAGTTACCCTAAACAAAAGGAGCTTAAACAGTATCTAGCCCTGCTGGAGGAGGCCAAAAAAAGAGATCATAGAAAACTAGGGAAAGAACTTGAGCTGTTCACCTTTTCTCAAAAAGTTGGACAAGGACTCCCCCTTTGGTTGCCTAAAGGAACAGCATTGCGTGAACGTCTTGAAAACTTTCTGAAAAAAGCACAAAAGAAAGCAGGTTATGAAATGGTCATGACGCCCCATATAGGTAGTAAAGAGTTGTACGTTACCTCTGGACACTATGAAAAATATGGTGAAGATAGCTTTCAAGTAATAAAAACACCCAATGACGGCGAGGCTTTTATGCTAAAGCCTATGAATTGCCCCCACCATTGTGAAATATATAATACAAAACCTTTTTCTTATAAAGATTTACCAAAACGCTTTGCAGAATTTGGAACCGTATACCGCTATGAGCAAAGTGGCGAGCTTCATGGTTTAACTAGAGTAAGAGGTTTCACTCAAGATGATGCACACATATTTTGTACCCCAGACCAATTAGACCAGGAGTTCAAAAATGTTATAGACTTGGTATTGTATGTCTTTGGGTCTTTAGGATTTGAGAATTTTACCACTCAGGTCTCTGTTAGAGATTTAAACAAACCAGAAAAATATATTGGTGATGTAAAGACCTGGGAAAAAGCTGAAAATGCAATATTAAGCGCTGTTAAAGACAAAGGCCTTGATTATGTGGTTGAATCTGGAGAGGCAGCATTTTATGGACCAAAGTTAGATTTCATGGTAAAAGATGCCCTAGGAAGAAGCTGGCAACTAGGTACAATACAGGTAGATTACAACCTTCCTGAGCGATTTGACTTGACCTACAAAGGCAGTGATAATGAGCTACACAGGCCTGTGATGATACATAGAGCTCCCTTTGGGAGTATGGAGCGATTTGTAGCCATATTATTAGAACATACCGGTGGAAATTTCCCTTTATGGCTGATGCCAGAGCAAGTCACAATACTATCATTGAGTGAAAAATATGAGAAATACGCTCAAAAAGTTTTAAATTTGCTTGAAAATCACGAAATTCGCGCCCTTGTAGATAATAGAAACGAAACAATCGGTAAGAAAATTCGTGAGGCAGAACTCAACAAACTCCCATATATGTTAATCGTAGGGGAACAAGAAGAAAAAGATGCCACCATATCTGTGAGAAAACATAGTGAAGGAGATCAAGGGACAATGAGTGTTGAAGCTTTTTCTCAGATGATCAAAAAAGTTATTAATCAAGAAATCAAAGAATTTAACGTGGAGTAAATCCATAAGTATTAAACAGATACACATTTAGTGTGTATTCAAAATTAAGAAGCCATAGCAATAAGAAGAAAAAGAAGTAGGGGTCCTGCGAGGATCATAAAAGAAGACCAACACAATATCAACAGAAGAATTCGTGCAGAAGAAGTACGACTTGTTGGTGATAATGTTGAAATTGGTGTTTATCCTACTCGCAAAGCATTAGCCATTGCGGAAGAGCAAGAATTAGATCTTGTAGAAATTTCTCCAAAAGCAAACCCACCGGTTTGTAAAGTTATGGACTATAAAAAGTTTGTCTACGAGCAGAAAAAGCGTGAGAAGACATTGAAGTCTAAGGCAACAAAGGTGATCATCAAAGAAATTAGGTTTGGTCCTAATACTGATAATCATGATTATGAGTTTAAAAAGAAACATGCTGAAAAGTTCTTGAAAGATGGAGCAAAACTAAAGGCATATGTATTTTTTAAAGGACGTTCTATCATATACAAAGATCAAGGTGAAATTTTATTATTAAGATTGGCCCAAGAACTTGAAGAATTAGGAAAAGTAGAACAAATGCCTAAACTGGAAGGGAAAAGAATGATTATGTTCATTGCCCCAAAGAAGAAGTAACATAAATTGAAATCTGATCCTTAGGGACTTATTTATATAACCTCTCAACAAGGTACGTGTACCAAAAGAGAAACAACGAAATAATATTTAAAAGAAGCAATAATGCCGAAACAAAAAACAAAATCTAGTGCAAAGAAGCGTTTTAAGCTGACAGGTACTGGTAAAATCAAGAGAAAGCACGCTTTTAAGAGTCACATCTTAACAAAGAAATCTAAAAAACGTAAGCTTAAACTAACTCACGACGGTTTGGTTGACAAATCAGACGAGAGTAATGTACAACAAATGCTTCGAATGAAGTAAAAGTTGTGCGGTTACACAAATTTTATAACCCTGGAGTTAGGCTAAAATTAAAGAACTTACACCGATAAGTCGCCTACTACAAAAAACAATTAAATTATGCCAAGATCAGTAAACAGCGTTGCCAAAAGAGCACGCAGAAAAAAAGTATTAAAACAAGCCAAAGGTTACTTTGGAAGAAGAAAGAATGTTTGGACGGTAGCCAAAAATGCGGTAGACAAAGCAATGTCTTACTCATACAGAGACCGTAGAAACAAAAAAAGAACCTTCAGAGCATTGTGGATCACACGTATCAACGCGGGTGCACGTCAACACGGAATGTCTTACTCTCAATTTATGGGAGGGATCAAAACAGCAGGAATTGAACTCAACCGCAAGGTGCTTGCAGACCTAGCCATGAATCATCCTGAAGCTTTTGCAGCAATTGTAAAAAAAGTAAAATAAGACAGTCCAATAATCATATTATTTCGTAAAAAAATCCCGCTGCATTTGCAGCGGGATTTTTTTATAGGGTTTCAGACAAAATTGAAACTAAAAAAGCTCCATTGACAAATAGTAATGGAGCTTTTATGTATGCAAAATTATAGGTTACATTTTGTTAATTCTTTCTATAAGAGCTCTTCCTTTTGCCTCAAGCTCTTGATTTACTGCTTTGAAATGAGCTTTTGCATCTTTAAGGTCTCTTTGATTTACCTTTACTATCAATTCGTCGAAGGCAGTAATTGCGTCATCAATGATAGATTGTGACTCCTTAGTGTCTTTTGCAGGATTTGTTAACTCCCATATATATACAGCTTCAATGATATCTCCCATAACGTAGTTGATATCTTTTTTTAAATCTCTTTTATTTGCCATAATGTGTACGCTACTCGCGGTTTATAGATTATTAATTAATACATAGCAAAAATACAAACTCTTGTAGTATATACCCTTGCAAAATCTTGCAGATTTTTACATTACAAGTAGTTAAAGATGTATGTGACTATAGAATTTATCAAATATTATTTTAAACCAAACAGTGTACAGATCTGGATGTACTGTAATATCTGCTTTAACTTCATCTACCGCCATCCACTTCCATGCCGCCACCTCATCTTGATTTATAACAGGGGCGCCGCAATAATTACCTAGCATAATATGATCTAACTCATGTTCTGTTAATCCATTATCAAAGGGTGCTTTATAAATAAAGGAGGTAGCATGTGTAAGATCTGTAACAAACCCCATCTCTTCTTGTAATCTTCTTTTGCCAGCCTGGATATTAGACTCCCCATCACGTTGATGACTGCAACAGGTATTGGTCCAAAGGCCAGGAGAATGATATTTGTGAAGGGCGCGTTGTTGCAACATCAAATCTCCATTATCATTGAGTATAAACACAGAAAAAGCTCTGTGTAAGATTCCTTTTTCATGAGCTTCCATTTTTGGCATAAGCCCAATTTGTATGTCATTTTGATCAACTAAAATCACTAATTCTTCTGCCATATAATGTGTGTATACTTTTTCTCAAAACTACAAAAACATCCGGTAAGAGTAAAGCCTAAAAATTGTACGTTATATCGAGAATGAAATAATTTAAATACCACAGTACAACCAATCCTGAAAAATCCAAAAACTGAGAATGTTTTACAAGAGACAAAAAAAGTAAAATCCAGCAAGCAAACTCATACAAAAGCATATCTTTGCGGCTTGAAAAACACCAAGGTATGCTACTACAAAAAACCATAAAAAATTTCACCCAAAACCCTAAAAATGATATCCTATCTGGATTAACAGTTGCACTTGCCCTGGTGCCAGAAGCTGTTGCTTTTGCATTTGTTGCAGGCATAGATCCACTGGTGGGTTTATATGGCGCATTTATGATGGGTATTGTGACCGCACTCTTTGGTGGTAGACCTGGTATGATTAGTGGAGCAACAGGTGCCATGGCAGTTGTAATGGTTTTTCTTGTTCAAAAAGGAAATCAGGTTGGAGATGCATTATCCACTCCTGTTGAAAACCTAGGCTTACAATGGCTATTTATAACCTTGTTGATTGTTGGAGCAATTCAAATTTTAGCAGGGGTTTTGAAATTAGGAAAATTTGTACGTCTTATACCCCACCCTGTAATGATGGGATTTGTAAATGGGTTGGCTATTGTTATCTTTTTATCTCAACTGGGTTTGTTTAAAGAAAACATACAAGGAGAAATGCAATGGATGTCTGGAGAAAATCTTTGGATGATGCTTGGGCTTGTTTGCCTGACCATGGGGATTATGTATGGCCTTCCAAAACTTACCAAAAAAATTCCTGCGGCACTTGTTGCCATTGTTATTGTTGCCGCCATTGTGATATTTGGAGATATAGAGGTGTCCACCGTTGGCTCTTTTATAAAAGATGGAGGTGGTGAAGGGCTGCAAGGAGGCTTACCTAGTTTTCAAGACCAAATATTCAACTTATTTTATACCCTTGAGGGGCACTGGGGGCTCATTGGCTCAACAGCATTTATTCTTGCAGCTGTTGGCCTTATAGAAAGCCTTATGACTCTTAATCTGATTGACGAGATGACCCAAACACGTGGAAGTGGTAACCGTGAGTGTGTAGCACAAGGTGGTGCCAATATCTTAAATGGCTTGTTTGGAGGGATGGGTGGTTGTGCCATGATTGGGCAGTCAATAATCAATGTAAATTCTGGAGGTCGTGGCCGCTTATCTGGCGCTACGGCAGCAATAGCATTACTGTGTTTTGTACTCTTTGGGGCGCCGCTAATAGAACAAATTCCAATTGCAGCTCTTGTGGGTGTCATGTTTATGGTCGTTATTGGCACTTTTGCTTGGAGTAGTTTTAGAATTTTACATAAAATCCCTCGCACAGATGCGGTTGTTCTTATTGCCGTTTCTGCCATCACAGTTTGGCAAGATTTGGCCATTGCAGTTATAGCTGGTGTTATAATGAGCGCTTTGTCTTTTGCCTGGAAAAGTGCAACAATGATTAGAGCTAGAAAACGCATCAAAGAGGATGGAACAAAAGTATATGAAATCTGGGGGCCACTGTTTTTTGGGTCATCCACTGGATTTAATAGTAAGTTTGATATTTCTAATGATCCTCAGCATGTTGAAATAGATTTTATAGAATCTAAGGTCTCAGATCATTCTGGGGTTGAAGCGCTGCGCGGTGTCTCAAACAAATACCTCGAGTCAGGTAAAAAAGTAACCCTAACTCATTTGAGTCCAGACTGCAAGGCGATGCTCCTTAAATGGAATCCTGAGTTTAAAACTATTATTAAAGATGCTATTGATGATCCTCGCTATCATGTAGTTACAGATATGATGGATGCAGAGGTGTAAGCAATAATACACTCGTTTTTTCTGGATAGTCTTAACTAATTTGCAAACCATTTTCAACCTTTACATCAGGATGCAATAGCCTCACATCTTTGCCTGAGACAGCCCCTAAAACTAAACACTCACTCATTATGGGGCCTATTTGTTTGGGTGGGAAATTTACCACACCTACAATCTGTCTTCCTATTAAATCTTCTTTTGTGTATAAACTAGTGATTTGTGCTGAAGTCTTTTTAACGCCAATAACGGCGCCAAAATCAATGTATAATTGGTAGGATGCATTACGCGCCTGTGGAAAGTCTATGGCCCTTACAATGGTACCAATTCTCATATCTATTTTATCAAAATCATTCCAGGAGGTTTCCATGTGTTAAATTTGTATCTAAGATAGTACTTAAAGAGCTATCTTGTATCTTAGCATCTTATAAAAAAATAAAAAATGTCATTAACACCTTCCACCATGTTGCCCCTTGATACAAAGGCGCCAAACTTCACATTGATTGATTCCAGAACTAACACCTTAACAAGTCTAGAAGATGTTACAGGTAAAAAAGGAACTGTTGTTATGTTTATATGTAATCATTGTCCTTTTGTAAAACATGTAAATCAGGAGCTGGTACGATTATGTAATGATTACAGAGTGATGGGTTTTGGCTTTGTAGCTATAAGTAGCAACAACGTAGAGAATTATCCAGAAGATAGCCCAGAACAAATGCGAAAAACTGCCAGAGAACAAGGCTATCCCTTTGCTTATTTGTATGATGCTACCCAAGAGGTGGCTAAAGCTTATAAGGCGGCATGTACCCCAGATTTTTATTTGTTTGACCAGGCCAAAAAACTTGTATATCGTGGTCAACTAGACAACTCTAGACCTGGAAACGGGATTCCTGTAAACGGAAGAGATCTAAGAGAAGCTATGGATCATATTCTTAACAACAGACCTCAGCAAAAAGATCAAAAGCCAAGTATTGGTTGTAACATTAAATGGAAGTAATAAGCACCCAATAGTTATAAAACAGATTAGGAAGTAAAAAATCTAGAATCACATGCTGCTCTTCTAGGTTTTAAATATAATATATGTTTGTGCCTACAAGGCATTTTTGATGTGCATGAAATGGTGCATGCTATGCCAGGCATAGGTTAAAGCCATTTCTTTGATACTTACCCCAGCGCTTGTTTGTGGATGGATATACACTCTATTCCATTGCTTCCCATTGATGCGTTGCAGAATGTAAACAATCTTGTGATGTAACATTTCTATATGGGTTAATGACCATGCTATAGGAGCCGTTTTATAATCATCCATTGCGGCAAATAAATCTTGATCATATGATTTTACAATGGGAGCATCTTCTGTCAATGCCCAGCGCATTCTATTGTAGCAATGGCTGTGTGAATCTGAAATATGATGTATTAATTGACGTAAGGACCATCCACCCGCTCTGTAAGGGGTATCTAGCTTATCTTCTGTGACATCTAATAAGGTCATCTTTAATTGTTGCGGAAATACTCGCAGCACCTCAATAGCCTCAGAAACTTGTGCAGGGGTTATCTTCTCTGGAATTGAAAGTTTTCCTATGGGATATTGTATGGAAGTTTGGATCATAATTTTAAATTTTCATAAAAATAAAAAAACGTCTCAAGAGCATTGAGACGTTTTTTATTTAGTTATGAGAAGGTTACTAACTTTTAATATCCATGAGTTCTACATCAAAGATTAATGTAGCGTTTGGAGGAATTACACCACCAGCTCCTTGGGCACCATATCCTAAATCACTTGGAATAACAAAACGTGCTTTATCGCCTTTGTTTAGTAACATAATACCTTCATCCCAACCAGCAATTACGTGGCCCATACCTACCGGAAAGTCAATAGGCTTTCCTCTATCGTAAGAAGAATCAAAAGTTGATCCCTCTGGCAACATGCCTTTGTAATGAACAGAAACGGTTTGCCCTGCGGTTGGTTTCACACCCACTCCTTTTTGTATTATTTTATAATAAAGACCACTGTCTGTTTTATCAAAGCCAGCTACTAGGTCTTTCATAGAAGCTTCTTGCGTGGCTTTTACTGCTGCCTCCCGCTCTGCCTTTGCGCCTGTAAATTTTCTAAAAACCTCAACTGCATTAAAGGCCTGAGCCTCCTCTCCCACTCGCAAAATCTCCATGTTCATGGTATCTCCTTGAGCTACTGCGTCAACTACATCTTGCCCTTGTACAACATAACCAAAAACAGAGTGCTTATTGTCTAGCCAGTTTGTTGGCACATGTGTTATAAAAAACTGACTCCCGTTGCTTGATGGACCAGAATTTGCCATAGAAAAAACACCGGGCTTATCATGTTTTAATTCTGGATGAAACTCATCGTCAAAACTATACCCTGGACCTCCCGCTCCGGTTCCAGCAGGATCTCCTCCTTGTATCATAAAATCTGGTATAACGCGGTGAAAAGTCAAACCATCGTAATAAGGCGTGCCCTGAGCCTTTGCAGTATTTTCAAGATTACCCTCTGCTAGTGCTACAAAATTTGCTACCGTACCTGGGGTTCTTTTGTAAGTTAGTTGTCCTAGGATTTCTCCCTTTTCTGTTGTTATTTTAACGTAAATACCGTCTTGCATAGTCGTTTTTTATGATGATTGATCTAAGTAATGATTTGTATTTTGAAAGCGCAAAGTTAGGGTTTATCATTGCATTAGTCAACACTTATTTATAAATATTTAAAGCATATCCTTCCAAAAAAAAACCTACTGAATGCATCTCAGTAGGAGTTGTAATGATAAGTAGGTATTTTTAATTTGCTACTTCATTAATAAATTTAATTCTGTAAATACGTAGTTCTTCATCATCATACTCTCCATCAAACTCCTGCATGGCATCATCAATTTTATCGGTATGAGATTCTAGAAAATACTCATGAATATCTTCTTGTTGATCTTCATCTAGTATTTCATCCACCCAATAACTAATATCTAATTTTGTACCACTATACACTATGGCCTCCATTTGTTTAATAAGTTCTTCCATCGGAAGTCCTTTAGAATCCGCTATATCTGTGAGTGGCAACTTTCTATCTACATTTTGTATAATGTATAACTTGTTAGCGCTATTGCTACCTGTAGACTTTACCACAAGATCATCTGGGCGTTCTATGTCATTTTCATCTACATATTTTTTGATAAGGGCAACAAAATTCTTACCGTACTTTTTTGCTTTACCCTCACCTACACCATGAACATTAGACAACTCTTCTATACTAATAGGATATTTTAAAGCCATATCCTGTAGTGAGGGCTCTTGAAAAATAACATAAGGAGGCAAGCTTAGTGAATCTGCAGTAGCTTTAAGTTCTGCTTTAAGCAACTTAAAAAGACCTGCATCAGCAACCACACCACCGCCTTTGTTTGCTATAACAATAGCATCATCGTTGGCCTGTTTAAAAGAATGATCCTCGGTCATCATAAAGGATACTGGGTTTTTTATATATGCTAATCCTTTTTGAGTTAATTTAATAACTCCATAGGTTTCTATATCCTTTCTGATATATTTTGCCACAAGTAACTGCCGTAATAACGCCATCCAATAATGATCTTGGTAGGCTACACCCAAACCAAAAAAAGGTTGTTTATCTGTTCTATGAGATTTAATAAGGGCATTTGCATTTCCTACAATCACATTGACAACATCTTTACTCTTATACTGCTCGTTGGTTTGGTTTATGATATCTAGTAACTTTTGAGCCTGGTTTTGGGCCTCTTGCTTTGTTTTTGGGTTGCGCATATTGTCGTCCATGTGTCCTCCTTCTCCGGTGCTAGTATCAAACTCCTCCCCAAAATAGTGTAAAATAAATTTTCTTCTGGAGATGGATGTTTCAGCAAATGCCACAACTTCTTGCAGCAGGGCATGACCTATCTCCTGCTCTGCAACAGGTTTACCACTCATAAATTTTTCAAGTTTCTCTATGTCCTTGTAACTGTAATATGCCAAACAATGACCCTCACCACCATCACGGCCTGCACGCCCAGTTTCTTGATAATAACTCTCTATACTTTTTGGGATATCGTTGTGGATCACAAAACGAACATCTGGCTTGTCAATGCCCATACCAAAAGCAATGGTTGCAACAACAACGTCTGTATCTTCCATTAAAAACATGTCTTGATGTTTGATACGAGTTTTTGCATCTAATCCTGCATGGTAGGGTACCGCCTTAACACCATTAACTTGTAATATTTGAGCCAACTCCTCGACACGTTTTCTGCTAAGGCAATAAATAATACCGCTTTTCCCCTCATTTTGCTTTACAAAACGAATGACATCTGCATCTATGTTTTTGGTTTTAGGACGTATTTCATAATACAAGTTGGGCCTGTTGAAAGATGCCTTAAATGTATTCGCATCACTCATTGCCAGGTTTTTAAGAATATCCTCTTGTACCTTAGGAGTAGCAGTTGCTGTTAAACCTATAATGGGTATATTATCACCAATCCTTTTTATGATGTGTCTGAGGTTTCTGTACTCTGGTCTAAAATCATGACCCCACTCACTGATACAATGCGCCTCATCTATAGCAACAAATGAGATTTTTTCTTGTTGCAAAAAATTTATGTACTCATCTTTGGTTAATGATTCTGGAGCAACATAGAGTAGTTTTGTAATCCCATTGGTAATATCTTGCTTTACTTGTTTTACCTCTGTTTTATTGAGCGAAGAATTTAATACATGTGCTATTCCATGATCTGAGGATAAGGCCCGTAGTTGATCTACTTGATTTTTCATCAGTGCAATTAAGGGAGAAACCACAATGGCTGTTCCTTCTTGCATTAAAGCGGGCAATTGATAGCATAAAGATTTGCCACCTCCAGTGGGCATAATAACAAAGGTGTTGTTTTTATCTAATATACTTTTAATTACAGGTTGTTGAAGTCCTTTAAATTTTGAAAATCCAAAGAAATGTTTCAGAGAGGCGTATAATTGAGTATCACTCACAAGACATAATTATTTTATTATTTGAGTCTTACTACAAAATAATTGTTTTTACTAACGAACAATTGTAGTTTTGTATGTTATAAATAGTATTTGTGCCATCAAAAACACATTTATTACAATAAGACTTCCTATATTTAGTTTGTTGTATTAAATATAATCATTTCTTACACAGCTACAAACTATAAAAAGCGTAAAATTGTGAACAACGATAAAATTATTTCAGTAGCAAAGCAAACCATTGAAACAGAGAGCAAAGCAATATTAAATTTGGTTTCACTGGTTGACCAACAATTTGCAGAAGCGGTGCGGTATGTTTACCAAAGTAATGGTCGTGTTATTGTCACTGGTATCGGGAAAAGTGCCAATATTGGAACTAAAATTGTTGCAACATTAAACTCAACAGGGACCCCGTCTATTTTTATGCATGCCGCAGATGCCATACACGGTGACCTTGGAACCATCCAAGAAAACGACAGTGTGATATGTATTTCAAAAAGTGGAAACACCCCAGAGATAAAAGTATTAGTTCCTCTGATAAAGGCTTTAGGAAATAAACTTATTGCCATTACCTCAAACAAAAACAGCTTTCTTGGGCAACAGGCAAACTACATTTTAAATGCCTACGTAGAAAAAGAAGCATGTCCAAATAATCTAGCACCCACATCAAGTACCACTGCTCAATTAGTAATGGGAGATGCTCTAGCAATGGCACTTTTAAACCTTAGAGGTTTTTCAAGTAGTGACTTTGCTAAATTTCATCCAGGAGGATCTCTTGGTAAACAGCTGTATTTGAGAGTTAGCACGCTTACCCAAGAAAATAAAAAACCACAGGTAAGTCCAAAGACCAACATTAAGGATGTGATCATGGAAATATCAAAAAATATGCTAGGTGTGACTGCCGTTATAGAGGGTAGTGATATAGTAGGTATTATCACTGATGGGGATTTACGAAGAATGATGAGCAATAATGATAGTTTTACAGCTCTAACAGCAAAGGATATTATGAGTAAAAACCCCAAGACCATAGACAATAACGCAATGGCTGTTGCTGCTATGGAACTCATGGAGAGTCATGGAATTACACAAGTTATTGCCCAAGAAAATGGAGTGTATTGTGGTATTGTTCATATCCATGACTTAACCAAAGAAGGTATCATCTAAAGACAAACAAAAGATGACAAAAAAAATAGGCACACCCTCGCAAGGAAAAGAAATGTCTTTTATAAGCCATCTAGAGGAATTAAGATGGCATTTAATTCGCATAAGTATTGCAGTATTAGCACTTGCCCTGGCTGCTTTTTTGGCAAAAGAGTTTGTGTTTGACGTATTGCTTTTAGGTCCAAAAAATCAAAATTTCCCTACCTACAGATTACTGTGTGAATTCTCAAATATGATAGGCATACAGGATAGCTTCTGTTTTAAAGAAGAATCTTTTAGAATTCAATCTAGAACCGTAGCAGGACAATTCTCTGCCCATATTTGGACGTCCATCACTCTTGGATTTGTGGTAGCATTTCCATATATCTTATTTGAATTCTGGCGTTTTATTAGTCCTGGCTTGCACGCTAATGAACGCAGAAATTCTCGCGGCTTTATCATTATTGCATCCCTTTTGTTTTTTACGGGTGTCCTTTTTGGGTATTATGTGGTAACACCACTATCCATAAACTTTTTAGGGAGCTATCAAGTAAGCGAACAAGTATTTAATGATTTTGATTTGAGCAGTTATACTAGTTTGGTGCGTACCTCTGTGTTGGCCAGTGGCCTTATTTTTGAGTTACCCATATTGATATTTTTCTTAACCAAAATAGGAATCGTTACCCCTGAGTATCTAAGAAAATACAGAAAATTTGCACTTGTGCTTGTGCTGGTTTTATCTGCAGTGATCACACCTCCAGATATTGCAAGTCAGATAATTGTGTCGGTTCCAATTCTGATTCTTTATGAACTTAGTATCATCATATCTAAAAAGGTGCTTCGTAGACAGGCCAGAAAAAAACAAAAAAGAAAAGCATAGATTGAATGTACACTTGCTAAACTATCTTAAAAAAACAAATACATTTGTATCAATAAAACATAGTACCTAATACACAACACATGAAGTTAAAAGCTGAAAATTTAATGAAGCAGTACAAAGGCCGAAAAGTCGTAAAAGGCATTACTGTTGAGGTAAATCAGGGCGAAATTGTTGGTTTATTGGGCCCTAACGGAGCTGGTAAGACAACCTCATTTTATATGATTGTTGGTCTTATCAAGCCCAATGGAGGTAACATTTACCTTGATGGTACAGAAATTACCAATTACCCGATGTACAAACGTGCTCAAAATGGTATTGGATATTTAGCACAAGAGGCCTCTGTTTTCAGGAAACTGAGTATCGAAGAAAATATTCTAAGTGTGTTACAACTCACCAAACTCTCAAAAAAGGAGCAGCTCATAAAAATGGAATCTCTCATTGAAGAGTTTAGCCTTGGTCATATCCGTAAAAGTCGTGGAGATTTACTAAGCGGAGGAGAGCGCAGGCGTACAGAGATTGCCAGAGCATTGGCCACAGATCCAAATTTTATTTTACTTGACGAACCTTTTGCAGGAGTTGATCCAGTTGCCGTAGAGGATATACAACGTATCATAGCGCGCCTAAAAGACAAAAACATAGGTATTTTAATAACAGATCACAACGTCCAAGAGACCCTTGCTATCACAGATCGCACCTATTTGATGTTTGAAGGAAGTATCTTAAAACACGGTATTCCTCAAGAACTCGCTGCTGATCAGATGGTACGCAAGGTATACCTGGGTCAAAACTTTGAATTACGTAAAAAGAAATTAAACTTATAGAAGGTTATACCCCGCCAACTAGAGCAAGTTAATACTTGGGTTTCCACAAAAGAGAAACCAGGATGTATAAAAAGATTACAATAGGTATGGCCATAAATTTAACAAAGGCCAATAGCAACACACTGACCATTAAAAATACATATCGCAGGGCATTATCTTTAAAATTCCATGTCTTAAATTTTAAACCAAACAAAGGCAACTTAGCGTTTAAAAGCACACAACTCAAAAGTGTGAGTGCTATTAAAAACCAGGGATCTAGAACAAAGGTTTTAAGAGCAGGGGTTGCTTGAAAATTTAAAATTAGAGGTATGCTCAAAATTAAAAGTGTATTTGCTGGTGTTGGCAATCCAATAAAAATTGTTTTTTGGCTTGTGTCTACATTAAATTTTGCCAGTCTATAGCCAGAGGCCACAGCTATGAGCAATCCTGTAAAAGGCATAAAGTGTATCCAAGAGCTTTGAGATAGGCTGTCTTTAAATAGAGTAGTAATCTCCATATTTGCTCCAGTGAATGCTTGACTTAAAAGTTGTACCATTACAATACCAGGTACCACACCACTTGTAACAACATCTGCCAGACTATCTAATTGCAGCCCCACTTGGCTTTGTGCATGTAACAATCTTGCTACAAGGCCATCAAAAAAGTCTAAAAAGATCCCGGCAAAAGCAAAAAAAGTGGCCGAAATTAAATCTCCCGAAACAGCAAAAATAATCGCTACACAACCGCATAGTAAATTTAATGAAGTAATGATATTTGGAATTTGTTTACGCATTTATTCAGAGTGTTAAAGTACTATTAGAGCGCACGTTTTCATTTGTGATGTATCATACAATATTTCATGCTCTATTTGTAAGATCCCAACAAAGACAACTAAAGAAAAAAATCAATAGTGCTTAAAATAGTTTCTTGAATGGAAATATACATGGTACTTTTGTAAAAATAGTAAACTATTTTGCTCTAGCGGTCTTTAGGTACAATATGTTAGTAAATTACGAGTTAATTAAGATAAAGTAAAAACCATTGTTGGCTAAAAAAAACACATTAAAAAAATCATTGTTTTTTGGGATACTAATGCTATCCACCATACTCTCTGCACAAACAGTTGTTAAATACTCTAATGAGTTTTTAAATATTGGGGTAGATGCGAGTTCATTTGGAATGGCGAATGCCGTTGTGGCATCTACCCATGATGTAAACGCTGGTTATTGGAATCCAGCAGGTCTTGTTGGCATTGAGAGTAGTGAGTTATCGCTTATGCATGCCTCTTATTTTGCTAACATTGCCAATTATGATTATGTGGGTTTTGCCTTGCCTGTAGACAATGAGAGTACGGTAGCCTTATCAATGATTCGGTTTGGTGTGGATGATATTTTAAACACCACCCAACTCATTGATAGCCAAGGACAAATTAATTATGACCGAATTAGTCTGTTTTCTACCGCAGATTATGCCTTTACGGTAAGTTATGCAAAAAGACTCCCTCTAGACGGGCTTAATATTGGAGTAAATGCCAAGGTAATTAGACGCATTATTGGAGATTTTGCATCCTCGTGGGGCTTTGGTCTAGATGCTGGTATTCAATTTAAAAGAAAAAAATGGAATTTTGGAGTGATGGCAAGAGATATCACTACTAGTTACAATACCTGGTCTATAGATGAAGAAAAATTTTCTCAAATTCAGGGAGCTGTCGCTGGCCAGAATCAAGAATTACCACAAACATCTGAAATTACCCTCCCCAAATTACAGGTTGGCATGGCCCGTAAATTCACATACCGCAATGATTACACTTTTTTAACTGAAATAGATCTTAACATGCGTTTTACTCAGACCAATGATCTTATTTCAACATCCTCTGTAAGTGTTTCTCCCTCTGTTGGTTTTGAGTTTGGATATATAGACATGATTTATGTACGTGGTGGTGTGGGTAATTTTCAAACCATTGAACAACTAGATGGTGCTCAACGTACAGGTTTTCAACCAAATATTGGTGTTGGATTTGCCTATCAAGGCATACAAATTGATTATGCACTAACAGACATTGGTGACCAAAGTGCAGCTTTGTATAGCAATATATTTTCAATAAAATTAGATTTAAGTATCTTTAGAAACTAATTTATTGAAACACAACTTGCGCCTACACAAACCCCTTCTTACTTTACTATTCTTACTGAGTTACTTTGCAGCTTTTACGCAAATAAACACCTTAGGGCAAGATGCCCAAATAAGCATTATTACCATTGGTCCTGGAAAACAGTTGTATGATTCTTTTGGCCACAATGCCATCAGAGTTGCAGACCCAAGTAACGGCAAAGATTTAGCATTTAATTATGGAACTTTTGATTTTAACACCCCAAATTTCTATATCAAATTTGCTCAAGGAAAACTTCCTTATGCCTTATCTGTAGCTCCCTATGATAGGTTTCTGAAAAATTATATTGCAGAAAAACGATCTGTAAAAGAGCAAATACTTGATCTCACCTATGGAGAAAAAACAACCCTATTTGAGTATTTACTAAACAACGCTCAACCTAGTAATAGAGAGTATAAATATGATTTTTTCTTTGATAACTGCGCCACCAGAATACGTGATGTACTAGCCTTAAATTTGGGCAGTAAACTCTCATATGAAAAAAAGCAATATGCTCCAGATTTGTTCAGTTTTAGAGAACTTATACAACAAAGACTGCACTGGAACTCATGGGGTAGTGTAGGTATTGATATTGCACTAGGAGCTGTTATTGATAGAACCGCCAAGGCTTGGGAACATCAATTTTTACCAGATTATGTGTTTGAGAGTTTAAACGCAGCAACAATAACAAGAAACAACACCACCACAGCTTTGATAAAAGAGCAAACCACTATTAACTCAGCCACTCCATGGAGTAGAGGTACTTCTTTTTTGTTGAGTCCATTTTTTATTTTTTTAATGGTAGCAATTGGTATTGTCTATACAACCCTAAAGGATACTAAGCAACAAAAGAGAAGCAGATGGTTGGATGCAGCACTTTTTTTTGTTACAGGTGTAGTAGGAGTCTTACTTCTATTATTATGGTTTGCTACAGATCATGGTGCAACAAGTACTAATTATAATATTCTTTGGGCATTTCCAGTAAATCTTATTTTCTGTATTCTAGTGAGTAAGAAATCTCCCAAAAAATGGCTGGGTAGGTATCTAGCTTTTTTAATTATCCTACTTATATTAATGGGTGTGCATTGGTTTACAGGTGTTCAAGTATTTGCTCCTGCACTGCTACCTCTTTTAATAGCAATAGGTATTAGGTATATATTTATAGTGCGTTTGTTAAAAAAAGAACCCTAACACACCTGATCATACTTTTTAGAAATTCTTGCATGCAAATGAAGTATTTCCTGATAGTTATAAAGATTTTAAATACCGGTATCAAAAAACACCTTACTTGCATAAAAATTAAATTGTGAATTACCTCTCTGTAGAACATATCTCAAAATCATATGGTGAACGCGTCTTATTTCAGGACATCTGCTTTGGTATCAACCAGGGACAAAAAATTGGTTTTGTAGCCAAAAACGGAACAGGTAAAACTTCCCTTTTAAACATTCTCTCTGGTGTAGACACTCCAGATAAAGGTGCTGTGGTATACAGAAAAAATCTAAATGTTGCTTTTCTCTCTCAAGAACCCAGCCTTGATCCACAGCTTACCATAGAACAGACTATTTTAGCAAGTGAAAACCCAATTTTGGAGGTTATTCAATCTTATGAAAAAGCAATTCTCCACCCAGAGCAAACAGAAAATTACCAAGCCGCTTTTGATTCTATGGACGCCAATGATGCTTGGGATTTTGAAACTAGATACACCCAAATATTATTTAAATTAAAGTTAGAAAATCTCAAAAAAAAAGTTGGTGATTTAAGTGGAGGACAAAAAAAGAGACTTGCCCTAGCAAGTGCCCTTCTCACAAAACCAGATCTGCTAGTTATGGATGAGCCAACAAACCACCTAGATCTTGAGATGATTGAATGGCTTGAGGCCTTATTTGCAAAAGAAAACTTCACCCTATTTATGGTAACCCATGATAGGTATTTTTTGGAACGTGTTTGTAATGAAATTGTAGAATTAGACCAAGGAAATCTATATAGTTATAAAGGAAATTACAGCTATTATCTTGAGAAAAGAGACGCAAGAATACAAGCAGAAACCACAGAAACAGGCAAGGCAAAACAACTGTACAAAAAAGAATTGGATTGGATGCGTCGTCAACCAAAGGCAAGAACCACAAAAAGTAAATCTAGGATTGATGACTTTACAATAATTAAAGAAAAGGCCCATAAAAGACGTAGTGATCATCAGGTAGAGTTGGAACTTAATATGGAGAGACTTGGCACCAAAGTAGTTGAGATTCACAAAATCGCTAAAACCTATGATGACAAAACTCTTTTCAAAGGTTTTGAATATAATTTCCTTAGAGCAGAACGCATTGGTATTATAGGTAAAAATGGTACAGGAAAATCTACTTTTCTTAACATACTTACAGGGGCAACACAACCAGATACTGGTAAAGTGGTTATTGGAGATACTGTTAAATTTGGATACTATACCCAAAGAGGAATCAATATCAAAGAAGGGCAAAAAGTAATTGATGTTATAAGAGAATTTGGAGATTATATCCCCCTGAAAAAAGGGCGTCAAATTAGCGCGCAGGGCTTACTAGAGCGTTTTTTATTTGATAGAAAAAAACAATATGATTTTGTAAATAAACTAAGTGGGGGCGAGAGAAAAAGATTGTACTTGTGTACTGTGCTTATTCAAAATCCCAATTTTCTTATTTTGGATGAACCCACCAATGATTTAGATATTGTAACCCTTAACGTGCTAGAGAGTTTTTTACTAGACTTTCCAGGATGTCTTATTGTGGTGAGTCACGATCGTTATTTTATGGACAAAATTGTAGATCACCTTTTTGTCTTTCAAGAAAAGGGAGAAATTCTAGATTTCCCTGGAAACTATAGTGATTATAGGGCCTATCAAGACAGTAACGTTTCAGAAAAAAGAGATGCAGCATCTCCAAAAACAGAAAAGAAAAACTGGAAAACAACCACTACAAATACAAAGCTAGGCTATCAAGAACAAAAAGAATATAACCGCCTAGAAAAAGAGATTTCAAAGTTGGAGAGCGATCGTGATGCATTACAACAAAAATTTGGCACAGAAAATTGGGATAAGGAGCAAATTAACGAACAGTCTGTGCTATTGCAGGGCATCATAGATCGTTTGTCTGAAAAAGAAATGCGCTGGTTCGAGCTCTCAGAAAAAATGGAACTATAAACACCCATAGCCTTGTTATACAGTTTAAAATCATATCTAAAATTTTTACTTGCATCAACCAATCAGCACGGGGTGCACTCCCCTTTTGTGTATGGGCTGCTCACAAAGTGCATTTACCAAAAACAGCACCTTGAAAAACAGCTACCTACCCTATTAGCCGAGCAGCATCCTCAATCAACAAAAGACTTTAGGTTTAAAAAAAAACAACTAATACACAACAAAATAGCTTCTTACTTTAAATCTAATGAGATTTTATTATTAGATAAATCAATTCTCACAAAAAATATCATCTCTTTAGCAAGACCCAATAGCTGTATTACCCAAACCAAAGATTTTATTAAAAAGCAAGTAGCAGGAAAAAAATTTGATATGGTGGTTATAAACACTTCAAATAACACCCAACACATCGGTGAGTTATTTGAAAAAATACTTGAAAGCGCTCAGCAAAATTGTGTGTTTATTTTTGAAGGAATCCACAGTACTAAGGCAACTACAAAAGCATGGCAAGCTATTGTTGACTCCAAAAAAACAACCGTAAGTATAGACGGTTTTTACCATGGGCTTGTTTTTTTAAAAAAAGACCAAGAGAAACAACATTTTACACTCAGAATGTAACATTGTAACTCTAGCTGCGACTTACTGAGGTAGTTAATGATTGTAAAAATGGGTTGTTATAATTAACAGACATGACCGCAGAGAGTTGACTTCATTGTTAAAAATTCAGCTATATTTATAGCATAAGTAAAAAAATATATGAGTTTAGTAATAGACATCAAAGCAATACGAAGAGATTTCCCTTTAGGACAAGAAATTGTTAAAGTGTTAAAAGGCATCGATCTTCAAATTAAAAAAGGAGAATACGTTGCCCTGATGGGTCCTTCTGGCTCAGGAAAATCAACCTTAATGAATTTACTTGGATGTTTAGATACCCCCACACAGGGGTCTTATCTTTTAAACGGTCAAGACGTAAGTAACATGAGTGATGATGCGTTGGCAGAAATAAGAAACAAAGAAATTGGTTTTGTATTTCAAACCTTTAATTTATTGCCAAGAACCACCGCTCTTGATAATGTGGCACTACCTATGGTATATGCAGGAGCCTCAAAAACACAAAGAACAAAACGAGCTCAGGAGGTATTAACAGATGTTGGCCTGGCAGATAGAATGGACCACAGACCCAACCAACTCTCTGGAGGGCAAAGACAAAGAGTTGCAGTAGGAAGAGCGCTAGTAAACAAACCCTCTATTATTTTGGCAGATGAACCAACAGGAAATCTAGACTCAAAGACATCTCTAGAAATCATGGCCTTATTTGATGCTATCCATGCGCAAGGAAACACTGTTATACTTGTAACCCATGAGGAGGAAGTTGCCCGACATGCACACAGGGTAATAAGGCTTCGTGATGGTCTTGTGGAAAGTGATATTAAAAATAAGTAACTTTAATACAGATTATAGGCTTTCTACTTCAATACAGCCAGACCAATAAATACGCAATACCCCACCAGTAAAACAAGCCCTTTAATACGCCCAATTTCAAACTTATTTGGTAAAAAAGCCAAGGGTATTAATACCCCTGCAAAGCCTAACATCCACCATAGATCATTAGTGAAAAGTTCTTGACTCTTTACAGCAATAGGTTGTATGATTGCTGTAATGCCTATAACAGACGCTATATTAAAAATATTGGAGCCAATTAGATTTCCTAATGACAAGGCTTTCTCCCTTTTTAGAGCCGCAATTACAGAAGCTGCTAGCTCTGGAAGGCTGGTACCTATAGCAATCATGGTGATGGATATCACACGCTCACTTATCCCCAAAGTATTTGCTAAATCTACAGCACCATCTACAAGCCACATACTACCAAAATAAAGAGCAATTGCGCCGATGAGTAACCATACTATAATTTTAAAATTAGAAACAACAGCCAACTGTCCATCAACCATTTGAGAGGCATCACTACTAGGGTTATTATTTGCTCTACTAATTAGAAGCACCAAATAAATAATTAATATAGCTACCAAAGCAACTCCTTCAAGGCTAGAAATTTCATTACCACTTTGCAAAATAAAGTAAAGGCCAATAGAGAGTAACATGAGTACCGGCCAGTTAAACTTGTAGAAATATTTGTCTATGGAAAGAGGAGTTATAATTGCTGTAACCCCTAATACTAAGCCAATATTAGCAATATTAGACCCTATCACATTACCTAGAGAAATGTCGCTAAAGCCATCTGTGGCGGCTTGCACACTCACTAACAACTCTGGAGCAGAGGTAGCAAAAGAAACCACGGTTAGGCCAATGATCATCTTTGAGAGTTTTAGTTTTAAAGACAGTCCTACAGCTGCTCTAACCAAAAAATCTCCACCAATAACCAATAAACTCAGGCCAATAAAAATTAACAGTATGCTCATATATATGGTATCTGTTGCGAAGATAAATAAATGGCCTTTATTTATATTATAAAAAACCAAACAACTACACTAGTAAACTACCTTGTACCAAAAGTTTTTCTTTAGATAATTTAAAGAGAGCCCAACACAACATACAAAGAGGTAGAAAGGGGTAATGTAGGCTTTTATTTTGTATGTTTATACCGTGAAAAAAATACTATTTAAAACCTTGGCCAACATAAATAAAGCGATACTTCCAAGCTTTACAAAACGAAGGCTTGATTTAGCTAAAGCTTCAAAAATGCAACTCGCCCTTTTTGCTTATAGGCTATGGGTTACAAAAAATGCCCTAGATTAATAATGAAGTACAGATGTAATGGGGTATTTATTTATTTTTTGAGCTCCTTGCAAAAAATCTAATGCAATCAAGAAATTACATTGTACAATCACACCTTCTAAACGCTCTACTAGATTACAGACCGCTTTTGCAGTTCCACCTGTGGCTAGTATATCGTCATGAATTAAAACACGATCTCCAGGTTTTATAGCATCTTTATGGATCTGCAAGGTGTCTGTACCATATTCAAGATCATAGGTTTGAGAAATAGTAACAGCAGGTAACTTTCCTGGTTTGCGTACAGGTACAAATCCTGCATTTAGTGATTGTGCCAGAGAATTTCCGAAGAAAAAACCACGAGCCTCAACACCCACTACTTTATCAATGTTTTGATTTCCAACAAGATTTAATAATTGCTCAAGACAAGCCTCAGAGGCCTGGGGGTCTGACAACAAAGGTGTAATATCCTTAAATACGATTCCCGGTTTTGGAAAATCTTTAATATCGCGTATATAATTTTGTAGTTGTATCATATGTGCTGAGTAAAACCAATAAAGGCTTACCAAAGTAAGCCGAAATGCAAAAATTGTATGGTGTAACAGCTATTTAAAGCTCTCGCTAACCATAGCTATTATAGCTAAAACCAAGCATATTGCTGCAGTTCCAATTACAAGTCCTCCAACTCCCATAGTCTGTTATTTAATTTATTGATTTGTAACAAAAATAATTGATTCTTAGCAACTCTCATCTACTTGTATCATTTTATTTTATTTTTTTACAATGAGCCATAAACAAAATTTTTGTAACTATATTTAAAAACAAATACCATACATACTAAGTACACAAGCATAATCAAACACTATGATTGAGGAATTAAAAAAGAGTTACAACCATCTTTTTGAAGATGCATTAATTAATGAAATAGTGCAGGCAGGAACTTTTAAAGAAGTTCCTGCTGGTTTTAAAATGATGGAAATTGGCTCTTATATAAAAGCAATACCACTTCTTGTCTCTGGAGTTATAAAAATTTTGAGAGAAGACACCAATGGAGATGAGCTATTGCTGTATTATCTTGAAAAAGGAGATACCTGCTCTATGACAATGACCTGCTGTATGGGGCAAACAAAAAGTGAAATAAGAGCCGTGGTAGAGACAGATGCAAAACTTATAATGGTACCTGTCCAAAAAATGGAACAGTGGACTGCAACCTACACATCTTGGAGAAATTTTGTGCTTGAAAGTTACCACAACCGCTTAAATGAAATGATACACACCATAGATAGTATTGCGTTTGACAACATGGACCAAAGATTGCTTAACTATTTAAAAGAGAAAGCCAGAATAACCCAATCCAAGGTAATAGAAAACACACATCAAGAAATAGCCTATGATTTGCATAGCTCCAGGGTAGTTGTATCTAGACTCTTAAAAAAATTAGAGAATATTGGTAAAATCAAACTCCACAGAAATTACATACAAATCATTACTTTAGAATAGCAATGTAACTTAAGTTACCTCTATATAAAAAAAGTAGCCCTACTTTTGCATAGAAAAAATACAAGAAATGGAATTAGTAGAAATTTTTGGATATGCAAGTGCGCTACTAATAGGTATCACCCTGGGATTAATTGGAGGAGGAGGATCTATCTTGGCAGTACCTGTATTGGCTTATTTGTTTTCTGTAAACGAGAAAGTGGCTACGGCATATTCTTTATTTATTGTTGGTGCTAGTGCGTTAGTTGGAGGGTTTAAACAACACCTAAAAGGATATGTAGATTGGAAAACAGCCGTTGTTTTTGGAACACCTGCTATCATAGGTGTTACCCTGGTAAGACACTATGTAGTTCCAGCCCTGCCAGATGTGATATTTACTATTGAAGCGTTTGAGTTTACAAGAAGAATGGGCATGTTTGGCCTATTTGCCTTATTGATGATTCCTGCTGCTTTTTCTATGCTTAAAAAACGTAAAGAAAAAAAGAACAAAGAAAACAATACTGTTAATTATAGGTACGCCTTAATTTTAATTGAAGGTTTACTAGTGGGCGGGGTTACAGGAATTATTGGAGCAGGTGGAGGATTTCTTATCATTCCTGCGCTTGTGATTTTAGCCAATATAGACATGAAAGTTGCCATTGGCACATCTTTAATTATTGTAGCTTTTAAATCCTTACTTGGGTTTTTTCTTGGAGATGCATTTACCATGGATATAGACTGGAGCTTCCTCTCTATATTTACTGGGATTTCTTTAATTGGTATTTTCATAGGGAGCTACCTAAGTAATTTTATTGATGGTAGTAAACTAAAAAAAGGTTTTGGATATTTTATATTTATAATGGCTATTTTTATATTCTACATGGAGTTTTTTGTGAAACAATAAAACCATCAAACAATAATTTTAAAGATGCTCTGATATAGAGAGCCTTTTTTTTTGTAAAATAGGTCTCTATGTAACCTAAGTTACTGCGAGAGGTTTTGGTTCCTATTAATTTTACATCCTAAAGTAAAATATCACTGTATGACTATAAAGCAAATTTATACTGGATGCTTATCTCAAGGAGCCTATTACATTGAGAGCAATGGAGAAGCTGCCATAATAGATCCACTAAGGGAAGTTCATTTCTATTTGGAGAGAGCCCAATTAGATAAAGCAAAGATAAAATACATTTTTGAGACCCATTTCCATGCAGATTTTGTGAGTGGGCATCTAACCTTAGCCAAAAAGACAGGGGCTCCTATAGTTTTTGGACCTAACGCTACTCCAACATTTGATGCTTTAATTGCTCAAGATGGTCAAGAATTTAAGGTAGGAAACATAACTATAATTGCCATACATACCCCAGGACATACCATGGAGAGCACCACGTATCTATTAAGGGATGAAAATGGTCAAGATCATGCTATTTTTAGTGGAGACACTTTGTTTTTAGGAGATGTAGGAAGACCAGATTTAGCTCAAAAAATGGGTGTATTAACAGAAAAAGATTTGGCTGGATTTTTATTTGAAAGTTTACGAGAAAAAATAATGCCTTTGGCAGATTCAGTGATCGTATATCCTGCCCATGGAGCAGGTTCTGCTTGTGGAAAAAATATGATGAAGCAAACCGTTGACACTTTAGGCAATCAAAAAAAGATGAACTATGCCTTAAGAGCTACCATGACTAAACAAGAATTTATTGAAGAGGTTACACAAGGGCTTTTACCACCACCCCAATATTTCCCCTTAAACGTATCTATGAATAAGCATGGCTATGAAGATATAAACGAGGTGCTAAAACGCGGTACCAAAGAGTTATCTCCAGAGGCCTTTGAAGCCATCGCAAATCAAACTGGAGCTATTATACTTGATGTAAGAGGACAAGACTCCTTTGCAAAAGGACATATTCCTAGAGCTATATTTATAGGCCTAGATGGTGGCTTTGCGCCATGGGTTGGAGCTTTAATTGCAGATGTCAAACAACCACTATTACTGGTGACAGAACCTGGCCAAGAACAGGAAGCTGTAACAAGGCTATCTAGAGTTGGTTTTGATAATACACTGGGCTATCTTAAAGGAGGATTTGATGCATGGAAAAAAACCGCCAGAGAATATGATACCGTTTGTTCTATAACAGCAGACACATACATGCAAGAGCAAAAAGAAAACCTTAATCCTGTGTTTGATGTGCGAAAACACACCGAGTTTTTGAGTGAGCACCTCGAGGATGCAATAAACACACCTCTAGATAGTATAAATGAGCATTTAAAAAACCTGCCAGAAGAGAATATATTTTACATCCATTGTGCTGGAGGATATAGAAGCATGATTGCAGCATCTATATTAAAAAGTCGCGGCATACATAACATAAAAAATATAAAGGGAGGATTCACTGCTCTAAAAGAAAGTGGCATTAAAATTTCAGAATTTGTATGCCCATCGACATTATAATTTAAAACAAATCATAAAATCTAAAACATGGCTTTATTCTCTTTTCTATTTGGTAGCAAAAAAAACGAATCTGTATCTCTTATAGATACGCATGAACTTAAAGAAGCTGTTACACAACACAATGTGCAACTTATAGATGTAAGAACACCTAATGAATATAGTAGCGGACATATAGATAAAGCAATAAATATTGATTTTTTTAATCAAAATGGCTTTAAGGCAGCTTTTTCAAAACTTGACAAAAAAAAGCCTCTATATCTCTATTGCCGCTCTGGAAATAGAAGCAGTAGAGCTGCCAAACAATTAGCAGATCTAGGTTTTGAAAAAATATACGACCTAAAAGGCGGGTATATGAAGTGGAGGGATCAATAAAACACTAATTACAACATAGCTTAATAAAAATGAATTGGATATACGACCCATGGCCTTGGTATATTGCTGGCCCAATGGTAGCTCTTATTATGTTCTTGCTTATCATGGTAGACAAGACTTTTGGAATGTCTTCAAACTTAAGAACCCTCTGCACTATGTGTGGAGCAGATAAAAAAACAGATTTTTTTAAATTTGACTGGAAAGCACAGAAATGGAATTTAATTGTAGCTACAGGAACAGTAATTGGAGGATATATTGGTGCTAATTTTTTGACTTCAGAGTTAGTAGTTGCCATCGATGCTAAAACTATTTCAAAGTTAAACACACTTGGCATTGCAAGTGCAGGTAATGCATATCTACCCAAGGAATTATTTGTCATTACAAACTCGACTGGTGCTTTTTTAAATGTAAAACAAGTGATACTTCTAGGTATTGGAGGTTTACTAGTAGGATTTGGAGCCAGGTATGCAGGGGGATGCACCTCTGGACATGCCATATCTGGCTTAAGTAATTTACAGCTACCATCATTAATGGCAGTGATTGGATTTTTTATAGGAGGACTTATAATGGTTCACCTAATTTTCCCAATGATATTTTAAAAAATGAGAACACTTATATATCTATTTATCGGTATCCTTTTTGGAATTACTATGTTTAAATCTGAGGCTGCTTCATGGTTTAGAATCTATGAAATGTTCAGCTTTGATTCATTTCATATGTATGGTATTATTGGATCTGCGCTAGTTATTGGAGCAATAGTGGTTAAAACCATAAAACACTATAAATTAAAATCTTTTTATGGTAAACCAATTACATTTCCTAACAAAGAAAAAAGGTTTAGTCGTTATATCTTAGGAGGAATTATTTTTGGATTAGGCTGGGCTTTGGCTGGCGCTTGTCCAGGACCTATGTTTGCATTACTGGGAGCCGGTTTTTTGCCAATAGCAATTGTAATAATCGCTGCTGTTTTAGGAACATTTTTGTATGGCGTAGTAAGAAAAAAACTACCTCATTAAGGTTACTCTATCTCTATTTTGACCTTTTTTAATGTTATATTCCACCTGTAACCAACATTAATATTGCCTATTGTAAAGCCTTCTCCTAAAGGGTTCCCCTCAATAGAGGCGATCCAAGATTTATTTTTGGTAGTAGAAAAACTAGTTTGAGCGTATAAATTAAATGGCCAGGGTCTTACCCCTACAACAATATTTGTAGTATTAAAACGCTTCCCTACTCCTATTTTTCCAGTAACAAGGGTTGGGAATGCAAAACCAACTTCGTACTCAAAAATAAGATTTTCTTGATTGATAAATGTGGTACCCCAAAGAGCAGAACCTCCAGGAAATGGTAAATAATCGTCTGAAGCAAAAGATACAAACGCAATACCAAAATTCCATTCAAAAAAAGAAGTTTTTGTGATCTCATCACTAGGGACTGTGTTTGAGAATGAGGTAGATTCTTGGGCTTTAGAGATAGGTGTAAAAAACAAAAAACAGAACAGAGAGAATAAAATTATTTTTTTCATAATGCAGTATTGATTAATACAATCATTACAAATAACAACTAAAAAAATCAAAATCAAGTTGGATTAGAAGAAAACTATTTATATAACATTAACCTTAGTTTAAACCAAAGGCATATCCTGCTGCTTTAATTAAGATAGTATAAGTAAAATCTTAATGATGTATTGATAAATAGAAAAAGGAATTACATTACTGTAACTCCTTTTTTTAATAAAAGTTATAAGCTTCAATATTTAATAATACATGCTATTTACTTGGTATTCCGTTACCTCCTCCAAAAGGAGCCCAGCTTGAATGCATTATTTTCCACCCATTTTCTGTTGAAATCCAAACAGAAGAGGCTCTTGTACTATAATCGACTTTATCCTCATCTGCTACTGTGTAATCTCCTTTGGCGTAAAAGGTAAGTACAGCAGTTCTTGAATCTGGTGAAAGAGCTACATTAATGTCATATAAATCAAACTCTCCCCATTTAGCTACTGGTGCAGTATTAAAACTTTCAGTACTCATTGTGTAAAACTTGCTTAAGTTTGAGTCTCCAGTTGAAAAAGCGATGTTCTTATCAACATACTTGTTGAATTCTTCTGAGTTTTGTGTGAGAATAGCTTCTTGAAGATTTACGGCATTTTCTTTTAAAGCACTAACAATATCTTCGTCAGAGATTGAGACTGTTGGTTCAACTGTTTGTTGACAAGCTGTAACTAATATCACAGCCATTAATAGAAATAAATTTTTCATATTTTAATAAATTAGTTGGCCACAAATTTATACATATTAATTTTAAATAACAAGTAAACTGTAGGCATATCCTCCTGCTTTCAGTTTAGCTATATCAAACCTATTTCTTATAAGAACTATATACTCTTTAGAGGAAAAGTGATTGTATGTTTTAGGTAGGATTGGTTATATTTGGGTAAAATAACTCAAAATGAAAAAACTACTCTATTTATTTTTAGCTTTATTAATCCTCGCTTGTAGTAGTGAAGATAGCAATAATACAAATAATAATGTCTCTGATGGACAATACTTTTTTGAAATTGAAATTTGTGGATTAACACACAGTATACAAGGGAATAATGAAGATATGTTTTTTAATGGTCAAAATAGTTGTTCAGCTTTTTTGAGCAATGGAATACAGGCTTTAGGATTTAATTTAACTGATATTACTGCACCAGATTATGTGTCTGGGCAACCAATGAACATTGCATTTGGCATATTAAATCCGCAACTTGGAGCTGATAATACTGGTGTCCTCTCTTTTCAAAGTTCTATTTATAGTGATTTTTTAAATAATTGTGGCGATCAAAATAATATTACTTTTTACTACGATCAATTTGTTGAAAACACCCCGATGGATATTAATAATTATGATCCCCAAAGAATTAATAATATTTCAAACATAAATTTAACAGATCTCGGAACACCACCAACAACTGCTGGGGCATATGGTTCGGGCACAAATATTAAAGGCACATATGAAGGAACTTTGTATTTTCTTGATGACAATACAAACGGAACACCCGACGCAAATTGGAATATTCCTATTCCCATAAAAATATCTTTTAGTGCTGTTAGAGGAAACTAGTATCAACTAAACCATAGGCCGTATCTTCCTCTTTCAGTTCAGGGAGTTCTAAACCTCTTACATAGGCTTAAATACCCTAAAAAAGACCATTAATGTGTACAATAATGTGTACGTTAAATAAAAAAGGGAACTAGATTTCTCCAGTTCCCTTGTAAATAGTAGTGACCTCGACAGGATTAGCGCCGCTGATCCTTAGCGCTCCGCGCTGAAAATAGCACAAACAAAAAAACGCTCAAGCAAGCTTGGCGTTTTTTTAAATTGTACTATTTATTAGTGACCTCGACAGGATTCAAACCTGTAACCTCTTGAGCCGTAATCAAGTGCGCTATTCAGTTGCGCCACGAGGCCGTTTTAAAACAAATTATAGCTTTGTTTTGGGGTGCAAATATAGAAAAATAGAATAAATCAAAGCTAGTAATTTTAATAAATGTTAACCTATCGCTGGTAATTTTAAACCCAGGTATAAATCTTACCAAGCCCAAGGCCCATTTTACTGTATCTCTGCACTTAAACCCGCCTCCAACAGAAGTGTGCACCGCGGTTGGAGCTCCTCATAAGGGCCTGTTTTAACACTGCATTTACCATTGTAATGAACAATTAATGCGCATTGTTCTGCCTGTAATGGAGTATGGTCACAGGCATGTATGAGCATTTCTATGACATGATCAAAAGTATTGACATCATCATTAAATAATACAATTTTGTGTTCAAAGATTTCTTGCTCCAAGACATCAAACTCTTCTTGTATTTTCTCTTTAGTACTCATCTCAATCAAAAAAGTAAAATCAATTAAACACTTATGCAAGGGTAAATTTTGCGCCTACCCAATTGTTGCGTTCTTTATTTCCAACAAATGTAAATCCTAGTGCACCACACACCTGTTTTATAATAGGTAAATCTTGGGTGTAAAACCCACTTAAAAATAAACTCCCCCCAGGGGTTAAACCATCTTTATAGACCTGCATATCAGCAAGCAGAATATTTCTGTTGATATTGGCTATAACAGTGTGGTATTTCCCTGTTGGTATTTTTGTGGCATCTCCTAAACAGACCCTTATAGCACAACAGGCATTTCTTGTAATGTTTTCCTGGCTGTTTTCTACACACCAAGGATCAATATCTATAGCATCTAGCTGGCTTGCGCCTCTTTTTTCAGCTAGAATAGCCAGCACAGCAGTTCCACAACCCATATCCAAAACAGTTTTTCTTTGAAAATCATTTTCAAGAATGTACTGCATCATCATAAAAGTAGTTTCATGATGTCCTGTCCCAAAAGACATTTTAGGCTCTATAATAATTTCGTAGGTGCAATTATAAGGTGCATGAAAAGGAGCTCTAACAGCGCAGGTCTCATCTACAACAATAGGGTCAAAGTTCTCCTCCCATGTTGCATTCCAGTTTCTTTGTGCAATTTCTTTTGTTTGAAAGGTTATTTCAAATTCTGGAGAACCCAGTACTTGAACCTCTTGTAAAATATCTGGAACACAGTGCTCTTTTTGAATATAAGCCAAAACACCACTTTGATCTTCAACAAAACTCTCAAAGCCAGCATAACCAAGCTGAGCAATTAAAATTTCTGTACCAGGCCTCAGAGGAGATACCTTAAAATGATACTCTATGTAAACAGACATGTATTAAAATTTAGATGGATGTAAGACTTAGTCAAAGGCATTGATAATGGCTAAAAAATCTGCAGCATTTAACGCTGCACCTCCCACAAGGCCTCCGTCTACATCTTGTTTGCCAAATATTTCTTTTGCATTCCCCGGTTTTACACTACCCCCATAAAGAATTGAAACATCTTGAGAGACATCTGTGTCAAAATATTCAGTGAGTGTATTTCTTATAAATTGATGCATCTCTTGAACTTGATCTGCAGATGCCGTCTCCCCTGTCCCTATTGCCCAAACAGGTTCATAGGCAAGTATTACATTATTCCAATGTTCTTTTTCTATATGAAAAATACCTTCCTGTAGTTGTTTTCTAACCACATTAAAATGATGTCCAGCTTTTCTGTCAGTGAGTTCTTCCCCAAAACAAAAGATAATTGTCATTTCATTTTCTAATGCAGCATTTACTTTGGCAACAAGCAGCTCATTAGATTCGCCAAAAATAGAACGACGCTCACTGTGGCCCAAAATCACAAGCTCAACACCAACACTCTTGAGCATAGCAGCAGAGACCTCTCCTGTATAAGCCCCGGTTGACTCTTGGTGCATGTTTTGTGCTGCAACTAAAATTTCTGTGTCCAAAAGCGCCTGATTTGCACTTTGTAAATTTGTAAAAGGTGGAGCAACTATAACAGTAACCTCATCTGTAATATCATGTTCTTTCAATGCGTCCAACAGTTGGTAGGTTTGCGGGATATCGCAATTCATTTTCCAGTTACCTGCTACTATATTTCTTCTCATTTTTTGATGTTTATTTTAATTAATTTTAAGATACTTTTCAAAGTAACATTTCCTATTTCTGGGCAAAATAAAGAGGCAGCTCTTTTTCACGCCAATTGAGTGCATAAGGATATTTGCTAAGTTCTAATTTTAGGATCCAGCCATCCGTACACAATATCTACAAAGATATTGATTACTATAAACAAACTAGCTATCACAATTACCGTACCCATGATAACAGGAAGATCACTTTTATTTAATGCGTCTACTATTTCTTTTCCTATGCCATTCCAGCCAAAGATAAACTCAACAAAAACAGCGCCAGCGAGCATTGATGCAAACCAGCCAGAGATTGCCGTGACAACAGGATTCAAGGAGTTTTTTAAAGCATGTCTGCCAATTATAGCAACCCTGGAGAGCCCTTTTGCTTTTGCGGTTATGATGTAATCTTGGTTTAAAACTTCCAATAAAGAATTTCGCATTAATTGACTCACCACCGCAAGGGGTCTTATTCCAAGGACAATGGCGGGCAATACTAGGTTTTTCCACTGTATGTAGCTACCATTACCAAAATCATCGACCTCATACAAACTACCTGTCATTTGAAGCCCTGTGTATCTATGCAATACAAAACCAAAGATCCAAGCAAATAAAATGGCGCTAAAAAAAGAAGGAACACTCATCCCAAGAGTGCTAACCAGCTGTATGGTTTTGTCTAACCAACGGTCTTTGTACAGTACAGATACAATACCAAGAAAAACACCCAAAAGCATCGCAATAACTATAGAACTTATGGCCAATACAAAAGTGTTTGGAAGGGTTTGACTAATAACGGTGCTCACTTTTTTCCCGCTTTTTTGAAAAGACTCTCGTAAATAGGGAAGCTTTAGCGCTAGTCTGCCTCCGGCTATTGGAAGGCTTGTTGCTACAGTGTATTTTCTTGGGGCCAAATAAGTGTAATCTTTGGGATCAGTACTATGATATGAAATCGGAGAAAGATCATTTATATATAACAAATACTGCGTAAAAATAGGTTGATCAAGACCATACTTCTTTTTAACAGCATCGATTTGTTCTTTGCTTTGATTTTGACCTAACATCATTTTGGCAGGATCATCAGGGAGCATATTAAACAACATAAAAATCACAGAAACTACACCAAATAAAGTGAGAGTAGCATATCCTATTTTTTTTAGTGTATATGGTATCACAAGGTATTAGTTTATGGTATCTAAAACTTTAGTTGTTGGAGCATTAGTTAGAGGAGGTGTTTCTGATGCTTTAAGCTTTAATTTATGCAGGTCATTAAAATGTAATTTTTGCAAAATAGTTCCTCTTTCAAGGCTCATGATACTTGGATTGCTTCTTATAATGGTTTTTAGGGTCGTCATATCACAGAAATAGAACAAAAAGTCAAGTTGGTAGTCTGCCGCCAGTTTTTCTGTCTCTGCAGTAGAGGAGGCAGAGACACCAATGACGGTATATCCATTTGCAATGGCGCTATCTGTGGCCTCTTTAATAGCAACAAACCCCTCTTTTTGAGCTACATCAAGATTGTAGGCAATGACAACCAAAAGATGCTCTTTCTCTAACATTTGAGTGGTATAATCTATCCCATCACGCTCTATACTAAAATCATGAATAGGCGGTTCATAGCCTTTTTCCAGTAAACTAGTCTCAACGCCCAGCAAAGAACCCTCTACTTTTGGGTCCTCACCCCTATTTACAACAGTTTTTTTCTGACCATTTACATCAAAGCTCCATGTGTATTGATACACATCCTTTTTTGCATTTATTGGGGTCTGCATGTCTTTGGTGATATTTGTACCTACTTTGTAAGCCCTAAAATCTATCACAGGTAAATGCTCTAAAACAAAAAACCCAAGCCACAAGCAAAGCACCAAAGAAACCAAAACAGTGATACTTCTAAACCCTTTTGTGAAAAAGGGCTCTATATACCTTCTTCCTCTGTACAAAAAGAGTAACAATACTAGCAGCACAACATCTTTAGTAAATGATTGCCAGGGTGTGAGTTTGAGGGCATCTCCAAAACAGCCACAGTCTGTAACTTTATTAAAATAGGCAGAGTAAAACGTTAGAAACGTAAAAAACCCAATCATCAGTAGTAAACTCCAAAGGGTAAATTTCTTGGCATATCCCACAATGAGCATCACCCCCAACAATACCTCAAGGATAACAACCAAAATAGCAATACCAAGTGCAAAGGGTTCTAAAAATGGAAGGTTTAAAACCTCAGGGGCAAAGTAATCTCCGAGTTTAAATGAAAACCCAACAGGGTCATTCAATTTTATCAAACCACTAATAATAAATAGAACACCTACAAATATTCTAGAAACTCCAACCAATACTCTCATACAACTACTGTTAATGTAATATTAATATTGAATGCCAAACAAAAAAATACACTAGGCCTCAAGGTGAATCATGGCAAAGACAGCATAATTGATCATGTCTTGATAATTGGCATCTATCCCTTCGCTTACGATTGTTTTTCCTTGATTGTCTTCAATTTGCTTGACACGTAGTAATTTTTGAATGATTAAATCTGTCAAACTAGTAACGCGCATGTCTCTCCAAGCCTCTCCATAATCGTGATTTTTATCCATCATGAGTTGCTTGGTAGTTGCGATTTTTTGATCATACAACTCCAGGGCCTCGTCTGCTAAAATATCTGGCTGCTCTACCACTCCCTTTTCAAGCTGAACCAAGGCCATAATGCAGTAGTTTATAATCCCAATAAACTCACTTACTTGTCCCTCATCTACTCGCTGGTGTTTGTTTTGTTGTAAGCCACGAATGCGCTGAGCCTTGATGAAAATTTGATCTGTCAATGAGGGAAGCCTCAAAATTCGCCAAGCACTACCGTAGTCTTTCATTTTTTTTTGAAAGAGTGATCTACAAGTATCTATAACCTGATTATATTCTTTGGAAGTGTCTGCCATAATATGTGTAAGATTTTGCGTAAATTTCGGGTAAATAACTCAAAATAAAAAATTGCAAACAATCAACTGTAAAGGTACATTAATTGACTTGGTTAGGCCAAGGGTGATGGGAATAATTAACGTAACCCCAGATAGCTTTTATGACGGCGGGGCCACAACTTTAGAGCATCAAATAATAAAACAGGCCTCACAGATGCTTGATCAGGGGGCCACAATTCTAGATGTTGGAGGGTATAGCTCAAGACCAGGAGCTACAGATATTTCAGAAGAGCAAGAAATAGATCGTGTTATCCCAGCCATAAAAGCAATCATCAAAGCCTTCCCAAAAGCGCTTATAAGCATTGATAGTTTTAGAAGTAATGTTGTAAAGCAAGCCGTAAAAGCAGGCGCCTGTATCGCCAATGACATAAGCGCCGGAAAATTAGATCCCAAAATGATAGAAACCATTGGGGATTTGCAAATCCCTTATTGCATGATGCACATGCGTGGCACACCCCAAACCATGAAATCACTTACAGATTATAAAAATATTACAAAAGAGGTGCTTTTTTATTTTTCTGAAAGAGTTGCGGCCGCAAGAGCTCATAATATAAATGATGTTATCATTGATCCTGGATTTGGATTCGCAAAAACTACCCATCAAAACTTTGAGTTGCTGAATCATCTCGAGCTATTTGAGAGTCTAGATATCCCCCTACTAGCTGGGGTTTCAAGAAAATCTATGGTGTATAAAACACTAGATATTACCCCCAAACAAGCATTAAACGGAACCACTGCCCTACACATGGTGGCCTTGCAAAAAGGCGCACGCATACTAAGAGTTCACGATGTGCAGCCTGCCATAGAATGTATCAAGTTGTTTGAACAACTAGACAAGCCAGTGAGTAACTAAAAATTTAATCCTACATTTACACCTTAAAATAAAAGTTTTTGGATTTTTTCGAACTAACAGATTTTAGAATCATTGATGCCATAGATATTTTACTTGTGGCTGCACTGCTGTACTACCTCTACAGACTTGTAAAAGGTACCGTGGCCATAAATATATTTATTGGTATTGTTATCATTTATGGTATTTGGTGGCTTACAGATCTATTAGAGATGGAATTGCTAAGTAAAATATTGGGAGGATTTTTGGGAGTGGGTATGTTTGCTCTAATAGTGGTGTTCCAACAAGAAATTAGAAAATTTTTGCTCATGCTTGGCTCCACCAATTTTAAAGCCAATCGTGTGTTTAGACAGTTTAAATCTATATCTACAGATACCATAGCCACCACAGACATAGCACCCGTTATTGCAGCTTGCAAGAAAATGAGTCAAAGTAACACAGGGGCTTTAATAGTTATTAAAAGAAACAATAGTTTAGAGTTTGTTAAATCTAGCGGAGATGCCATGAATGTTGCGGTTAACCAACCTATTTTGGAGAGCATTTTTTACAAAAATAGCCCTTTACACGATGGAGCAATGCTCATTGAGGGAAATACCATTACCGCAACGCGGGTGATACTTCCTGTCTCTGATGATAAAAAAATACCGCTACGTTTTGGGCTGCGACACAGAGCAGCCGTTGGTGTGAGTGAAAAAAGTGATGCTGTTTGTCTGGTTGTAAGCGAGGAAAATGGACAAATTTCTTACCTTAAAGATGGTGATTTTGTTCTTTACGAAACCCTAGAGCAGCTCACTGAAATAATCCATAAAGACTTAAGTTAACTCTCTTGACCCTTCTCTGAGGCAAATTGTACTTTGTACAGGGTGCTGTAATACCCCTGTTGATCTAAAAGTTCTTTATGAGTTCCAGACTCTACAATTTTACCAGCATCCATCACCAAGATTTTATCGGCTTTTTTAATAGTTGCCAATCGATGAGCAATAACAATAGAGGTTCTGTCTTTGGTTATGGTATCTGTGGCTGTTTGTATCATCTGCTCTGAGTATGAATCTACAAAGGAGGTTGCCTCATCTAAAATCAAAATTCCAGGATTACTAACATAGGCACGTAAAAAAGCAATGAGTTGCCGCTGCCCTGAAGATAACATTACCCCCCGCTCTTTTACATTGTATTGAAATTTACCGGGTAATGAATCTATAAACTTAGACACTCCAATTTGAGTTGCTGCCCGTTGTATCTCTTTCTCAGTGATGGTCTCATTATTTAAACTAATATTATTGTGAATGGTATCTGCAAAAAGAAAAACATCTTGTAGTACAACTGCTATTTGACTTCGTAGAGATTCTAAGGTGTAATCCTTAATGGAGACTCCGTCTATTAAAATGGTACCACTGTTAATTTCGTAAAAACGATTCAGTAGGTTAATGATGGTAGATTTCCCGGCACCTGTTGCTCCAACAATTGCTATGGTTTCTCCAGGTTGTACAGTAAATGACACATCCTTTATGACCTGTTCTCCAGCAGTGTAAGAGAAGCAAACATTTTTAAAAGCAATAGCGCCTTTTGTGTTTGCAAGTACCTGGGTACCTTGGTTGGCAATTTGCGCTTTTGTGTCTAATATTTCAAAAACACGTTTGGCAGCCACCATACCCATTTGTAGTGTATTGAATTTATCTGCGATTTGACGCAGTGGTCTAAATAACATTTGAGCCAACTCTATAAAGGCTACAACCAAACCAAGGGTAATCACTCCGTTGGCTGCAGCATTAAGCCCACCAAACCAAACAAGTAAACCAATAGCAACAGAGGAGGCCATCTCTGCAATAGGAAAAAATATAGAATTATACCATACGGTTTTAATCCAGGCAGCTTTGTGCTTTTGATTAATAGCATAAAACTGTTGGTACTCTGTTTGCTCTCTGGCAAAAACCTGAACAATTTTCATTCCTGTGATGCGCTCTTGTACAAATGAATTTAAATTTGCAACCTGCGTTCTAACCTCTTCAAAGGCTACTTTCATGGCGCGTTGAAAAAGACGTGTTGCCACAAGTATAAGAGGCATGATAATAAATACGATGAGAGATAATCGCCAACTTTGATATACCATAAAGGTTGCAATTGCAGCCATCTTTAGTAAATCTGCAATGATCATAAAAAGTCCCTGACTAAAAATACTAGATATGGTTTCAATATCATTGACTGCTCGAGTGGTGAGCCTACCAACAGAGCTAGTGTCAAAATATTTCATTTTAAAACGGGTCATTAAGTCAAATAGACCAATGCGCAAATCTTTGATGATATGCTGTCCTAACCAATTGGCATAAAAAATAAATGAGAATTGAAATAGCACCTCCATCACCAGTACTCCAATCATGATAGCAATAAAGTAACTAAGTCCCGTAGAATCTCGAGGTAGTATAGACTCATCTATGGCTCGCTCTAAGAAATAAGGTCTTAAAATTGCCAATCCAGACAAAACAACAGCCGTAAAGGCAACAAAATAAAAAACCAAACGATAAGGCCTAGTAAACTCCAATAACCGCTTAAATAACTTAAAATCAAATGCATTTGCTGATGCCATATAGCGTATAAAGATATTAAGTTATGAATATATCTTGGGGATACAATACTTTGGTTAAATATAAGCCCTTGGCTGGTGCAGAAGATCCAGCCCTACTCCTGTCTTTGGATTCTAGAATAAAAGAAAAATCCTTGAGACTGGTTTTTTTAAAACCCACATCCAGTAGAGTACCTACTATGGCTCGCACCATATTTCTTAAAAAACGATCTGCGGTGATGTAAAATAGTAAGGTATCATCAACCATATCCCAATGCGCCTTTGTTATGTCACAAAAAAAAGTATGAACTTGTGTGTTGGACCTAGAGAAACACTCAAAATCATGACGTCCCAAAAGCATGCTAGCTGCTTTATTCATAAGCTGTATGTCAGGTTTTTTATGTATTTGGTGGGCCAAGGTGGTTGTAAATGGATTTTTTGAAAGCTGTATATGGTACTCATAGGATCGCGAAGTAGCGTTAAAACGAGCATGAGAATCATCGGTAACCCTTTTGATACTTGTTATAGAAATATCATTGGGCAGTAAAGCGTTGATTCTGTAAATTGTTTCTGAAATAGTGCTGAGTTCTGGAAAATCAAAATGCGCAAAAAGTTGTTTTGCATGCACTCCTGCATCTGTTCTTCCAGCAGCAAAAACAGTTATGGGTGTTCTCAAAAAAACAGACATCGCTTTCTGTAAAACCTCCTGAACGCTGAGTGCATTTGGTTGTTTTTGCCAACCACAATAAAGGGTTCCGTTGTATGCTATTTCAATAAAGTACCGCACAATAAATTTTTTACAAAGGTACACTTTAGAGAAAAGTAAATACTGCATGAATTGATAATTTTATGAGGCATCTTCTTATCACAATACTTATTTCTTTATGGATTAAGTGTATTTTTGAAGTATTAAATCAACCAAATAGTGACTAAAATACTTTTGCTTAGCGATACCCATAGCCATATAGATGATACGATCATTAAATATGTAAAACAGGCAGACCAGGTATGGCATGCTGGAGATATTGGAGATGTAAAGGTGACAGACACAATCGCAGCTTTAAAACCCTTGCGAGCGGTGTTTGGAAATATCGATGACTCCAAGGCCAGGGCTGCCTTTGATTTAGACCTACATTTTATGTGCGAGCAAGTTTCGGTATTTATCACCCACATTGGTGGATATCCAGGTAGGTATCATAAAAGAATAAGAGCTGGTATTTATGCCAACCCTCCAAAGCTTTTTATTACCGGTCATTCCCATATTTTAAAAGTAATGCCCTGTAAAAAAACAGGATTACTACACATGAATCCTGGAGCAATCGGGAGGCATGGATTTCATAAAGTAAGAACCATGCTCAGGTTTGAAATTAATGGAAGTAACATCAATAATCTAGAGGTTATAGAATTAAAGCGATAAAAAAACCTCAAAGTTGGCATACTTTGAGGTCTTGCACTAATATACTAAGTTGTGTTAACGTAAACGGTCTACAGATTTTACGAGATCTTCATCCTTTTTGATGGCTTTATTAGCCAACACTAAAAAAACGATAGAAATGATAGGAAGGAACACCCCAATACCCTTCTGTGAGACCAAAGTCTCTCCAGGTATGCTTAGTGACCTGTATACGAAAACTCCCAGTAATACAAAGTTTAATATGATATTTAAACGATTCAATACAAATTGTGTTTGTCGTTTTTTAAAAGTTAAAACTGCAATAATGGCAAGAGCAATGCAAGTGAATAGTAATCCAAAAACCAAAGGTTCTTGATTGCTAATGAGCACAACTTTATCTTTAGTGGTTAGCACTGGAAACCAAATATACAATCCAGCTAGTGTAAAGCCAGTGATAATTAGATATAGGGTTTGGATTCGTTGTAACATAAAGAAAAAAGTACTTTTTTACAGTTCAAAAATAAGGTTTCTTTTTAAAAATAGTTGGTAAGAGTTTAAATTATTGTTGTATTATTGCAAATATAAATTGTAACCATTTCTATCTAGGTTACTTATCTCCAAAAAAAATCAAACACAAATCTTTTTATAAAGATTTCCCTCACTTTAACCAAAATTATCATTCTACATGTTAGAAATTTCAGAATTAAAAGCTAAAAAATTACCTGAATTACAGGAATTAGCAAACACATTAAAAGTACCAAAATACCGTACCTTAAAAAAATTAGACCTTGTATACCAAATACTTGATTACCAAGCTGCAAATCCAAATGCTGTAAAAGATATAGTAAAGGAGATTCCCAAAGAAACCCCTGCTAGCTCTAACACTGGGTCAAAAACTCAACATACAACAGAAGGTAAAGCAACGGATAAACAAACACCAAGGCACAAACCTAATCCTAGAGAAAACAAGGAAGCTCAAAAACAACAAAATCATACCCAAAAAGGTGAGCAATCCTCCCAAGGGAAACACGAAAAACGATCAAACGAGAAAAAGCCCCAACATAAAAATAAAAATACAGACAATCGTCAACAAAATGACAATCGTCAAAAAGGTGGGAACGACACTAAAAGACAACAAAAAGACAACAATCAAAAACAAGACCATCGCAACAACGGTAACAAAGACAGCAGAAACAGATACAAAGAACCAGATTTTGAGTTTGACGGTATTATAGAGAGCGAAGGAGTCCTGGATATCATGCAAGATGGATATGGTTTTCTGCGCTCCAGTGATTACAATTATTTATCATCTCCTGATGATATTTATGTGTCTCAGTCACAAATAAGACTCTTTGGTTTAAAAAGCGGTGACACGGTACTAGGAGTGGTACGCCCACCAAAAGAAGGAGAAAAGTATTTCCCTCTTATCAAAGTAATTAAAATAAATGGACAAAATCCTAATGTAGTTCGTGATAGGATTGCTTTTGAACATTTAACCCCTTTATTCCCGAAAGAAAAATTTAACATCTCTGACAAACAACCCAAACTATCTACCCGAATTATTGATTTGTTCTCTCCTATTGGTAAAGGACAACGTGGTATGATCGTAGCACAGCCAAAAACAGGAAAAACAATGTTACTCAAAGACATTGCCAATGGTATTGCTGCCAATCACCCCGAGGTGTATCAAATGATACTGCTTATAGATGAACGTCCAGAAGAGGTTACAGATATGCAGCGTAATGTTCAAGGAGAGGTAATTGCCTCTACTTTTGACAAAGAACCCTCTGAGCATGTACGTATTGCTAATCTAGTGATAGATAAGGCAAAGCGTTTGGTAGAATGTGGCCATGATGTTGTCATTCTGTTAGATTCAATAACACGTTTGGCAAGAGCTTACAATACCGTGCAACCTGCAAGTGGAAAAATTCTTTCTGGTGGTGTAGATGCTGCAGCACTTAATAAACCAAAGCGCTTCTTTGGAGCTGCTCGTAACATTGAAAATGGAGGTTCGTTAAGTATTATTGCTACCGCCCTTACAGAAACAGGTTCAAAAATGGACGAAGTAATCTTTGAAGAATTTAAAGGTACAGGTAACATGGAATTACAATTGGATAGAAAGATATCAAATCGTAGAATATTCCCTGCTGTAGATCTTACTTCTTCTAGTACGCGTAGAGACGATTTACTGCTTGATGAGAATACCATACAACGCATGTGGGTATTGCGAAAATACTTAGCAGATATGAACCCTGTTGAGGCTATGGAGTTTATTAACGATCGTATTAAAAACACCAGAAATAATGATGAGTTTTTAATATCGATGAATAGTTAAAGTTCAACACATATCTCAAAGCTAAAAAAGACCATCAGTGCTCAAAAGCATTCATGGTCTTTTTTTATAGCCTTTACTTTGTATATGATGCCTTAAACTAAAAGCCCTTAAAGATAACAAATACCATATACCGCACTTTATTATAATGTGTTTAGCCTTCATTAGTAAATAGTATAGGCTAACTTAATGTAAAGGCCTTACAGAGCGTTATTTTGTTAGATAAGCAACAAGGGTATACCAGTGTATAATATGAAGTAAAAATCCACAAAAAGTAAACTAAGGTATAAGACAAGTTTGCAAATTATTTGACATAAAAAAAGCCTCGCAAATTGCGAGGCTTTTTAAAAGTATGTTGTAAAGCTTATTGCTTAATTACTTTTTGTGTTAGAGAACCATTGTTAGTCTCAATGTTTAAAATGTAAACACCAGCAGCAAGATCAGCGATGTTCATAGATCCGTTCACTAAAGAAACTCCTGTGTTTTTTCCTAATACATCAAAAAGTACTGCACTTTTTAATTCTACATTAGAAGAAAAATCAACGTTGATTACATTTGTTGCAGGGTTAGGGTATACTGATGCACCTACTAGGTCGTTATCACCAAATCCTAAGTCTTCTTCTTCGTCAGTTAAAGTCCAAGCGAAAGATGGGAAATCTGCACCAATAAGAGCAGCAATACTAGTCCAATCTGTTGCACCAGCTCCAAATAAATCGTCAGAATCAATTAATAAAGACTCGTTAGCTGGAAAAACACCAGTTTCTGTTGTGAATGATCCAGTCCAGTTCCAACGTCCTTCAGCAGCAGAACCACCAACAACAGCAGGAGCAAATGCTACCCAGTAGTCACCAGCTGGTAATGTTACTTGAGCACCACCATTGGCAGCAGTAACGTTAATTGTAAAACCTGACTCAACATCATCAGCATCTAATACTAATTCTAAACCAGCACCTAATTCTACACTTGTTAAGTTTACAAGAGCGTCAGTAGTTGTTGGATCTGCATCAGGGAAACCTCCACCATCATTGTAGATAAAGAAATCACCTCCAATTAATAAATCTCCAATTTCAATTGCAGTTGAGTAAAATCCTGGAAAAGTAAAGCTTCCTAAGATAGTATCTTCTTCAAGAGTGAAGAAATCAGAACAGTAAACACCTGCATCTTCATCACCATTTGTGGTAATTAGTGCAGTTGTATTATCAGCAATTCTGTCGATTACCACATTTTGAGCAAATGAAGTAAATACTAGTGCAAACGCAGCTAGGGTTAAAGTAATTTTTTTCATAGTAAATTGTTTAAAGTTAAATAAAGTTTAATTTTGATTTACAAATATAGAAAAGCAATTTATATTAAACACATAATTTAAAGAAAAACACCAAAACATGTACTTTAACCATAAATCAATACAATA
>Ga0206123_10000371_pt1 | contig 44497 bp, 30 predicted proteins | sample Helgoland_Spring_2_FD_160086 | JGI IMG/M metagenome (GOLD analysis project Ga0206123, IMG submission 160086) | Pelagic subsurface seawater microbial communities from Kabeltonne, Helgoland, North Sea - Helgoland_Spring_Bloom_20160316_1 | ecosystem: Environmental > Aquatic > Marine > Epipelagic ...
ACCAATTCAGTAACACCAACTTCTTCAGTCACTCCGACAAACTCTGTAACACCAACTAACTCAGTTACACCTACTAATTCGGTAACCCCAACCAATACAATAACACCTACTAACTCTGTGACACCTACTCCATCAATCAACTCATTACTTAGTTGTTATGTTGCCGGTCCATTAACTGCCGACACATCTAACGGAGCGGTATTCGATAGAAGTATTAACGTTAGTGGAGTATTAGAGGTTATTGCGGGCGCTGTTGGAGGACAGGCAGCGGTACCTGATGAATTTTCTAAAAAAGTCGCTCGCTCATTCCAATTAATAATGGACCCATTAGCCACAGGAATTACCTTATCATATCAAAATAATTTAGTAGCAACTTTAAGAGGTGATGAGGGTACTATACACGCAGGGTTACCAACGGCACAAAGAGTCGGGTACGGTAGTGGGGATGACTATGACCCTAATTGGTTAACAGATGAGGGTATATCAGGATACACAGGATATCAAGAATTCTTAGATACCCACGCAGTTAATGACATGGTATGGTACCAAAGTGGTTCCACAAGTGGCGATACTGTAATAACTGAGGTATTTGAACATATTTTCCATACCGTACATCTATTCGGAATAATGGGTGCGGTTCCCGGCTCATCGACCGCAGTAAATTGGATGGCAGAAGAAAATCCAAATTGGCAAACAACAGACTTACACTTATCCATGAAACAAGCTATCGAGAATGGTATGTATGACCCAACTGACTACGCACCTAATTGGAGTGGGGATACAGGTCAAGCTCAAGTGGCGTATAAAGAGTATATGTACTTATTAAACTTCGGTATGTGGGAAATGTCCGAGTTTTGGGATGGTGGGTCATTATCTCCAGAATGGAATGATAATATGAGAACACCATCAGGAATTCAAACTAATAACAATTCAGGATATACATTGTTTAATAATTACTTTGCACCAGTACTGACTAAACCTAGTTTTACAACACTAAGAAATATTTTCCAAAATAATGGAGGGGGTAGTTCAGGATATGTCGCCGATGATTGTGTAACACCAACACCAACACCAACCCAATCAGTCACGCCTACAGTAACACCTACAGTAACACCTACAGTAACACCTACAATTACTCCATCAACATCCCCACCCGTAGATTGGTCACCTACAGATGTAAATGTAGTGTCATGGGTTGACGCTTCAGACACCACTTCATACAGCCCGTCTACCGGTACATTATCCTCAGTAAATGATAAAACAGGAACGTATAGTACTTTAAATGTTAATGGTACACCAACAATAGTCACAAATGGGTTAAATAGTTTAAGAGTATTTGATTTTGATGGTAATAATGAGTTTATACAAAGTTCATCTTTGGAAACACAAGTATCGTCAGGCAATCACTGGTCTATTGGAGTATTCCAATACCATACAACAAATAACACTAAAAATTCTTTTTGGAGTTATGAAGCAGACGAGACACCAAATAAAAGAGATTATGCAATAAGTGCGGGTGCATCTAATAATACATGGCCAGGTGAATTAGATTTAGATGGTTTATCTTCTAACCGAATTAGTTCTACAATCGGAAATCTACAAACTTGGAACTTTCAGAGTATTTCTCAAAATACATGGGTGATTGTCTCTTGTTGGTTTAACAAATCGGGCAATCAGATAGGTGTAAGAGTTAATGGTAATAACGCATTTACACCTGTTAATGATTATGACAATAGTATACAGACATCTCAACAATTAAGATTAATGAGAAATAGGTCATCAGTAGAACTGGATGGTCGTATGGCCGAGTTCTTTGCTGTTGCAGATATACCAGGAGTTAGTGGTACCGACTTAACTGATTTAGAAAAGGCTGAAGGTTATTTAGCATGTAAGTGGGGATTACAGTCGTCATTACCTTCAGGTCACCCATATAAAACAAGTTGTCCAACACAATAAACTAATATTTATAAAATAAAATGTCACAAGTAACAATTCCAAATTTGAGCGGGTTCACAGGTGTACCAAGTAATAGTGATTTATTTATTATTCACGATGGTTCAAACGCTAAAAAAATTACATACTCAGATTTATCTACAAAAATATTTTCGGGTTCTACAAGTATACAGTCAGATGGTACACAACATAATTTAACGGGAAGTATTATTCCAACACAAAACTCTCAATATGATTTAGGGTCGGCAGAGTATAAAATAAGACATTTATATTTGAGTAGTAATAGTCTATTTCTTGGGGACACAACAATTAGTGAGTCAGATTATTTAAGTAGGTCTTATCTGAGTGATTCAGCAGTACCAACAACACCAAATGACCCAGGGGTAAAAGGTGAAATTAGATACGATAATACATTTGCTTATTTATGTGTTTTAGAGAATACTTGGAAGAGATTTACAATAGAATCTATATGGTAATATGAATTTTTATATAAAGAAAAATAGTACACTACCTAAGTTAACTGTAGAAGTTATAGTAGACAGTAGAACTACATTCGGTAATACAAACGAAAGTTTTTCGTCATCTACAATCACCTTTAATATGAAGGACGTTGAAACCGATATATATAGAATTATTGGTAAAGGCGTTTCTATTAAAGAAAAATATTCTACAGGTGATAGTCCACTAAAAAGTTACTATTTAGAAACGCAATTCACATCAAAAGAAACAAAAGATATCGGTAGTTTTTTAGGTGAATTTAAAATTACAAACTCTAATGGTACTGAAATTTTACCTATAGAAAATGAAATTATTATTAACATAATTGACTCATTTGCAGACCCTAATTTATGTTGTAGACCAAATTTATCGTAAAATGTTATATACTCAGGAAATAAAAGATAAGATAAGTGACTTAGCCAAGAACAGTTCAGATAACTGCACTTCGATAGGGTTTGGTTTTAAGGAAGTAAATGGAGAATTAACTGATGAGAGAGCGTTAATTTTTAGATTTAAAGAAAAAAAACCAATAGCTGATTTGCTACCGAGTGAGATTGTACCCAAAACAATCACAGTGGGTAATGAAACATTACAAACTGACGTATGTCAAGGAGAGGACCGATTTGTTGCTTATGAGGCATGTCCATCAAGTTTTTACTCATGGAGTAATAACTCATCACTAAACCCTACAGGCTCCACAACTCCATCCCAACAATCAGAAATAAGACCTATAAAAGGAGGTCTACAAGTTAGGAATCAGACTAAAGGGTGGGTAGGTACGATGGGGTTCGTTGCCGTTGACAATGAAACTAACTCCATTGTCGGAGTAACAAACGCTCATGTTATGACTGAAATATTTTTTAGGGCTAATGAATCAGGTAGGGGTGTTGAGAATGTTTATGGTGATGATATTGGACAACCAAGTTCGTCAGTTTCTCAACAAGTAGGGGTGACAAAAAGATACGTACCGGTTCAGGGAAATGCTTCAGGGGGTATAAACTACGTTGACGGAGCATTATTCACATTAGACTCTTCATCTATTAATACCTCACAATCTTACCAATATTATGGACTGTCATTTACAGGTGCACCTGAATTTGCAACTACTGAGGAGATTGATGATTTAATTAATAATAATTACGAATTCTATAGTGTCGGTAGAACCACGGGAGCTAAAGGTGAAGGAGTAACTAAACTTAAATTTTTGAGTTACGACACCGTATACGTTAATAATAACTTAACCTCATCAACTGAAAGACTTTGTAGGTACGATGAATGTATTTCATATATTGCAAGTGCTAATACCACAACGAATGGTAATGGGTGTTATTATCCAATAAACAGTGGAGACTCAGGTTCCGCACTTTTGGCAAATATAGATGGGACTGTTAAAATAATTGGTCTTTGTTTTGCGGGTTCTACATCAGGTAGTGCGGATGGATACTTCACGATTGGTAGAGCTTGTCGTATTGACCGTGTTGCGGAAGAGTTGAATATAAGTGCCTTCACTGGTCAGTCAATTAACTATAGTGACACAACAATTCCTCAGGTACATTACGAGGCGGGTTTCTCATCACTTTCAGCGGTAACTATAAACGGGAATAAATTTTATCAGTTAGGAACTGTTAATTAACAAAAGTAATAGTATTTATAAAAAAGCTCACTAATGGCTCAATTTGCTGAAATTACATTAACAAGTACGAATTTAACGGGAGGAACTAACTTCTTCACCGTGGATATGAAAGAGTGCAGTTCTCCTACGTTTACCACAATTCAAACTGGACTCACATACTCAGATTTCCCGTACTTAGTGAACTTAGATGAAAATTTCGGTGTTATAAATTGTTATGATTATAAGGTTAGTGAGTCGACAACTAGTTTAGTTTGTAGTGGTCAGACTAATATCACAGGAGTAACCCCAACTCCAACACCTTCAATTACTATAACCCCTTCAATAACACCTTCAATAACACCTTCAGTAACCGCGACACCAACAATCACACCTTCAATTACTATAACACCAACTGTAACAGTAACTTCAACCCCATCAAGTACACCACCAACGTGTAATACCTATAGTATACTTACGGGACAATCTATAAATGATGTTTGTATATCAGCCGCAACACCTATAAACTCATTCTCCACAAGTGAATTTTTATTTAATGGTACCGTATTAGGTACTGATAATTGTGTGGAATATGGGGGAAGTGAGATGCCTGAAAATACTTTCTTAAAAATATCAACAGGTTCGACAGTATTTGTAACATTAACGGGAGGTACAATATCACAGGTAGGTATATGTGCATCCCCAACACCAACACCAACACCATCAATAACTCCGTCCATATCAGTTACTCCTTCTATAACCCCATCCGTAACACCAACACCAAGTTATACGGGTGTTACTGTTGAATTCGGTACTTCTTATGAGTCTGTGTCGACTATTGCCAATTATTCATTCACTGCCTCCACATCGGTAAGTCAAAACACTACAATCGACTTCACTAATATACTATCACTAACCAATAACTCACCAGTTCTTATAGCCTCTGCAGTAACTATTAACGCGGGACAGACTATAGGAACTGCAACTGCTCGTAATAGTTCTGATTATAATAATATACGTGGTTATCAGACGTCATTTAGTGGAATAACATCAACAGGAGATTTAGTAGGAAAAACCGATAACACCAAATCAGTAGACTTTGTTGCTAAAAACAGTCCAATATATCAAAATTGGATTTTTAGAGCGTGTTGCTCAGATTCTTCACCACAGACAATCAATGTTCAAGTAGACGAAGACGCGGTTGCTTCAGGTGGTTGGGTGGATTCGGGACAAGGAGTTATTTTATATGGTAACTGTTATACCCCATACTCAGCAGGTGGAGATGGTTCTGACGGTATTATGTACGGACCTGACTTTAAGACCTGTAATTTCTCAGATTGTTTGTGTCCAAGTGTCACACCAACACCCACACCTACTATCACTCCAACTCCAACACCGTCATCAGTATCATTCAATAATTATAAATTAATATCTTGTTGTGATGGTAGTTTATTATACGTTAATTTATCAAATCAAACCTCAACTAGCGTTGGTGATATCATATCTTACAGTAGCGAATGTTGGACTATCGGTGCCATACAACCCGCGGACGATGCGGAAGTTTCGATAAGTAGTTCTTTTGATAGTTGTGGAGATTGCCTATTAGTTAACACTTGTCCTACACCCACGCCTACTCCAAGTCCGAGTGAATGTGCATACGGTTTAGATTGTGTTGTTGAGGCATCAGAAGAATGTGAGTTAAGCTGTTATACAAATCTAGTTTCACACCAAGCTAAAAGAGCGGTAAATTGTTGCGACGGAACAACAACGTCATTAATGATTCCTCCATCTCTTGAGGAGGGTGATGTTATATTTTGGAATGACGATTGTTGGTTGATAGATGTTAGCACATCTATAAATGAAAATTATGTAGTTGAATATACGGGATATACAGTATGTGAAGAGTGTATTGGGTGTAATGGATTATTAGATTGTACTGTTGATTGGATAACAGGTAAAGTAGACCCCTGTTGTGATGGGGACCCTCAATTATCACAAGGAGCCATAACTTTATCAGGAACCGCATGTGTCGGAGATGGTGTAATTGTCGACGGTACGTGTTATACAATAACATCGATTACTGATGGACAGGCGGGAGGTGCCTTAGTTGTCACCCAATCAGATATTGTAGACGATATTTGTAATAACCCATCTTGTACAGGATGTCTTGTTAGTTTAAGAAGTTGTGCGGTTAATAACAATCTTGCGGATGTTAATTATTTCCCTAACTATATGAATGTATATTCAGGAATTTTACCTAATACAATTAATGTGGGTGACATATTAACCCTAAGAACTACAGTAACAACAGGTGTCGGACATATTAGTGGGAATGAACTTGATTTAGATATAGATGTTTGTTATACCGTTGTTGCCGATGACGAAAGTTATACACTTAATACTGACTTTACTTATATCGCAACTGCAGGCAGTTGTACATCTGATAAATGTGAAGCTGTATTTGTCGCACTAAAACAGTGTGGAGTATCAACTCAAAATGGGTCAAATATTATCGTTGGGGTTAGTAATATACCTGTATGGGCAGATGCAACTGTTGGAGATTTTGTACAAAGTCCATGGATAGCATCCAATCAATACACTTCGAATGGATATTTCTTGTTAGATAACGCCACTTGTTTTGAAATATTACCTCCGGGTAGTGATATATCACACCCTCAAGAATTTCCAGGAGGGGGGACGTACACCACTAGTCAAACAATATCAACAACGACTTGTGTTGATAGTGACTGTGAACCATGTATAAGTGGTATTACAGTAACAAATGAATACGAATTGATGCAACCTATAACGATACAATACTATACCTGTGAAACGGGGTACACCCAATTAAATGTACCGTATAATACGTCAGTAGTGCTTTCAGGGTGTGTTAATATAATTTCATTAATACAGTTAAACTATAATCACGTATTAAATGATAATATACTGATAAATTATAATTTAAATAATACTTGTAACTAAGATGCCAATAATTGAGATAGGTTTAAATAACGAGGTACTTGGAATAAACACATACGATGTTTTTGTTAGTGAGTGCAGTCCAATCAATTGGGTACAGGTAGAGGACGATATACTATTTAGTCAATTTCCTGTTAATGTCGATTTAGACAGTTACGGTATTGTCGGTGATTGTTATGCTTATTTAGTATCTGGTGATACTGGATGTTCTTGCCAAGGTCAAGGATGGGTAGCATCTCCAACCCCAACCCCAACTATGACTACCACCCCTTCCGTAACACCAACAATCACCCCGTCAATTACTCCGACAATAACTACAACCCCGTCAATTACTCCGACAATAACTACAACCCCATCAGTGACACCTACTAGTGTTACTCCTTCTGTGACACCTACCAACACAATAACTCCAACAATAACGACAACCCCTACGACGACTCCAACGCCAACACCACTACCTTGTGAGTTAGTGGAAATATCCGAATTTACTCCTTATGACTCTACCGTAAACATATTTAGTATATACCAACCATCAGGAGGGGCTAATCAGGACGTTTCAATCTGTGATTGGATTAATTGTGTCTCTTTAAATAACGCTTATTCAGGTGCCGGTGGATTGTTACCATATAGTGGTAGTTGTGGTATTTTCTTGGACCCTAATGAAACATTACCTACAGAATCGGGAGTGTCATTACCCATTTATTATACGGGTGCAACACCTAGTGATTGTGTCGCACATACAAATGAAACCTTCTTTGGTACGGGATGTACTAATAATAGTAATATTACATCATCCGCATATGTTATGATTTCCGAATCTACTGGCACAACAATATATGAAATAACATCACCTGATGGTGAACCATCAAGTGAATTGTCTATAAGTTTGTACGGTACATGTGACTATTACGGAGGGTTAGACATAGTTAATGGATTTAATGTTACATTAAATGAATCAAACCAATGGGTTATTAACGGTGAGGTTAACCCAACACTAAATCTAATCTGTGGTCAACAATACGATTTCCACATATGTTCATCAGCAGCGACAACCGAGTTCTACCTCGCAAATGCGTTTAACGAAGCCGGTACCGACCCCGCAAATGACTGGGCGTTAGGTGTGTCTGATGGAGTGACTAATAATGGTGAGAACCTTGGTACTATAAGTGTGACCTTCAATTCTGACGGTATAGATGGAGGGTATTGGTATGGACAAAATCAAAGTCTAACTAACTACGGTCAGATTAATTTTGTTGAATCTTGTACCGGTGTAACAATAAACAACACAAACCAAGTAGGGTTAGGGTATAACTTAGCATTTAGTTATGACTTATGTGACGGGGGTACTGGAAGTTTAAATATACAGGGTGGTAGTAGTACAACCATAAACGAATGTATAATTCCTGAAACCATAACGGTTACGAATCAAGGACCAAACGCAAATCCATCTTTATGGAGTTACAGTGGAGGTGACTGTTGTTCATAATTTAAATATTTATAGAATATGCCATCAATAACAATAAATTTAGGAAGTGAGATACCAAACATAAGTACTTATGACGTGTTTGTGAGTAATTGTGACCCAACATCATGGCAATTAGTTGCTGACGATATTGTTTATGAGGATTTCCCTTTGGTTATAAATCCAGCGAGTTTTGGTGCTGATGAAAGTTGTGTTCAATATTATATTTCGGGGGATACGGGATGTGCGTGTAGTGGAGTAACATACGTTACATCACCAACACCAACACCAACAACTACTCCGTCCATTACCCCGTCAATTACCATAACACCAACAATCACCCCATCAACTACAGTTACACCAACTATAACACCAAGTATTACTGTAACCCCAACTATAACTCCAAGTATTACTGTAACCCCAACTATAACTCCAAGTATTACTGTAACACCAACACCAACTCCACCACCATGTGTGGAAGTAAATATAGACACCATCTCTGTCGGTGACCCGTTGGAGGATGTTAACGTATTCTTAGGTTATATGCCCACAGTGGGGTCAGGAGCATATCAGAGCATCTGCGATTTAATAAATTGCAGTTCAATAAATGACATTGGTTTTGGTAGTACGTTATTAGACTGTCCGATTTCAATCCCTACTTTATCGGGATTACCAACAACCGTTGGTTCATGTGTTGAGATTCAGTCACCTGACGGGTCGACATGTACTACATATACACAATCAAGTTTTAATGACGACTGTGTTCCACCATCATTCGCAAGTCAAGAATTGTATATGGCGGTCACTTCAGAATCGGGTACAACAATTTACACACTTTCTGAGTGTGGTGGGGGTATGTCAATACAACTATACGGTACTTGTGATTACGATGGTCTAGGTAGTGGTATTGTGGGATATGACGTACAATTAAACGGTAGTGGTCAATGGGTCATTAACGGTGAGGTTGAACCTGATTTAACGTTAGAATGTGGAGTTGAGTACCAATTCCACGTATGTAGTAGTGGCTCGACAACACAGTTTTGGATGGCTGACCAATATAATATATCATCAGAATCTGAACCCGATGGTTCAGACGCATTAGGGTCGTCTGATGGTGTCGATAATAATGGAGCATACGTTTCAACAATAGTTGTAAACTTTAGTTCCGCAGGAACCAACGGTGGTTACTGGTATGGTTATAATGGTGTTGAAGGGTCCGCAGGGCAAATAACAGTAACGGGTTGTTAAATGGAATTTTTTATAAAAAAAGATAGTGAACTACCTATACTCATCATGGAAGTTGTAAATGATGGACGTACAGATAATTATAAAAAATTTAATGAAGACTTAGTAAATGCAACAATTCGGTTTTCAATGAAAAGAGAATCAGATGGTCTACAAAAGATTGTAATGAATAATGCATACATTACTGATAAATTATTAAATAATCCTGACACACCAAAAGAGTATTACATGTATTACAAATGGACATCACGAGACACTAATCAGTCAGGTAGATTTATAGGTGAGTTTACAATCACAACAAAAGATGGGGACTTAATATGTCCAATCAGAGAAAAGTTATTCATTAATATAAATTGACTCTCCATTAAAAAATCCATATACTTTAATCAATACTAAGAGTAATCATATCATTACGATATGAGGATAATATCTCAAGTGTAAAAATTAAAATTATGGTATCTCAAGAAGAAATTGAACAATTCCTCCACGGAGAGGATGAAGAAAAGTATATTGTAGCGTTAGAATACGACTACAGGTCTAATAAGATTTTTAAAGTCATTCAAGACCCACTAAAAGGAAAACAAATTAAATCAGAAACTTTTATCCCATTTGCTTGGGTAGGGGATTTGAAGGGTAAGAACTTTTATAGTGGTTCTAAATATGCTCAGAAAGAAGCGATGTCCAAACACGGTATCATCATTGAAAAGTTGGACACTCGTGGGGATGAAAGAATGGAACAAGGTCTGAAGTACATGGTTAAGACGACCAAAACATACTCCAACTTAGTAAACTTTTTTAAAATGGGTGGGTTAGACCCATGGGATAGAGAAAATACGAATGCGATTGCAATACTATCTCCTGTTGAACAGTACTTATGTCAAAAACAAAAACGATTGTTTAAAGGTTTTGACGAATACGATGAGGTTCACCGTTTTGTATTTGACATTGAGACCACAGGTCTCGACTCAAAAAATGATAAGATTTTCCTTATCGGTATGAAAGATAACCGTGGGTTTGAAAAAGTCATATCAGCACAAAACGAAGAAGAAGAAAAACAAATGATTATCGATTTCTTCAATACAATCAATTATTTAAAACCATCCCTCGTGGGTGGATATAACTCCGCGTTTTTCGATTTTCCATTTATATTAACAAGAGCGGAAATCCTAGGTATGGATATAGATAAGATTGCCAAAACTTTAAATCCCGAAAAAAAACTTAGACAAAAACAAGGGATGTTGAAGCTTGCAAATGAGATGGAAGACTACACCCAAACAATGATGTGGGGGTATAATATAGTAGATATTGCTCACGCAGTAAGACGAGCACAAGCAATTAATTCTGACATTAAGAGTTGGGGTCTTAAATATATTACTCAGTTTATTGGGGCAGAGAAAGAAAACCGAGTATACGTCAAAGGAGATAAAATCGGCAAGACTTATTTTGATAATAAAGAGTACTACTTCAACCCTAAAACAGGCGGATATAAGGAGTTGGGTACTCCAGGTACCGAAAGTCTTATGGAAAAATTCCCCGGTCACTATGAAAAAGTTAATGGTGAGTATATCGTTGAGAGATATTTGTATGATGATATATGGGAGACTATGGTGGTTGATGAAGAGTTTAATCAAGCTAATTTTTTACTCGCAAAGCTCGTACCTACAACCTACGAACGACTATCTACTATGGGTACCGCAACGTTGTGGAAGATGATTATGATGTCATGGTCATATAAACATGGACTCGCAATACCTAAGAAAGGTGAAAAGAGGTCGTTTACAGGGGGTCTCTCACGACTTTTACAGGTCGGGTACTCCACTGATGTACTTAAGCTAGATTACTCTTCTCTATACCCCTCTATTCAACTCGTACACGATGTATTCCCTAAGTGTGATGTTACAGGTGCTATGAAGAGTATGTTGAAGTACTTCCGAGATACTCGTATTAAATATAAGAAGTTAGCTGCGGACCACTACACTACAGACCCTAAACTATCTTCACAGTATAATCGAAAACAACTTCCGATTAAAATTTTTATTAACGCATTCTTCGGTTCATTGTCTGCCCCACATGTATTTCCGTGGGGTGATATGGATATGGGTGAACAGATAACATGTACGGGTAGACAATACCTAAGACAAATGATTATGTGGTTTATGAACCGAGGGTACGAGCCTTTGGTTATGGATACTGATGGTGTTAACTTTTCCGTACCCGAAGGTCGTGATAATCATACCTACGTAGGAAAGGGTCTTAACGGCCTAGTGGAAGAAGGTAAAGAGTATAATGGTTCTGAAGCTGATGTTGCAGAATATAATGATTTATTTATGAGAGATGAGATGGGTCTAGACACAGACGGACAGTGGCCAGCAACCATTAATGTGGCTCGTAAGAATTACGCACTTCTGACAGATAAAGGAAAAGTAAAGTTAACAGGTAATACCATTAAATCTAAAAGACTTCAAACTTATGTTGCGGAGTTTTTGGATTCAGGTCTTACTATGTTGTTGGACGGTAAAGGACAAGAATTTTTAGATTCTTATTACGATTATATAGGTAAACTTTTCAATCGTGAAATACCCATTTCAAAAATCGCAAATAAGGCGAGGGTAAAACAGTCTATTGACGAATATAAAATTCACATAACAAAAAGAACTAAATCGGGCTCATTTATGTCTCGTCAAGCACACATGGAGTTGGCGATGTCTAATGATTTAAACGTAGGTTTAGGTGATACAATATATTATGTTAATAATGGTACTCGTAAGTCACACGGGGATGTACAAAAGAAAAAGGACGAAGTGGTTATTAATTGTTACCACGTTAATGAGAAGGATATTGAACAAAACCCTGATAAGTTGGGGGAATATAACGTCCCTAGATATATTGCAGCATTTAATAAAAGAATTGAACCTCTTTTGGTTGTCTTTTCTACTGAAATAAGAAATGAGATACTGATTGACGACCCTGAGAATCAACCCCTGTTTACTAAAACCCAAACAAAACTAGTAAGAGGATTTCCAAGAAAGGACGGTGACCAAGACACTTTAGATGAGGTATTAACTCTTTCAGATTCCGAACAAAGATTTTGGACTTCCGTTGGAATTGACCCTTTCTATATGTATTTAGATGGTACTACTGAATTGGTTAATAAAGACTATGTTAATAAAAATAAAGAGATTATGAGTTCTTTATCCCATCAGATGACATGATATACCATCCGTCTCTTAAAAACCTCAATTCCACAGACGAACCAGAGTTTAACTGTATCTCGTCATATTCATCATCTATAGAGTAATCGGCAATTATTAATACATCACAAAGAGCTTTTATTGTTATATTTTCGGTAGTTTTTGAATCTAATTCTATTTGACAAGCCTTAAGGTCTTTAACAATAATCGCACTTTCTCCGTTAGTTTTATAATTAGAATTACTTAATAAAGTTGCTTCTGATGTTTTAATGGTGATACCATTAATAATTTTAGTAACTGGTGTTGATTTAAATATCGCCATTTTAGATAGAGTAAAACTGTCTTGGGAATGCCCTATATTGTAATGATTTATTTAAATTTTCAGCCTCACTTGCCTGTCTCTCCATCATTTTGTCAGGTCTTAACCTTTCTAATCTCTGTGTTAATTCTTCAATTAATTTAGATTTTTCATCTTTAGATTCTGTTAATAACGAATCGTATTCTAATTGTATCTCCGAATCAGGCGTTTTTAAATTTCCCTGGTATTTTCCTCTAACTCTACCTAATGATTCTTTTACGTATGACGTGAACCACCTTCTTACCCATGTCTGTGCCGGACTATTTAATTCATCCCATAACATTTCATCTATCGGAATATCTGAAGGAAGTCTAACAATATCAGGGTTTTCCGCTAAACATGAGTCCCTATCATCGGTTTCGTAATACCAATACCATACTTTGTATTGATTGTTTTCAAGGTTCCCGAAATCAAACTTACCTCCAGGTACGTTCATTAGGTGTACTGCCTTTTTACCATTAGGAAGTGCGGTAACTCTATATGTTAACTCTCCCGAAATTATTCTTCTTTTAATGTTAATATCCTGCATTCTTAATAAGATATCGAAAGCGGGAGTTATAAAATAATTTCCTGTAGTACCCATTTGTGAAAAACCAGCGCCACCACCTAAACCTCCTCCACCAAAACCACCAAATCCACCCATAAATGGGTCAAAATAAGCGGCGTCTAATTCTGCTCGACTAAACCATAAAAGTTCATTTAATTCTCTTCCTTTGGGTATTTCATAAATCTGTTGTCCTGCAACCAAATCAATATAATCTTTCTTCAAAACGGAGTCACCCCCCGCTTGAAGTCCCACAATCTTAGAATATGCGTAAGTATACTGAGTTTCCCAGTCTAAACTTCGACTAATAAATGCTCTAGTTAATGACTGTTCATCTAAATTTAAACCATATAACGAGGTCCATTGTGATTCTATTAACCAATCATTAACATATTGAGCGTAATCCTGTATGGACAACTCTAATAGTGAGTCCATCATCTCATCGGTTATCTCAACACCTCTTATAGGTGCACCTAGTAGATGTTTTATCCTTGTAAATAGTTTACTTCTTTGTGGTTCAGTTATTGCAGACATATACCTTTTTATTATAAATATTAAGTATTATATAAATCCTCTTTATTAAAGACGTACCTACCCCCAATTATCTCAGTATTACTATTATCGAATACCATCACACCCTTTTTGTTATTATGGAAAACTAACCAATCGGTTTTATAGGGTTTTATAACTCCCGTATCAAACATAATGATTTTACCATCGTCCTCCTTATAATACTTAAATGGTTTTATTTGTGCGGTTTTATCACCTTCAGGTGTTCTTATCACCGCATCAACTCCACCAATTGCATCGACAACACTACCCATCTCACCAACTTGTTTTACATTTCCGTCACCAAAAATCTTATTTAAAAGTTTAACAGAATTTTGTTCCGTTCTATCACCTTGTCTGTGTCTTCTATTAACAGTTTTATACATATTCGTTAACGTTTTTGACGCGTGTCCAAATAATCTTGTTTTAAAATTTCTTATATAACCTATAAATCTATAGACTTCTTTTATTTGTTGACTTTCGTTTTTACCTTTGAAACTAATCGGTTGGTGACCGTAATACTTTAACACCTTGTTCATATCATTCATTAATAGACAAAAAGTCGTTGCGTTGGTATTAATCTTATTTAGAACTGACCTTCCTGGTTCTACGACACCTTCATATTCAAAATCATAAATACCTGATAGTTGGTCTCCTTGTTTTTCTCTCCAAAAATCTTTAAACATTTCTTTAAAGATTTCATCTATTGCCTTTCTATAGGACCATTTTATCCTTGGGTTTTTATTGAATAAATCGATGGTTTCTTTCACGTCCCTCGATGAGCATCCCGAACTTTCAGACTCGACCAGCAATTCCTTGGGTCTCACCGATTCAGTTAAGGTTTTTTTATTTTGACTGTTATATAAGTCATTCACAAATGACCAATTTACTACAGACCAAAAGTTCTTAATATAATCGTCTTTTTTATTTTTATATTTAAGATAATATGAGTGTTCCCATAAATCTAAACCTAATAATGGGAACCCACCTCCTTTTATTGTGTTCATAAGTGGGTTATCCTGATTTGGGGTCGACATTATTTTTAATCGATTATTTTTGGTTAAAACTAACCAAACCCATCCTGAACCAAACCTTTTTTGTGCGACAGACTCAAATTGTTTTTTAAAATTATTAAAAGTTTTAAAGTCTTTAAGTATTTTTTCATATATCTCTCCCGAACACCTTTGTTTTTTTGGACTTAACATCTTCCAAAATAACGCGTGGTTAAACGCCCCTCCTGCATTATTTTTGACCGTGTAGTCATACCTTGATATTGTTTTTACAATGTCTTCGAGACTCTTCTCTTTACCTTTCTTATCTTTAATCGCTTTGTTAAGTTTTTCAACATAACCTTTGTAGTGTTTGTTGTAATGAACGTCCATAGTTTCTTTATCTATAAAACGCTCAACGGCTGAATAAGAATAAGGTAACCTTTCAATTCCTATTTTTTTCATCTCTTTAATTATTTTTTTGGGTAACTTACTACCGATTTTTTCAGTAATAATACGGGTTTCTATCTCTCGTATTTTTTCTATTTTTGACTTAGTTCCCATAATTTATTTTATCTATAAATAACGCGGAACATAAAATAACTCATCTTTTTTCTGAAATCATATTCAGTATTTCTTCCATTACGTCACCCTTTCCTTCATTATCACCCATAACTGTCTCAAAAATATTTTTCTTTTTGTTGAGTATGTTATATATAACTCCTTCTATAGAATTCTCAAAAATAGGGTAGTAAACCGATACCGAAAATTTTTGTCCGTATCTATATGCTCTGTCTTCTGCTTGAGAGTGGTCTGATGGGACAAAAGATAGGTCGTTCATTATTACCGCCTCTGCCGCGGTTAATGTTATACCAACACCAGCCGCTTTTAAATTTCCTACAAAAACATTTATTTTTTCGTTGTTCTGAAATTCATCAACGGAGTTTTGTCTCTGAGGTTTTGACATTTTACCGTCAAGCTTAACTGCAGATTTACCAAAATGGTCGGTAATCTTATTAAGAGTGTCAGTGAAATTAGTAAAGATAATAACCTTTTTTCCTTGGTCTATTATGTTTTGAGCAACCTCAATCGTATTTTTTATTTTACTTTCAGCGATTACTTGCCTCACTTTCATTAACTTGGAGAATTGTATCGTTAGTGATGTAGACTCTTCTGATGAGTTATACCAATCATAGTATTCTCCCATTAATTTTTCGTACTCCTTAGATTTTAATTTTAAATAAACAGGAGTTATAATCTTTTCAGGTAAATCTAAAATGTCTTCCTTCAACCTTCTCAAAACCTGTGGTTTTGTTCGGTCTCGTAACTCCTCAAGATTAGAAGAGCCTGACACGTTCCAAACTTTTTTAGCCCCGACATTGAATTGATATCCCGCACAATACCTTATAGCGTAAGCCATCCAATTTTCGGCGACGGGTGAATCAACTAAATCTAAAAGATTGTAGTAGTTCATTGGTCTCGAAGTCATCGGAGTACCCGTTAATAACCAAACTTTCCCAACCTTTTTTGCGATGTTATTTGCAATTTTTGTTCTTGCTGCTTTAACATTTTGTATATAATGAGCTTCGTCCATTACAACCAAATCAAAACCGTAATTTAAAATGTCTGATTTATCAGGGTGTTTTGGGTCGTGAAAGTTCTTGAGAATATCATAATTTATTATTGTATAATCTGAAGGCTCCCACTTTTTACCGTCAATAATTGATATGTCCTTATCAGTGTAATTTTCAATCTCTCTCTGCCAATTTATTTTTAACGAAGCGGGACATATAATCAAAACCTTTTCAGAATCATTTTCTAAAGAAGCTATTACAGTTGATGTTGTTTTACCAAGACCCATGTCATCTGCCAGTATATACTTGTCGTTACCTACTAATTTCTCTATAGACTCTATCTGATGAGATAGTGGGGGTCTATGACTATATTTTTCATAGTCTATGTTTACTTCTCTTTGTCTATTTTTTTGAAGGGCCACCCTCGGTAACCATATACTTGAAAGCTCCTCCTTTTCAAAAAGTTTCCCCCATATGTGGTATGACTTTTCTTTTTCTACTAAAAGTTTTTCTATATAAATTTTTTCGGGCTTTTTGGTTAGAAGTTTGTCGTCCATTAGTTTTTGTGCGAAATAACTATCTAACTCAACCCATCTTCTAGCTATCTTAGGGACTACTTTATTAAATTTTAATATGTAGTCAGACTGTGCTCTCGTTAACTTAAAATGATTAAATTTATTCATTTTAACCTTAAGATTTAAGATGTAGTTATTGTATCCACTGTATTCTTCAAGAATACGTAGAGCCCTTACTTCAGGTAAGTTGTTTAATGTTTTATTTTCCAATACGTGAGTAAATACACTTAAAGATAACAAATAACCGAATATTTATCAATAATGAGTAAAAGAAAAATACCTATTACAAGGTTAGAAAAGTTTTTCGGTGCAGAAGACTTCGAATTAGATATTGCTATGGGTCGTGAGTGGCTTGAGGGTGATATGAACTTTAGGTTAGTGCTTTATAGGGTTGATAAACAGAAAACTAAGACTGATGACGTTTATGGAGAAACGGTTGAGGACGGGATAAAGTTTCATCCTCCTGTAGAGTTTCGTGGTTATGTACAGGTAGAGCAACCCGAAAATCAAAATTATGGACAAAGTAGTATGTCACAAATGGAGCCGGGTAATTTAAAAGTAGGTGTATATCAAGAAACTTTAGATGACTTGGGAATTGAGGTAGAGTACGGGGATTACATCGGGTACTATGAAACCGAATCTAGGGTTAGGTACTACTCAGTAGTTAATGACGGTAGAGTTGTTAGTGATAATAAACATACTTATGGTGGGTACAAACCATTCTATCGTAGTATTGTGGCATCACCTGTTAATGATAATGAATTTAGAGGATTATGAGTAAAAAATTATTAAAAGAGTTGTCATTTATTAAAAATCGTATGGGATTAATAAATGAGGAAAATGATGATAACAATGAGTTAATCGGCAAGAGAGTTATGGTCTATTATAACTTACATAAAAAAACTTTTTCAGTTCAGTATCAGGGTAAAGTTGTCGTCCATGCCGATTATGTTAAATTAAAAAATGTCGAATTTAGAGTGAGAGAAGGTGGTAGGTCAAAAGTAAGAAAAGAGACAAGGAAAAATGTCCACGCATTTGTTATAGGAGATTTGGTTGATTATTGTTTATACCCTTGTGATAATTTACCACCTGAAAGTAATGATAAGGTCATCACTTACAATCCATATTTATACGACTCTTTTGTAAATAAAGAAACTGAGGAGCCAGTATATAATGCTAACGAGGTTGATATGATTAACACCAAAAATAAAATTTTTCATATAAATGAAATTGTTAAGTAATGGCATTTCCAAAAAAAATAAAAAAGGATTTAAAAATCACACCTGATAAAATTTTATTAGAGAGGAGAGAAGAACTACTTGAATACATTCAAGAAAACGGAACTTATTTACCTAAAAGTGTTTTACATGCCGATTTAGACCGTGGTATGTTGGATTTTGTAAAGGATGATTTAGAAATGGTTGCCGATGGTAAAACAGTGAATCCCATTGACATTATCATTACAACTCAAAATTGGGCTCAGTTTACAGAGACGTGGAGATTTCAAGATTTAGATAAGAATATTAAACCCCCATTTATTGCAACTGTAAGACAACCTGATGTAAAATATGGGTCAAATCCATCACTTCAATACACCATACCTAACAGAAAACAATTCTACTACGCTAAAGTCCCTACTTGGGATGGTCAAAGAAAAGGTATGGACATTTATAAGATACCACAGCCAGTGCCTGTAGATATTACGTATAACATAAAGATTTTTTGTACCAAAATGAGACACTTAAATGAGTTTAACAAAATTGTTTTACAAAAGTTCTCTTCAAGACAGGCTTACACATTTGTTAAAGGTCATTATGTTCCTATTATTTTAGACAGTATTTCAGACGAATCTGTTTTAGATATCGAAAAAAGAAAATACTACATACAAAATTATACGTTTACTATGTTAGGGTTTTTAATTGATGAAGAAGAGTTTGAGGTGATACCCGCAATTACTAGAGCGTTAACGTTATACGAGGTTGGTGTGGACAATAAATCTAGACGAGCAAAAAAGAGCCCTCCGAATCCTCAGAATTTTGATTTAGATATTTTATTTTTAACTGGCGTTACTAGTACGTCCGAAGTTTACCCTTACAAGATAGATTTAAATTTCTTAGACACGATTAACATAGATGAATACTCTGTCTATATAAATAACAATTACATGGGTGACGATTTACCATCAATAGAGGTAAATACTAACGACACTATTAAGATAGATGTGGTTAAATTAGACCCGACAAAGGAGTCTATTATTAAGTCTAAAGCACATATACCTTATAGTACGTAACTACTCTCCGTATATGTCTGTAACATCTTTACAAGTATCTTCTATCATTTTTTCTATAAACTTATACATCTTTAGACCTTTCTTATTACAGTAACTCTTTAGTATTGAGTGGTGTTCTTCGGATATTTTTAAGTTTTTGATTTTCATGTGTGGGGTTTTTTAATAAGGCAGAAAAAAGGTAGAAAAAATAGCGCCTAGTAAATAAATATACGTTATACGTATTTGTCCTTTCGGTTTTTACATAATATTTATCAAATAAATAAATTAAAATAGAAAACTAATTAATATGGCAGACAAAGTATTCGTATCTCCAGGTGTATACACATCAGAAAGAGATTTAAGTTTTGTAGCTCAAAGTGTTGGTGTAACTACATTAGGTATTGTTGGTGAAACTCAGTCAGGTCCTGCGTTTGAGCCCATTTTTATAACAAACTTCGATGAGTTCACTGCATATTTTGGCGGTACAAGCCCAACCAAATTTATAAACACTCAGATTCCAAAATATGAAGCAGCATACATTGCTAAGGCATATTTACAACAATCAAATCAACTTTTTGTAACTCGTATACTTGGTTTGTCAGGTTATGACGCGGGACCGTCTTGGTCAATATCAACCGTAGGTAATCTTAAAAAAGACACCGTAGTCGGTACAGGTAATGCAGGTCCGTTTACGGTAACTTTCAGTGGTGTATCAGGAACTAGTGCGTCGACAACAATCACTAATTATAGTGATTTACCATCATATATTGAAAATTACTTCTCATTACCTTACACTACATTTAGTGGAGGAGTGAGTACAATTGAAGGCGATTTTAAAACAAGTCTTTATAAAGATATAGTAGACCCATCAAACTCAGGTAAAACTGCTTATATGTTCGGTACGGTAAGTGGAGGAACCTACGACACAATTACAGGAACGTCAAATTGGACAGGTAGTACTAATGTACTTAGCGTTGACGGATTAACTATCGACACCGCAGATTTTGAAGCATCCGAAAATGATTCTTGGTATTACTCTTTATTCCCATACGATTCTACAGACCAAGACTACTCAGGTGTAGGTTTCGGTCTAATCGTTACAGGTCTTACAAATACGTCCGGTAATAACTATACGGGTACGGCGGTTGTTTATGACACAACTTACTCAGGCACTGTAATTACTGATTACCATAACATGGTGATTTCAACATTACGTTCAAGAGGTATTTCAACGTATAGTAATGACGATGGACCAGTATATGAAGTATCAGGTTTAACTGATGTTACTATTAATAGTACAGCGGCGTATTCAGGAATTACAAACAATCCATTTGCGACCTTCCAGTTATCAGGTATAACTAGTGATTCAGAAACGTTTACTTTCGACACTTCTTTCACATTAAGTGACCCTAATTTCTTAAGTAAGGTATTGGGACAATCTAACTTTGGTAAAGATAGAAACGATGTACCTTTAATGGTGGGAGAACTTTATTATAACTTATTAAATACAGGTTATAGACAGGGTAAAATCAGAGGATTAAATACCGATTTATTACCATTTAATGGTGCTAGAACAGACACAGATAACACAGGTATCGGTTGGTATTTAGATAGATACCAAACACCGTTCACTCCATTTGTAGTTTCTGAATTAAGAGGTAATGAGGTATTTAACCTATTCAAGTTCATCTCAATTTCAGACGGTAGTGGTGCAAACAGAGAAATAAAAGTATCCATCGCGAATATTTCATTCAATAATTTAACCTTCGATATAGTCGTAAGAGATTTTTATGACACTGACTCAAGTCCTGTAGTCTTAGAGAAATTTACAAACTGTACAATGGACCCAAATCTTAATAGTTTTGTGGCTAAAAAAGTAGGTACCGCAAATGGAGACTTCGAATTAAAATCTCGTTACATAATGTTAGAGATTAATGAAGAAGCACCCATCGACTCTTTACCATGTGGATTTAGAGGTTATCAAACGAGACAGTATAAAAATTATAAGTCACCTCATCTAATATATAAGACAAAGTATAACACACCAGGTGAAGTTATTGCTAACCCACCATTCGGAACACAGGGAGGTGATAATGTAACGAGAAGTTCAGGTGATAACCCAAGAAGAGTTTATTTGGGTGTGTCAAATACTGTTGGTATCGATGTTGATTTTGCGTCTTACAAAGGTAAACAAAACCCTACTGACTTATCAACTGCAACTGAATCATCACCATGGGCGGTATTAACTAAAGGATTCCACATGGATTCAGGGGCTACTGTAATAACAATCTCAAGTCAATGGACTACTTCAGGTGAAACTGCGTTCGAAGTTGGAGATGCGTCGTTTAGAAGTGAACCAGGTGACACATCACCATACTATAGATTAAACTCACGTAAATTTACATTAATACCCACAGGTGGTTTTGATGGTTGGGATATATACAGAGAATATCGTACTAACGGAGATAGATTCATATTAGGTAATAGTGGATATCTCAAAGGAGCTGCAACGTCTATAAGATTCCCAACCGCAACAGGATGGGGAGCGTTTAAGACAATAACTGGTCCTGACAAACAAGATTGGGGTAATACTGACTACTACGCTTACTTATGGGGTCAGTCTACATTTGTAAACCCTGAAGCGGTAAACATAAATGTATTTACGACACCAGGTGTGGATTATGTTAACAACTCAAACTTAGTCGAGGAGGCTATTGATATGATTGAAACTGATAGAGCGGATTCAGTTTATATTTGTACAACTCCTGATTATAATATGTTTGTTAATACAACTTCAGACTTTACAGGTAACTTTATTTACCCACAAGAATCTACTGAAAATTTAGAAGATACGGGTATCGATTCTAACTATACGGCAACTTACTACCCATGGATTTTAACAAGAGATACTGTTAATAATACACAGGTATACCTACCCCCAACCGCAGAGGTTGTTAGAAACTTAGCGTTAACTGATAATATCGCATTCCCTTGGTTCGCGTCAGCGGGTTATACAAGAGGTTTGGTTAACGGTATTAAAGCACGTAAGAAGTTAACTCAAGACGATAGGGATATCCTGTACAAGGGTAGAATTAACCCGATTGCGACTTTCTCAGATGTGGGAACTGTAATTTGGGGTAACAAAACTACTCAAGTTAAAGAGTCAGCTCTCGATAGAATTAACGTTAGAAGATTGTTATTACAAGCTCGTAAGTTAATTTCAGCGGTCGCGGTAAGACTATTGTTCGAACAAAATGACGACCAAGTAAGACAAGAGTTCTTGGATTCAGTAAACCCAATCTTAGATTCTATCAGAAGAGATAGAGGTTTAATCGACTTTAGAGTCGTAGTTCAGAACACTCCTGAGGATTTAGATAACAATACCTTGGTAGGTAAAATTTATCTGAAACCGACGAGAGCGTTAGAATTCATTGATATCGAATTCTTAATCACACCAACAGGCGCATCATTTGAAGATATCTGATAATTATTAAATGGGAGACAGATTAACTGTCTCCCATTTTTAGCCTTTAATTAAACATTTAATAAAAATAAAAGAATGGAATTCAAAAAGAAAATTTTAAGAGAATCTATGGAGATAGAAAGTAATAATGTTGAAACATATTCTGAGAAACCTCAGAATATTGTTATGACTGAATCTCAATTAGAAAGACTTATACAGAACTTAAATAAGTGATTTTATGAGTTTAAAACAGATTATTAGGAAAAACCTTAATAACATTATAGTTACAGAAGGTATAGAAGACGGTAATCCCGACCATAAGTACTACGCTTTTGATTGGGACGATAATATCGTAACTATGCCTACTCAAATTATGTTAGTTTCTGATGATGGACATGAAGTAGGTATGTCTACAGAAGATTTTGCGGAATATAGACAAAAAATAGGAGGACAACCTTTTGAATATAATGGGGAAACAATTGTTGGATACTCAGAAAATCCTTATAGGAACTTCGGTGTGGAAGGTGATAAAAGATTTATTGTCGACTCTATGTTAGCCGAACCAGGACCGTCATGGAGTGATTTTGTAGAATGTATAAATGGGGGTTCTATTTTTGCAATCATAACCGCTAGGGGTCATACACCATCTGTTTTAAAAGAATCCATCTACAATATGATTGTCACAAATCATAATGGGATTAACGCACAAACACTTATAGAGAATCTTAAAAAGTATCGAGATTTGTCAGGGGAGGTCCTAAAAGACGACCAATTACTAATCAAAGAATATTTAGATATGTGTAAGTACCATCCTGTAACCTATGGTGAAGGTTCCGCATCTAATCCCGAAGAAGGTAAAATAAAAGCTTTAAGAGAATTTATTAACTATGTTAAATATCAAAGCCAAAAACTAGGACAAAAAGTAACATTTACTAATGACGTAAAGAATAATTTTGTTCCTTTAATTGGTTTTTCTGATGATGACCCAGGTAATATAGAATCTATAAAAAAGTTTTTAGATAAAGAATATGAAGAAAGCCCAGTAAAAACTTATTTAACTAAAGGAGGTGATAAACTAGAAGTATAATTTATAACTGCTGGAATAAGATTTTACAGATAAAAAAATAAAAGTAAAGAGAAAAAAGTTCTGAGCTGATATTTATAATTAAATAAACAAGAAATTTAAAACCAAAATACTATGGCTGATTTATTAATGAAAATGCCCGTACCGTATGAACCGAAAAGGAAAAATAGATTTGTTCTTACTTTCCCTTCATCATTAGGTATAAACTCTTGGTATGTTGAGTCTACATCAAGACCTAACGTCCAAATTAATTCAACTGAGATTCCATTCTTAAACACATCTACTTACGTTGCGGGTAGATTTACATGGAACACTATTAATGTAACGTTTAGAGACCCAATCGGACCCTCGGCTTCACAAGCATTAATGGAATGGGTTAGATTAACTGCAGAATCAGTTACAGGTCGTATGGGATATGCTGCAGGTTATAAGAAAGACTTAGACTTGGAAATGTTAGACCCTACAGGTGTTGCTGTAGAGAAATGGATTTTACAAGGAACATTCTTAACGGATGTTAATTTCGATAGTTTAGGGTATAGTGATGACGCGTTAGCAACAATTACCGCGACACTACGTCCTGATAGATGTATTTTGGTTTACTAATACTATTGAAAAATAAAAAATAATTTATATAATTAACCATAGGGTTCATTCCCTATGGTTTTTTTTTACTCAATATGGAAGAAGCAAGACAATACGGACAACAGGACTTTAACTTACCTCACGATGTGATGACATTACCATCGCAAGGTAAATTCTATAAGAACAAAAAGAAAAGTATAAAAGTAGGGTACTTAACCGCTCAGGACGAAAACACCCTTATTTCTAACAATGGTGGAGATGATTTGATTCGTAAACTTATTAAATCTAAGGTATATGAACCTGATTTTAATGTTGACGATTTATTGGAAGGAGATATGGAGTCTATTTTGATTTTTTTACGGAATACAGCTTTTGGACCCGAATATGATTTTACCTTAACCGACCCTAAAACCGCAAAAACATTTAAAGCCTCTATAAAGTTAGATGAACTTAATATTACTGAGGTTACAAATGAGCCGGGGTCTGATGGGTACTTCGATATTACATTACCTAAGTCGGGAAATGTTTTGAAATGTAAACTTTTAACCGTAGGTGACATTAAAGAACTAAACGAAATAATCGAACAGTACCCACAAGGTGTGGTAGCTCCAGTAGTTACTAACAGGATAGAAAGGCACATTGTGAGTGTAGATGGTAACGAAGAAAGAGAAACCATATCACAGTTCGTATTAGGATTACCCATTTCTGATTCAAAATTTATCAGAACGTCTCTCAACAAATGTGAACCAAAATTGGATTTACAAAGACAAGTAACCGCCCCGTCAGGAGAAAAAGTGAATGTGAGAGTCACTTTTGGGGCGGAGTTTTTTCGGCCTTTCTTCTGAATATAGGGTATCTCTGCTCGACGAAATCTATTATTTATCAAAACACGTTAACTTCACATATCAAGATGTGATGTCTATGCCGACCTATGAGAGAAAATACTTTATAAATAAGTTGGTTGAAGAGTTTGATAAACAAAGAGAAGAAATGGATAAAAGAAATTCGAAAAGGTAAATATTTATATTAAAGTAATATAATGTTTTTACAAGACGAAGGTTCAACAAGTAGTGGTAGTAATGAAACTGCTAAGCAGTTAACGGGGTTAGCCGCGGCAACGGGAGACCTTAACTTCAATATAAAAGAGTTTAAAAAAACGGTATCCGCAAATTTACCTATCAGTACTACGGGACTAAAAGGTATAGCAAATGCAACCGCTCAGTTAGAGGACTTAAGTTTCAGATTATCTAGAGAAGTCCTCGGACAAACGAGTATTATCGGTAAAGATATTCAAAACATAATGGCTCAAGCCGCTTTTGAATCTGCACAATATGGAATTAGTTTGGATGACCAATTCGCAGTATTTAGGTCTATTAATGAAGTTATGCAAAGAAACACTGTACTAACTTCAGAACAACAAACCGACATGGCGTTATTAGCTAGAAACGCAGGTGTAGCTGCTGGTGATATTGCGACCATGGTAGAGGCGTTTGATTCTATTGGGGTTAATACTGATGACGCAATAAATAACATAAGTAAAATGCAACAAGAGGCGAGGTCTTACGGAATAAACGTAGGTCAGTTTATGAAAAATATCGGCTCAAATATAAAATTATTGAATTCATATAACTTTAAAAACGGGGTTGAAGGATTTACAAAGATGGTCGCAAAAGCACAGGCTTTACGCTTAGACTTTAATAAAACAGTTACTTTAGCCGATAGCCTATTATCACCTGAAACTGCCATTGAAACAGCTGCAGGATTCCAAATGTTAGGAGGAGCGGTAGGTGACTTAGGAGACCCATTCAAACTTTTATATATGGCTCAAAATGATGTTGAAGGACTACAAGATTCTATATTAGATATGGCTGAGTCGGCAACAGTATTTAATGAAAAAACTGGAGAGTTCGATATTCCTGTCACAGAGATGTACCGTTTAAGAGAGGCCACTAAACTTACAGGTATGGATTATCAAGAACTTGCCAATACTGCAGTTAAAAGTGCGGAAAGAACAAGGAAACTTGATATGTTGGCGGGTTCAGGTCTTGATGATGATACTAAGGAACTTATAGCTAACTTAGGTGAAATAAAAGATGGGGAAGTAAAAATTAAAGTACCAGGTACAGAGGAATTAATTGACGCTAGATTATTAGGAAATGAAGACCAAAAAGATGTTTTAGAAAAATTAAATAAGCAACAAGAGATGGCTGAAAAATCGGATAGAACGATAGCCGAAAATCAGTTAAGTACATTAGAAAAAATTAATAAAAATTTAACTAATCAAGTTGCCGCCTTAGGACCACTTATAGGGACTAAGACAGGCGCCGTTGAGTCTGCGATAGACGCTGCAGGTGCCGGAGCACAATCTGCGATGGATATCGTTAACCAAAGCTTTACTGAGGAAAACGTGAGTCAACTTGGAGAAGCGTTTACAGAAGCTGCTAAATCTGGTTTTAAAAATCCAGAGGCACTTCAAGTTATGAGGGCAAGGTTTGGGGATGTTTTAGATAGTTTAAATACTGAGATAGGAACTTTTGATGCCAAACTTAAAGAAAATATTGATGATGAAAGCATTTTTAAAACCGTTGAAGGATTTAACGCCTTAGGCTCGTCGCTACAAAAATTAGGAATCAACATAGATGAATTCAAAACCGACGCATTATCTGGAATTCTTGGTGGTATCGAAGGAAATATAGATGACTTTATTAAAGATTTGATAGCTTTAGATATGAGAATAGGACAACACGACGAACAAAGACCTGACGAACAAGAAGGAAATGCGCCCGAAAACACAACACCGACAACAAATAGTAATACACAAACAGTAACACCGGTAACACCGGTAACTCCAAATACGAACGTACAAGACACGTCCAATTTAAATCAAACAACGACCCAAGGAGTTTTAAATGGCGATGTTAATTTAAATGTAGGAGGAACTATAGATTTCGCAATTGACGGTAGAAATCTACCCCAAAATATATCTACTGAGGAGTTGGCAAGTCAAATAGTGAATAATCCTAACTTCACTAGTAAGCTAATGTCAATATTTACTGATTCAAATAATACGTATTCTGTATAAAAATATAGAATTAATCTATTTATATAGAAATAGATTTATATGCCTAGTGAATTAACATTTGATGCTACAGAGAACTTTAGAAAAAGACTGTTAGTTAGGAACCTTGAACCATACAAAGAAGGTTACAAAGGAAATGAAAGTCCTGGCAGTGTTGAATTCTCAATAAAGGACCTTGGTGTGGTAGACAGTACAAGAGTTACTGAACTACAAGTAAACGAAGAAGCAAAAAAAAGAGCGTTTATATCTAATCAGTATGGCCCTGAGGGTGGGTATAAAGATTTGATAGATATACGAGATATAAAGAATAAAATAGAAAAGAGAGAAACTTACTACACTTTTGTGTCGTCTACGTATAACGCTTTCAACCTATTAACCTCATTTAATCCTACAGGAACAAACGGAAGTTTAAGTCAAGATTCTACATTAGCACAAATTGCGGGAAACCAACTTAAAACAGAATTTGAATATCGAGTTGCTGAAGAGACATACCAACAGACACTTGGTAGGATTAACGTAATAGATGCGTTATCAGACCCCTTCGACGCTTTAGCGATTGCTACCGGTAATGAACAAGCGATTGAGAGTGATTGGAAAATATCGGTACCCGATAATATAATAGGTAAAGGGTTAGATTTTATTAGTAGAATATCGGGTGTTTATTCACCATATTCTTGGATTCCTGGAAGTTACTTTACTAAGGTCGAAGCTCAATCAAGTATTAATCAGGCTTCAAGAGGTGATGGAGAGTATGGTGATAGAGGAACATTGCTACCCGACGCAAATAAAAGGTCTTCGGAATTATTTATTTCTAATTCAGGTAGAGGACAAACTAAAAGGTTGTTTAAGAGTTTATCACTAAATGTTTTTGCTCCCGATTATACAGATAACAATAGAGCTTTCGGACTAAAAGCACCTTCAGGTAATTATTACGTGGGGAGTAAAACACAAGACCCTAAAGATATTGTTGCACCACCAAACGAATTGCCGATAGACCAATTTGGTAATAGAGTGAGAACTCCTGTTAGAGGATACTCTGAATTAGCTAAATTATATGAAGGTAACTTCTCGTTTAAATTTGGACTTAACGGAACTAAATTCTTAAGAATAGGAACTGCAACAAACAGTAGTTATGACGCACCTAGACTACAAGGAGGTTTTACATGGACTAGTTTAGACGGAGTAAAATCTGCAGGACGATTCGCGTCACAAGGGGGTGGTCTTGGTTCCGTTGATAGTAACTTTGAATCGAATGTACAATCGTCATTTGAATCGGGGGTATCGACACAATATGACTTTAAGAAAGGTTCGATATTAGATGATACTCAGAAGTTAATTGATGCTGCTGAAGGTCTACAGGGAGATGCTAGATTACAACATGTTGGTAACGCGATTAATCAAGTGTCAAAAGTTTTCAGTGATGGAACCCGTGAGATGACCAAAGGCTCAAGGGTTTATAAGTATGAAGACCAAAGCACAGGAGAAATAAAAGGAATGGAATACTGTAGAGTATTCACTAAAGACGTTCCTTACTTCTCAAATAGTGAACTACAAAAGGAAGACGGTATGACTAATCAAAACAGAAGATTTCAATATTCTGTCTTAGACAATACCTATAACCTTAATATTACACCTTTTAGGGATGACGACTCAACTAATATACAAGCTGGTAAAGTAAAAAAGTACATGTTTTCGATTGAAAACTTGGCTTGGAGAACATCAAGTAAGCCTGGATTCACTTATTCCGATTTACCCGTTTGTGAAAGAGGACCTAGCGGAGGTAGAATTATGTGGTTCCCACCATACGATATGAAAGTATCTGAAACCAACTCATCCAATTGGACATCTAACGAGTTTTTAGGAAGACCTGAACCGGTTTATACGTATAACAATACAACAAGACAAGGTAGTTTATCTTGGAAAATAGTAGTTGACCACCCTTCAATATTGAATGCAATTGTCGACAAAGAGTTGGCGGGCCAAAACTCACAAAGAGTTAATGACATTGTTGATTCATTTTTTGCTGGATGTAGAAAATATGACATATATGAATTAGCTCAAAGGTTCCCTCAATTTACATTAAAAGACATATACGAGATAGTTACAGAAACTACAGACGTAAAAACATATGAAAATTTTTCAAAAGACATTGAGAGAATTAACTTAACCGAAAAAGACCCCGTCATTGAAGAATATACTCCTGAAGTACAAGTACAAGATTATGAGTATGAGTTCTACTTCGATAATGATGTTCCGGGTCCACGAACCGCATCCTCCACAACAACAACTGAAGAATACGCGACAACACTTTCTACATATATAGGAAAAAAAGAAACTTACTATAATACTGCTGACTCTGATGAAAAAATTCAAGTACTACAATTTTTTGAAAGTTTTTTAATAAACGGAGAGGGTACTAATTTAATAGAAAAGAAAACACAGGAACTAGTTTCAAAAATTAAAAAAGCGTTAGATAAGGGAGGGACTATTAACATGAAATTAGTGGGCTCCGCTTCTGCCCCCAATAGTGCGGACTATAATGAGTCATTATCGAAAAGAAGAATAGACGCAGTTAAAAAATATCTATTTTCGTTTTTTGACTTAAGTAAGTATGAAGATAGATTTTCAATTACCGAAGACCCACAAGGGGAACAATCAACGGCAACACCAGGAGGTGGTGAATATGGTTCATTTAACTGTACAGAAGAGTTAGTAGGTAACTCTACAACATATTCGGTAAATGCTATGGCGTGTAGAGCTGTGGTTATAAAAACAATTGAAGAAGTACCTTCACCACCTGAACAAAGGGTAACCGAAGTACCGCCGGAGGAAACTATAATAACAGAAACCGTAACAGGAAAAACGGAGGTAATAAGACAGAAAGAATCAAAACTAACCCAGCCGAGAAACGAAGTTGCTAAGATAATAGTTAAAAAATTATTAACTGAGTGTGACTACTTTAATATGATGAGGGAGGAAACACCAAGAGTATACGAAGGGATTAAAGAGAAGATTAAATACTTTCAACCGGCATTTCATTCTATGACACCTGAAGGTTTAAATAGTAGACTTACTTTCTTACAACAATGTTTGAGACCTGGTGATACAATCCCTGTAATAGGTGAGGACGGTAAACCAAGAGAGGGGGACGTTAAAAACACTGCGTTTGGTGCCCCGCCGATATGTGTATTAAGAATTGGTGATTTCTATCATTCAAAAATTGCAATTCAACAAATGAGTATTAGTTACGAACCACTAACATTTGACTTGAATCCTGAAGGAATCGGTGTACAACCTATGATTGCTGATATTAATATGAGCTTTTACTTTATAGGTGGACAAGGAATAAAAGAGCCGGTATCTAGATTACAAAACGCATTGTCTTTTAATTATTATGGTAACACAGAGGTTTATGACGACCGCTCAATAGTCACTGAAGATAGGTCAGTATTAAATAGAGAAGTTTTAGACGCAATAGAAGACGCAAATGACTTTTCATTGACTGAAAACGGTCAGGTTGAAAGGAGTGAAGAAGCGGGAGATACAATAGGAGAAATCACATCAACAACTGTTGGAGAATTTCTACAAGGGGATATTAATTACAAATCTATAGTAAATGACTATGTTTCTAAAGCACAGTCTTACACACAAAACATTTTGAATACATTAGAAACAATTTCGAAAGACCAATCAAAAATCGGGATGTATTACTTTACTCAAACAAGAAATTACCAAGATGGGTATACGACAGGTTACTTAGACGGCAATGATGAACTGTTCACTAACATTTTTGGTAAACCATCTGAGATACCAAATAGAACCACAGAGTTAGAGGTTAAATTAAATGAAGATGTAGACAATAATACTAACCCATTTTTAAGTCAGATATCTTTACAGAATTTTAAAAATAGTGACATTAAAAAGTTTAGAAAAAATTTAAAGTCGTTTATAAAGGAGTATATCGGATTTTTCCAAACCACATTTAATAGTACGATGTTTGATTTATTAGAAACTCAAACAGAGTTTGTTAGGGTTAATGATAAACTAAGTTTAATTACGACAGAAACTGATGGGTATAATGATAAAAAAGGAAGAGCCTTTATTTTCGAATTGTCAGCAACCACAGATGTAGATGTTTCATCAACACAAGCAAATACACAAGAAGAGTTATTGGCCGATATACAAACAGTTGGATTTGATTTACAAGCCTTTTACGATGAAATTTTTGAGAGTAATGGGTTATTACCACAAAAAGATAATCTATATGAGGGATTTTTATCTGATGGGTTTAATTCAGAACCACAAACAAGGTTTTGTACAATAGCTTATGGTATTATGATACAAGACCCCGAATATCTTATAGATAGGATTTTAGGTGAAGAGTTAATTCAAAAATCAGATTGGGTACAATATGTAAATAGAGTGGTATATGGTACTCCAGAGATACCGAATAATCTTCCATCGATATTAGGGAGTGAAGGTATGAATAGTCCGATATTACCGTCACAACCTGGATTACTGGATGTTTATAAAGAGTTACAACAAAATGGTATTGACGAATTTAAAGATTTTACAAATAATAATAATGTAAAAAAATTCACATTATATGAACCATTTAATCCTGATAAAGTTAGGAATTTCACATACATACAAAAAGCACAAGAACAGGCGGAAAATAGTAAAGTAAACTACTTTAGAAGAACATTCACAAGTGGACAAAACGCAGGGCCATTAAATGAATATAACGAAAAATACAGTTTTAACCTATGAGATATTATAATAGATACCAAGACTTTCTTTTGAATGGGGAACAAACTGTAGTACCGTTTGTAAACATACCATCAAAACCGACAGACAAAAAGTTTATCTATAAAGTTAGTCGAAGCCGATTAGATAAGGTAAGTCAGGAATTTTATGAAACTCCATATTTTGGTTGGTTAATTTTAGCGGCAAACCCTAAGTTCGGAGGTTTAGAAAATAATATTGATGATGGCGCTGTTTTGGTTATACCCTTTCCTTTGGTGAATTCTTTACAAGATTATAAAAAGGCGTTAGACACACACTTCTTCTATTATGGCAGGTAACGAATTTTTTAATAATCAAAATGTATATGTAGAAACCGACTATGACAACGTAATCGTGGTAGACCCTAATAAAGTTGTTGATAAAGGAGGTAAAGTTTCTGAAAGGTTAGTAAATCACGAAGAACTTGTCATGTACGCCAACTTGGAGGCTAAAGTAATACCACGAAGTAAATTAGTTGTCGGAGATAATTTCGAAACTGCGGTAGAAAATATTAGAGTAGGTGCCATCGACGATAGTAAAGAAACCGTAATCAATTTTATGAAGCCACAATCCCAAGATACGGGAGAGGGTCAAACACAAGACTCTTACTTAGATACCTCATGGACGGATAACTTAACACTCGGTAGAACACGTAATGGAGATGTTGACTCACAACTTTTAGGTATAACTAATATATCGATTAAAATAAATACATCATACGCGGCATTGGTTACCATTGAAATGGAGGATGTGCAGGGGAGGGTGTTATTTGAACAAGGAGAAAACTCACCATATAGTGCGTTTTTTCATTTACCATATCCATTATTTACTTTAACAGTTAAAGGTTATTATGGTAAGGCGTTAAGATATGAATTAATGTTAAAAGATTTTAACGCAAGATTCGACCCGTCTTCAGGCAACTATAAGATTACCACTAACTTTATTTCTCGTACTTACGCACTTCTTTCCGATATATCGGTGGACTCCTTATTCGCGTTACCTCATATGTACGAACGGACGGCAACATTAGGGCCCGATAAAACCTCAACCAATAATGAAGGTGGTACACAAGAAGTTAGAAGAATCAAATCCACAAGAGGATATGATATGATAAAGAATGTTTATAGTTCATATAAAGCTAAAGGATTAATAGACGAAAACTTCCCTGAATTGACATTAAGTCAGATGTTAATGAAGTTGGAAAACTTTGAAAGGTATGTTATGGAAGCATACGGAAAAGAAGATTTTGCCATCTTAAACGACATTGATTTATATCGAAAAACGTTAAAAGAATACCAGAGTAAAATATACGGACAAATAACGGATAATTGGGAAACAAAAAACATCGATAAAAACCTACCGTTTATATTAAACATCCCAAACTCAGGAGTGGTATACCCGTTAAAAAAAGAACTAACAAATCAAAAAGAGACTGCGTTACAAAATATAAGCGATTCTATCTCGTCACTTGACACTATAATTAAGGAGTATAACACCAAATTAAACGACAACGCAACATTTGGAAGTGACGGACAAGCGAAAATACACGGAGAAAAATTAGAAACAACACTCACCTCAACAATATCAATAAATAATTTTCTAACACAAATAACTAATCCAGATGACATTGATTATGAATCTACATTTGAAATTAGAAATGGCAGGGCTGGTACCGAACAAGAAGTTGAGACATTAAAAGTTGAAATAGAGACTGAACTTTTGATTAATGGATATCAGATTAATGCTGAAACTTTAGAAATGGAAGACAACCAACTCAAGAAAACATTTTTTGTTTTTGGTGATATATACGGTAAAACGAAATTTAATAGAATTAGTTTTTTGGGTAAGTTACAAAGATTAAACGACGACTTTGAGACTAAGAGGAGTATGGTGGAAGAAAAAATGTCTGAGGCGTTGGCAGAGAAAATAAAAAACCCCAATGTGGGTCTCGGATTCTACCCCACAATAAAAAATATTATTGCAGTAATATCTGCAAGTGCGGATGCATTCTTAAGGTTAATGGACCAAGTACATGACGAGTCTTGGGAGCAGAGAAAAAACCCGATAAGAAGAAACGCGATTTTATCACCTGAAAAATCACAAGGTGTTGAAACAAATAGTGGTAACGCGCCGACAACTAATAACCCACAACAAGAAACCGCCATTGTATATCCTTGGCCACAGTATTTTGTTAACTCAGTAGATGAAGATGGGAATGAAGAACTAAAAGATACATATCCTGGTGACTATACTGTTGCATCACAATTAAGGGCGTTCTCCTCTACGGTATGGCCTGAGGTTAGGTTTGTTGAAGAATACATGAAAGGGGCTACTCAGAAAGAGTCGGGAAATATAGACTTCGATTTAACTAATACGTTAAAGGATAATCCATTTATGGGTATAAACGCCATAGAGTTCCCAAACCAAAACCAACCGTATACAGATTTAAACATAGTTCCATTTATATATGAAATATTTGAAAGAACTTTATTAAGTAGTAATTACACTAACCTTTATAAATCAAGTGGTTATAGGGATGAGGTTTACAGTGTTGTTAGTGACTTCGAGTATAATAACCTTAAAGAATCAGTTGTTAACTCAACGGAGTTAATTGGGTTATTAAAAAACTTTGCGTTTAGTTATGAAAACATGTTGAGATACATGAAGTCCATTTCCAACAACGGACAAGGGACGAACTGGAATTTATTTTCAAGGGGAGAGTTTACGACACCATATATAAAATCATATTTAGAAAATGATTATGGAATATATGATTTAAGTTACTTAGAAGGAGATAGTACAACAGTTGAGTCAAATGTTGAAAATATAGATAAATTAGAAAAATACCTTAAAGCTAACTACTCTGATGAAATGTCATTTAGTGACGGTTATCCGTTCAACAACTTATCATGGGTACAAAGTAATCTATCACAGGGTTCACAAGTAAATTCAGTTGAATCAAGTAATGATACGTCTAAAATGTTTTCAATTAATGAAACAAAGAAAACGATAGCTTCTTTTGGGATTAAAGATGGTTTTGCCTCATTATCAGAATTGGGTACAACACACTCTAAAAAACCATTCACATATTTTGAGTGGATTTTGAACTATAGTGATTCACCGACACAAGAAACAAGTGATATCGACTCATCACTTAACTCTAACGGAAATACTAACTACCTAACAAATGCTCAGGTTGTAAATTACTACAATCTTAGAATGCAAAAAGATTTAGTATTAACAGAATCTTTTGTTGATTATGGGACAAAATACGACACAACTGAGAATTATATAACCAAAAAACAAACAACGTCATTACTTAACACACCTTATTTTATTAACTCTATTATGAAAGGGGTTGAGAATGAAAAAAATGAAATTGAAAACCCATACACTGCTTTAGGATATCTGTACTTAAATTCTTTACCCTTAGCGACATTAAGAGAAAAATTTAAAACGAATTCAAATACAATCACTACAGACCTAAATTATATTTTTGCAACACTAAACAAATACTCCGCAATACATAAATTACCGTACCTCTTTATATTAAAGTATGGTTCAATATGGCACAGGTACAAGAAATACCAAAACGACGAAATAGATATTTTAGACGATATATGGAAAGACTTTGATTATGTGGATGCTTATGACCCCATTTCAAACAATACGTCTAAATCGTATAGTTTTAGTGATTATGGAGGAAACGACACAACAATAAAACAATATGAACAATTTACTGATATAGTTCAGATGAATCAGGGAGACCCCGCGTTTTTAGGGGGGGACTTAAATGTCACAATAAACCTTGAATCAACTAGAGTACAGAACGGATTTTTCCCTAAAGTGATGAATGATGTTTATTACTTCTTCACTAAAAAAGATGTGTTTAGTACATATTCATCTTCAGAAATACAATCAGCACAAAATGAAAAAGGACTAACAATAGGGACAACACCAAAGACTAAAATAAAACTTTCTAAAAACCCTGAGACAGATTATCAGATGAATACTTGGTCACAATACTTTAATGTGTTGGGTAATTATGATTTCAGAGAAAATAAAGAAAATAAAGTACTAATAATACCTTCTTTCGGTGACGCTAAATTTAATCAAGCGAGGTTCGAATGTTTTAACGGGATTGGCGACCACAAACAAAATGTAACAACAAATCCATCGATTTATAATGGAGGTGTGAGAACATTATGGTCGGCACCTAACTACGGATATTTTTCAAATGCAATGATTGATAAGCCAACTCCTAGTCAATATATAAAACATATTAACCCTGAATATAAAAACACACAGGCATTTAATTTAGGTAATAACACTTCTTTAACGTATTCATCCATTGATGATATCTTTGGTGTCTTTACTAAAGATATGTTAGATTTATTTGAAGAACACTTTTTAAATTTCTGTCAACCACCAAATAAAACACAATTCTTAGTTAATAGAGGAAACACGACATTTGAAGAGTTTTTAAATAGTGAAGAGGTGAAGGGACAATATGAGAACGGTGAAGTTCCTTCGACTGAATTTGGTAGATGGAGGTCAGTATATGAAAACCAGGAAAGCTTATATAATGGACCTAATTTATATAAATATGGTTTAAATATTTATGAAGTTTTAAAATCATTATTAATGGTTGACAAACCAACAGGACAGCAAAACTTTGATGGTGTATTAAAAAGTTTAAACAACTCACAGAGCAATCAATTTATTAATTATAGTTTGGATGCACTAATAAACAAAGATATTATATTTAAGATTGGAAACCCGTCGAAATATAACAACAAAGTTTATGGTTCATTAACAACATTATCGTCACAAAAAATTGAAGACCCTTATAGTTTTGGAAACTACGTACAGGGTTCATTACCGACCGAAGGGGGTGGTGTAAGTTTAGGGTCAAGTAAAGGTAATTATCCGAGTGCATGGAAGGCAATGTATGAATATGTAGGAGACTTCTCCGAAGAAGGATTTAAGTATGGAGATAATGGTTCATACCTAACCGACTTTTTTGTTGATATGGAATTTGAATTTACTGAAAGTAATGTTGAGTTATTATCGTCTGTTATAAAAATTTATGCGTCTAAAAAGTCGGAAGACCCGACCATGAACAAAAACAAATTCATAAAAAAAATAAACGATTACGTCGCGGAACAAGAAAACTTCCAAAAAGACATACTAAATCAAATTTTCATAAAATTAAATAGAGATTTACCGTCAGTATCTATTACTGAAGAATCCTTAGGTTTATCTAAAATAGATGGAAATATACCAAAACTTGAATTGTGGAAGACTTTTCAGGCTCTTAATGACAAATGGATAGCGGGTCAAGATTTTAAAAACAGAACTATATTTGAAGATTTCTTATTTTTAGATAGAGCAAATAGACCTGTAGGGGATAAAGTAGTTGTGAACATTTCCGAATTAGAAGGTTTTATAAGAGGTCGTAATGATAAGATGTCCGTATACGGTTTATTAGGTTTAATATATCAAAAAAATAATTTTACATTTATTCCGACACCCGCTTATACTAACTTTTACGGTAGAAACGAGAGGACTAAAAAAGGAGAGCCACTACCACAAGACATACCGAATGATTTATTTGGTACTTTTATGGAAGTCGATACCAGAGATAGTAGACCAAGAATGATTGGTATGTATGTGGGTGAACCTTCAGCAAATTTAGGGACCGGTCAAAACACTACATTTAGAAAAGGTGATGACGCATTTGATATAACTAACCCATCAGATTGTCCATTAAGGGAAAATCAAACAAATAAGACTAACTATTCTGATAGTAATAGGTGTGTCGGATTTCAGGTGGACTTTGGAAAAAGAAATCAAGGGGTATTCAACTCGGTCTCAGTAGACATGAATCAACATAAAAATATTGGACCGACATTCCAAGTATTGGCGGACATGGGTTCTCAAGCTTCGGGTCAACAGGTTGCTCAACAGTCACAGTCTCTTTATAATTTTTACAAGACTAGAAGTTACACATGTCAAGTACAATCTATGGGTAATGCGATGATACAACCCACGATGTACTTTAACCTAACAAACGTACCTTTATTTTATGGGCCGTACTTAATTATGAATGTAACTCATAACATAACAAATAGAGGATTTACCACCAACTTTGATGGGATAAGGATACCAAAATTTGCATTATCCCCACCCGATAAATTAGTTGCTAGTGTTAATAGACAGTTACTAAAACAATGGGAAGAAAAAGTTAGACAAATCGAAACAAACGCTAAAACAGGTGAGACTAATAATAACTTAGCGTTAACCAAGATGAAAAATATAACTCAAGCGCCAGAAGACAAAGGACAAGAAATTACCAAATACCCCCAAAAACCTTTTACTGATATGGTAAAAACACCAATACAGGCACAAGAAGTTATTGATTATGTTAATGCTAAGGACTTTACAAGTGATAAGATAAAAACATTAATATATGGTATTGCCACACAAAATCAGTCAGTTAGAGAGAATTGTTATAATAATAACATAATGGACGTAAGGACTGATTCTTTAGTTACGAATAGGGAACAGTTTTTCGACTCGCAAGTTTGTGTACAGAACGGTGAAATAATAACGACTATTGCATCATTCGATACCGTAGATAAATCATTAGATTTTATGAGGGCAACATTAAACCCCATCGGTCCTATATCAGATGTAATATACGATGTACTAACTCAAGGGACTGTCATTGACGAACTACCTAAAACACTAACAATAATTTATATGAGTAATGTCTACTCTAACCCAACGATAAATGGGAGCGCATCAGACATAATAGAAGAAGTGAATTATCAAAAACAAACCGATGAAAAATTCAAAAAAGTTTACAATCAATGGTTAGATATATTTAAATCTGTGGTACAGAGAGGGGAAATTTGAATATTTCAAACAATAAACATATTTATATAAAAAGACTACTGATGAATATCAAAAAATTATTAGACGACTATCTACAAAAAGATAGTAGAATTACAGAAAGAGATAACGGTAATGGTTATAAAGAAGTTTGTGATTTAGATACTGGAGATTGTTATACTGTCAGAATGAAAGATGGTCTAATAGAGAGGGTTGATAACACTATGAAGCTTAACAGAACTATGAAAGTTGAGACACGACATGGTGTAAAAACATTATTAAATGGTTAAAAATTACAAAAATGTCTATAGATAAAAATATTATAAATGAAATTGAGAGATATAATAAGATAACTAATTATATCGTTGAGCAGGAAGATACTGAATTACCTCCACTACCTGATGAAGGTGGTGATGAAGATTTGGACATGAGTGCAGATACCGAAACAAATGTTGAGGAAATTCCTGAACCTGTAGACATTGATAATGACCCAGACGTTGAGGTTGTTGGGGATGAAAATACTGACATTACTGACGAAGGTGGAGTTGAGGAGTTAGATATCACAGATTTAGTAACGACTCAGAAAGATATTTCTGACAAACAAGACGAGTATATGGAAACGATGTTTAGTAAGTTAGAGGATTTAACTTCTAAACTTGGGGAAATGGATACAATCTTAAATAAGATTAATGACTTAGAACAAAAAGTTGAAAAATATAGACAGAAATCACCCGAAGAAAAACTACAACTTAGGAGTTTAGATAGTTATCCTTACAATCAAAAACTAACCGACTTTTTTATGGACAAACAAGAAGAAATAGAAAAGACAGGTAAAAACGAATATATACTTACTTCTGACGATGTTGAGAGTTATTCCGATGGTGATATCAAAAAGTCGTTTGATAAACCATTTGAAGATGAAAATAGTATATAAATTAATATTACCGACACTTACTTTTTTATTATTGGGATGTCAAAACGTAATCCCAACTAAAGTATATAAAAATCCTAGTAAATTTGGATTTGACGTAATGATTCCCACCTATTGGGATGGACAATATCCTGTAAGATATTGGGAGGGTACAATTAAAATCGGGGAAACATGGACAGACAGGAATGGAATGACATGGGTAATTGAGAAACACCCAACAGAAGAAGGGGTTTTAATAATTCGTAGTGACATATCAAAATAAAAAGGGACCCAATTGAGGGTCCTTTTTTAATGGTAATTATTTGACTTAGTGATTTTCGTTGTTATATTTTATATTGAGTAACAGATAAAAATTTAACGAATAAAAGAAAAAAAATTATGGCAAATGCACTCGACGCAGTACTGGCACAGTACGAAAAAAACACAGAGTCTCGCGGTGGCGGAGACGGAATGACACAGGAACAACGTCTTAAAAAATACTTTACTACGTATCTTCCTAAAGGAACAAAATCAGGACAATCACGGGTTAGGATACTCCCGACACCTGATGGTTCATCACCCTTTAAGGAAGTATGGTTTCATGAGGTACAAGTTGATGGACGATGGGTTAAACTTTATGACCCAGGAAAAAATGACGGAGAACGGTCTCCACTAACTGAAGTATATGAGGAACTCATGTCGACGGGTAAAGAGACAGATAAGAAGTTGGCAATGCAATACCGTCCTCGTAAATTTTACATTGTAAAAGTTGTTGACCGAGACAACGAAGAAGACGGGGTTAAGTTTTGGAGATTCAAAGACAATTATAAGCAAGAAGGTATTCTTGACAAAATCATCCCTATTTGGAGGGCTAAAGGAGACGTTACAGACGGTAATGAGGGTCGAGACCTAATCGTTGAACTGTCTAAGTCTAAGACTAATTCAGGTATTGAGTACACTATTGTTCAAACAATCATGTATGACGACCCTTGTCCTTTGAGCGAAGACGCGGACCAGATGAAAGAATGGATGGAAGACGAGATGACTTGGTCTGATGTATACGCACAACGTCCTATTGAATACCTTGAAGCAGTTGCACGAGGAGAGACACCTGTATGGGACTCTGAACTTAAAAAGTTTGTTTATGGTAATGACACAACTGAAACTATCGGAGGTGCGACAACTAAGACAGAAACAACTGAAACGTCTCAAGACCCGCAAGCGAAGGCTCAGGTTGATGAAGACCTTCCTTTCTAACAAAAACAAAAACACAGACGGGAGAGTGTAACAACTCTCCCGTATTTTTCATAATGAAATTTTCGTAAAGAAGAAACAAAATATAATGGATAATAAGAAAAAATCATTTAAAGAAATTGGAGAAACGTACAATAATGATAAGATTACTTATCATAGATATGATTTAATATATCCTATTTTTTTAGAAAATTTAAGAAAAGAACATTTTAATTTTTTAGAGATAGGTTTAGGTTCGAAAAATAAAGATGAAGATACAGGAAAGTCGTCTCACCTATTTAAAGAATACTTCCCATATTCTACACATTTTATAATGGATATAAAAGATTCTAATGAAGATGGGAATACTAAAGTTATTAAAGGTGACCAGTCAAAATCTGAAGATTTAGAAAAAGTCACAAAAATCGTGAAAAACGCTAAACTAGTAATAGATGACGGCTCACATCACCCAAGACATCAATTCGATACTTTTTGTTATCTATTTAAAAATTTGTTAGAAAACGGAGGTTATTACATAATTGAAGATATTGAAACTAGTTATTGGTCACAAAACAGTAAAGTCTACGGATATACCATTGGTCATGACAATATATTTGATTTTTTTAAAAGACAAATAGATGAGGTAAATTCTGAATTTAGTAACAAAAAAAATAGTTTAAATATATCTATGATGACTTTTGCGAAAAACTGCATTATAATTAAAAAACAAACTTCAGAAGAAATTAAAATTAATAATCGAGAATATCGATTCAAACACCTTTTATAAATGGCAATTAAGAAAAAATCATTTAAAGACATAAAGAAGCAGTTCTCTTCTTCAGCCAAATTCAAACCACAAAGATTCTATGACTTAGGTACTGATTTTTTGGACGCGGTAGGAGTACCAGGACCGGCTATGGGCCATCTTAATATGTTCTTGGGTCATTCAGACACAGGTAAAACAACTGCATTGGTTAAAGCTGCGGTTGACGCTCAAAAAAGAGATGTTCTCCCTGTATTTATTATAACTGAACAAAAATGGTCATTTGACCACGCGAAACTTATGGGTTTTGAATGTGAAGAGGTGGTAGACGAAGAAACAGGTGAATTGGATTGGGACGGATTCTTTATCTTCAACAATAATTTTGAATATATCGAACAAATTACTGACTACATTAACTCTTTGTTGGATGCACAAGAGAAAGGGGATTTAGATTACGACCTTTTGTTCCTTTGGGATTCTGTGGGTTCTGTACCCTGTAAGATGACCTATGATGGTAAAGGAGGTAAACAACACAACGCGGCAGTACTTGCCGATAAAATCGGAATGGGTATCAACCAAAGAATCTCAGGCTCACGCAGGTCAGACTCTAAACACGAAAATACTTTGGTTATTGTTAATCAACCGTGGGTTGAACTTCCCGACAATCCTTTCGGACAACCTAAGATTAAGGCTAAAGGAGGAGAGGCAATATGGCTGAACTCCTCGATGGTTTTCTTGTTTGGTAATCAAAAAAACGCAGGTACTACTAAGATTACTGCAGTTAAAGATAAGAGAAAAGTAAAGTTCGCTAGTCGAACAAAAGTTTCGGTAATGAAAAACCACATTAATGGATTAGGATATGAGGATGGTAGAATTCTTGTAACCGCACATGGATTCTTGGCGGGTAAAGACTCTACAGAAGAGAAAAAGTCCATTGAAAAATACAAGGCAGAACATTCTGAGTATTGGAAAGATATTATCGGGACGGGTAGTGACTACAAGTTGGAAGAAGATAGTGTAACCGTATAAGTAAAAAAAAGTGACAAAAACTTTATTAGTAGACGGTAACAATCTATTTAAGATTGGATATCATGGTGTTCGGGAATATTACCATAAGGGTAATCATATAGGTGGGATTTACCATTTTGTGAATACTATTAGACGTTTTATATCTGAGTACAACTACGATAAGGTTATTGTTTTTTGGGACGGTAACGACAACTCGAACCAAAGGAAGAAAATATTTCCTGAGTATAAAGAAAATCGAAGATATAACAGACTAAATGATATTCAAAAACAATCCTTCAATTGGCAACAAAAGAGGGTAAAAGAATATTTGGAAGAGATGTTTATACGTCAGGTTGTAGTTGATGGGAATGAATCTGATGACATGATTGCATACTACTGTCAAATATCCGAAGATGAAAATAAAACTATATTTTCTGCAGATAAAGATTTGACACAACTTATTTCTGAAAAGGTACAAGTTTATACACCGACTCAAAAACAAATGATTAAGTTTGGTGATAAGGTGAAACTTAAAGATATTTCAATACCTCATCAGAACGTCACAACATTTAAAATAATATCAGGAGATAAGTCTGATAATATTGACGGAATATATTATTTTGGAGAAAAGACATTTGTAAAACTTTTTCCTGAGATAGTTGATTCTGTAGTTAGTGTTGACGATATTTTACAGAAAGGTGAACAACTACACGAAAATGACAAAGACAACAGAGCCTTACAGAATTTACTATCGGGTAAAACAAAAAGAGGGGTGTACGGTGAAGAATTCTATGTTATTAATAAAAGTTTAGTGGATTTATCCTTACCTTTGTTAACGGATGAAGCGAGGTCACTCGTGGAATTATATTATAAAGAAGATATTGACCCTGAAGGTCGG
>Ga0206123_10000373_pt1 | contig 44427 bp, 44 predicted proteins | sample Helgoland_Spring_2_FD_160086 | JGI IMG/M metagenome (GOLD analysis project Ga0206123, IMG submission 160086) | Pelagic subsurface seawater microbial communities from Kabeltonne, Helgoland, North Sea - Helgoland_Spring_Bloom_20160316_1 | ecosystem: Environmental > Aquatic > Marine > Epipelagic ...
AGGAACAGCGGCTGGCGGCCGTAGTTGAAATACTGGCCGTCGGCGTCGGTGCGGGAACCGAAGGCGAGCAGCTCGTCACCGAACTTCTCGGAGCCGATCATCACGCCCAGGTACATGGGCTGGCCCACCTCGGTGAGATCGCTGAGATCCGCTTTCAGGCCCAGCAGCACTTGCTGGGTGGGGTCGTCCTGCACGGTGTAGGTGCCGAACTGCTGGCTGTCCGCCTTAAGGTTGTGATCGGCGTGCATCAGGCCGGCGGTCAACTCGCTTTTGGTGCTGTGCGCCAGGTAGGCCGGGTTGTAGTAGGTGGTGGATACCTGGGTGTTAAACATGGAAAGCGCCTGGGCGGACGCGATGTCCGTTGGCAGCAGGCCGTAAGTGGTGGCGGTGTTGCCCATGTTGGCCAGGGCGATGCTCGGGCTCAGAAAAAGAGCGCCGGCGCACAGGCCGGCACAAGAAAGGGAATATGCGCGCATGGGGGTGAACCCTCCTTTTGTTGTTTTCTTCCAATTGGTTTTTATTGGTTTTGCATCCCGTTATTGGTGCCACGACTGTTCGCGGCTTTCCCACGGAGGGAAGTGCCATTGGACGTATGGCAGTTAGAGCTTGGTGCGCGCTTCGGAACGGGGGTAACTGAAAATAGTGAAAAGGGGGTGCAAAAAAAATGAAAAGATGACTTAACTAATTGATTTATAAGAATGACTGTTTGGTCAAAAAGATCAAAAACAGTCACGGAATCCCGCTTTGTGAACGCCTGTAGACGGAAGTATGGCCACTTTGATATACACGCCAAAAAGAAGTTTCTACTGATTTTAAAAAGGGGACAGGAAACAGTCTGTCGAGATATTAAAAGGGGACGGAGAACATTTTAGTGAAAGGTCGTTATGAGGCAAATCGCTCCCTTGCTTTCTGAACCGGTTAATGACGATGAGTACGACGCCAAGGTCGAGGCCCTGGATGAGCTGCTGGACACTATTGGCGATGACGAAGGGCATCCGCTAGCCAGTCTGGTTGCTCACCTGGGCGATGTTATCGAAGCCTACGATGAGCGGCGGCGCCCGATGCCTGATGTATCAGGTGCCTCTGTGCTGCGCTACCTCATGGCGGAGCACGGCGTTTAAAGAGTAGCTGGACCGCCTTGGGCGGTGACAACCCTCCTGGTCAGCGGCTCCTGTTGTCGCCCCGCGAATAGAGATCAATATAATTATCCACCGCGTCCTGGAAAGCTCGAATCAGGCCGACGGCGGTGTCGGCCTGATACCGCACCGGTACCTCAATATTAACCAGGGCGCCATGCAGGCAGTTTTTTTGCGGGCCGATCTCGACGTAGCCGTAATGGCCTCGGTGTTGAAGGAGTATGGTCATTGTGTTCTCGCCTCCGTGCGCATGTTGATAAACAGACCGTAGCGCAGGTGGGCGGGGGCGAGGATCGGAAAGTCACTACAATTTTTGTAGGAAATCCGCTAGTTGTGGCCGGGACGAAAGATTACGGCGTGGCGCGGAACCAGGCCTTCAGGCGCCGCCACCAGGGCTCGCGGTCGCGCAGGCCGATGTGGGCGCCGTCGCAGTGGGGCGGGGTGCGGGTGGCGCCGCAGCCGCAGAACAGCACGATCTCTTCCTTGTGGGCGGTGTAGCTCAGCCGCTCGCTGTCGCTACAGCGGTCGTCGCTGCAAAACGGCGCCGTGTCGCTGTGGCCGCAGGCGCACCAGTGCCGAACTTCGCCGGCGGCGAGTTTAACCGGCTGCGGGTAGCGTGGCGGCGCGGGACGATCGGTGCGCATCAGGCGCGTCGGCGAGGCGTTGTCGGCCCGCTGTCATCGTCTTCGCCGGACTCCCAGGCTTCGCTCGTACCGTCAATTTTGTCCTTCGACATATCAGGCCTCCTGCTTCAAAGATTGTTGCCTGTCATTCCATACTTTCTGTAGAGGCGTATCTCATGGTCATTGGCGTCATACGCGGTCTTTATCACTACGGCGTCGGTGCGACCGTCGTCCGAGCGCAGGATGACACACACTTTCAGGCGACGCCCAAGATCGGTATCGAGCCCATCCTAAGAAAAACGTCTATTGCGCGGTATCAGTTGGAGTGCACGAAAGCTGTCTCCTAACGGTCACAACTTTGTCATGGGGCAGCAATGGGCGTCTCCCAGACTGGCGTAAATCCACTCTGGAGCTCGTTATGCTTGCGCAAGCCGCCGGAAAGATCAAAGCCCTGCGACCGCCATTCAAAGACGTGTTCAAGCCCCGTGATGCTTTCAAGGGCGCGGCGCCGGATACCGGTGCCCGTTTCAGTGCTTATTTCACCCGTTCGCGCCGTGAGATTTTAAAGATTCAGCGGTTGCGGTACCGGATTTTCTCCCAAGAGTACGGCGCCAGTTTCCACGCCCCGTTCGGTTTGGACCGGGACCGTTTTGATCGCCATTGCCTGCACCTGGTGGTGCGTGACAATCGCAGTGGTGAGTTGGTGGGCTATACCCGGGTGCTGGGCGGGGAGCGCACGCACAAGACCGGTGGTTTTTATTCGTCCAATGAGTTTCACCTCGGGCCTTTGGGCAGGCTTCGGGGCCGTGTGGCGGAGATTGGCCGTACCTGTATTCATCCGGATTATCGGGGTGGGGCGGTAATTACGGTGCTGTGGGCGAGGTTGGCGCAGTACATGCTGGAAAACGAGATTGGCTCGTTGATCGGCTGCGCCAGCATTGCCTTGAGCGAAGGCTTCAACGTGGCCGCCATTGATCAGCGGGTTCGCGAGGCGCATATGTCGCCGCCGGATCTGCGGGTGACGCCGCGTTTTCGCCTGGACAAGATGCCGGGTGACGCGCTCGACGGTGCCGGTGAGGCGGGCGGAGTCAAGATGCCGCCGTTGCTCAAGGCGTATCTGCGCATGGGCGCGCGGGTGTGCGGTGAGCCGTGCTGGGACCCGGATTTCAATTGTCTGGATTACTTCATTCTGATGGAGGTGTCGCGGTTGCCGGCGCGCTACGTGCAGCATTTCCTGCAGCCCGGCGAAGCGGCCCGGCCGGCGGCCGCGGTGGCGGTGTGAGTTTGCGGGATTTGCCGTTGCAGCCAGCGGATGAAACATCGCGTGCACGGGTGACGGCGCGGCGCTGTTGGCGTGCCTGCCGGGTACTGGTGCATGTGTTGGCCGGTGTGCTGGAAGCGTTGTGGCTGGGGGCCAGCCGTGATCCTCAGCGCCCGGAGATATTGCGTGCCAAGCGGCGCTGGTGTCTGCGGTTTCTGGCTATTCTCGGGGTGGAATTGCATGTCTACGGGCCGCTGCGCGCGGGGCCGATGTTGCTGGTCAGCAATCATGTGTCCTGGTTGGACATTCCGGTGATCGCCGCCGCCCGGCCCTGCTATTTTCTCTCCAAGGCTGAAGTCTCGGAATGGCCGGTGATCGGTTGGCTGGCCCGGGCGGTGGGCACGTTGTTTATCCGCCGTGGCGGTGGCGAGTCCCGCGCCAAGACCACGGAGATCCGCGCGCGCCTGGCCCGCGGCCACGGCATTCTGGTATTCCCGGAGGGCACCACCACCGACGGTACCCGGGTGCGGCGGTTCTTCCCGCAGTTGTTCGCCGCCGCCGGTGACGATACCCCGGTGCAGACGGTGGCGGTGCGCTATCGCGATGAGCAGGGCCGGCTGGACAGCAGTGTGCCTTTTATTAACGACGATGAGTTCCACCATCACCTGTGGCGGCTGCTGGGCCGTCGCCGCATCGTCGTCGAGCTGACCTTCGGCGCGCCCTTGCCGCCGGACGAACCCCGCGCCCTGGCCCGCGCCGCCCGCGAGCGAATCGCCGCCGACCTCGGCGCCGCCGTCGTTGACGCCGGGTAACGTCCCTCCGCCTGTCCCGACTCCACCGTACGCCCGGACTCACGGAAAGTTCCGCTCTGGCCGACATGCCGGGTCGTTTCCTGCTTACCTCCGATCTTGTCTGCGTCCGCTAAGGTGCTCCAAATCAATGCAGCTTTGACAGGCAACTATATTTAGTTGCAAAATGGACGCGTTTATGACGAGTACCCGGCGCTTGGTCATCAAATTGAAGGCGCTCGAGCAAGGGTTTACCTGGCAAGAGCTTGAAACATTGCTTCGTCGATTGGGGTACGAGCGCAGGGAAGGGAGTGGCTCGCGCGTCAAATTCACGGACGGCGATTCGTTACAGCTGATAAGTCTGCATCGTCCCCATCCGGGTAATGAGCTGAAACGTTACGCGCGACGCCAGGTGATCGAGAAGTTAGAGGATGGAGGCCTGATCTAAATGGCGAATCTGCTGCAATATCGCGGTTACTATGGGTCCATTGAGGCTAGCCCGGAAGATGATTGCCTGTACGGCAAACTGCTCTATATTCAGGCCCTGGTGAATTACGAAGCCCAGACCGTAGCGGCGTTGGAGCAAGCGTTCCAGCAGGCCGTGGACGATTATCTGGCGGACTGTGCCGAGTCCGGTCAGCCGCCGGAGAAGCCGTGTAAGGGCTCCTTCAATGTCCGCGTTGGCCACGAGGTTCACTTGGCGGCCGCGCGTGCGGCAACGCAAGAAGACTCTTCTTTGAACGAGCTGGTGCGAAAAGCCCTGGAAAGCTATCTGGCCGAACCCCGACGGCATGACGCGATCGCCGAGCCCGCCAAAACATTCGATAAACGCGGCCGACTCTGACCCGGCCTGCTCTTGATGCGCCGTGGCTGACAAAAAATTCCGCTCTCGCCGACACGCCGGGTCGTTTCCTGCCTACGTCCGATCTCATCCTGATCCGCTACGCTGGCCCCATAACGGGGAGACCAGGCGCTGCCTGTGACGGTGGCTATGTCATCAGGTCGTTCACTGTGTTTCTGTATTGAGGTGCGATACGTTACGGGTTACGCTCAGCGATGATACGAAGTTTCAAACACAAAGGTTTGGCCCGTTTCTTTTCGTCCGGCAGCAAGGCGGGAATTCAGGCTGCCCATGCTAAGAGACTTCGGCTTATCCTCGGCAGGTTGCATGCCGCCTCAGAGCCTAAAGATATGAGCTTGCCCGGGCTCCGGTTACATAAGTTGACGGGCAGTCGTGCCGGTATCTGGTCCGTTACGGTGAGTGGCAACTGGCGTGTGACGTTCCGCTTCAAGGATGGGGACGCCGAGGTTGTGAACTACGAGGATTACTATTGAGGTGTCATTATGCTGATGCACAACCCTCCCCACCCCGGTGAAGTCATCAAGGAACTCTGTCTCGATCCTCTTGGATTGACTGTGACCGCCGCCGCCGAGGCGTTGGGGGTCAGCCGCAAGACATTGAGCGCTATCCTGAACGGAAAGGCGGGTATCAGTCCCGAAATGGCGATCAGGCTTTCCATAGCGTTTGATACATCCGCCGAAAGTTGGCTCACCCAGCAGGCGCAGTACGAACTCTGGCACGCCGAACAACACCGGAAGGATCTGAACGTCAAGAAGCTCGTCGCCGCATAGGTACATAGGCTGGTGGACGTCGGGTGGCGTCTTTGGCCCGACCCGGCTACCGGCGACGGTGCCGGGCCTGCTACTATTGGCGGCGTTTTAAGTAGCCATGAGGAAGGCCCGTGACCCGCGCTAGCGACCTGAAGAAATCCGACGTTATAGAGCACAACGGCTCCCTGTTCGTGATCCGCCAGATTGAGGTGAATTCGCCCTCGGCGCGGGGCGCGGCGACGTTGTACCGGGTGCGCGCCGCCGCGGTGGGTGGCGGGCCCAAGTTCGAGGAGCGTTACAAAGGTGACGACGAGGTGCCCACGGTGCTGTTGCTGCGCCGGCCTGTGCATTTTTCCTACGTGGACGGTGACGACCATGTGTTCATGGACGATGAGGACTTTTCTCAGTACCCCCTTAAAGCCGATGATATCCGCGACGAGCTGGCGTTTATCACCGAGGGCGGCGGCGGCCTGCTGGCGCTTAAAGTAAACGACTCGGTGATCGGCCTGGAGCTGCCGTTGTCGGTGGTGCTCACCGTCACGGAAACCACCCCGGCCATGAAAGCGGCCTCCGCCAGTGCCCGTACCAAGCCCGCCACCCTGGAAACCGGGCTGGTCGTCCAGGTGCCTGAGTACATTCAGGAGGGCGAGAAGGTGAAGGTGAATACCTCTGAGCGGAAGTTCATGTCCCGTGCCTGAGAACCTCGAGAGGGGGGCCGGTCTTGCGGCCAGCTTGCGGCTTATAGCATGTAGCTTGCTGCTGTTCTTATCGGGCTGCCAAATCGGCTACTACGGCCAGGCCGTGAAGGGCCATATGGATTTGATGGGCGCCCGTCAGCCGGTGGCGGAAGTGGTGGCCGACCCGTCCACGCCGGCGCCGGTGCGTCGGCAACTGGCGCTGGCCGGGGATGTGCTGACGTTCGCCGGTAATGATTTAGGCCTGCCTGCGCGTAAGGTGTACCGGGATTACGTTCATCTTGAGCACGACGCGGTGGTCTGGAACGTGATCGCCGCGCCGCCGTATTCTCTGGAGCCGCGCACCTGGTGTTATTTGATGCTCGGTTGTCTGAGTTACCGGGGTTATTTCGACCGCGCCGACGCCCAAGCACTGGCCGGCGAGTTGGACGCCGAGGGCATGGACACCTATGTGAGTGGCGCCATCGCCTATTCCACCCTGGGTTGGTTCGCCGACCCGCTGACCACGCCGATGATTGACCGCTCCGGCCCCGGGCTGGTGGAGCTGCTGATCCATGAGTTGGTGCACCGGCGGCTTTATATTCGCGATGACACCCGTTTCAATGAGTCGCTGGCCACCATGGTGGCCCGTGAAGGCACTCTGCGCTATCTGGCCCGTCACGATCTCGCCGTGGACCTGGATCGTTGGCGTGAACGGGACCGGGCCCGGGACGCTTTTCTGGCCTTGGTGGGGGCTACCCGCGAGCGGCTGGAGACGCTGTACCGCAGCGGCGCGGACGAAGCGGCGATGGCGGTTCGTAAGGCGGCGCTGATCGAGGGCCTGCGCGATAATTACCGCGCCCGCGCCGAGCAATTGCCGGCCCTGCGTGCCTACGCCGGTTTCTTCGAGGGGCCGTTGAACAACGCCCGCCTTAATGGCGTCCACGATTATTACGGCATGGTGGGGACCTTTCAGACATTGCTGCTAAGCTGCGGCGGGCAATGGGACTGTTTCTGGGAGGCGGTGGACGTGCTGGCCCGAAGGGATTAGATGAGGCTCTGGTATCCTGCGGGGCAACCTTTGCCGGCCGGCAAGCCGGCCTTTCGCGGGCATGGCCCGCTCCCACGATGAGGACAGTAATGCTGGAACTGGTGCGCATGAACAACGAAAAGCTGGCCCGACAGTTGGCCCATGTGCTGGCGCGGGACGGCATCGTTACCCGGGAAGAAGCCCGCGACGGAGAGTTCGTGTTGTTGTTGGAAGACCCGGCTCGTCATGACGAAGCGCGCGGTCTGGCGGAGGCGTTTCTGCGAGACCCGGCGGCTGGCCGATGGCAGGCCAACGCGTGGCAGGCCAGCGAGCCGGTGACCGGCCTGCCGCGCCAGCAGATTTTTTCCGGCGGCTGGTTTTCCAGTATGGGGCCGGTGACGCGCACGGTGTTGATCGCCTGCGCGCTGATTTTCGCGTCTCCCTATGTGATCGGGCCCGGTGTCTATGCCGCGCTGGTGTTCCCCGACAGTCTGGACGGCCTGGCCGCGCAGCCCTGGCGCTTGTTCAGCCCGATGCTGCTGCATTTTTCCGCTCTTCACATCATCTTCAACTTGCTGTGGTGGAGTGACCTGGGCCGTCTGATCGAGCGTTTTCAATCCAGTTTGCAATTAGTGGGAATCACGCTGCTGGTGGCGGCGGTGTCCAACTACGCCCAGTTCCTGGATACCGGTCCCCGCTTCGGCGGCCTGTCCGGCGTGGTGTACGGCCTGCTCGGCTATCTATGGCTGTACGGCAAGACCAACCCGGCGGCCGGGTATCAGTTACGCCGGGAGATTGTGATATTGATGCTGGTTTGGCTGGTGATCTGTTATGTGGGTTTGGCGGACATCGTGGCCAACGCGGCGCATTTGTCCGGTCTGGTGACCGGCGGGCTTCTGGGCGCGGGCTTCGGCTTGTACCGCCGCGCCCGCCACTACAAAGGCTCGTAGGAGCGGGCCCTGCCCGCGAAAGAGGCGAAGCCCCGGCAGGATTCCAGAGACCTGTCTACCGGCGGCACAAACAGCGCCTCTGGTATCCTGCCGGCCGGCATTGCCGGCCTTTCGCGGGCAGGGCCCGCTCCCACAAACCGGGGTTTAGATGGAGCAGAGAATGCATAGGATAGTGGGCGTCGCGCTGATTCTGGCGCTGCTGAGCGGCTGCGGCGTATCGCGCCTGGATGACAGCCTGGGCCGGGCGGTGATGCAGAACGACGATCTGGCCACGGTCGAAGCGGGGTTGCCCTCGTATTTGCTGATGATCGACGGGCTGATCGTCAATTGGCCCGAGCGCGGCGCTTTGTTGATCACCGGCGCGGATCTCTACGGCGCCTACGCCGGGGTGTTCGTGGAGGACCAGGAACGCGCCGCGCGGCTCAACGAAAAGGCACTGGGTTACGCTCTGCGCGGGGCCTGTGCCTATGACGATGATTATTGCTCGCTGCGTGCCATCGATGTGCCTGCTTTCGAGGCGCTGTTGGGCGAGGCCGATAAAGCCGATGTGCCGGTGCTGTTTTCCCTGGGCAGTGCCTGGGCCGGTTACATTCAGAGCCACACCGATGACTGGAACGCGGTGGCGGAGCTGTCCCGGGTGCGTCTGTTGATGGAGCGCGTGGTGGCTCTGGATGAGGGGTATCACTATGGCCAGGCGCACATGTACCTGGGCGTGCTCAACAGCATCCTGCCGGCCAGCCTGGGCGGTCGTCCGGAGCAGGCGAGGGCGCATTTCGAGCGGGCGGTGGCGCTTTCCGAGGGCCGCAATCTGTTGGCGCGGGTGCTGTTCGCCGAGCATTATGCGCGTTTGGTGTTTGACCGTAAGTTGCATGATGCGCAGTTGCGGAAGGTACTTGATGCCGAACCGGACGTGCCGGAGCTGACGTTGCAGAACACCTACGCCAAGCAGCAGGCACGGCAATTGCTGGATAGCGCTGACGAGTATTTTTAGGCCTGCGGGAGCAAGGCTTGTGGGAGCGGGCCTTGCCCGCGAAAGGGCGAAGCCCCGGCAGGATACCAGAGCGGGTATTTATGCTGCTGGTAGACAGCGCTCTGGGATCCTGCCGGCGAGCAAAGCTTGCCTTTCGCGGGCTGGGCCCGCTCCCACAAGGCCCGCTCCCTCAGGGCTGATTTGCACCAGAGCCGTTTTTTGATGATGGAGAGAAGGATGTTGCGAATTGCTGTGGCCGTACTGGCCTTGATGCCGGTGCTGGCCCTCGCCACCACCTTGAAGATTTCCACGCTGTATCCGGATGGCACGGCGGTGGTGAAGGCCCTCAAAAAAGCCGGCGACACCATCGAGCAGGACACCGAGGGCCGGGTCAGCCTGAAGATCTATCCGGGCGGTGTGATGGGCGATGATCAGGCGGTGCAGCGCAAAATCCGCGTTGGCCAGTTGCACGGCCAGATGGCCCAGGGCGGTGCTTTCGCCGGCGCCTATTCCGACAGCCAGATTCTCAACGTGCCGCTCACCTTCAACGACTACGCGGAAGTGGACGCCGTCCGCGCCGAGCTGGACCCGCTGATCCGCGAAGGCCTGGAGGAGAACGGCTGGGTCAGCTTCGGTCTGGTGGACGGCGGCTTTGCTTACATCATGTCGGCGAACCCGGTGCGCAGCCTCCAGGACCTGCGCGATCAGAAGTTGTGGTTGCCCTCCGGCGACAGCGCGTCCGCCAACGCCGCGGAGACGCTGGGCCTGTCGCCGATCGTGCTGAATATCGGCTCGGTGCTGACCTCGCTGCAAACCGGCGCGGTCAACGCCTTCGCCGCGCCGCCGGTGGCGGCGCTGACCTTGCAGTGGTACTCCCGGGTAGACTACATCACCGATCTGCCGTTGCTGTACACCTATGGTCTGCTGGCGATTCACAAGCGTCATTTCGACCGTCTCTCGGAAGTGGACCAGGCGGTGGTGCGGCGCGTCCTGGAAGGGGCGTTCGACAAGATCGACCGGGACAGCCGCGAACAGAATAAGGAAGCGTTCACGGCGGTGCGCAACCAGGGCCTGGAATTGGTGACACCGAGCGCCGAACAGCGCGCTGAGTGGAAACACTACGCCGACCGCGCCACCCAGGAACTGGTGGAAGAGGGCGAACTGAGTCAGGACATGCTGGATCGCCTTCACCGTATTCTCGACGCCCACCGCGGCCAGAGCCAGTAAATGCGCGGCCTGCTGGTCTGGCTGCACCGCTTCGAGGACGGCCTGATCGTCACCGTGTTGTTGGGCATGGTGTTGCTGGCGGTGGCGCAGATCGGCCTGCGTAATTTCGGCGGCGTGAGCCTGATATGGGCGGAGCCGCTGCTGCGCAACGCGGTGCTATGGATCGGCCTGCTGGGGGCGATGATCGCCTCGCGCAAGGACGAGCACATCCGCATTGATCTGGCCGCCACGCTGCTACCGGAACGGTTTCTGCCGTGGGTTACCGGGCTGGTGGACCTGTTCACCGCCGGCATTTGCCTGCTTACCGGCTGGTACAGTGTTCAATTCGTGATTGAGGAATATCAGTTCGGCGCCACCGCCTTCGCCGGCGTGCCCAGTTGGCCGCTTCAGGCGGTGATTCCCCTCGGCTTCACGGTCATGGCGCTGCGTTATCTGGTGCTGTTCGGTTTGGGCCTGCTTGGCCGTCGCCCGAGCATGCGGGAGCCGGTGGCATGATTCTGATCGCAGTGCTGATTCTGCTGTTGCTGGCGCTGCTCGGCGCGCCTCTGTTCGCGGTGTTGCTGGGTGCCGCCGCCCTGGGCTTCTACACTCAGGGATCGCCGCTGGCGGTGCTGCACATCGACATCTATCAGTTGTCGGATTCGGTGGTGCTGATGGCGCTGCCGTTGTTCACCTTCGCCGGTTTCCTGCTCAGTGAGTCGCGCACCGCCGACCGACTGGTGCGTCTCAGCCAGGCGGCGTTCGGTTGGATGCCCGGTGGCATGGCGTTCGTGGCGTTGATCGCCTGTGCCTTTTTCACCGCGCTCACCGGCGGTTCCGGGGTCACCATCGTGGCGCTCGGCGCGTTGCTGTTGCCGGCGCTGGTGAAGGCCGGCTACCCGGGCCGTTTCAGTCTGGGGCTGGTGACCTCGTCCGGCAGTCTCGGACTGTTGTTGGTGCCTTCGGTGCCGTTGCTGATCTACGGCATTATTGCGCAGCAGTTGTCCCAGCAACTGGCGATGCCGGCGGTGGAAATCGTCGATTTGTATTTGGCGGGTATCGGCCCGGCGCTGCTGATGGTGGTGCTGCTTTATTTCTACTGTCTGTGGGCGAACCGCGAGGCGCCGTTGCCCCGGCAGGCGTTCCGTGCCCGGGAATTGGCCGACGCCCTTTGGGAGGCGCGCTGGGAATTGCCGCTGCCGTTCGTGGTGCTGGGCGGCATTTTTTCCGGCTTCCTGGTGGTCAGTGAAGCGGCGGCGGTGACCGCGCTCTACGTGCTGCTGGCGGAAGTGTTCTTGTACCGCGAGATTCCGCTGCGGCGGCTGCCCGGCCTCACCCGCGAAGCGATGGTGATGGTCGGCGGTATCCTGCTGATCCTGGCGGTGGCTCAAGCGTTCGCGGACTATCTGGTCTACGCCGGTATTCCCGAGCAATTGTTTGAGTTTATCCAGACCCATGTGCAGAGCAAGATCGCTTTTCTGGTGCTGTTGAACATCCTGCTGCTGGTGCTCGGGGCGTTCCTGGATATCTTCGCCGCTCTGGTGATCATGGTGCCGTTGATTTTACCGGTGGCGCTGCGCTACGGCATTGATCCGGTGCATCTGGGGATTATTTTCGTGGCCAACATGCAGATCGGCTACATTACACCGCCGGTGGGCATGAACCTGTTCATCGCCAGCTACCGGTTCCGCAAGTCGATCACCGAGCTGTTCGCCGCCACCTTGCCGTTTATGCTGGTGCTGGTGATTGCGTTGCTGGCGATTACTTATGTGCCTCAGCTAAGTCTCTGGCTGGTGCGCTGATTTTAGGCGTTTATAGGAGCGGGCCTTGTGCGAGCGGGCCTTGTGGGAGCGGGCCCCGCCCGCGAAAGGGTGGCGTCAGCCACCCGGCAGGATTCCAGAGACACTGTTTGTGCCGCCTTTAGAAGTCTCTGGGATCCTGCGGGGCAACCTTTGCCGGAAGCTGCGCACCCTTTCGCGGGCGGGGCCCGCTCGCACAAGGTGCTTCTAGCTACCGTTTGCGTTTGTTGCGTACCCGTAGGGCTTTGCTGCCGCCGCTGCCGCCGGCTTCCTGCACCTCGAAACTGTTGGGGTGGGCTTTCAGCAATTCACTGAGTTTCTTGAAGCCGTACAGCCGAGTGTCGAATTCCGGCCGGCGTTTGTTAAGATTCTGGCCGAGCGCGCCCAGGTGCACCCAGTCCTCGTCGTCGGAGATATCGTCGATCACACGGGCAATGAATTTCACCGGTGTGCTATTACCCGTGGCCTTGGTTTTGGTGGCTTTGGCCGCCTTGCCGGTGTCGCTGTCTTCGTCGTCGTCGCGCAGGATTTCCGTATAGATAAACTTGTCGCAGGCGGCCACCAGCGGTTTGGGCGTTTTCTGCTCGCCAAAGCCGTACACGGTCAGGGCGGCTTCGCGCAGGCGCGCCGCCAGGCGGGTGAAATCGCTGTCGCTGCTGACCAGACAAAAGCCGTCCAGATCGCGGGTGTAGAGCAGGTCCATGGCGTCGATGATCAGCGAGCTGTCGGTGGCGTTCTTGCCGGTGGTGTAGGCGAACTGCTGCACTGGTTGGATCGAATAATCCAGCAGCACTTTTTTCCAGCCATTGAGATTGGGCTGGGTCCAATCACCGTAAATCCGTTTGACGCTGGCGGTGCCGTACTTGGCGATTTCCTCGAACAGGCCGTCGACAATCGCCGGTGGCGTATTGTCGGCGTCGATCAAAACCGCCAGATGGCGAAGTGCTTCGGTATTATTGGCCATGGCCGATTCCCTGCAACGGAGTGATGACAAAACAAGGGTGTCGGCGTCACTGTATCAGGCATTGGCTTTGCGCTGTACGAACCAGGCCATCAGTCGTAACGGCAGCATGCGGATGATCACACTCTGGGTGGGGTGGACCCGGTTTGCGGCCCCAGATCGAATGGGCCGATGATCATCGCCCGGGAATGCTCGCGGTGGTATGCCTCGCGGGCCCGCCACGCTTTGCCGTAGCGGTAGAACGGAATGGTCGGGTAGAGGTGGTGCATCAGATGATAGTTCTGATACATCAGCACCGGCGTCAGCCACCATTCCTGGCCCATGCGCATCAGGGCGGTGGTGTTGGGGTCTTCGTCCTGACGCCCGGTGTGCGGGTAGTGCGGCAAAACCATGAACACCAGACACATCAGGAAGAAGGCGAGGTAGGTGGGCACCAGCCACAGGGTAAGCATGTAGAACGGCGCCCACACCCAGAGCGCGGCGATAACGACGCCGGCGACCAGCATTTCGCGCACCACTTCCGAGACCGAAAGGTTGGGCACCCGGCGCGGATCGCGCAGGAAATAGTACAGGTAAAAATAGGGCCACAGGCCCCACAGGGGCATCGTCCACAGGCTGCTGGCCATCCAATGATCCGGGTCGTTTTCCTCGTTGGCGAAGCGGTGGTGACGCATATGCAGCAGCCGGAACAGGCGGCCGCGGCCGAACGGCACCGCCACGAAGGTGGCCGCCGCCAGCAGCCAGTCGTTGGCCTTCGAGCTGCGCGCCGCGCAGCGGTGAATCGCCTCATGGGCCGGAGTGAACAGCGTATAGCCGGCGACGCCGTTGACCAGCATGCCGATCCACAGCGGCCAGAGCCCGTTCATGGTCAGCACCCAGCTGGCGAAGATGGTCACCAAGCTGCCGATCAGAATCAGCAGGGTGGGCAGGGCAAGGGCGGGCGACGTGCGCAGCCGCGCCAGCGCTTGTTTTTCCTGGAGGTCGATACCGTGGGTGGTCATGGAACAATCCCTTCGGAGCTTTCGTAGACTTAGTGTTTACTATTGCCGCGCCGAAGGGCAGACGCGGAAATTGACAACAGGGGGATAAAAAGTGACAGATCGGTCCGGCGGTGTCAGGGGCGGCGGAACTGGTTCGGGCTGGTGCCGAACCAGCGCCGGAAAGCGCGCCGGAAACTGGCCACATCGGTGTAGCCCAGGTCTTCGGCCACCGCCGCCACCGTATAGTGGGGCAGGGTGAGCAGTTGCGCGGCACGGCGCGCCAGGGTCTGGTCGCGCAGTTCCTGGAAGCGCACGCCTTCGTGCTTGAGGTGGCGAATCAGGGTGCGCGGGCTCAGGTGCAACGCGCCGGCCACGTTGTTCAGGCTCGGCTCGGCGTTGTCGTGTAACAACGCCAGTACCTGGTCGCTGACGGTGCCGTGGCGGCGCAGGGCCTCCTGGCGTGCCTCGCATTGCTGCACCGCCATCCACAGCAGCTCGCGGTCATGGCTGGGCACCGGCTCGTCACCGTAATGGGCGGGCAGGGTCAGGGCCACCGAGGGCGCGTCGAACACCACCTCGATGCCGCTGAACGCCTGGCGGTACAGCGCAGCGTGGTCCGGTGCCGGGTAGTTGAAATGCACAGCGCCCTCCTCGATGGGCTGGCCGCGCAGTACCACGTGGCAGGCGAAAGCCGACGCCAGCGCCGACTCGGTCAGAAAGCGTACCGCATAGTCCTGTGGGTAGGCGAAATCCAGCCGCAGGGTGAGGGTGTCGGGGTCTTCTTCCAGACGGGTGCTGAAGACCCGGGTGCGGGTATTGTTGAAGCGCGCGAACAGTTTGATGGCGTCGCGCAGGGTGGCGCTGGCCATGGCCGCCATGCCCATCGGCCCGTGCATGGCGGGCAGCGCGCGTAACCCGGTACGCAGGGCGGTGTCCGGGCTGTCGGACAGGGCCAGGGCGTTGGCGATCAGTTGTCGGGCGCCGGGCCAGTCAATGAAGCCGTCGCTGTGCTCGAGCGCCTCGGCGTCGATGCCGGTGCCCGCCAGCAGTTTTTCCAGGTCCGCCTGGTCCGGCCCCAGGGTCCGGGCGATCATCCGGCAATAGGTCATGGCCAGGTCCGGGGTCATGGTGGGTTCGCTCCTTGGGGCGGGGTGCCGCCCGCCGGCGGTGGGTCGCCCAGGTAGCCGGCCACCATCCGTGTCAGTTCAGCGGCCACTTCGTCCTCGCGAAGCAGGGCGTCGTTCTGGCTGGCGTGGCGCACCATGGTGAACAGGACGCTGTTGGCGACGATAAACACCCGCACCTGCAGATTGTCGATCGGGTACTCCCGGTAATGCTTGAGGAAATACAGCCGTGATAATTCCATGAAATGATGCTGCAGAACGTCGGCGACTTTGTTGGTCGGCAGCCGGTGCCAGTTGCGCACCAGTTCCAGGTAGAGGCCGTCACGCGAGTGCAGTACCGCGAAGCCGAAGCGGATGGCACCGTCCACGGTCTCACGCAATCCGGCGCTGTCCGCCAGGGGCAGGCGGCGCAGCCCCTGGGCGATATCGTCGGCGAGCTTTTCCATCAGGGCGTCCACCAGGGCTTCCTTGCTCTCGAAGTACTGGTACAGCGAGCCGACGCTGACGCCGGCGATTTCGGCGATGCGCACGGTGGTGATGTGGTCCAGGCCGTGTGCCACCAGCGCCTCGCCGGTGGCTTCGATCAGGCTGTCGACCAGTTGCCGGGAACGCCGTTGGCGGGGTTGTTTGCGCATGCGGTTTCCTAAGGTGGGCCGTCCTAATGCGAATTGAATGCGAATACATATTCGCATTAGGGTTCCGCTATCGCAATGCCTGACTCGGAGCCCACCATGAATGCGACTGCCCGTCCCGCCACCGCCTCTGTCGCCATACCGGAGCGCGCCCGGCCCTACGCCAAAACCCAGGCGCCCACGCCGGCGCTGCTGCGACGCTTCCTGGGCCGCCCACTGGCCCCCAGCGAACAGGAGTATCAGGCGGTGACCGAAGGGTTATGGCAGGGCGACCCGGCCATGGATGAGCTGGTCGACTGGATGTACCAGTACGGTACTCGCGAGGCGCGGGCGTGGTTCGAACAGGCGCTTGAGCAGGGCGCCGACGCCGTGACGGAGGCGCCCGAGCCGCTGCGGCGTTTTTTTGTCAGTGTTGACCAGCGCCCGGATTGGGTGGACCCGGCACTGATTGAGGAGGGCGCCCGCTTTATCCATCGCACCGGCCTCACCGCCACCTATGTGCTGCGCGATCTGGCGCTGATGGGCGGCTATTTGCTGTCCGGCTTCAACCAGTCACTGGTGCTCACCGGGGCGCTCAGCCAGGGCACCGCCCGACGGGTAGCGGAAACCGGCAAATGGTGGATCGACTGCACTGAGCCAGGCGGCCTGGATCGTTTCGGCGAAGGCTTTAAAACCACGCTGCGAGTGCGGCTGGTGCACAGTCTGGTACGCCGCAACCTCGGTGGCCGCGAGGAGTGGGACGCCACCCGCTGGGGGCTGCCACTGTGTCAGACCGATATGGTCGCCACTTACTTGGGGTTCAGCGTGGTGATGCTGGGTGGGTTGCGTAAACTCGGTGTGCCGGTCACCGGCCGGGAGGCGCGGGCGGTGATGCACCTGTGGAGCTACGCTTGCTGGGTGATGGGCGTGGACGAGCGCTGGCTGGCGTTCAACGAGCGCGATGGGGCGGTGCGGCTGCACCATTGCTTGATGACCCAGAGCCGACCGGACTGGACCAGCCGCGAGTTGGGCCGTGCGCTGGCCGAGGAACCCCTGGCGCGCCATTTCACACGTTTCCAGGGCCTGCGCCGGCGGCTGCTCTACCGGCAGCATCTGAGCGTCAGCCGTTATTTCCTCGACCGGGAGAAAATGGGCCAGTTAGGTTTGCCCGCCGGCGTTTCTCCCTGGTACCCGCTGCTGACGCTGGTGCCGCGCCTGCTGGGTTACAGTGCCCAACGCTGGTTGCCCGGTTTGGGAGCGGGACAGTGCCGGCGCGGGCGCCGCGCCCAGCAGCGGGCGCTGGCGTCCATGTTCGGTGAGCAGACGCGCGCCGTCACCGAGCCGCCGCTGGAGTAAGAACGGCCCCCGATAGCTGAGCCCACCCGATAGATAGAAAAAACTGATCAATCCGTTCTCCCCAGCACGGTGCCTTCACCGTGCCTTCAGGCGTACTGTTTCATCATCCTTTGCAGACAACAGCGAACAAGCTGGAGGTTCCGATGAAACGCATTCTGGTTCTTTACTATTCCATGTACGGCCATATTGAGGCGATGGCGGATGCCGTGGCCGAGGGCGCCCTCAAAGTGGACGGCGTGCGGGTGGATATCAAGCGTGTCGCGGAGACCATGCCCGACGACGCTTTCAAGGCGGCGGGCGGTAAAGCCGACCAGAAGGCACCGGTGGCCAAGCCGGCGGAATTGAAAGATTACGACGCGGTGATCGTCGGCACGCCGACTCGTTTCGGCAACATGAGTGGTCAGATGCGCACCTTCTGGGACCAGACCGGCGGTTTGTGGGCCGGCGGCGCCCTGGCCGGTAAAGTGGCCAGCGTGTTCACCTCCACCGGCACCGGCGGTGGTAAAGAGACCACCATTACTTCCACCTGGACCACGCTGGCGCACCACGGCTTTATTATCGTGCCGTTGGGGTATGCCGACCCGGAGCAGGCGCAGATGGACATCTCGGAGTTTCATGGCAGCACGCCCTACGGGGCGGGCACCATCGCCGGGCCGGACGGCAGTCGTCAGCCCAGCGCCAAGGAGCTGGGGCTGGCTCGCTATCAGGGCGAGCAGGTGGCCAAGCTGACTGCCAAGCTCTAACGCTTGTGCGAGCGGGCCCCGCCCGCGAAAGGCCGGCAAAGGTTGCCCCGCAGGATCCCAGAAACGCTGATTCTTACCCCCCCTTGCCGCTTCTCCCCCCAGAAGCGGCTTTTTTTATGCTCTTGTAGGAGCGGGCCTCGCCCGCGAAAGGCAAGCTCCGCTTGCCGGCGGGATCCCAGAGATCTGAGAAAGCGGGGCTCCAATGACGTCTCTGGAATCCTGCCGGGCGCTTCGCGCCCTTTCGCGGGCAGGGCCCGCTCCCACAAGGCAGCGGCCTCAGATCAACGGCTTGTGCATGCGCCATCGGGTGAGGGCGACGCCGTCACGCTGCACGGTTTCCTCGGCTTCGGGCTGGAAGCCGAGAAACAGGAAGAAGTCGTGGGCCACCTGGCTGGCCTCGGTGACCAGGCGCGCGCGGCCCTGGATGCGGGCTTCGTCTTCAAGATGGTGGTAGAGCAGGGTGGCGATGCCAAGACGGGCGGCGTCCGGGTGGACGTAGATCAGCGTGATGCGGTCGTCGACCAGTTGCGCGAAGCCGGCGGTTTCCTGTTGCCATTCCGCCACCATGGTCAGGCCCCGGGCGAGATCGGCCGGGAACGCCGGGTCGTCGGCGCCGCTGCTCCAGGCGCGGCGCTGGTCGGCGTCGTAGTGCCCGACGGCGGTCACTTGGATGGCTTCGCGGAACACGCGGGCCAGGGCGCAGGCGTCGGCGTCCCGATAGGGACGGATTTCGAAGGGCAGGCCGGACGGCTCTGGAACGGGCTCCGGAGCCGGCGCGGCGGCCGGTTCGGGGGTGTGTCCAGAGGTGTCGGTGGCGCCGGTCGCGGGCGCGCGGCGCGCTCCCACAAGCCAGCGGCGCAATCGGTTAAGCATGGCGCCGGCCGGTGCTGGGGGTGCTATGAGGCAGGCTCTTCATTGGAGGCCTCCTTCAGTTGTTGTAGTTGTTGTTCTAGTGCTTGCAAGTACCGTTCCTGTTTGCGCAACAGGGCTTCGGTGGTCTCCTGCTGGCGGCGCAGTTCGTCGGCGCGATCCAGCAGTTCCTGCTGCTCGCGGGCGGCGGCGCTTTTTTCTTCGCTGACGGCTGCGTTATCCACCTTATCGGCGGCGGTAACAAGCGGCGGAACCAATAACGCCAGCATGACGATGAAACGAATGGAAGCCATAGACAATACGATCTAAGTCGGACCGGAAATTCCCGAGTCTACCAAGGCCGGCAGGAAGATGCTTGTAGGAGCGGTTTGTGCGAGCGGGCCCTGCCCGCGAAAGGCCGGTGTAACCGGCCGGCAGGATACCAGAGGCTTATCTAACGGCGGCACAAACAGCGTCTCTGGGATCCTGCCGGCAAGCTTTGCTTGCCTTTCGCGGGCGGGGCCCGCTCCCACAAGCCGTTCCCACCAAGCCAAAAAAAACGGAGCCCGGAGGCTCCGCGATGATGGAGAAAAGGTAACCGGAAAGGGTTAGTCGTTGAGGATCTTTTCTTTCAGGTCCTGGTCGATCCAGATGCGGGCGTAGATGGCGTTGGGTTTGACCGCGCCGATGCGCGTTTCGCCGTGGTAGTTTTTCACCCAGGGCCACCAGGCGGAGTACACCATTTCCGAGGGCAGCCAGACGTGCGGCACCGCTTCCTCGATGATGAAGTCGTTCAGCTCACGGATGGTGGCGTTGCGTTTTTCGGTGTCCGGTTCCTGAATGGCACCCATGATTTTCTTGTCGAACTCCTTGTTGGAGTACAGGGACGCGTTCCAGGTCTGGCCGGTCATGAAGCTTTTACGCAGTACCTGGATGGGGTTGCCGGAGCCGTTGTTCATCAGATAGCCGGCGGCCTGGGTTTTGCCGCGCATATTGGAACGGAAGGCACCGTACTCCAGGGTTTTGATGTTCACTTTCACGCCCACTTGCTGGTAGTACGCCTGCAGCATGGCGACCACATCCATGTGATAGGGGCTGCAGGAGCACACTTGCAGGTCGAAGGTGAAGCCGTTCGGGTAGCCGGCTTCGGCGAGCAGTTTTTTGGCTTTTTCCGGGTCGTGATCGAACAGTTCCTTGGCGGCGGGAGACAGGTCTTCCAGCGGGGTGTAGAACTCCGTCCAGCGCTGCGCGAACGGATAGTTGAGCAGTTCGCCTTCGCCGTTGAGCAGGGACGACAGGATGGCACGCTGATCCACGGCCAGATTCATGGCGCGGCGGACGCGCACGTCGTCGAACGGTTTCTCATCGGTTTTCAGGGCAATGTAGGTGCCTTGAGTGGCGACATGCTTTTTGAACTGCAGCTCCGGGGCGGTTTTCTTGAGCTGATCGACGAGCTGCCAGCGAATCGCTTCCATGATGTCCACGCGGCCGGAACTGAGCGCGGCCACCGAACTCGATTCGTCCTTGATGATGTGATAAATGACTTTGTTGTTGAGCGGCAGCGGGTATTCCTTGCCGTCGATGGTGGTGGTGTCCCAATAGTTGTCGTTCTTTTCGTAGACTTGCTGGCGGCCGGTCTGAATGTCGGTGATGTGGTAGGGCCCGGTGCCGGTGGTGTTTTTCCAGTCGGCGCGCTTTTCCTCGCTCAGGTTCTGCCATTCCGGCGGCAGAATGCCGTCGTAGTAACCCCAGGTCAGACGGTAAGGCCAGTTGCCGTGGAACTGGTCGAAGTAGGCCACCACGGTGTGCTCGTCGGGGGCTTCCCAGCGTTCCACGAATTCCCAGAAAGTAGGGATCGCGCGCGGGTTGTCCCAGCGGCTTTTAAACGAAGTGATAACGTCGTTGGCGACCAGCTCGCGACTTTCCATAACGCCGGGGACGGCTTGCCAGTAGACGCCTTTGCGCAAGTGGAACACCACGCGCATGGGGTCTTCTTTGACCTCCCAACTTTCCGCCAGGCTGCCTTCCAACTGGCTGTAGGGGATGTAGGCTTGTTCCACGAAGCTGTTTTCGTTGCTGCCGCGGGGGCCGTACTGCAGATCACCGCGCAGCAGGGATTCCATTTGCAGGTTGTCGTGGTTGCCTTTCCAGGTCCAGCGCTGCAAGTCCCAGGTGGTGGCGTCCAGGGTCCGGTAGACGGTGGACACGTTGACGGTGCCGTCCGTCTGCGGTGTTTCGGCGGCCGCTTGACCGGCCCAGGCCAAGGCGGCGGAGGCCACCAGGCCGAGGGCGATTCTCGGTGTGCGCAGGTTCATTGTGCTCTCCTTGTTTTGTTCTTGTCGTGGTTGTCTTGCGTACGTTGGTGGTTCAAAGGTTTGCCGCCATGGCCTCGGCGCGCTCCGGGTCGTGCAGGTGGCAAGCCACCGTGTGGCGATCCTCCACCTCCAGAGCGCGGGGCGCTTCCCGCCGGCACAGCTCGGTGGCGTGCGGGCAGCGTGGATGAAACGGACAGCCTGGCGGCGGGTCGATGGGGCTGGGCACTTCGCCGCTCAGGGACGGGTTAAAGTGCTGCTGCACCTCCGGGTCCGGGTTGGCGATCGGAATCGCGCCCAGCAGCGCCTGGGTGTAAGGATGCTGGGGGTTGTCGTAGAGGGTTTGCCGGTCGGCCACTTCCACGATCCGGCCCAGATACATCACCACGATGCGGTGGCAGAGGTGGCGTACCACCGCCAGGTCGTGGGCGATGAAAAGGTAAGTGAGCCCCAATTCTTTTTGCAGGTCTTCGAGCAGGTTGATCACCTGGGCCTGAATCGACACATCCAGCGCCGAGACCGGTTCGTCGCAGATGATCAGCTCCGGGTCCGCGGCCAGGGCCCGGGCGATGCCGATGCGCTGGCGCTGACCGCCGGAAAACTCGTGCGGGTAACGGTCCGCCATTTCCGCCTTCAGGCCCACTTTTTCCAGCAACGCCATGACCCGTTCCCGGTAGGCGGCGCGGCCCCGGGTGAGGCGATGCACGCGCAGTGGTTCGCCGACCAGATCAAGGACCCGCATACGGGGGTTTAGCGCCCCGAACGGGTCCTGGTAGACCATCTGCATGCGCCGGCGAAGCCGTTTCAGGGCCGGCTTGTCCGGGCTGGTGATGTCTTCGCCATCGAAATGAATGCGGCCGTCGGTAAGGGGGCTCATGCGCAGCATGGCCAGGCCGGTGGTGGATTTGCCGCAGCCGGATTCCCCCACCAGACCCAGCGTTTCGCCACGGTGAATGTGAAAGGCGACCCCGTCCACCGCTTTCACGGTGCCGGCGTCGCGACCCAGCAAACCGGCTTGCAGCGGAAAGTGCACGCGCAGGTCGGAGACTTGCAGAAGCGGTTCAGCGTTTGGCATCGGTATCCACCCAGCAGGCTTTCCAGTGTTCGTCGGTGAGTTGCTCCAGCGGCGGCCGTTCGCTGCGGCAGCGTGCTTCGGCAAAGCGGCAGCGGGGATGGAATGGGCATCCCGGCGGCGGATCGGAGAGATCCGGCGGCTGGCCCGGGATCGGGGTCAGGCGGCTGCCGGGGGCCTGGTCCAGACGCGGCATGGATTCCATCAGGCCGAGGGTGTAGGGGTGCTTGGGACGGTGGAAAATGTCCTCGGCGGTGCCCCGTTCGACGATGCGGCCGGCGTACATGACATTGATGCGGTCGGCGTAGCGGGCCACCACGCCCAGGTCGTGGGTAATCAGCATCATCGAGGAATGATTGGCGTGTACCAGGTCGCGGAGCAGTTCCAGGATCTGCGCCTGCACGGTCACGTCCAGCGCGGTGGTAGGCTCGTCGGCGATCAGCAGCTTGGGCAGGCAGGCCAACCCCATGGCGATCATCACCCGTTGGCGCATGCCGCCGGACAGTTCGTGGGGGTAGGCATCCAGGCGTTTTTCCGGGTCGCCCAGGCGCACCTGGCGCAGTAGTTCCAGGCAGCGCTCGCGGATCTGATGCTTGGGTACGGAGCCATGCACACGTAAGGGTTCGGCCAGTTGGTGGCCGATGCGCAGGCTCGGATTGAGCGAGGTCATCGGTTCCTGGAAGATCATCGCGATGTCGCGGCCGCGCAGTTGACGGATCTGTTCGTCGCCGAGATCCAGCAGGTCTTCGCCGTTGAACATTACACGGCCGCCAACGATTTGCCCCGGCGGGCTGGGAATCAGCCGTAGTAACGACATGGCGGTGATGCTTTTGCCGGAACCGCTTTCGCCGACAATGGCGAGGATTTCCCCTTCTCTGACATCGAAACTGACTTGATTGACCGCGTGCACGTCGCCGCCGTCTTTGTCGAAAACGGTGTGCAGGTTTTGCACGTCCAGCAAAGTACGGCGCGGCGCGGTCTCTGTTACCGGTTGCGCCCGAGTATCGCTTTCGGCGTCGGCGGCGCGGGTGTCGCTGGCCATGGAGGCTCTTGTCATTGTTTGCTCTCCGCTGTTGATTCGCTCTGCATCGCTTGTCGGTTCATACGCCGATGGCCCGTTTAACGCGCGCCAGGTAGCGGCCGGTGCCGCCGCGCATACGTGGGTCCAGCAGGTCGCGCAGAGCGTCGCCGAACATGTTGATGCCGAACACCACCACGGTCAGGGCGATGCCGGGAATGATCGCCAGCCAGGGGGCTTGGAACATATAACTGCGGCCGTCGAGGCTGAGCATGCCGCCCCAGCTCGGCGACGGTGGCGGGATACCCAGGCCCAGAAAGCTGAGGCCGGACTCGGCCAGAATCACCGCCGCCAGCCGGGTGGTGTAGAGCACGATCAGCGGTGCCATCACATTGGGCAAAATGTGGTGCCAGAGAATGCGGGTGCTGGAAGCGCCCATGGATTGGGCGGCATGCACATAGACGTTTTGTTTGGCGCTGAGCACCGCGCCGCGCACGATCCGCGACCCGGAGATACCGAACAGCAGCCCCAGAATAACGATGATCTGCCAAGTGCCGGGGCCCAATACCGCTACCGCCACGATCAGCAGAATCAGATCGGGGAAGCACATCCAGCCGTCCACCAGGCGCTGGATAAACATGTCCAGGCGGCCGCCGAAGTAGCCGCTGAGTATGCCCAGCAGCGCGGAGATCACGATCGACAGCGTGGTGGCGGCGAACGCCACGATCACTGACAGACGGGCGCCATGGACAATCCGCGCGAAGACGTCCCGGCCCAGTTGGTCGGTGCCGAACCAGTATTCCGCCGATGGCGCTTTGAGCCGGTCGATGGGGTTAATCGCGTTGTAGCCCTGCGGCGCGATCAGATCGGCGAACACGCCGGTGAACAAAAGCAGCACACAAATTACCGCGCCCACCGCGCCCAATGGGCGCTCGCGGCACAGCCGCAGGCAGAACGCCAGGGGTTTGGGCCAGCCCTTGCGCTTGCGGCGGCTGGCCGGGGATGAGGTCACGGTGACCGGTTCGACGGATGCGTTCATGCTCGGGACTCCTGTTTCACCGGTCGAACCGTACTTTCGGGTCGAGATACCCGTAGCACAGATCCACAACCAGATTGACCAGCATCACCACCACGCCGGTGACCAGAAAGACGCCGGTGATGATCGGGTAATCGCGGGTGCTGACGGCTTCCAGTAGTAGCTGGCCAAGGCCGGGCAAGCGAAATATCTGTTCGATGATCACGGTGCCACCGAACAGGATCGGGACCAGCACGCCGACCAGGGTAATCACCGGGATCATGGCGTTTTTCACCGCATGCACGATCACCACTCGCCGTTCGCGCAGGCCTTTGGCCCAGGCGGTACGAATGTAATCCTGGCGCAGCACTTCCAGCATCATGGTGCGCGTCATACGCATGATCACCGCGGACAAGGAGGTGCCGAGAATCAGGCTCGGGACCAGAAAGGTTTTCAGGTTTTCGATTGGGTCTTCGAAGAACGGCACCAGGTCGTTGGGCGGCGACCACCCCCACCACAGGGCCGGGAGAATCACCACCAGGGTGCCAAGCCAGAAATTGGGAATCGCCAGGGCGAGTATCGAGAAGCTGCGCCCCAGGTTATCGCCCAGGGTTTCCTGTCGCACCGCCGAAAAGATACCCACCGGCAGGGCAATCAACAGCGCGATCAGCAGGGCCAGTATGCCCAGCTCCAGCGTCACCCCCAGCCGGGCGCCGATTTCCTCGGTGACCGGGGTGTTGCGCCACAGCGACTCACCCAGGTCGCCGCGCGCGGCGTTACCGATCCAATGCAGATATTGCATATAGAGCGGCTTGTCCATGCCCAGTGCTTTTTCCAACTGGGCGCGGTCTTCAGGAGCGTTGGAGGAGTAGGCGTTCTCGCTGAGCATCAGATCGAGTACATCGCCGGGCACTAGCCGTACGACCCCGAACACGATCACGCTGGCGATCAAAAGAGTGGGAATCAGCGCCAGCAAGCGGCGCAACACATAAGCACCCATAGGCACATCCGCTGCGAACACCGGCCCGCGTGAAGAAGGGCCGCGGTGCTCTTTGTTGTTGTCGAATTTTTGTTATCGAATCTATTGTCGATATCGGCGCTCTGTAAAAGAGAGCCATTAAAAAATTTGCTGACGGTTCAAATAATGAACTTGGATTTCACTTTAGTACGCGGTTTTCGTGACTGTCAAGTCATTACGAGGCATGAGGATATAGGGCTACTTGGTTGCTCAAAATCGGCGCCTTTGCGGCTATTTAGATCAATAAGTAATCAAAGTGGCGTGGCTGGGGCAAGGGGATGCGATAAAAGCGGCGTCGGCCCAAACGCCGGCGGGTTTTGAAACGACGTTTTACCTTGATAAAAAAGACGCTTTGTTTAATTGATTGGCATTATTAAGGACAAAAGAAAAGTATAACGGGGTTTGGAGAATGGTGGGGCGGCATGGCGCCGCCCCGATTTGTCAGGGTTCAAGGCCGTAGTGACGCAGGCGTGCCTGGTTGTGCTGGGCCCAGTGGTGGTAGCGGCGCCGCAAATCCCGGTCGTCGGGGATGGGTACGCCGACCCACTTACAGCGCTGCAGCACGGCGCGTTTGAACGCGCCGTAGCCGCCGTAGCGCCGGATCGAAAACCATTTCTTGCGACCCCGGTTGGCGGTCACCGAGAAGTTGCCGCCTCGGGGTTTGTCTCGGAAGGTGGCGGTGACGCCCACCAGGCCGAAGGGGTTGCTGCTGTCCTCTATGCGGCCGCTGTCGTCGCCGGCGTAGAGCACCAGCGGGCGGCGGTCGCCCATGGCGATCCGCACCCGTGGGTCGGTGATTGCCTGGTCCCGCCATAATCGGGCTGCCTGAAGGGCGGCATTTTTGCCGCCCAGGCGTCGGTCGCGGAACGACCGTCGCCGTTGTCGGCGGTGTCCGTGCGCGTCCACATAGGGCACCGCGCACCACCAGAACTGGCCGGCGTGGTTCCGATAAATATAGAGAAAAGCGTGAACATTGGGTTTTCTTTTTACCGCTTGTTCCATAGGGCGGACCTCCATCCTTTTGCTTCTTTTTATTGCGTTCCTGCAATAGGAAATCCGCTCTATTAATACAATAAAGGGCGCGAAACAGGGAAGGGGGAAAGCGATAAAATGCGGAAGGCGCAGTTTTCGTGCTTATGTGCAAATAAAAGAGCTTGTGTGGGGAGGGGGCAGGAGGGGAGCGGGCTGGGCCCGCTCCCATCAGTTCAGTCGGTCATCATTTTGCGAAGCACATAATGCAGAATGCCACCGTTCTTGAAGTAGGTGACTTCGGCGCCGGTATCCAGCCGGCTGATTGCTTTCACGGTTTGCTCCTTGCCGCCTTCCTTGCGGAACACCACTTCGATCTCCTGGCTGGGCTTGAGATCATTGCCCAGGTTGGGAATGTCCACTTCCTCGGTGCCGTCGAGATTGAGCGTTTTGCGGGTGGTGCCTTCGGGGAACTGCAGGGGCAACACGCCCATGCCGATCAGGTTGGAGCGGTGAATGCGCTCGTAGCTTTCCGCGATCACCGCGCGCACGCCGAGAAGACGCGTGCCCTTGGCCGCCCAGTCGCGGCTGGAGCCAGTGCCGTATTCCTTGCCGGCCACCACCACGGTGGGGACGCCGTCGTTCTTGTAGCGCATGGCGGCGCCGTAGATCGGCATTTCCTCACCACCGGGCAGGTGCTTGGTGAAGCCCCCTTCGATCTCCGGCGTCATTTCGTTGCGGATACGGATGTTGGCGAAGGTGCCACGCATCATGACTTCGTGGTTGCCGCGCCGGGACCCGTAGGAGTTGAAGTCGATGGGCTCGACGTCGTGGCCTTGCAGGTAGTGGCCCGCCGGGCTGTCCGCTTTAATGGCGCCGGCCGGGGAGATGTGGTCGGTGGTCACCGAGTCGCCCAGCATGGCCAGGATGCGGGCGTTCTGGACCGGCTCCACGTCGTCAATCTCGGCGGTGAGGCCGTCGACGAACGGTGGGTTCTGGATGTAGGTGGATTGGCTGTTCCACTCATAGGTTTTGGAATCCGGGATCGGCAGGCTTTTCCAGGTCTCGTCGCCTTCGAAGACACTGGCGTACTGCTTCTCGAACATGTTGTGATCCACGGTGACCACGGCGTCCTGGATTTCCTTGCTGGTCGGCCAGATGTCCTTCATGTAGACGTCGTTGCCGTCCTGGTCCTTGCCCAGCGGTTCCTTCTCGAGATTGATCTTGACGGTGCCGGCCAGCGCATAGGCGACCACCAGTGGCGGCGACGCCAGCCAGTTGGTGCGCACGCTCTGGTGAATCCGGCCTTCGAAGTTGCGGTTGCCGGACAATACCGACGCCACCACCAGGTCGCCTTCGGCGATGGCCTTGTCGATCTCATCGCGCAGCGGGCCGGAGTTACCGATACAAGTGGTGCAGCCGTAGCCCACCAAGTCAAAGCCGATCTTGTTGAGCGGCTCCTGCAGGCCGGTTTTGGCCAGATAGTCGGTCACCACTTTGGAGCCCGGAGCCAGGGAGGTTTTCACCCAAGGCTTGCGGTTGAGGCCTTTCTCCACCGCTTTTTTCGCCATCAGGCCGGCGGCCATCATGACGCTGGGATTGGAGGTGTTGGTGCAGGAGGTGATGGCGGCGATCACCACGTCGCCGTGGTCGAGGTGAAATGTCTCGCCGTCCATTTCCACTTCCACGCCGCTGGCCGGTTCGTGATTGCCCACCGCGGTTTGCCCGCCTTCGCCTTCCAGCTTGCTGATCTCGTCATCGTCGAGTTTCAGCTCATTGGTGATAACGTCGATGATGGTGCGTTTCACTTCGGTCATCGGCACCCGGTCCTGGGGCCGTTTGGGACCGGCCAGGCTGGGTACCACGTCGTTGAGATTCAGTTCCATGCTGTCGCTGAATTCCGGGTCCGGATCGTCATCGGAGCGCCACAGACCCTGGGCCTTGCAGTAGGCTTCCACCAGCTCGATGTCTTCCGTGGGCCGGTTGGTCAGCCGCAGGTATTCGATGGTGCGCTCGTCGATCGGGAAGAAGCCGCAGGTGGCACCGTATTCCGGCGACATATTGCCGATGGTGGCGCGGTCCGCCAGGCTCAGATCCGCCAGGCCATCGCCGAAGAATTCCACGAACTTACCCACCACGCCGCGTGAGCGCAGCATTTCGGTGACCGTCAGCACCAGGTCGGTGGCGGTGACGCCTTCGCGAAGTTTGCCGGTCATCTTGAAGCCCACCACTTCGGGAATCAGCATCGCCACCGGCTGGCCGAGCATGGCCGCTTCCGCTTCGATGCCGCCGACGCCCCAGCCGAGTACGCCCAGGCCGTTGATCATGGTGGTGTGGGAATCGGTGCCCACCAGGGTGTCCGGGTAAGCAAAGGTTTTGCCGTCTTCGGTATCGCTGTACCACACGCCGCGGCCCAGGTATTCCAGGTTGACCTGGTGGCAAATGCCGGTGCCTGGCGGTACCACACGGAAGTTATCAAAGGCTTTCTGGCCCCAGCGCAGGAATTGGTAGCGTTCCTTGTTGCGCTCGTATTCTTTCTCCACGTTTTCGGAGAACGACTGGGGCGTGCCGTACTCATCCACCATTACCGAGTGGTCGATCACCAGATCCACCGGTGCCAACGGGTTGATGCGGTTGGCATCGCCGCCGGCTTTTTCAATGGCGTCGCGCATGGCGGCGAGATCGACCACCCCGGGGACGCCGGTGAAGTCCTGCATCAGCACCCGTGCCGGGCGGTAATTGATTTCGCGATCGGAAGCGCGCTTCTCCGTCCATCGCACCAGGCCTTCGATATCGTCCACGGTGACGGTCTCGCCGTCTTCGTGGCGGAGCAGGTTTTCCAGAAGAACCTTAAGTGAAAAGGGAAGCTTGCTGAGATCACCCCAGCCCTTGTCGGCAACGGCGTTGAGATCGTAGTAGTGATAGCTCTTGCCGCCGACGTCGAGGGTCTTGGCGCTCTTCAGGGTGTCCTGGCCAATCCGTGTCACTGCGCACCTCCTTAATTGGCGATGTATCTGTACTTGGGTGATTTGATACTACGCCCTTATGGCGGGCACATGAACCAGCCTTACCGCCTATCGCCGTGATGGGCCGCGGCGATACGGGCTTTGCGCCTTGCAGGTTTTACACCTTTTCGCAAATGCCGTGCCTAGTTGGCGCGGCGACCGCGTTAAAGTGCGCGCTATGTTTGACTGGATATCTCAGAATAAGGACGTTCTAAACGTTTTAATCGGCTTCGCCACGTTGATGGTCTGGGTGGTGTACGCCCAACTTTTGTATAACGGCTACAAGCGCCAGCGTCGGCCTCGTGTGGTGATTAACCGGGGTAAGAGCAAAGGCGTGGACGCGCTCTGTTTGATCAGTAACATGAGCGCGGAGTCGATCTTTATTCAACACATCGTCGCCCGGCTTGAGACCGACAACGGCACCTATGTTCAGGATGTCACCGAGTTGGAGCAGGAATACGAAGAGGGCGATGAAAAGCGGGAGCGGCGCGACAACGCGGTGACGCTTGATGACAGTACCCGGCAGGGCCCCTTGGGCTCCGGCGAGTTCGCTCATATCGGCGCTTTCAATAGTGTCATCGAACGCATCGCCCGGTGCGAGGCGCTGCGCCTGGATCAGCATCGCGACGATCGCGCGGAGAGTGACAGGGGCATTGTGCGGTTGCGCGCGCTGACCATTCAATTGGTGGCGATTTACGGCTCGGACGATTATCCCATCGGTATCGAGCGGCGCTTTTTGATCCGCGATCTGGACGAAGGCCGATTGCTGGTGCCCGCCACCTGGGACAGCAAGCGGCTCACCAGTCGTGGTCAACGCAAGCAGGTGCGCCAGCTAATCGAGGACCTGGCCCGACAGGAAAGCCGCGGCTGACGCCCCGGGATTCAGACCACCGACGCCGATAGGGTATCCTCCACGCTGATCGAATAAATGGCTTTGGGGGAATCCGCATGTTGCTTGAGACCGTGAGCCCGGCCACCGTGCCGGTGTGGCGCCTGCGCGCCTTGTGCACCGCGGTGGTGGTGGCGGGCGCACCGATTGGCGCGGCTTTGCTGCTGTTGCCGGTCAACTTGGGGCCGCTGGTGGCGCTGGCGTGCCTGGGCTGGGCGCTGTGGGTGTTCGGCCTGGCCTGGTGGCTACCCGGCGCCTGGTTCCGCCGTCTGGGCTTCCGTCTCGACCCGCACGGTCTGGTCATTCGCCAGGGTATTTTCTGGCGACACCGCATCGCCATTCCCAGGGTGCGTATCCAACACTCCGATGTCAGCCAGGGCCCGCTGCAACGCCGCTTCGGGGTCGCCACCCTGAAACTGTATACCGCCGGCAGCCGTTTCACCTGCAACGAACTGCCTGGCCTTGATCACGACCGCGCGCTGGATCTGCGCGATACACTGCTGCGTCGCGACGACGGGGGCGATGGCGATGCGGTATGAAAACGGTCGGCCGCTGCCGGAGAAACGCCTGCATCGGCTTAGCTGGGTGTTCCAGATGGTCGGCAGCCTGGGCGCGTTGCTGCCGATCGGTGTGGCCCTGGCCCTTGGCGCGGAGCGCGGCGGCCTGTTGTGGGTGGCGCTGCCGTTGTTATTACTGGGCCCGTTGAGCGCGCTGTGGCACCAATGGGTGTACCGCTACGACTACGGTCCCGAAGGGCTGTTGATCCGCGACGGTTTGATTTTCCGTAACCTTCGCCAGATTGATTATCGCCGTATCGAGAACATCGACACTCAGCGCAATCCGCTGCACCGCCTGCTGGGCGTTGCCGACGTGAAGGTGGAAACCTCCAGCGGTGGTGGCGCCGAGGCCACCATCCGGGTGCTGTCCGTGGCGGACGCCCGGCAGCTCAGCGATACCGTATTCGCCCGTCGCGAAGCCCTGCAGAGCGACTCCCAGAGCGTCGAGCAAAGTCCGCCGGCCGCCGCGCAGACCACCGCCGGCCGCCGTCTGCTCCATCTGCCGCCGGCTGAACTGGTGCGCATGGGCCTGATTGATAACCGCAACCTGCTGTGGGTCGGGGCGGTGCTCGGTTCCCTGATGCAGGTGGTCAGCGTGGAAACCTTGCAGCGTTTGCTGGGGCCCATGCTGCGCGAGGCCGGTGTCGCTTACCTGGACCAGCTGGGGCTGGCGGTGGCCGTGCTGCTGGCCCTGGTCACGCTGGTCGGGGTGCTGGCGGTGGGTAAGGTGCTGTCGGTGATCGCCGCGCTGGTGAAGTACTACGGCTACCGGCTGGACGAGCAGGGTACCGACCTGCGCGTGCGCCATGGCCTGTTCACGCGGGTCTCCGTCACCTTGCGGGTGCCGCGTATTCAGGCTGTACATCAGGTCGCCACGCCCCTGCATCGGCTGTTCCACCGCGTTGCCCTGCAGGTCGATCAGGCCGGCGGCGGCGGTGATCCGGAAGCCGGCCAGGGGGGCGCCCGCCCGCTGGCGCCGATCTGCACCCCGGACCAGGCGGATGCTTTGATCGCCCGGGCGCTGCCGGGGCTGGATCGCGAGGCGCCGGAGTGGCAGCCCCTGTCCGCGCGCACCCGTCATCGGCTGACCCGCCTGTGGCTGTGGTGCTGGACCGCGCTGAGCCTGCCGCCGGGGCTCTGGTGGCTGGGGCCGCACGGCCTCTGGCTGCCGCTGGCGGGGGTGCCGCTGGCGCTGCTGCACGGCCATCTTTATGCCAAATACACTCGCTGGGCGCTGACCCCGGACCTGCTGTTGTTCCATCGTGGCTGGCTATGGCGCCGGCTGGCGGTGGTGCCCCGTAACCGTATTCAGGCGGTGCGCCTGACTCGCAGTCCGTTCGACCGCCGCTACCGCATGAGCGAATTGGAAGTGGATACCGCCGGTGGCGGCCTGGGCAAACGCCGGGTGCGTCTGCCGTATCTGGATCGACGCGTGGCGGCCCGTCTCGGCGCGGCGCTGTACTATTGAGGCTGCTCGACAGGGTCTGGCCGAATCCAAGATTTGCTTGCAAGAAAGCGGTCGCCGGTTTCGAATGGCTTTTTAAAACAATCAGGATTCACCATGCTTGAATGGATCACCATGCCGGAGGCATGGATTGCTCTGGCCACTTTGACCGCTCTGGAAATCGTGCTGGGCATCGACAACATTATTTTCCTGTCCATCCTGGTGGATCGGCTGCCGGAAAAGCAGCGCCCCAAGGCCCGGTTGATCGGCCTGTCCCTGGCGATGGTGATGCGTCTGGCGCTGCTGGCGTCGCTGGCCTGGCTGACCAAGCTGACCGCCGATTTGTTCGTGGTACTCGGCCAGGGCATTTCCGGGCGGGACCTGGTGCTGCTGTTGGGCGGGTTGTTCCTGCTCGCCAAGTCAGTGCTGGAAATTCACCATTCCATCGAGGATGAGGAGGACGCGCCGGGGCTGACCAAGGGCAAAGCCGGCGGCTCCTTCATCGGCATTCTGGTGCAGATCGCGATTCTGGACATGGTGTTCTCGCTGGATTCCGTGATCACCGCGGTGGGCATGGCGGATCACATTGAAGTGATGGTGATCGCGGTGGTCATCGCGGTGGGCTTCATGATGGTATTCGCCAACGCCATCGGCCGTTTCATCACCGAGCACCCGACTCTCAAGATGCTGGCGCTTTCTTTCCTGGTGTTGGTGGGCACGGCGCTGATCGCCGACGGCCTGGAGTTCCATATTCCCAAGGGCTACATCTACTTCGCCATGGCATTCAGCTTCGGCGTGGAAATGCTCAACCTGCGCATGCGCGCCAACAAAAAGAAAGCGGCCGGCTAGTAGGAGCGGGCCCAGCCCGCGAAAGGGAGCAAAGCTCCCGGCAGGATCCCAGAGAGGCTGTTTGCGCGGCCGCCATAAAGTCTCTGGAATCCTGCGGAGCAACCTTTGCCGGATCCCCCCAACCGGTTTTGCCGGATCCCCCAACCGGTTTTGCCGGATCCCCCCAGCCGGTTTTGCCGGCCTTTCGCTTGCAGGCAAGCTCCTACAATGGGGCGTTGTCAGAGACCCTGCTGATCGTCCTCGCGCTTCCATTCGGGCGGCGCCCAGAAGTGCTTGATACGCTGTCTTAGCGGCCCCGGCCGGGCCGCATCCCGAAACATGTCCATGGCCTCATGCAGGGTCAGGGTGATCGGGTTGTGGCTGTTTACCGGGCGGGTGATGCCGTATTCCACCGGCACCTCGTCCTTCTCTTCCACGAAGGTGCCGAACAGGCGGTCGTAGAGAATCAGAATGCCGCCGTAATTGCGGTCGATGTACTCCGCGTTGCGACCGTGGTGCGCGCGGTGATGGCTGGGCGTGTTGAACACGAATTCAATCGCCGGGTGCAGCTTGCCGATCCACTGGGTGTGGATGAAGTACTGGTAGGCCAGATTCACCGTGAGCATGAAGAACACCCAGATCGGTTCGAAGCCGAGAAACGCCAGCGGTACGTAGAACAGCCAGTTGCCGGCGATGCTGTAAATCGCGCTTTGCCGCATGGCGGTGGAGAAGTTCATGTAGGTGCTGGAGTGGTGGGCCACATGGGCGCTCCAGAACCAGCGGATACGGTGACTGGCGCGGTGGAACCAGTAATAAAAAAACTCCAGAGCCACGAATAACAGCACACCGGTGAGCGGCGTCATGGTGAAGTCGAACAGGCGGTACTGATAGGCCCAGGAGAAGATCAACGCCACCAGGGTTACCGTCACCAGGGTGTCGAACACCATGTACAGCGAGCCCAGCCCCATGCTGGCCATGGAATCCTTGAGGGTAAGGCGGCCCTGGCCCCGGAAGCGCCAGGCTTCGGCGATCAGCACGGCGACGAACACTGGCACCATGGCCGGCAGCACCAGGGTGCGCCAATCTAATTGTTGCAGCAGCTCATTCATGGTCCAAGCCTCTAGCTATTATTAGGGTTGTAGGAGCGGGCCTTGCCCGCGAAAGGCCGGCAGCGCCGGCCGGTGGGATACCAGAGACCTGTTTTGGATCGGCCATGTCATCGCTCTCTGGGATCCTGCCGGCAAGCTTCGCTTGCCTTTCGCGGGCTGGGCCCGCTCCCACCAGGTCCGCTCCCATAGTGAGTTCAAGATAGCGTTGTAGGACACGCCGGGCTTGACAGAGGCCTCCTATTTTTTGACAAATGGCGCCATGACTTCCGTTTCCCGCGCCGCCAACGATACCCCGCCCACCAGCAATTATGTGGCGGCTACCTATGTGCAGTTGCTTTACGACTACCTGCAGGCCCGCGGCCACGACGCGCGGGCGCTGCTCGGGCCGATGCCGGTGGAGCGCTCACCGGTGGGCCTGGAGCGGGTCGCTTTGGGATTCTGGGAGCAAAGCCTGTCGTCCGCCAGCGCCTTGCTCGGCGACCCGGCCCTGGGCGTGGCGGTGGGGCGCACCATAACCCCGCGTCACTTCGGATTGCTGGGCTACACGGTGCTGAACTGCGCTAACCTGGGCCAGGCGCTGGCGCGCATGGAGCGCTACCACCGGTTGATTTATGACGTGAATCCGGCGCGCATCGAGGTGGACGGCGACCGGGTGGAAGTTCGTTGGGGGGTCGAGCGGGGCCTCTCCGGGCAGCTTGTGGATGAGACCGGTATCGCCGCGGTGGTGCAGATCACCCGGGATCTCACCGGCGAGCCGCAACTGGTGGAGCGGGTGTGCTTTGTCAATCCGCCGCCAACGGACACCAGCCCCCACGAACGGTTCTTCGGCGGCGAGGTGCGCTTCAATCAGCCGGAAACCGTGATCCGGGTACCGCTGAAATATCTGGCTTTGCCGCTGCGCGAGCCGGACGCCAACCTGCTGGCGATACTCGACCGCGAGGCGGAAACACTGCTGGCTCGCCAGGGCGAGGCCGCCGATCCTTTGGAGGGGCAACTGGCCCGCCTGATGCGCGAGCGGCGCCCGACCCTGGAGGCGCTGGCGGCGGCCAATCATGTCAGTGTGCGAACGCTGCAACGGCGTCTCAGTGAGCGCGACGACAGCTTCCAAGCGTTGCTGGCGCGCACCCGCTACCGGCTGGCCCGGGAATACTTGCGTGATCCGCGCCTGGAACTCACTGAAGTAGCGGCGCTGCTCGGCTATTCCGAGCACAGCGCCTTCACCCGCGCCTTCCACCAGTGGAGCGGCGAGAGCCCGGGACGCTGGCGCCGGCGCTTGTAGGAGCGGGCCCTGCCCGCGAAAGGGGGCGGAGCCCCCGGCAGGATCCCAGAGACCTGTTTCCAGGGCGCCGCTTGAGAGGCCTCTGGAATCCTGCGGGGCAACCTTTGCCGGCAAGCAAAGCTTGCCTTTCGCGGGCAAGGCCCGCTCCTACAAGGCGTGCTCCCACAGTGATTTCTTTAGCCGCCGAGCAGTTTTTCCTCGCTGGCTTCCACCGCTTCCAGCGGACCGTAGAGAATCAGGATGTCGCCGTCCTGTAGCACTTCGTCGTCCGCCGGGCGGTCGATGGTGCGGTCGCCGCGCCGCAGGGTCTGCACTTCCACCTTGCTCTCGTTGAGCTTCAGTTCGTCGATGCGCTTGCCGATGCAGGCGGCGCGGCCGTTAAGAGTGACCGCATGCAACAGCCGGTAGGGGTTGCCGGCACTGTCGGCGGTGGGCAGGGATTCGCCGTGGTAGTAGCCGCGTAGCAGCTTGTAGCGTTCACGGCGGCTCTGGCGCAGCATCGCCAGCACCTTGCCGAAAGGTGTGTCGAGCATCATCAAGGCATGGGCCACCAGCATCAGCGACGCTTCCAGCACTTCCGGCACCACCTCGGCGGCGCCGGCCTGAATCAGGTCGTCGAGATGGGTGTCGTCGCGGGTACGCACCAGCACGCGCAGGTCCGGGCAGAGTTGATGGGCGGTGTGCAGAATCCGTTCCGCCTGACGGGCGTCGTCGAAGGTCACCACCAGCAGGCTGGCCCGGTGGATGCCGGCCCGTTGCAGAATTTCCTTGCGGGTGGCGTCGCCGAAGATGATCCGCTCGCCGGCCCGGCTGGCTTCCTGAATGCGCACCAGATCGGTGTCGATGGCCACCGCTTGGTGGTGGAAGCGGGTCAGGTAGCGCATCAGGTTCTGGCCCACGCGACCGTAGCCACACAGCAGCACATGGCCGACGGTGTCGTCGCCGACCGCCGGTGTATCCGGTTCCTGTTCCCACTGGCGCAGCAGCAGACGGGTGAGGCGGCCGCTGTTTTCCAGCAGCGCCGGCGTGGCGGCCATGGTCAGCACGGCGATCGACACCAGCACACCGGCCTGTTCGTTGCTCATCAGTTGGTGATTGACCGCCAGAGCCACCAGCACGAAGCCGAATTCACCGCCCTGAGCCAGCAGGAGGCCGCTGCGCAGGGCGGTGTCGGTGCGTTCGCCCAACCAGCGCAGCAAGGCGCTGATCACCACCAGCTTGAACAGCATCAGGAGCACGGCGCCGAGCAAAATCCAGTGCCAGTGAGTGACGAACAGAGCCGGCGAGACCAGCATGCCCACGCCCATGAAAAACAGGCCCAGCAGCAGATCGCGGAACGGCCGGATGTCCGCCTCGATCTGATGACGGAAGTGGCTTTCACCCAGCATCATGCCGGCCAGGAAAGCACCCAGCGCCATCGACAATCCCAGGGCGTGGGTCACCCAGGCGGCCAGCAGGGCGAGCAGCAAGGCGGTCATCACGAACACTTCGTCGGAACGTGCCCGGCCGGTTTCTTCCAGGGCCCGGGGCAATATCCATTTACCGATCACATAGATGCCGATGAACAACATCAGTGCCTTGCCCAGGGTGACAGCGGCGGCGAGGCCAGGGTTGCCGGTCTCCGGATTGGCCAGCACCGGCAGCAGTACCAGCATTACCACCGCCGCCAGGTCCTGGAACAACAGCACCCCGGTGGTGGCGCGGCCGTAGCCGGTATTCACCGCGCCGCGCGCGATCAGATCGCGGATCACGATGGCGGTGGAGGACAATGCGAAAGCGCCGCCGGCGATCAGCGCGATGGCCGGGGTGAAACCCAGCAGCCACATCAGCGTCGCCACCGGCACGCCGGTGAGCAGCACTTGCAGCGGGCCAGCGCCGAACACCACCCGCCGTAGTGCCAGCACTTTGGGAATCGAGAATTCCAGGCCCAGGGAGAACAGCAGAAAGACGATGCCGAACTCCGCCAGGTGCAACATGCCTTCGGTGTCGCCGACCCAGCCGAAGCCGCCGGGCCCGGCGAGCACCCCGGCACTCAGGTAGGCGAGAATCGGCGGTAGATGCAGACGCCGGAACAGCACCACGGCGAGTACCGCCGTGGCGAGCAGAATCACCACCAGCGTCAGAGTGCCGGTCATGCCATTTCCTCCGTCGGCATGAAGACCAGATCGGTGGTGCCGGAGTCCCGCCCCAACCGACTCAGCACAGCGTTAATCCGCCACCGGTTGTAGTGCGCCAAATGCTGATAATGCGCGAGTTCCATGATCGCCCCCGATGTTGTCGTTCACCGGGATACTGTAATACACGCGAGGGGAAGGGAGGAGGTCGGCGCGTCAAACCTGGATCGGGTCGACGCGCCGGGTGGTGGTTACGGGTTGCAGCTATAGCGGAAGCTGCCGTCCAACAACTGCGGCAACGTCAGGGTGCGCAAGCCCAGACCCTGGGTATAGAGGCACAATTCGGCTCGGGCCGTGGGGTCGTCGGCGTACAAGTAGTTAATATGGATCACTGGTTTGCCGGCCTGGATAAACGGGGTCAGCAGTTCGCATTCGTCCCACTCGTGGCAGGATTCGTTGACGGCGAAATCGAAATGGGCCACCAGGTCGTCGATTTGACCGAGGTCGTTTTTCAGTGAAATCGCCAGGCCGCGCTGGTGGGCCTGGTCGGCCAGCCAGGTGTTGTAGTCGATTTGATCCTGGTAGGTGAGCGGCAGGCCGCTGCGGTTGGAATAACCGTCCACGTTGTCCGGGTCGACACCGTCGCAGCCCCGTTGCGCGGCCAGATCAAGGCGGTCGGCCATGATGTCGCGGACGTTCTGGGAGCGGATGTCCAGCCAGCGCTCGCCGGGCCAGTTACCCAGGCGGCGGCCCTTGTCGGCGGCGGTAAAACGGTTGGCGTCGTCGCGCCAGTTCTCGAAAGTGCCCGCCGAGAAATAGCAGATCATCTTGCGTCCGTCGGCGTGCAAGGCGTCGATCACCGCGCTGTCGGTGTCGAACAGGTCGAGGACGTAGAGTTCCACGTCGTAGCTGGTGTTGGGCGTGCCCTGTAGTTGTACCTGGCCGTTGATGTCCACGGCGGGTTGATACCAGTCGCCGGCGGTGGCGGGTGCGGTGGACAGAGCGGCGCCCAGGACGGTGGGCACCAGGTGGAGCAATGGAGAGGAAGACATGGCTGCGCTCCCTGCGCGAGATCAGGTGGAAGCGCGAGATTAGCATTGGTTTTAAGAGGGTGGTGAGCGTTTTCCGACGAACGGAATACCGCTCGTCGGAGGGAGCCCGGCGGGCTCAGACCTTGCGGCTGAGCTCGCGGATTTCCTGGTTCAACACCCGATCGTTGTCGCTGTAATCGACCTGCAGGTCGATGACGTGGACGCCGCCGGCGGCGTAGCAGTCTTCCACCAGCGGGCCGAGTCCGTCGGTGCTTTCCACACGGTGGCCCTGGGCGCCGTAGGATTTGGCGTAGGCGACGAAATCCGGGTTCTGGAAGTCCAGGCCGAAGTCATGGAAGTCCATTTGCTTCTGCTTCCATTTGATCATGCCGTAGCCGTCGTCGCGCAGGATCAGCACCACCAGATCAAGACGCAGACGCACCGCGGTTTCCAGTTCCTGGGAATTCATCATAAAGCCACCGTCGCCGCACACCGCCATGACGCGGCGGTCCGGATGCACCATCTTGGCGGCCATGGCGGAGGGTAAACCGGCGCCCATGCTGGCCAGGGCGTTATCGAGCAGCACCGTGTTGGGATGGGTGGCCGGGTAGTTGCGCGCGAACCAAATTTTGTACATGCCGTTGTCCAGCGCGATGGTGCCGTCGTCGGGCATCACCTTGCGGATCTCGCGCACCAGGCGCGGCGGCAGAATCGGGAAGCGGTCGTCGCGCTCGCCGTTGGCGATGTGCGCTTGCAGGGCGTCGCGAACCCGATGGAAGTCGGCGAAGCTCCAGTGCTCCTGTGGCTCGAGACGTTCCTTGAGTTGCCAGAGACTGTTGGCGATGTCGCCCACCAGTTCGATCTGTGGAAAGTACACCGGGTCCACTTGGGCGGAGTTGAAGTTCACGTGCACCACGGTGGCGCCGCCGGGTTGCATGAAGAACGGCGGCTTTTCCACCACATCGTGGCCCACGTTGATGATCAAATCGGCGGCGTCGATCGCGCGATGTACAAAATCGCCGTCTGATAGCGCCGTATTGCCCAGGAAGTGCGGGCCGGTTTCATCCACCACGCCCTTGCCCATCTGCGTAGTGATCGCCGGAATGCCCAGCTTTTCGATCAACTGACGCAGCATCTTGCTGGTCAGTTTACGGTTGGCCGCGGCGCCTACCACGATCAACGGTTTGCGAGCGTTGCGGATCGCTTCAACGCCCCGGCAGATGGCCTTGTCCTCGGCGATCGGCCGGCGCGTCAGGCTGGGTTCCAGTACCGGCATGGAAGAATGTTCGCGGGCGATGTCCTCGGGCAGTTCCAGGTGGGTGGCGCCGGGGCGCTCCTCCTGGGCGAGGCGGAAAGCTTCGCGGATACGTGCCGGAATGGTGTCGCCGCTGACCACGGTTTTGGTGAACTTGGTGAGTGGGCGCATCATATCGACCACATCAATGATCTGGAACTGGCCCTGCTTGCTGGATTTGATCGGCTTCTGGCCGGTGATCATAACGATCGGCATGGCGCCAAGCTGCGCGTAGGCGGCGGCGGTTACCAGGTTGGTGGCGCCGGGCCCGAGAGTGGAGAGACAAACCCCGGCCTTACCGGTGAGCCGGCCGTAGGTGGCGGCCATGAAGCCGGCCCCCTGCTCGTGGCGGGTAACGACAAGTCTGATCGAGCTGGAGCCGCGCAGGGCTTCCAGCAGATCCAGGTTTTCCTCGCCGGGGATTGCGAAGACGTACTCCACGCCTTCTGCTTCCAAGGCGCGAACGAACAAATCCGAAGCTTTCATTCAACCTTCTCCTTCCGGCGCCGGGAACGCGCCATCACTGTGCGGGCCACTATAACGCGCCGGTGGGGCGGGGGGGTATGGTCAATGCTGATGCTTGGGATTGGATATGGCGATGTGGAAATTCAGTGCCAGGTGCCTTCGGCGTTCTCGCACTGTTCGAGAAATTCCTCGGCGCTCATTTCCACGGTGTCGTCGCCGTCGAGGTGAGCGGCGACCTGTTCCTTGAGCTGGCTGACCACGGTGGTCATCACCGAAAGGGTTTCTTCCACCTGCTCAATGGTGCTGAGAAGCTCCTGGGCTTCCTGCTTGTAGTCGTCGAAATCGTCGTAGTCTTCGTGGTCGCTCATGGACGCCTCCGGCTTGGGTGCCCTTATGGTGCCAAACGGTGGCAGAGGAGACAATCGGGCGGCGCTTGTGGGAGCGGGCCCCGCCCGCGAAAGGCCGACTTGTCGGCCGGCAAAGGTTGCCCCGCAGGATTCCAGAGGCCTCTATTGAGGCCGTTCAGACAGGCCTCTGGTATCCCGCCGGCAAGCTTCGCTTGCCTTTCGCGAGCAGGCTTGCTCCCACCAGGCTCGCTGCCACAGGTTTTGGATCAGTCCCAGCTCAGCGCGCCGCCCACCTGATACTCGGTGACCCGGGTTTCGAAGAAGTTCTTCTCCTTGCGCAGGTCCATGATCTCGCTCATCCAGGGGAACGGGTTGGTGACGCCCTTGAACTGCTCGGGCAGGCCCAACTGGGTGAGGCGGCGGTTGGCGATGAACTGGAGGTACTCTTCCATCATCGCCGCGTTCATGCCGAGCACGCCGCGCGGCATGGTGTCGCGGGCGTATTGGATTTCCAGCTCGGTGCCTTCCAGGATCATCAGGGTGGCCTGGTCGCGCATTTCCTGGTCCCACAGGTGCGGGTTTTCCAGCTTGATCTGGTTGATCACGTCGACGCCAAAGTTCACGTGCATGGACTCGTCGCGCAGGATGTACTGGAACTGCTCGGCGACGCCGGTCATCTTGTTGCGACGACCCATGGACAGAATCTGGGTGAAGCCGCAGTAGAAGAAGATGCCTTCCAGCACGCAGTAGAACGCGATCAGGTTCTTGAGCAGCGCCTTGTCGGTCTCCGGGGTGCCGGTGGTGAATTTCGGGTCGGAGATTTCACGGGTGTAGTCGACGCCCCATTGTGCTTTTTTGGCCACCGAGGGGATTTCCCGGTACATGTTGAAGATCTCGCCTTCGTCCATGCCCAGTGACTCGATGCAGTACTGGTAAGCGTGGGTGTGAATCGCTTCCTCGAAGGACTGACGCAGAATGTACTGGCGGCACTCCGGATTGGTGATCAGGCGGTAGATGGCCAGCACCAGGTTATTCGCCACCAACGAATCGGCGGTGGAGAAGAAGCCCAGGTTACGTTTGACGATACGGCGCTCGTCTTCGGTGAGGCCGTTTTCTTTTTTCCACAGCGCCAGGTCCGCGTTCATGTTCACTTCCTGGGGCATCCAGTGGTTGGCGCAGCCGTCCAGGTATTTCTGCCAGGCCCAGTCGTATTTGAAGGGCACCAACTGGTTGAGGTCGGCGCGGCAGTTGATCATGCGCTTGTCGTCCACCTCGACACGGCCGGCGGCGCCTTCCAGTTCCGCGACGCCTTCGGCGGTGTCCATCTCGGCCACCGCCTGCTGGGCGCGCAGTACCGCGTCGCTCAGTGCTCGCTCTCGGGAGGATTCCCCTCGCAGTTCGTCGTGTCCGGGGTGTCCGTGGTCAGTGTCCGCATCCGTTCCACTTCCCGCTGCCGGTGCTTGAGGTGCAGATGCCGCTTCCTCAGATACCGGTTGAGATTGCGGCGGCGCTGGGCGCCCGCTGGTCTGCTTGTGGTTGGGCGTTTCTGGCGCATGAAATTCGTCCCAGCTCAGCATGTGTGTCTCCTTGCATTCTGTCGGGGTGGCGCCTTGGCGTCACCGATGGTGCATTCTTTAGGTGGCCTGACGCTGGACGCCTGACGCCGGATGCTTAAAAGCGGCGTCTGGCGTCCGGCGTTGTTACTGGCACGCCTCGCAATCCGGGTCGTCGAGAGAACAGGCCTGCGGCACGTCCGCGGCCTGGCTGAAATCGGCTTCGGGGGCGCTGGCGGAAGCGGCGGGCGCTTCGCCGCCACCGGAAGCGCCTGCCGCGCCACCAGAAGCGCCCGCAGCGCCACCAGAAGAGACCCGGTTCAGCTTGTTGTCGTTGACCGTGGATTTTTCGGTCTGGGTGGCGCCGATAGCGCGCAGGTAATAGGTGGTCTTAAGACCCAGCAGCCACGCCATCTTATAGGTCACATCCAGTTTCTTGCCGTTGGCCTCGGCGATATAGAGGTTCAGCGACTGGGCCTGGTCGATCCATTTCTGACGGCGGCTGGCGGCTTCCACCAGCCAGCGCGGCTCGATCTCGAAGGCGGTGCGGAACTCTTCCTTGAGATCGTCCGGCACCCGCTCGATGGGCAGCACGGAACCGTCGTAGTACTTGAGATCGTTGACCATCACGTTGTCCCACAGACCGCGCTCCTTGAGCGCGTTGACCAGGAACGGATTGACCACGGTGAACTCGCCGGACAGATTCGATTTCACGTACAGGTTCTGGTACGTGGGCTCGATGGACTGAGATACCCCGGTGATGTTGGCGATGGTGGCCGTCGGCGCGATCGCCATCACGTTGGAGTTGCGCATGCCTTTGCGAGCTTTTTCGCGCACCCGGTCCCAGTCCAGGGTTTGGCTGCGGTCCACCTTGCAGTAGTCCTCGCCGCGCTGCTTGACCAGGATGTCGATGGAATCGATCGGCAACACGCCCTGGCTCCACAGGGAACCGTCGAAGGTCTGGTAGGCACCGCGTTCCTCGGCCAGTTGCGCGGACGCTTCAATGGCGTAGTAGCTGACCGCTTCCATGGACTGGTCGGCGAAGTTCACCGCGTCACTGGAGGCGTAGCTGAAGCCCTGCTTATAGAGCGCGTCCTGGAAGCCCATGATGCCCAGGCCCACCGGGCGGTGCTTCATGTTGGAACGCTCTGCTTGCGGCACGCTGTAGTAGTTGATGTCGATCACGTTGTCGAGCATGCGCACGGCGGTTTTTACCGTGCGAGCGAGCTTGTCGCGGTCCAGGCCGTTGTCGCCGACGTGCTGAGCCAGGTTCACGGAACCCAGGTTGCACACCGCGATCTCGTCCTGGTTGGTGTTCAGGGTGATTTCCGTGCACAGGTTGGACGAATGCACCACGCCGGTGTGCTGCTGGGGGCTGCGCAGGTTGCACGGATCCTTGAAGGTGAACCAGGGGTGGCCTGTTTCGAACAGCATGGAGAGCATCTTGCGCCACAGGTTGATGGCCGGCAGGCGCTTGTAGAGCTTCATGCGACCGTCGCGGGTCATCGCTTCGTATTCTTCGTAGCGCTGCTCGAAGGCTTCGCCGTACAGATCGTGCAGGTCCGGCACGTCGTTGGGGCTGAACAGGGTCCAGTCCTGTTCATTGATCACCCGCTTCATGAACAGGTCCGGAATCCAGTTGGCGGAGTTCATGTCGTGGGTGCGGCGGCGGTCGTCGCCGGTGTTCTTGCGCAGCTCGATGAACTCTTCGATGTCCATGTGCCAGGTTTCCAGATAGGCGCAGACCGCGCCCTTGCGCTTGCCGCCCTGGTTGACCGCCACGGCGGTGTCGTTGACCACTTTCAGGAACGGCACCACGCCCTGGGATTTGCCGTTGGTACCCTTGATGTAGGCGCCCAGTGCGCGCACCGGGGTCCAGTCGTTGCCCAGGCCGCCGGCGAATTTGCTCAGCATGGCGTTGTCGTGGATGGCGCCGTAAATCCCGGACAAATCGTCGGGCACGGTGGTCAGGTAGCAACTGGAAAGCTGCGGACGCAGGGTGCCGGCGTTGAACAGGGTGGGCGTGGAGCTCATGTAATCAAAGCTGGAAAGCAGATTGTAGAACTCGATGGCGCGCTCTTCGCGTTTCCCGTCTTGTTGGTCTTCACGCACCGCCAGGCCCATGGCCACGCGCATGAAGAAGCACTGCGGCAGCTCGATGCGGGTCTCATGGTGGTGGATGAAGTAGCGGTCGTAGAGGGTCTGCAGGCCCAGGTAGGAGAACTGCAGGTCGCGCTTGCCGTCGATGGCCGCGCCCAGCCTGTTCAGGTCGAACTCGGCCAGCTCCGGGCTCAGCAATTCGAACTCGATGCCTTTATGAATGTAGGCGTCGAGCGCCTTGGCGTAGAGGTCTTCCATTTCCTGCTGGCTGGCGCGCTCGCCCACGCCCAGGTACTGCAGGGCCTCGGCGCGGATCTTGGCCATCAGCAGCCGGGC
>Ga0206123_10000377_pt1 | contig 44157 bp, 33 predicted proteins | sample Helgoland_Spring_2_FD_160086 | JGI IMG/M metagenome (GOLD analysis project Ga0206123, IMG submission 160086) | Pelagic subsurface seawater microbial communities from Kabeltonne, Helgoland, North Sea - Helgoland_Spring_Bloom_20160316_1 | ecosystem: Environmental > Aquatic > Marine > Epipelagic ...
TGCGCATATAATCGATGAACGCTGACTCGAATTCCTGAACCCGATTGACGGGAACGGCTTTGAGCAACCCTTCAACCCCGCAATAAATGATCGCAATTTGATCCTCTACACGCATTGGGCTGTTCAGATTTTGCTTCAAAATCTCCACGTTGCGCTCTCCTTTGTCGAGAACTGCCTTGGTCGCATCATCCAAATCCGATCCAAATTTGGCAAATGCCTCAAGCTCTCGGTATTGCGCTTGGTCCAGCTTCAATGTACCTGACACCTTCTTCATGGATTTGATCTGGGCATTACCACCAACACGGCTTACCGAGATTCCCACATTGATCGCAGGTCGAATTCCACTCAAGAAAAGATTTGACTCCAAAAAGATTTGGCCGTCTGTGATGGAAATCACATTGGTTGGGATATACGCCGAAACGTCTCCCGCTTGTGTCTCAATGATTGGGAGGGCTGTCAATGATCCTCCGCCTTTCACCTTCTCTTTGAGCGATTCAGGCAAGTCATTCATTTGAGAAGCAATTCCTTGCTCACTGATGACTTTCGCCGCACGCTCGAGGAGGCGGCTGTGGAGGTAAAATACATCCCCTGGATACGCCTCACGTCCTGGAGGACGACGCAACAGCAATGAAACCTCGCGGTATGCTACGGCTTGCTTTGACAAGTCATCATATACAACCAAGGCCGCTCGTCCCGTGTCTCGGAAATACTCGCCGATTGCAGCACCTGTAAAAGGAGCATAAAACTGAAGCGGAGCCGGGTCGGAAGCTGTCGCCGCTACCACCACTGTATATGGCATAGCGCCATTCTCCTCCAACATCTTCACAATTCCGGCAACGGTAGAGCCTTTCTGCCCTATTGCGACATAAATACAAAACACGGGTTCGCCTGCTTCGTAAAATTCGCGTTGGTTGATGATCGTGTCAATAGCCACCGTGGTCTTACCGGTCTGGCGATCGCCAATGATCAACTCACGTTGTCCACGCCCAATTGGAATCATCGCATCAATTGCTTTGATTCCTGTTTGCAATGGCTCGCTTACAGGCTGACGGTAAATCACACCAGGCGCTTTTCGCTCCAATGGCATTTCGTACAAGTCGCCTTGAATAGGTCCTTTGCCATCGATTGGCTCGCCGAGGGTGTTGACCACCCGTCCGAGCATGCCTTCACCGGCCTTGATGGATGCGATTCGTCCTGTTCGCTTCACAGATGAACCTTCCTTGAGGTCACCAGAAGGCGCTAACAAAACGGCACCTACGTTGTCTTCTTCGAGGTTGAGCGCGATGCCACGCACGCCATTTTCGAATTCGATCAGCTCTCCTGATTCTACATTGCTCAAACCGTAGATGCGCGCAATGCCATCTCCGACTTGGAGGACGGTTCCCACTTCTTCCAATTCCGCTGCGGACTTGACGCCTGCTAGCTGCTCACGTAAAATGGAGGAGACTTCTGCTGGATTGATTTCTGCCATGATTTCGGCTGGTGTTCGGTTTCTTTGACCGGTTTAAAATTCCGGTTCGTAATCGTGATCGGTAATATGACGGCGCAAGAGTTCAATTTCTCGCTTGATGCTCGCATCAATCATGCGGTTGTCCATGAGCAATTGAAAACCTCCTACCAATGAGGGATCCACTGTCTCTTGCAATTCGACATTGCCGTCGTGCAAATGTTTGAGTGCTTTGGACACGCGCTCGCGCAACGCATCGTCCATAGGAACAGCCGTCTTGACTTCTGCAAGACGCACATTCTTACGGTTTCGCACCAAACCCAAGGTTTCTTCAATGATGGCCGGCAGGATGGACTCTCGTCCTTTGCGAACCAAAATCTTCACAAATTCCAAAGACAAGTCGCTGATCTTGTTGTCGAGAATGCGCACCAAAATTTTCTCTTTGGTGTCGGCTTTCACCACAGGGCTCTTGAGCAGCAATTCCAACTCATGCGAGCCAGAAATAGCGTCATGAAGCAACCGCACATCCGCTTCCATGTGCTCAATCGAGCCTCGTTCTTCAGAAAGACTAAAGAGCGATTTCGCATATCGTATGGCAGCACGTGGTGTTGACATGGATCAGTTCAATGGAGATTCGTCAATTAGTCGATTCACAAGCGCTTTCTGCTCGTCATTCGACTCCAATTTTTCGCGAAGCAATCGCTCGGCTATTTCCAGGGACAAGTTGCCCACCTCTGCTTTCAATTCCGCAATGGCCGCTTTGCGTTCCACTGCGATTGCGTCTTTTGCAGAGGCAATTTCTTTGTCCGCAGCATCCCGTGCTTTGTTCTTTGCGTCAGCAACCATTTGGTCAGCCATTTCTCGTGCTTCGCGCATCATTTTGTCGCGTTCGGCACGGGCCTCTTTCAATTGGTTTTCGTTGCTCGCTGACAACTCCTCCATTTCCTTACGGACCCGATCTGCCTCATTGAGCGCTCCAGCAATGGATTGCTCGCGATCATTTAAGGCAGCTAAAATGGGTCCCCAAGCGAAACGCCGGAGCATAAAAAGCACTGCAAGGAATGCAATGGATGCCCAAACTACGGTCCCTAAGGCCGGTGTTAGTAGCGCTCCCATAACTGGATTATCCGAGGGCTACGAGCAAGCAGATGATGATGCCGAACAGGGCAACTCCCTCTACAAGGGCGGCTGCAACAATCATGTTCGAACGCAAATCACTCATTGCCTCAGGCTGTCGTGCCATGGCTTCAAGTGCAGAACCGCCAATGCGTCCTACACCAATACCTGCTCCGATAGCTGCTGCTCCTGCTCCAAGTCCTGCGAGACCTTGGCCTACTCCGATTTCAAAAAGAATGCTCAACAATTCCATAACGTTGGTTTTTATTGTGGATGGATTTTAACTCAATGGTGGGCGGGGTCGTGCGTGGCGTCTCCAAAGTAAATCGCTGCGAGCAGCGTGAATACAAAGGCTTGGAGGAAAGCCACCAACAACTCCAGAAAATACATGAATATCATAAAGGCGGTGGAGAAAATCCCCATGCCCGATCCGGAGGCAATGGCTGTGCCACCGTCACCGAAAATAAAGATCAAACTCGTAAAGGCGAGGATGATGATGTGCCCTGCTGAGATGTTCGCTGTGAGACGAATCATCAATACAGCTGGCTTCATAATAATCCCAAATACCTCAATTGGAACCAAGATAAACTTCACCGGCAACGGCACCCCAGGAGGCCAAAATAAGTGACCCCAATAATGCTTGTTCCCATTGAAATTCGTCAGCAAGAACACCAGTGTCGCCAATACCACGGTCACGCCAATCGTACCCGTAATATTGAATCCGCCCAAGAATGGAACCAAACCGAGGAGGTTGCAGAAGAAAATGAAGAAGAATACCGTAAGTAGGAACGGCATAAACTTATCGGCTTTGTCTCCAATGGACGGCTTCGCAATCTCATCCCGAATAAAAAGAATCAAAGGCTCCAATGCGTTGGCCATTCCTTTGGGCGCTTTGCCGGGGTTCTTCTTGTACGAGCCTGCAATGCTGATGAACATCCAAAGCATCATGCTCAAAATGAACAACATACCAAAGACAGACTTGGTGATTGAAAAATCGTACACCGTGAGCTGCTGGCCTTCGCGTTGTGCAGAAATTCCACCGGATACCACAGCAACATCATTTTCCAGCACCGTGTCTTCAGCGTGCATGGTATAGTCGATGCCTTCATCACATGCATAGTGCTTGTCTCCATGGCCGTGACCCTCAAATGCACTACTCATGAACACCTGAAGGCCTTCGCCTTCGATGAAAAGAAGAACAGGAAGCGGGATATGCACATCACCAAACAAGTGAATGTCATGCGCGTCAGCTATGTGGTGAATGATGAACTCTCCTGCGACGAACTCTTCCGAGTGCGTATGATCTTCAGCGTGGTCATGCTCCGCATCTTCGGTGTGCGCATGATTTTCGGCGTGCCCGTGCTCCGCGTGGTCATGCTCCGCATCTTCGGTGTGCGCATGCTCAGCGTCGTGGGTGCCTGCGCCATGGTTCTGTGCCAAAAGCCCTGAGTTTCCTCCGGCAAAAGCCAAGGTAAGAAGGATTGCAAATGAACTTAAAAGGCGACTCATGTTTTCCGTTTCAGCACAATTCGGGGCAAAAGTAGTCAATGATTCACGGCCATCATCGGTCTGCAATGATTTTCTTTACCTGAATTCGTTGAAATCTTCAATCCAATCTTTCTTTTGATAGTTTTTGAGCTTCAGCAACCAGAAAAAAGGTATTAGCAGCAAATGCCACAAAGAGCCCCATCGCAAATTGAATCCGGTATTCTCCTCCAACCGCAACCAGGTATGTTGTGACCAACGCCAGCGAGGTGAGCATCTTGATAGCTGTAGCTCCATTGACCGCGGCAATGAACCGCATGGAGGATTTTTTGTAAGCACTCTTTAGCCAAGCGTACAGCAAAAGAGTGAGTAAAAAATAGAAAAGGAGTGTGCCCAGCCACACCCACGTTGCAGCAAAATCCCGGAACACCGGAATGGCAAATCCAATGCCATATAAGGCTGTAGAAGCGCTCGTTATTTTCAGAGCAAAACTCCTCATTTTGAAAGTTCTTTGACCACCAACCAGATCGCAAGCACCGTTCCAAAAACACCCCCCAGCAGAGTACCAAGCGGAATGCTTTGATCCGAACTTTGGTCCCATTTCCTGCCCAACCAAACGCAAAATCCGATGCTTCCAGCCATGGAAAACGCCATGCCTGAAAACCTCAAGAATGAGGGTGGATTACGCGGAGGTTGTGGTGGCTTTGAAGCCAAGGGTCAGCACTGAGAAAGCGGTATTAGACCGCCGCCGTTTGGCGCACCGATGCTTTCGAATCCTTCGAAGCTTCGCGCTTGGCATCCGTCTGGATGTCCTTCACCTTGGAAGTGAGGTGCAAGTTGCCTGTGGCTTCTGCACCATTCTCAACGGATAACTGACCGTATTGAATGTCCCCGTGCACTTTGGAAGAAGCCTTCAACACGAACAGTTCGTGCACGACAATTGTGCCTTCCATTTGCCCTTCCGTTTCGCAATGAGCGCAAGTGACTGTGCCTACAACTTTTCCTGAATTGCCAACTACTACGCGGCCTTTGGTAACCAATTCGCCTTCAAAGGTGCCGTCAATGCGTACGTTGTTTTCACTGCGCAAAACGCCTTCAAATGATGTGCCTTTGGCAATGCGATTCACCACATTCTCGGAAGTGGTTTCTGGTCTTGGTGATTTTTTGGACGATCCGATCATGGGACAAAGATAATTCGATTGCTACGAAATGCACAACTTATTCCTTCTCTGATAAATACACCTTTTCGAACCAGTCAATGTAGCTGTCCATTTCCTTGTTCTTGAAGAGTGAAATGTAGTTTTCAGTGGTGATGGTAAAGGTCCGATATCCGGATGAATTGATCGTCTCCAGCATATCTGTGTTCGCCTTGAACACTTCATAATATTCCAAGCTGTAATCCTGTCGCTTGAAATCCTTGATCAAAACAATTTGAAAATTTCGATTGATCAAATTGGCAGTGACTCGTAAGTTTTTTGATGCGAAAAGTGAACTGTTGAAGTCCGAGATGGTGGCCTTCAGCTCCTCTACGTTTCCTCGACCCACTGGAACCAGCATGCCGAAGTAGTGCTCCAGGTAGGGCTTGTGCTCCCAGACAACCTCCTCTTCACTGGGTTCTGAAGCGTTGGCCTCATCCTTTTCGCCTTTGATCGATGCTGGGTTCAACGCCGCGAGCAAGTCACGCGCATAGGCGCCCTCGTCTGTTTCGCCGCACCACATGATGACTTTCTCCAAGGCTTTGTAATAGGCGCGTCGGTCACCGCCCGTTCGCGCGCTCAAAGCACCAATACTCTGGGCGCGGAGCAAGTCATACTTGCACTTGTAGAAGTTTGATGGGCTGTAATTGATGACCTCATCGCACGCCAACAAAACTTCTTGGTATGCCTTTGCGTAATAACGTTGCAGCAATTCCTCGTACGCCAATCGCTCTTCTTCACGTTTGATTTCCGCTTGGTCCACGAAATCGGGGTTCTCTATCAGTATGGCCCATTCTGAATCGGGGTAACGCTCCAACACCAATGCGCTCCAATATTCTGAATTGCACGTCTCGCAAAAAGGACTCTGATAATTTTCTTCCACCTCCCGTTGGAGGTAGGTACGATACAATTGATAATATGCAGTGGGATGAAACTCGCTTTCGTCCATTCGCCCGGTCAACTGGGTCCATGTATCAATTGCATTTTCCAAGTCAGAAAGCTTCTCCTTGTACACCAACCCAGCGTTGTAGTACGCTTCGGCAACCATGGCGATCGAGTTTTCGCGCGCGACCGAATCGCATGGAAGACCCGCCAACAACTCTTCAGCTGTAGGGATTTCATCTCCACTCATTTCCACCGATTCATCCGTGTTGACCGGCATCTCCTCCCCATCGCCCATCTCGTTGCTAAAGGCCGCTGCCATTTTCGAGGAACGACGCCAATGGTCTTCAAGGACTCGATCTCCCCAGTAATCCCGAAAGTTTCGACGGCCCGCGATTTTAAGCTGGGCGTTGTAAGGCCAAAACATACCCGCGCCGGTGTCTCCCGCATTTTCAATTTCGGCGGCCGCGGCGGCGGCGGCGGCCTCGCGTCTTTGCTCAGCTTCATCTTCCAGTTGGAAAATGATTTCTTGAATGCGGTCTTGGCGATCCTCTTCCGATAAGTCGCAGATTTCAAGCAAGCTGTCTTGCTCTGTGATGATCATGAGGTTGTCCACCAATTCGGTGAGGTTGTCTGCCATGGCATCCACCTCATCAAACCGTTCGTTTTCATCCTCCATGAACGTTCGAGCGCTATCGTAATACGCTTGAGCGTTCTCATAATCCAAGTCCTCCATAAAGATGTCCCCGAGCTGCAGATAACTCTTCATCCGTTGGCGCGTGTTGTCCACATTGACCAACAACGATTGCAGCAGTAAGTCTACCCCTTCTTCCTTCCGGCGCTCCTCCAATGCCAGTGTCGCCAATGCGTAATAAATCTGGTCTTGGTAAATCTCGTTCTTATCATCCTCCAGCATGTCTTGCAGCAGCTCGAGTATGGGGTCACTATTTCCGCCGCGGCGATCGAAGGCCATGGCTTGCTTGATCTTGGAGTAAAACTCCAATTCATAGGGTGTGCGGATATCCACGACCCGATTGTAGCGGTCGATGGCGTCTTCGCTTTGACCGATGAACTCATAGCATTGGGCCAAAATGAACAACGTGCGGGCGCTTTCCTTTTCCTTCTCAATGTACTTGAGTGCTTTTTCAAGCATGCCAATGGCTGCCTCTACGTCGCCATTTTTCAAATGAAAATCCGCATACACCTGATAGACGTAGGCCCGGACCGCTGGATCGTCCACACGGTCAATTTGCGCCGCTTTGATGAGGGTATTGTTGGCCCGCACCCGGTCATCCATCGCCATGTACGTCCGCGCCATCCATGCATTCGACCACGCCTGTGCATCGGGATAATCGAGCGTGCGAACGAGGTATTGGAAAATTTCAAGGGCCTTCTCCTTCTCCCCTTTGATCAAATGCGCCCGGGCAATGATGTCATAATTGTCATCAATCCACTTGTTCAACTCCGGACGCTTCATGTCTTTTTGCTCGCGTCGGGACGGAGACATCGTATGCTTGTCCACCACGTTCGTGCACTTCTCGATGGCGCGCTCCATCAGCGGGTATACCTGCTGGGCAGTGGTTTCATCGACCGGCGGAAAAATCGGTAAGATTTCATCCCAATTCTCCACGTATTCTTCAAATAGAATCACTTCCGCTTCCGCCATCGCTTCCTTGGCATAGAAGAAACCATTGTACTTAGCGTGTGTGTTGTGATACGCACGGTACAGCATGCCGTCACGTGTTGTTGAACAACTCGAAACGACTAGCACCAGTAGCACCAACCCCGCAAAAATCTTATGATTCATCTTATCCATCCGAATGAACTGGTTTCTCAGCGCAAATTCCTCAACGCAGAAGCCGCTAAATTATTCCAAAGTCGCCGATGAATCGATGCCTTTTTTAGGAAAGAGCAAAAGTTGCTCGCGGATTCATCGATATTTGCGGGACACCATGGCCAAGAAAACCACATTTTGGAAGCGTTGGAGCAAGCCTTACCGGCTGACCATTCTTGAAGAATTGTCCTTCAAAGAGCGCTGGGAAATTTCGATTTCGAGATTTGGTGTTGCGCTTACGGTTGGAGCATTGGTCTTGGTAGTGGCAGCATCGGTTTATGCGTTGGTCGCGTGGACGCCTCTGAAAGAGTTCGTGGTTCCGGGATACGCCAGTGAAAATTCAAGGTTGCGAGCGATTCAAGCAGAAATGACCGCTGATAGCGCCATCAGGCAATTGGCCATTCAAGAAGAGTACCTTGAGGCGTTGAGTGTGTTGTTGCAAGGTGACGTTGTAGAACGTTCGATCGAGGCTCCTGAAGAAGGTGGTGCCGATGGAGGGCAGCCGCTAGCCGAATGGGGTTTGACGCAAGAGGAATTGGACTTGAGGAGTCGGGTGGAAGAAGAAGATCGCTTCGCTTTGCAACGCGGTCAAATGAACGAAACTACTCTGCGGAACATTCCATTTGCTCCGATTCAAGGGTCGATTTCCTCAAAATTCAATCCAGCCATTGGCCACTTTGGTGTCGATTTCGTGGCCCCTGAAGGCTCGGTAATTCATGCGGTGGATGACGGAATCGTGGTCATCGCCTCGTACACCTCCGACGGAGGCTATGTCATTAGCGTCCAGCACCCATCCAACCGAACGTCCGTTTACAAGCACAACAAATCCCTCCTGGTAGAGGCTGGCGACCGAGTCCAGGCTGGCGACCCCATCGCTATTTTAGGAGGGACAGGCACCCACAGCACAGGTCCACATTCGCATTTTGAATGGTGGGTGGATGGCCAACCGCTCGACCCCACGCAGTGGCTTCCTGAGCATTTAGAAGACGTCAGTCTTTCAGAATGATGTCAAATTCAACGAGGTCAACGAACCGTTGAATGCGTTCGTCGAGCTCCGCTTGCGTCAATTCCAGCAATCGATCCGTGCCAAACTTCTCGCATGTAAAAGAAGCCAAGGCCGACCCAAGGACCACACCACGTTTCATGTTGTTGAACGAAATGTCATCGGTATGCGCCAAATAACCCACGAAACCCCCAGCGAATGTGTCACCGGCTCCTGTTGGATCTAACACCTCTTCCAATGGCAACGCCGGAGCGAAGAATACTTCTTCTTTGTTGAACAACAAAGCTCCGTGCTCTCCCTTCTTGATGACCAATGTTGCTGGGCCCATTTCAAGGATTTTCTGCGCGGCCTTCACCAGTGAATGTTCCCCCGAAAGTTGCCGCGCTTCTTCATCGTTGATCGTGAGCACATCAATCCGTTTGATGACTTCTTTCAATGGCTCCAAAGCGATGTCCATCCAAAAGTTCATCGTGTCCAACACAATGAGCTTGGGACGAGATTCCATTTGATCCAAGACACTCGCTTGCACGTTGGGGTCCAAATTGCCCAACATCACGTAATCCGCATTGCGCGCGCCGGCGGGTACTTGCGGTTTAAAATCCGCCAACACATTTAGCTCCGTAGCGAGCGTGTCCCGTGAGTTCATATCGAGGTGGTACTTGCCCGCCCAATAGAAGCTCTTTTCGCCTTTTCGACGCTCAAGCCCATCGGTTCGAATTCCACGGCGCTGCATTTCTTGAATGAATGACTCCGGGAAATCATCCCCAATGACTGAGATAATGTGCTGTTCGTCTACGAACTGACTTGCGCTCAGGCCAATGTATGACGCAGCCCCACCGACCACTTTTCCCGACGACCCAAATGGTGTTTCAATGGCATCAAACGCAACGGTTCCAACTGTAATAAGGCTCATGTTCTCTGTAAATGTGGCACAAATGTACCGAAGAGAAAATGGTTCAATTCCGTCTGGTGAAACTTTTCACGTTGTGGCTTCGTATTCTTTCACACCTTTGAAATTTCCGGATAATCTTTTTTATCGGGAAAGAAAGGGTTATCTTTGCCGTCCGAATATTCCTCCTTAGCTCAGCTGGTTAGAGCATCTGACTGTTAATCAGAGGGTCCTTGGTTCGAGTCCAAGAGGAGGAGCTTCAAAAAGAAAAGCCACGCTGAATCGCGTGGCTTTTTTCATTTCATTCCCTTTTTCGGCTGCAACACGTTCCGTGAACCTGTGTCGCAATTAGAGTGCGCTGAGCGAGTGTTGAAAGACGAAGAGGTTGATCACCACATAAGAAAGCGCGGGCAACGTCTTCAGAAAACTTTCTTTTATTTTGATTCGCACCATAACTGCTGTGATCATCATGCACATCAGCATAAAAGATGCAATGGAAAGCAGCAATGGAACAAGGAGGCCAATGAGCAGACCAAGCCCGCCGAGTAGCTGGCAAGAGCCCAGAATAATGCGTTGGTTGCCGTAGCCCCATCGTTCGTACTCCAGAATCATCCGCTTCGAAAAGAAGGAGTTGATTCCGTAAAGGATGAAGGAGATTGCTGAGAAAAGAAGGGCCGCAAGGTGTATGTCCATTGTTTAAATCAACCCGTAATTGAATGCGGCGATGAACAACGATAGAAGTAGAAGCAGAGCGGACGGTACGTACTTGTGAAATGGGTTCTTGACTTTCACGTGAAACCCTTGCGCACAGATCATCAAAAAAGCCATCAGCAACGAAGCCGGCACCAAGGGCACTTCGTACCAAACGCCAACAGCCAAAACAGTCGCCAACGCAATTTTGGAAGCACCAACCAAATTTCTAACCAGGTCGGATAAACCGTACTGCTTGAACTCAGACACGATGTTGTCGTACCTGAAAACCCAAACGATTAGGATGGAAATCGACACAATGAGTTGCGCTAAGTCTGATATGTTTTCCATGATGCGGAGATTAGTTGAGCCAAAAGCTAAGGCTTAAATCCGAATTAGGCGGAGGAGTCACTTGCTTGCTTCTATAATTGGAGCCTGAAAGCACCATACAAAACCATATCCGTTTTGGGTGATTACCCAAAAAACGTTAGCTTTGGGTGATTACCCAAAAACCAACTTTGACATGCGCGATTTGAAATACTTGTTTGCTTATACCGTTCCGCTGGCGGCGTACGTTTCGTTTCAGTCCACTGGAATTTGGACCTACTCCTTGGTTTTTTACGCGTTTCTCATCATTCCATTGCTCGATATCATCACGGGGGAAAGCTCTGAAAATCTTGCAGAGGAAGATGTTTCTTACAAGAAAACGAAATGGGTTTTTGATCTCATGCTCTACCTCAACGTGCCCTTGGTTTTTGGACTTTTATTTCTGGCTTTTTTCAATGTCGCTACCCGCGACTATAGCACGGCAGAATATGTTGGGTTGGCGATATCTGGCGGAATCTTCTTGGCCACGAACGGCATCAATGTGGCGCATGAATTGGGGCATCGAAAAGCATACGTCGACCGGTTCATCAGCAAGTGTTTGTACATGCCCTGCCTGTACATGCATTTCTACATCGAGCACAATTTCGGTCACCACCTCAATGTGGCAACACCGGAAGATGGCGCCACCGCCCGCTACAATCAAACGGTTTATGGATTTTGGATTACCTCCGTTTCTCGGCAATACATCAGCGCGTGGAAGTTGCAACTTCAACTGCTCAAAAGGAAGAACAAACCTTTCGTTTCCATCCAAAACGACATGCTTTGGTACCACCTCATCCAGCCTGCATACCTCGCTTCAATCTGCTTCCTCTTTTCCTGGGACGTTATGTTGTTTGCAGGACTCGTAGGGGTGGTCGCGTTCCTTTTTTTGGAGTGCATCAACTACATCGAACATTACGGACTGAGACGAATGAAAACCGAATCAGGCCGCTACGAACGCGTGCAACCCTACCACTCGTGGAATTCCAATTTCAACGTTGGACGAATCGCTCTGTATGAGTTGACGCGTCATAGCGATCACCACTTCAAATCAACCAAGAAATACCAAACGCTCAACAGCCACAAAGAAAGCCCCAACCTTCCGGCTGGCTACCCCGCTTCCATTCTCATGAGCTTTTTTCCTCCCCTGTGGTTTTGGGTGATGAACCCCCTGATTCCTGAAGAGATGAAAAACATTTCCCAATGATTGAAATGGTTTCTAACCCCTTAACCGCGCGAACTGCGCAGTGTTTTTCCAGCAAAACCAAGGACCGAATTCTCAAAACAAGCCTGGTGCTGTTCAACGCTGGTAGTTTCCAAACCGTCACCACGGCTATGATTGCGCAACAGGCCGATGTCCTGGAAGGAACATTGTGGTATCACTTTCCGTCCAAAAAAGACATGCTTGCTGCCCATATCGCGTTGCTTCAATCTCTTTTTGAGAAGGAAAACACCCGTGCACATTCCGTTGATCCCGCTACGGTGGTGCGTGGCATATTCCAGTCGTACGATGTGATTTGGGATTTTCGGTACATCTTGAGAGACGACTTCAGTGTGGCCTTGAAAAGCGAGCAGGGAGCCTTGCTCAGCGCTCAAGCGGTGAATCAATTTCTCGACCAGTGGACCGCGGGTCGGGTCTTGCATTCAAACCAATGTGGGATTCTCACCTTGCCGGCTGAAAGCATTGAGAGCACAGCCGAACTCATTTTGCTCATCGGGCGGTATTGGTTGGATTTTTCTTCCAAAAAATACCCCGACGCCGGTCAGGCGGAACTGCGTAAGCGAGGATTAACCCATATTTTCAATGTGCTGGAGCCCCACCTCGAGGAGGAGGCGAAAAACCTTGTGTTGGAATTGCTGGACCGCTAAAACAAATCTTGAGCCGTGCATCACATGATGCTGTAGTATCCATGAAATCCAAGCCTGCCCTGTGTTTTACAAACACGGAGGTAGAAACGAAGCACTCGATTCAAAAAATCTTCCGCCGCTCGAAATTTCCATTAGCGTGATTCCGTAAAAACATACACCAGCACGTGCGTTTTCTTCTTGGAGTTTAACTCATCCGGACCCGTGTAGATGTAATTCACTTTCAATTCAGGATGCTCCGCTTTGAACGTATTTATCGTCTTCTCCCACACGCGTTTGTCCGCCAAAAATGGAAAATCAAACTTGTACAAACCCGGCACCACTTCTTCTCCTTGAACCGGTAGATCAATCGCTGCTGCCGTTTGGGATGAAAACTGTAAAATGGAGGCCGATGCTCCAAGTGTGAGCACCCCACCTACCAGCAACGCAACCGTCAGGGGCGTCGACTTCTTCAAGGCAATCGGTGGGTCAGAATGCGAGCCCCCATGTTTGAAGACCAGCCACGACGCCACCAAAACAAGCCAAAACAAGCCATGCTCTAGCAATTGAAAGCGATCCCCAAACACTTGGTCCGCAATGGAAAAAAGCGCGAACAAAGTGATGGACGAGAGAATGGCTCGGAAAAACCATTTCTCTGAAGCGGCCTTCTCTTTTTTGATGAAGTTGTAAAAAGCAACCAGGTAAAGGGTGAAGTTTACCGCCTCCAGTGATGAAACGCCTGCCAACGCCAGGGTGGCCACCAACGAGTCCTTCACACCCAACGACCCAAAGAACTTTACAAACAGCGCGAAGAAATCCTTCCCCACCCATAAGAAATGCACGTCAGGAACGATTTTATCGAACACGCTCAAACCCCAGAAAAAGGTCCAAAAAATCAAAATCGAACAACGGATTACAGATTGCTCTTTCATAATTTCTCCTCGGTAATGATGTAGAAGATCAAAGCGTCCGCCTTCTTCAAGCGCAAGGGATTCGGCACTGTGTATATGTGATCGATCCTTTTGGATGGGTGCTCCTCGATGAATTGCTCAATGGTTTTTTCAAATACCGTGCTCCCGCCTAGAAACGGAAAAGCCACTTTGAACAGGTCCTCGCCCACGGGCTCAGCAGAAATAGCGGCGGTCCGGCGGTAAAAAAAATGCTCGTTGTAATTGAATATTGATCCCGTTGTGATGAGAATCAAGGCCCCCGAAATCGCAGCTGCACCCATTATTTGGCGGCGATCGAGTCTGGCCTCTTCGCCCGCGTCTGAATCCTCAAGCCGGATGAAGATGACCCACGACGCCAGCGTCATGAACCAAAAAAGGGTGTGCTCCAACAACTCAAATCGGTCGCCAAACAGATGATCCCCCAACGAAAAAACCGTAAACGTGGCCAAGGTGAAGCAGATGCCCAGCAAGAACCAATTTCTCGCTTCTGACACTTTGTTCTGCAAAAAATACATCAGGGCCCCTGCAAAGAAAACGAAGGCAAATACTTCCAATCCTGCTGCAATGATCAACGCCACATCCGCAACAATCGGAGCCTCGAGCCCCGCAGAAGCGAAGAATTTTTGAAACTGTGCGAAACGATCGCGGCCGACCCATAAGAATTGGCTCCCGCCGATGACCTTGTCGATGATATTGAAAAGCCAAAAAATGGACCAGTACATCAAAATCGCCCCACGAATCCATTCATTTTTAGAAGCCCCAGTTCTTTTATCTCTGCTCCCCATGGTGCATTTTTGTTTCGTCCAAACTAAGTCTTTTCAACGAAACCATCCCGTCAAACCCTAATCAATGAAGTGTTCCCTTGTTTGTTTGATCACTCCCTTGCTCAGCCTGCTCTCCTGCAATTACAGTGTTGAAAATACTGCAACAGCCCCGGTGGATTCGTTGGCTGCTTCGCCCCAAGAAGCTCCGGTGATTGCCCGTGTTTACACCACTGCCGAAAACACCAATCAGCGGTTAACCGAAGGTTCGTCGCTCACATTCCAGCCGGCCTCCCAACCTTTGGAAACAGAGATCGCTGTATTTGTCAATCCCGAAAAGACCTTTCAATCCTACCTCGGGATTGGAGGCGCCATCACCGACGCCTCTGCGGAAGTGTTTTCCTTGCTGAGTGATGACAAACAGCAAGAATTGCTCAACGCTTATTTCTCTGATACAGGAATCAACTACAACATCATTCGAACCAGCATTCACAGCAGTGATTTTGGTTTGGGCAGCCACACCTACATCGAAGAAGGTGATAAATCCTTGGCTAGTTTTTCCATTGCCAAAGACAAAGAGAAACGCATTCCAATGATCAAGCGGGCGGCATCCATCATTGAGGATGACCTCGTTTTTTATGCCAGTCCGTGGAGCCCTCCGGCATTCATGAAAACGAACAATCACATGCTTCGAGGGGGAAGTTTATTGCCTGAATACCGTCAAACTTGGGCTAATTATTTTGTGAAATTCATTGAGGCTTATGAGGCGGAAGGAATCCCTGTTTGGGGAGTGACCATTCAAAACGAGCCCATGGCCACGCAGCGCTGGGAATCGTGTATTTACTCCGCTGAAGAGGAGCGGGACTTTTTGAAAAACAACCTCGGACCTGCGTTCGAACGAGCGGGTTTTGGTGACAAGAACATTGTGGTTTGGGACCACAACCGTGACCTTATTTCACACCGTGCCAATACCATCTTCAATGATCCTGAGGCGGCTCAATACGCCTGGGGAATTGGTTTTCATTGGTATGAGACTTGGACGGGCGGTGAGGCGAAATACGACAACCTCAAAAACATCAACGAATCGTACCCAACCAAGAACTTACTGTTCACTGAAGGATGCCAAGAAGGGTTTGATGCCAATCATTACGAACGGTGGTCCAATGCCGAACGCTACGGAAATTCAATGATCAACGACTTCAATAGCGGTACTGTCGGTTGGACGGATTGGAACATCTTGCTCAATGAAAATGGCGGGCCCAATCACGTACAAAACTTCTGCTTTGCCCCGATTCACGCCAACACACAGAGCAATGAATTGATTTACACGCCGACCTACTATTACATCGGGCATTTCTCAAAATTCATTGAGCCCCAAGCGAAACGTGTGAGTACAACCGTAAGTCGAAGCACATTGGAAAGCACTTCATTCCGCAACCCCGAAGGGCAAACCGTCACGGTAGTCATGAACAAAACAGACGAAATCATCGCGTACAAATTGATTGTTGGAAACGTTGAGGTTCCAACACAGATTGCACCTCACGCGATGCAAACATTGCTGTATTGAGGTTTTTAACCCGATTCTTTCGTTTCATCGGACCAACAGGACGCATTCTAGCACCGCTCACGTTGCTGCTCATTCCCGCGGTGGCAATGGTGTACACCGACTCGGTTGACTGGTCATTGTTGGATTTTTTGGTGATGGGGAGCTTGCTCCTTGCGGTCGGTTGGGGAATCAATTGGTCGATTGAAAGAATCCAGCAAACCATTTTCCGACGCATCTTACAATGCCTCATAATTGGATCTTTTCTCTTGATTTGGATCGAATTGGCCGTTGGTCTTTTTTGAGGGACTCTTCTTTTTCATGGACGCTGTAAAAGCCCGTTCACTGGGTTTCTGTTGTACCTTGCAGGAGATTCGTCTCCCTTGTTCGAAATGATCGAACTTCACTTTCTATTTTTCTGCATTTTGAAACTTTTCACCCTTCTTGCTTCGCTCTTTTTAGTTGTTGGATTGCACGCACAAATCAATCCCCCTTTTGATTTTGAAACCGAACAAACCACGCCTGTTCTTACCAACTTCGAAATGGCTGAAACGATGGTGGTCGAAAACCCTGATGCCAGCGGCATCAATACCAGCGCAAATGTTGCTCAAATGGTTCGATACCCCGGTGGAAATGTCTGGGCGGGGAGCATTGTCACTCTGCCCGGTTATTTGGATTTGACTGAAGTTGGTGCGTTTCGGATGAAAGTATATTCCCCCGTCGCTGGGGCCGTAATGAAACTGAAGCTCGAGGGAAATGGCGTAATTGAGTTGGATGCATTGACCACTGTAGAGAACGCGTGGGAAACCTTGGTGTGGGATTTCACGGGTGTCCCCGGGGGTATTTACAACCAACTTGCCTTCATGTTGGACTACGGTACGGAAGGCGATGGAACGTACTTCTCCACTTTTTACTTCGACGATGTCGAACTCTATCAAAGTACCGTGGGTTTGCAACAAGTAAGCTTACCCATTGACCACGAAGACGAATCCGTGCATTATCAAACCACCTCGTTCGCAGGAAACTATTCGGAATTGGTTGTAGATCCAATGGATGAGAACAACCATGTTATGAAGGTCACGAAACACTGGCAATCCTTGAATTATTCGGGTACGACCATGAGCACGCCTGCTGGACTTGCTGTGCCCATTCCGTTCGAGTCAGGAGCCACAGAGGTGAGTGTAGATGTATGGGTTCCCACCGTGGGAGCAGCAATCCGATTGAAGGCAGAAGAAGCTTTCGAACCCGCGAATTCCGTGGAAACGCAACAGAATGTCGCTGTCGCAGGAGAATGGACCACCATGACGTTTGATTTCTATCAAAACGTTCCCGGTACGCAAACCATCAACTTCAATTACGATTATACCATTTTGTCAATTTTCTTCGATTTTGGAAATGAAGGCTACCTCTCCGGAATCCAAGATTTCTATTATGACAATGTGGTGTTCAATGGAAGTTCCGCATCGATTGCCGAAGCAGAAGCGAGGGGGCCTTGGCTCTACCCGAGCAGCGTTTCTGTGGGAGATTACCTGAACGTTTCATGCAATGCCGGCAGCTTTGAACGGTTTCGAATCTTCAGCACCTCAGGTCAGATCGTCTACGACAGCTGGATCCGAGGAAATACCCGCATTGGACTTTCAGGAATGGCTTCCGGGGTTTACATCTGCCAACTTGGAGAGGACCGTCCTTTGACGCAAAAAATCACCGTCTCTCAGTAGCGTCGTCTTTCCATTCGACCAGATCGCTGGACAGGTCAATTAAAGCTCATATCAATGCCCGCGACGCCGCATCGTTGGTGTTGGGTTGATTAGGGCACTTTATACCCCCAGCTCGCTTCCGTCAAGGCAAACCAATCTTCGGTTTCCAATTCAATTTTGTGGGCTTTGGCCATCGCTTGAATCCGGTCCACTCGGGTCGTTCCTACCACAGGGATGATCGCCGCGGGATGCCGAAAAAGCCATGCCAGCAGAAGGCATTCAACCGTGCATGCATACTTGTCAAGCATGCGATGTATGGTGGGTTCCAATCGGTCTCGAACCGCTCCTGGTTCTTTGAAAAAACGGCCCAAAGGTGACCACGCCATGGTCCCAATGTTTCGGGTTTGGTGGAAATCCAATGTTCCGTCTAACATCGGCGCTGTGTGCGTTAAGGAGCACTCGATTTGATTCCATTGCGGGGTTCCCTCGGTTTCCATCAAGGCCAATTGCGACGGTGTGAAATTGGAAACACCCCATTCTTTTATTTTCCCTTGTTCTCGCAGTTTTTCAAGCACAGGAACCGCAATACGTGGATCCAAAAGCGGGCTCGGACGATGCAGCAAAAAGACGTCGATGTACTCGGTTTGAAGCTTGCGTAGACTAGTCTCCAAGGCCTTTTCTATGTACTCCGCTGAATAATCATAATGCTTTACCGAATGCGTCGCATTTTGGGATGGATAACATATGCCGCATTTTGAAACAAATAGAACTTCCTCCCGAGCAATCCCTGTCGCTGCGAATCCATCTCCAAAGTCCTGTTCAGTCGTGTATCCACCATAAATGTCTGCGTGATCAAAGGCATAAACACCCGCTTCCAACGAAGCCTCTATGGTCTGTGCCATTTGCAGGGTCGTCATTTTGGCGCCCCACACCCCCCAGTTCATAGTGCCTGCGATAATCGTAGATGGGTTCATTGGGTTGGGTAATTCAAAAAAAGGGAGCCAACATCGGCCCCCTTTATTATTCCATGTTGTTCTGTCTTACGCGCGATCCAAATCCATCACCTTCGCCCAGGCCTGCACGAAGTCATTGACGAATCGCTCCTCCCCGTCGGCGCAACCATAGACCTCAGCAATGGCACGCAATTCTGAGTTGGATCCAAAAATCAGGTCCGTTCGCGAAGCGGTCCACTTTGTTTCTCCCGTGGTCCGGTCCGAACCAGCAAACCCTTCAGAGACAGGGTCAATCGCCTTCCACGTGGTCTTCATATCAAGCAAATTCACAAAGAAATCATTGGTGAGTTCGCCAGGACGATGGGTAAACACACCGTGCATGGAACCGTCATAGTTTGTTCCAATTACTCGCATTCCACCAATCAAAGCGGTCATTTCCGGTGCGGTAAGCGTCATCAATTGCGCTTTATCGATCAGCATTTCTTCCGTTGATGCCGTGGCGCTTACCTTCTTGTAGTTTCGGAATCCATCCGCGCGCGGCTCCAGTACAGCAAACGAATCGATGTCTGTTTGCGCATCCGTTGCGTCACCGCGCCCCGGCGCAAAAGGAACCGATACCGAATGACCCGCATTCGCTGCCGCCTTTTCAACGCCTGCACAACCCGCTAGAACGATGAGGTCGGCCATTGAAACGTGCGCACCGCCCATTGCATTGAACTCATTTTGGATGCCCTCTAAGGTGTCGAGGACCTGGCCCAGCTGGGTGGGGTTATTCACCTCCCAGTACCGCTGAGGAGCAAGTCGAATTCGGCCGCCGTTCGCCCCTCCTCGTTTGTCGCTTCCGCGATAGGTAGATGCTGAGGCCCATGCCGTGGAAACCACTTGAGAAATTGTCAAACCCGACTCCATAACTTTCTCTTTCAAAGAAGTCACATCACTCTTGCTCAGTGCGCTCCCTGTTGAAGCGGGCACAGGGTCTTGCCAAATAAGTTCTTCCGAAGGAACTTCTGGACCGAGGTACCGCCCAATCGGCCCCATGTCTCGGTGAGTGAGTTTAAACCACGCTCGTCCGAATGCATCAGCGAACTCCTCTGGATTTTCATGAAACCGCTTCGAAATAACCGCGTATTTTGGGTCCATTCGCAAAGCCAAGTCCGTCGTTAACATGATCGGAGTGTGACTCTTTGATGGGTCGTGTGCATCTGGAACGCTTCCCTCTCCACCCCCATTCTTAGGCTTCCATTGCTGTGCGCCCGCTGGGCTCTTCGTCAGCTCCCACTCAAAACCAAAGAGGTTTTCAAAGTAATTGTTGCTCCATTGGATTGGGGTGGTGGTCCAAGCGCCCTCTAACCCACTGGTAATCGCATCGCCGCCCGCGCCAGTACCAAATGAGTTTTTCCAACCCATGCTTTGCTCCTCAATCCCTGCACCCGCAGGCTCTGAACCTACATGCTTTTCAGGATCAGCAGCGCCATGTGTTTTTCCAAACGTGTGTCCTCCGGCAATCAAAGCCACGGTTTCTTCGTCATTCATTGCCATTCGGCCGAATGTTTCACGAATATCCCGAGCCGACGCGAGCGGGTCTGGATTGCCATTTGGGCCCTCTGGGTTGACATAAATCAAGCCCATCTGCACTGCTGCCAATGGGTTTTCAAGGTCTCGGTCGCCGGTATACCTGTTGTCTGCCAACCACTCTCCTTCAGACCCCCAGTAAATATCTTCTTCCGGTTCCCAAACATCCGGACGGCCACCCCCAAAGCCAAAGGTTTTGAAACCCATTGTTTCAAGTGCACAGTTTCCGGCTAAAATCATCAAGTCGGCCCAAGAAATTTTCTTGCCATACTTCTGTTTGATCGGCCACAAAAGAAGGCGAGCCTTATCCAAGTTTGCGTTGTCCGGCCAACTGTTCAATGGAGCAAAACGCTGCATACCAGATCCACCACCCCCTCGTCCGTCCGCAATCCGGTATGTTCCAGCGCTGTGCCACGCCATTCGAATGAAAAAAGGACCGTAATGTCCGTAATCTGCCGGCCACCAATCCTGTGAATCCGTCATCAGTTGATTGATGTCCGCTTTCAAAGACGCGTAATCCAGGGATTCAAATTCCTTTTTGTAATCGAAGTCTTCGCCCATGGGGTTAGACAGCTCCGAGTTTTGTCGTAAAATACTCAAATTCAGTTGGTTGGGCCACCAATCAGTGTTGCGTGTTCCACCCCCAGCGCTCTGCTTCAATGCGCCTCCCAAAAAAGGGCACTTGCTTTCACTGTTCACGTTGTACGTGTTCTTCGCGTTTGTGTGCGGGTTTTCGTTGCTCATTATCCTGTGATTTTTAGTTCTGTTTACATTCCAACACGTACTGTTTCGGTACTTCTCAAAATTAAGCTTTAAGCGCTTATCTATTCAAGCTTTTTATGCCCTTCGAAACGTCAGTCACCCAGCGCTTTCAAAAGCCCATTATAGGGGATGTTCAATCGGTGGATGTATGCTTTCTTGGAAACAAAAAGAGCGCCGGTTGGTCGGCGCTCTTCTCAATGTTTCGTAATGTTTTTCGACCAACCTACAGAAGGTTGATGCGTTGGGCTAGCTGATCTTTATAGCTTCCGCCCACGGGTATTTCTTTTTCAATTCCATCCATGGTGATGATGGCATATTTGATGCTTTCAATCGCCTCAATATTCACAATGTAGCTGCGGTGGACGCGCATAAAATCGGTGTCGCCTAGCTTCGTTTCCACGTCCTTCATGGTTGAGTGGATCGTATAGCTTTCTGTTCGGGTGTGTATGACAACATAGTCTTTCAATGCTTCAACAAAGAGTAAATCCTCTGTTTTCACTCGAATCAACCGGCTTCGGTTTTTGACAAAAATGATGTCTGACTCCGCTTTGTGCTCAGCCATGCTTCGCAAGAAGTCTGTTTCTTGTCGCAGCTCTTGCTCCTTTCCATGCTTGTGCATGGCCATTTCAATCGCGGTTTGAATGTCCACGTCCTTGAATGGCTTTAGAATGTAGCCGTGTGGCTCCGCCAACTTCGCCTCACTCAACGTGCTCTCATCTGCATATGCTGTAAGAAAGACAACCGGAATGTCCATGTTTCGCTTAATTTCCTCCGCTGCAGCGATGCCATTCATATCGCCTTTGATCATGATGTCCATGAGCGCCAGGTCTGGCTTGTGCTTCATCGCCATATTGATGGCCTCTTCGCCATTGTCAGCGGAAGCCACAACATTATAACCAAGGTTTCCAAGGCATCTTTCGATGTCTTTTCGGACGATGCTTTCGTCTTCTGTAACGAGAATATTAATCGGCATTTCTGTGAGTCTAGTCGGTCAAAGGGGTAAATCTAACCAAAAAAGATGCCCCAGACTCTTTTTCTAACGGGTTCTCGCTCTGATTGTTATCCACAAGCAACGATCCGTCGAGCTGATCTGTCAACGCTTGTACCAAATACACCCCGAGGCTTTCGTTGGTTTCAAAGTCAAAATCATCAGGCAATCCAACACCATTGTCGGATACTTCAATCTCAATATCCTGTCCTTTTTCTTCTACGCGCAACTCAATGGTTCCCCCTCTTTTTTCTGGAAACGCATATTTCAATGCGTTGGAAACCAGCTCATTAACAATCAGCCCGCAAGGAATGGCTTGTTTCAAGTTGATCTGAACATCGTCCAAAACACAAGTCAGTTCTACGTTCGCAGAAACGCGAGAATAGCTGTGAATCAAGTTCTGGGTGAGGCGCTTCAAGTACTCTGCAAAACCAATGCTGCTGAAGTCGGAGTTTTGATAAAGCGACTCGTGGATAAAGCTCATGGTGGAAATTCGATTCTGGCTTTCTTCCAGGATGTCCAACATTTTCGGGTCATCGATAAATCGACGCTGCAAGTTGAGCATGCTTGAAATCACCTGCAGGTTGTTTTTGACCCGGTGATGCACTTCTTGCAATAAAATTTCTTTCTCTTTTAGTGTGCTTCTTATTTGTTGGTCAATCTCCTTTCTGTCCGTGATTTCATAGGCGATGCAGCTCAATTCTTCATGGTCATCCCCGTATGATACAGGGTTCACAAACATCTGGTACCAAACCTCATCTCCGTTTTTATCCACCAATGGCAACTCGAATTGCTGTTGAACCCCTTGAAACGCCCTTTGAAAAAACTGAAATTGGTTTTTGTACCGTTGGGGAGATGTCTGGTTCTTGAGCAGGGTAATGATGGGGCTTCCGAGGGATGTTTCGAAACCAAACTGTTGGTTCAACATCCCTTGAACATTGTTATTCATGGATGTTACCTCCAATTGTCGGTTGATTGTAAACATTAGAATGTACCGAGAAGAGTTGAAGATCGATTCCAGTTTTGCGGACTTCCGACGGGCGTCCTTCTGGTGGGCACGCACCTCCGAAACATCCAAATAAATGCACCGAACCCCGAGTAGCTCATTGTTTCCGTTTATTTGTTTGGACCCTCCACCGATGACCCTTAGTTCCTGGCCAAGCTTGGAACGAAATTGAATTTCTTGACTCGACCCCGTAATGGTGTCCGCCCAGTCATCGTTTGTTTCGTCCTGGCCAAGAATATCATTGATGTGCACTGTTTCCAAGTTTTCTCCCGTGTAGCCTAGGGTTTTATAGAATGAAGGATTGGCATATGTAAAATGTCCTTTTTCGTTGATTGAAAAAACCAAATCACTCGCGCTCTCGAGAATGTCTCGGTAACGCTCCTCGCTTCTCCGCAACTCCATCTCAGCCACATGAATGTCTGTAACGTCCCGGCCTACCAAAACAAAGCCTTTTTGTTCTTCCTCTGAGCCGTGCAATACCGCGATGGAAATGAGCATTTGAAACGCCTCTCCTGTGGAGCGAACACCGGTCACCTCGCCGGCATAATACCCTGCCTCATTTAGGGATTCTGAAATCGCCTTAAAATTCTTGGGATTGTGTAAAAACTGTGAGGCGTGGAGTTCTTTTGCGTCCTCAATAGTGAGGCCAAACTCTACAGAGGCTGCGTGGTTGAATTGAATGATTTTCCCGTCATTATCAAACGCAATGATCATATCAATCGAGCTTTCGATGATGGAGCTGTTAAACCGCTCAGACTCCCGCAGTTGGTTTTGTGTGCGTTTGTGTTGATCGATTTCAATTTTCAACAGCTCGTTGGCTTCTTCGGCAGAAGAGGCCCTCATTTGCTGCCGAACCAACTCCATTCGTGTAGATAAATCACTCGCGGTGATTTGAACCGCGGGCTGCTGATCAAAAAACGACAACGTCATTTGCAGTCCCACCGCTCGCTCTGTTTCATCGGCTCCAACCATCGTCACTTCCGAATACCGAACCTTTTTTCCTTGAAGCACCTTATTTATATCTTCGGTCACCCGCTCGAAATCAGATTTTGAGATCAATGACGTGAAGTCCGTCCCATATATCTTTTCTTCATCTGAATAGCCTAGCAACTCCATTGCAACAGCATTGGCATAACCCACCTTTGACTCTTGAACCAAAAACAAGCCAAATGGGCTGTTCTCCACGAGCAAACGAAACCGTTCCTTCGTTTTCAATAGGTCGTGTTCCACACGTTTCCGCTCTGTAATATTCATGAGAGCAAGCGTGTGTTCCAATCCTTTTTCTGAATCTTTGAACACCTCCAGCTTTCCCTCTACCATTAAATCGAGTCCATTCGAATTGGTGAAGTAAAGCTCTTGAATGGAGCCAGATCGAGAGGTCAATTTCTTCCAATTGCGCGCACCAAATAGCTCTTTGATATTCAATTCTTCAAGCTCTTCGAGCTTCGAAATTCCCAGAATATTCATCATTTGCGCATTCAAATCAATGACTTGATTGTTTTGCAAAAATGCCAAACCCTCCATGGTCCCTGAGGCCAGTCCGTGATACCTGTTCTTATTCAACTCAAACGCGCTGCGCAGTTCCTGCCAACCCAATTGATCCTCAAAAACAATAAAATCAATCTCCTCAAATTCCCCAAAACGAACCTCAAATATGCGTGATGTTCCGTCTATTGTTGTCAGTTCAAAACCCTTATTCTTAGTCGGTTTTTTCCACCATGATGACCAGCTCTCGCCCCCTATTTCACACCAATCTTGCGGGGTTCCAAAAACATCTTTACACGCCGAATTGCATTCCAACACTTTTCTCGTTCCACGATCCACCACCAACGCAGGATTCGACCATACATCCACCAAACTCGCATAAGATTGTTTCATTGGCATCAGAAGAAGTTAAGGAAGATCGTTGGTTTCTGGTGATTTCATCCCCTTTGTTTTTAGTTTCTGTCCGTCAATCCGATGCAGTCGATTTTCCTTGTATTCCAAGGTTTGTTGCACCGTTTGAGTCGGTCCATACACAATCCATTTTCCTTCTTTTTCGCCGTTGTTATACCTCTCAATCCGCTGAATATTTCCAGAAATACGGCGATATACGTGCTTGCCGTCTGGTAAATCAAAGCTGTATTTTCCTTTGAATTGTTCTACCCCATTGGGATAAATATGAATCCACTCTCCTTCTTTTTCGCCAAAGACATACGATCCTATCTCTTTGTGATCATTTACATCTTGAATCCACTCCCCTTGCTTTCGTCCCAATTCATAAGCTCCTCGAAGAATTGATTTTCCCGATGCATCCCATTCTTCGAAAAACCCATCTTCTCGGCCCCGTCTATAGTTTTCCTCCCGATGCAAGTTGCCATTGAGGTAAAACCATTGCCACATTCCATTGAATTCACCTTCGCTGTATGCACCTTTTTGTATGACTTCTCCCGTCTCCGCATAGTACGTCCATCTCCCCTCTTTTAAACCGTTTTCATAGCTTCCTTCAAAGTGAAGGGCACCGCCGGGGTAATAGTGTTTCCAAATTCCTTCTTTATTTCCCTCAGCTGTGGTTATTCCTTCAGCGACGATCGTGTCATTGGAATAAATTGCCCCAGCAATGACTTCACCTTCTCGGTTGTATTCCCGATATATACCAATACGTTTCCCATTGGAATAAGTGCTGGATGTTGCCACCTTTCCGTTGTCATGATACGATTTCCGAAGGTCCATCGGTATCGTTTCTTCAGCATCCACTACCCGTTCACCCCATTCATATTTTTCCAGGTAATCCAGTTCGCCCGATCCTTTGTAATACTTAAATATTCCGTTGCGCATCCCATTCTTCCAAACTCCTTCCTCTATGACAATATCCCTGGTGTTCCATGTTTTCCAAACCCCATTTTTCTTTCCTTGCTCATCCTTTCGATTCACTTTTTGAACCGATCGCAGATATCCTTGCTTGTATTCCAGAACGGAAATCACCCTGCCATCCAATGCATATTCTTTTCCCAGCCCGTCTTCTAAATTTTCTTTGAACGGAATTGCTTTTATACGATTCCCAGCAGCATCAAATTCATGGCTCCAACCGGATTTTAGATTGTCCACAAATTTGGTTTCAACCAATATATCGTTTTCTGCTGTGGCCCCATAGATTCGTTCGAATCCTTGCTTCTTGCCTCGCTCATATTCGATGGATTGAATTTTATTTCCCAGCGAATCGAAGAACAGCCATTCACCATTCAATTCGTGATCAATCCTGCTTCCTTGGCTTTTTAAAATTCCATTGGGATGATAATTTAGCCATTGCCCTTCTGGTTTTCCGTTGATGATGCATCCTTCGCTTGCTTTGTTTCCGTTTGGAAAGGTATAAACCGTCCATTCACAATTCACAGGATTTTCCTGTCCCAACGAGAAGGTTGTCATCAACAAGGATAACAATAGTATTCTTCTTTTCTTAGAAAATAGAACTATCGTAGTAGGGGTGTTCATACTGTGAGTAAACCGTTAGATTTTCTTCCCATAATTGTGTTTTTCACATTTTGCGATGTGTTCTGCACAGCGATGGGGATAAAAATACTCCTGAAAATAGGACAATTTCAGGGTTATAAACAATGATTGAAAACATCAATGTTGAATATCTTTTCGTGAAGTGCCTTGTCTATAACGTGGTGTTTCATGATGAAAAATGAACGTGAAAAATGAGGTCAAATTGCTTGCTTTTCTTGTGATCGGCCTGCTTACCATCTTCAAGGCAATTAACCTAATTCAGTTGTTTTAAAGTTGTGAACCAGTTTCAATCGGTATGAACAGGTTGCTTGTTAATTAACTTGCTCCCAAAATAGACGACATGCGCATTTCAATTGGAGGAGACCACGCGGACCCGAGCCTTAAAAAGGTACTGATAGAACACCTCGGAAACAAGAATATTGAAACCATAAATAGAGGAACAGACACAAATGACAGTGTTGATTATCCTGACTTTGCGCATGCTGTTGCTACAGATGTTTCGGAGGGTGAGGTGGATTGTGGAATTTTGATTTGCGGATCAGCGAACGGAGTAGCAATGACGGCAAACAAACACCAAGAGGTTCGAGCTGGCTTGGCATGGAACCCTGAAGTAGCTCGTTTGGTGAAACAACACAACAATGCAAATGTCCTATGCATTCCTGCACGATTTGTTTCTCATTCAGAGGCAATTGAAATTTTGAACGCTTTTTTGGACGAGCAGTTTGAAGGCGGTCGTCATGCACGGCGGGTAGGTAAAATAGCGTGTTCTTTGTTGTTTTTATTGGTGTCTACGTTTGGATTATTGAATGCTCAGACATCGGAAATTGGTGCTCCAGAGGTGTATGCAAATTCAATAGTAGCGGAGGATTTGAAGAGCCATTTGATGGTGGTGGCGAGCGATGCTTTTGAAGGAAGAGAGACGGGAGAACCCGGCGCTGAAAAAGCAGCTGCCTACATTTCGAGTCATTTTGAATCCTTGGGCATTGCTCCTTTCGACGGGAAAACGTATTACCAAGATGTGCCCTTGGTTCGATCTCAAATTCAAGGAGGAACGGCGGTTGTTGCCGGAGAGTCGATGGTTTTTTTGGACGATTTTTTGTTTTATCCAGGGATCAAGGATGGCTACATGGAAGGTTTAGCTATGGTTGTTGTTGCGGATACCGCAGAATGGCCAGATGTCACAGGGAAGGCGGTGGTCATGAAAGCAGCATCAAAGGAGGGTGAAACGAATTGGCAAAGAGGATTGAATGATTCACGCATCAAAGCGAGCGAGAAGGGAGCACGTGCGGTGATTGTGGTAGGCGACGACCTATCCACATTACGAAGCCGCATGAAGCCATGGTTGACGCGAAAATCAATGACATTGGATCGCTCTGAGGCACTGGTGGGTGATGGCACTCGTATCCCTACATTCTTGGTCTCCGCAGCTTCAACATCCAACTGGTGGAAGGGGTCAGCGCTTAAGTCTTGGAAAAAGTGGACCAAGGCGGAGAGGAAGGGAAAAACAATGGCTTCTTGTGTGTTGCCAGAAGCCACTTGGAGTTTTGAGTTGTTGCGGGACGAAGAGCACATTGTCTCTCAGAACGTCTTGGGCTACATTCCAGGGAGAGACTCCCTTTTAGCAGAGGAGCTTATTGTCATTACATCGCACTATGACCACGTGGGCATCATTGATGGGGAAATTCATAACGGAGCGGACGATGATGGTTCAGGAACCGTGACGGTACTGGAGTTGGCGGAGGCGTATATGAAAGCAGTGAATGAAGGAAATGGACCGCGAAGGAGTGTTTTGCTCATGACCGTTGTTGGAGAGGAAAAAGGATTACTGGGCAGCGAGTGGTACGCAGATCACCCAATTTGGCCGTTGGAGAATACGGTAGCCAACCTGAATGTGGACATGATTGGTCGGGTTGATGAAGCCCACGCTGACGACAACCGCTACGTGTATTTAATCGGCTCAGACAAACTTTCTTCAGAGCTGCACGCCATCAGTGAAGAAGCCAATACAAAACACACCAACCTTGCATTGGATTACACATTTAACGCCCCCGATGACCCCAATCGTTTTTACTACCGATCCGATCATTACAACTTCGCCAAAAACAACATACCGGTGATTTTCTATTTCAGCGGCGTCCATGAAGACTACCACCGTCCAGGCGATGATCCGGAGAAGGTGATGTATGGTAAAACCGCAGAAATCGGGCGATTGATATTTCATACATCATGGAAGCTTGCCAATCAAGACAAGCGAATTGAAGTGGACCGGGTCAACGATTTTCCAACGAAGTAAACCCGTTCAATTGGTCTTGGAAACGTTTTTTTTCCATGATGTAACGCTCGCCGGTGGCGGGTCCGTTAAACCCTGAATGAACCATCACGTCATTTCCTCGAATGAACAGCGTGGTCGGAAAGCTGACGACATGGTCCAAAAAAGGAAAGGCGTCTGCTGCACTTTTTTTGCTCGCCTTGCCGCCAAGAAAGATGTCCCAATCAACATTGAGCTCATCCGCAAAAACGTCGAGCCTTTCGTAGGATGAAATAGGATTGGTGTCCCGTTCGAAGGCCACGGAAAGAAAACGCGCTTGTGGGCTGTAAAGCTCATGCAATAAACGAACCTCGTCCATGCAATTGGGACACCAAGTTCCCAGTATGTCCAATACAACCAGCGAATCAGATCGCAGTGAGATTGAATTGCTTTTGCCTGCACGATCAACGATGGACACGCGCAAATCCTCATCAGGCACCACGAGGGACCGCATTGGGTTTTCATCCGGAGTAGGTGAACCGTACGCTGCACGCCAGGTGGTGTGATAATGGTTCCCGCTATAGAAATGCCCATCTACCCAACTCCCGTCCTGCAGCGAAGCGGTGAAAACGAACAGGTGTGCTCCATCAAACGTTTGAAGCTGCAACGCGTTGCCCACCAAATTTCCCGTGAGATAGCGGTAGTCTCCTGTCGGGGTGCGTATGGTGGCGCGCAGCGCACTACCCGCAGCAGTAATATCCAGTTGGGAGCCAGGAGAAGCGCTTGAGTCCACACCAAACCACACATCCCACGTACCGGAGGGAAGTCCTTGTGGCTCGATTGTCGCCTGCTGGTTAGCGGGAGTGGGCAAAACCCGCAAGGGGACACGGTAAGACCCGGACGGGTTGCGCAAAGAATCCACCCAATAACCGCGATAAGAATCACCTCTTCGCTCCTTTTGCAGCCTCCAACTCCCGTTGAAAACAGGAACCCTCCACGTCGAATCGTTCAGGGGTGTGAGCGTGAGAACTTCATCTCCATTGTACAAAGACCAAACCGCATCTTTTTGGGATCCAAGGAACGACGCTGTGACGCTATCATTCAGCATAAACTCAACGTTGGCACCATGCGAAAAAGGAGGTTGGGGTGAGTGAGGCAAATCCCCACAGCCAGATACAACGAGACCCAACAAACCCAAGAAAGCACCCCCCTTTCCAGCGCAATGCATCACCCTAGATCAAACTTAATTCCTTGTGCGAGCGGAAGTGAAGCGCCGTAGTTGACCGTGTTGGTTTGGCGACGCATGTATGCTTTCCAGGCATCAGACCCAGACTCACGCCCCCCACCGGTTTCTTTTTCACCACCAAACGCACCGCCGATTTCGGCACCAGAGGTACCAATATTGACGTTGGCAATGCCACAATCTGACCCTGCGGCAGACAAGAATAATTCCGCCTCCCGAACGCTGTTGGTCATGATGGCAGACGAAAGGCCTTGTGCAACACCATTCTGCAGCGCAATGGCCTCTTCTAAGGTGTCATATGGCATCATATAAAGCAACGGTGCAAACGTCTCGTGTTGTACGATTTGCATATCGTTTGTGGCTTCAGCAATGGATGGCCGAACATAGCAACCGCTTTCATATCCCGGCCCTTCAAGCAGCCCGCCTTCGACGACAAAAGAACCACCCTGGTCTTTAACGGCTTGCAGGGCGTTGAGGTAGGTGTCAACAGCGTCGCGGTCTGTCAGGGGACCGACATGGTTGGACTCATCCAACGGGTTTCCAATTTTTAATTGACCATAAGCACTGCTCAGAACATTCTTCACCTGATCATATACAGACCGGTGAATGATCAACCTTCGGGTGGACGTACAACGTTGACCACAGGTGCCAACCGCACCGAATACTGCGGCGGGAACAACCATTTCAAGGTCTGCATCGGGAGCAATGATGATTGCGTTGTTTCCACCAAGCTCGAGCAAGGCGCGACCGAGTCGTGCGCCAACGGTCTCACCAACCGACTTGCCCATGCGCGTGCTTCCTGTCGCGCTGACGAGGGGAATGCGTTGATCAGCACTCATCATTTGTCCAATGTCTGCCATTCCATTTACCACGCAAGACAAGCCTTGTGGGACATCGTTGGCCGCGGCAACACCGTTCCAGATGTGTTGACACGCAATAGAGCAAAGCGCACTTTTTTCAGACGGCTTCCAGACGCATGCGTCTCCACTGATCCAAGCCAAAGCCGTGTTCCACGCCCAAACAGCGACAGGGAAGTTAAAAGCGGAAATGATGCCCACCACGCCAAGTGGATGGTATTGCTCAAACATACGGTGTTCAGGTCGTTCGGAGTGAGTGGTCATCCCGTACAATTGACGGCTCAAGCCAACCGCGAAATCACAGATGTCAATCATCTCCTGTACCTCACCCAAGCCTTCTTGCAGGGACTTGCCCATTTCATAACTTACCAAAGCGCCCAAAGCATCTTTTTTCTCCCGCAGGGCATCGCCAAATTGCCGGACGACTTCCCCACGTTTGGGAGCGGGGACGGTCTTCCATTCATGAAATGCTTTTTGGGCTGCAACGACAGCGCGCTCATATTCGTCCGCGGTAGCGCTGGACAAGGAGGCAATCTTCTTTCCGTCAACCGGAGAGATAGAATCAATGGTTGGACCCGATCCAAATGATTCGGTTCCAATCATGACGCCGTGATTGTGATCTTGAATGTTGAGGGCGTGAAGAATGCTTTGAATGTCCATGTGTGGTTTTTTTCGTGGTGCAAAGGTAATGTCCGAAGCACGAAGATTTACTCACGCAAAAGGTTGATAATCAGTGTGTTGTTATTTTGTATGATCGAAAGGCGACCGTAGAGTGGTCTTGGTTTTGCTGTTTATCGTCCTCAGAAGGCTAGAATTGCCCGAATGCTCAATGTTTCACGTGGAACATGCCTATCGGCCAAGATGAACCAACAGAACGGCGAGGTCAGATGCGCTGACACCAGAGATTCTAGAAGCTTCTGACAAGGTGTTTGGTTTTGATTCAGAGAGCTTTTCCCTTGATTCAGAACTGAGTGATTCAAATTTGTGGTAATTGAATCCGCTGGGAATAGCGATTGTGTCTAGGCGCTGAAGCTTATCTGCTATGGCTTGCTCCTTCTCAATGTATCCCGCATACTTGATTTGAACCTCTAGCGACTCCTGGATATCTGAGGTGATTTCGAGATCGGCAATGTTCTGGGCAATAACAGGAAGGTGTTCCGTTAAATCAGCGAATGTGATGTTGGGGCGGTTCAATAAGGAAACCGCCTTTTGTTTTTGCCTCAGAGGAGCGCTTGATTTTGCTTCCAACAAAGCATCAACCTCTTTTGGACTGACACTTGTTTTGTTTAGGACCGTTGTCATCGCTTTGAGCTTGCCTTTCTTGCTTTCTAGCTTTTCCATGCGCTCATCGCCCGCAAGACCGATGGAGTGGGATAACGGAGTGAGTCGTTGATCGGCATTGTCTTGTCGCAAAAGGATGCGGTATTCAGCGCGGGAAGTGAACATTCGGTAAGGCTCCTTGGTGCCCTTGGTGACCAAGTCATCAATCAATACACCGATATACGCTTCGTTTCGTTTCAAGACGATTGCGTCCTTGTTCCACGTGGAACGTGCTGCGTTGATGCCGGCCATAATACCTTGTGCTGCGGCCTCCTCGTATCCGGTGGTTCCGTTGATTTGCCCAGCAAAATAAAGGTTGTTGATGCGCTTCGTTTCTAAGCTGTGCTTCAGCTGCGTGGGGTGAAAAAAGTCGTATTCAACCGCATATCCGGGCCTAAAAAACTTCACATTTTGGAACCCAGGAACGCCGCGCAACGCTCGCACTTGCACATCTTCAGGCAGGCTTGTGCTGAAACCATTTACATACACTTCGACGGTTTCCCACCCTTCTGGCTCAACAAACAATTGGTGCGAATCTTTCGTATGGAAACGCTCAATTTTATCTTCGATGCTTGGGCAATACCGTGGACCTAGGCCTTGAATTCTGCCGTTGAACATGGGAGAACGATCGAACCCCTCTCGGAGTAAATCATGGACATCGCGGTTGGTGTATGCGATATGACAGCTTCTCTGGGTGCCGAGTTTGGGTGTATCGGTGAATGAAAAACGGCGCGGGTCTGGGTCGCCCTCTTGCTCTTCGAGGACACTGTAATCAATGCTTCTACCGTCCACGCGAGGAGGCGTTCCTGTTTTCATACGGTCGGCCGAGAAACCCGCTTCGACCAACTGTTCTGTGATCCCACGAATGGCCTTTTCACCTGCTCGGCCTCCGCCAAATTGCTTTTCACCGATGTGCATCAATCCATTCAAGAACGTTCCGGCGGTGACCACAACAGACTTAGATCGAATGGTTGCACCCAATTGGGTTTTGACACCCACACATCGTCCTTCTTCTATGATTAACTCTAAAACGGCATCTTGCCAAAAGTCCAATCGAGCGGTAGACTCCAACATGAGCCGCCACTTTTCAGCAAATCGCATTCGATCGTTTTGCGTCCGAGGCGACCACATGGCTGGTCCTTTTGAGCGGTTCAACATTCGGAATTGAATAGCGCTGTGATCGCTCACGATCCCAGAGTAGCCACCGAGGGCGTCGATTTCACGAATGATTTGCCCTTTGGCAATGCCGCCCATCGCGGGATTGCAGGACATTTGTCCGATCACCCCCATGTTCATGGTAATGAGCAGGGTGTTTGCGCCGAGGTTCGCTGCTGCCGCAGCGGCTTCATTTCCGGCGTGTCCTGCGCCGACAACGATTACGTCATATTCATTGTGGATCATGCGTCGTAGGGTTCAAAAGCTGCGATCCAACGCTCTTCCTGCAGTCGCATTTCTGTTTGGTCGGATTTCAACTTGTCTTTGTAACCAAGCAAATGCAAATGTCCGTGGGCTATTACGCGAATTAACTCATTGAAAAACAATGCATTATGGGTTTTTGCGTTGTCACGAATGCGGTCAATCGAGAGGAAGAGGTCACCGCTTATTTGATCCCCATCGGAATAATCGAATGTGATAATGTCCGTGAAGTAGTCGTGCGATAAATGTTCCTTGTTCATCTGCAACAAATAATTGTCCGAACAGAAAACAACCGAGAGCGCGCCAGGTTCTTTGCCGTACTGTGTTGTCAGTGTATGTACCCAGGCGCGAATGGCTCGGCGTTTGGGGCACCGGAAGCCGTGGTCGGCATTGTGAAAGGTTAATGCCAAGAGAACGGGTGCTAGGCTGCGTTGAATACGCCCTCAAACAAGAGCTCTACCTCCCGGCCTTCGTCCTCAAAAGAACACTGGTCGGAAAGCTGGCGCATTAAAAAGACTCCACGGCCATTGGGCTTTTCAAGGTTTTCTGGCGATGTGGGATCAGGTACGTTTTCGAAATCAAATCCCGCGCCTTGGTCGGTGATTTTGAAAAACAAGTTTCGCTCTTGTATTTCGTACTCAACGCGGACTTCTTTTTCCGTGTCCAATCGATTTCCATGGACGATGGCGTTGTTTACAGCCTCAGTCATAGCAATCAAAACATCGCCGTAGCAATCATCGTTGAAGGCGTAATTGTCTCGAATTTCATCAATCAATCGCTCAATGATGGCGATGTTTTCCGGTTGTGAAGCGAATTGAAGCTTGTGCATCGTTTGAATCATAATTCCTAATCTTGAGTCCGGCTCATTGCGAGTCCGGCTTCTTGAGGTCCAAATTATTGAAATAATCGTTGACTCGGTCACGGTAATACGGATCCAATTCAAGGGGAATTGTTCGTAACCATTCAACTTCTTGGCTCTTTTGTTTGAGGTATTCTTCGAGCGCAGGAGGCTCTGTAGCGAGGTCTTGCTGGCCAACCGTAGATTTTCGTTTGTTGTCTTCTCCGCGGACCAACTCAGCATTTTCGGCTTCCAGTAAGCGGACCATCAATTCTTGTTGACGTTCTAAGGTTTCAATGGAAACGTCGCGATTGACCAAATCCCGCTCCAACTCTTCCATTTCTTTCGCGATGTCCCCCATTTGTTTGCCATCTCCAGAACCATCTGCGTTGAGCTCCTGTGCCTTTTTCTGAGCCATCTGACGCAATGCGGCCTGTTGCGCTGCCATTTGTGCAATTTCTTTGCTCATCTGGCGCTGATCTTTCCCGGATTTCCCGGCATTGGCCCCCTTACCCATCGCTTCTTTCATTTTCTCCAACTTCTCCCCCAACGACTGCTGCATCTTTTTCATATCTCCTGCGCTAGGAGAAGGCTTTGGCTTTCCGTTTCCTCCGGGCTTCTCGCAGTTCCCCATGCCCGGCTTGGACTCTGACATGGATTGCTGCATTTGTTGCAGTGCATCATCGAGCATCAAGGCCAAGTTGTTGAAACTTGTCATTACATACTGCTGATTTTCAGTGATTTCCGGTGTTTTTCGGTCGCCAAATCCAGCCAACGCTTTTTCCATGTGGTGGTTGATCAACCCAATCTCTCGGTTGACTGCGGGCGCCAATTGGGGGATCCGAAGGCTCAAGGCAAATAAGGAATCCTCAACCATTTGAGCATCGTCCTTGAGTTTACGTTGGGTTTGTCCATTGGTGATATACAGCGGGTCATCTTCGTTGATTTGATTCAAGGAGGCCATCACATCTTCTTCGTCGAACGACAGGTGGATGATGTTTTCAAGCAATGCCCGCAAAGCATCCATATCTTCTTCCATGGACTCTTCAGCGGATTGTTGCATCATGGCTTCCATTTGCTCCGCCATTTGCTTCATCTCATCCGCCGCGTCTTGCTGATTTTCGCTGGCTTTTTTGTTTTTGTCTTGCTTGAGCTGCTCAGAACTATCGCTCATTTTTTCCTCGATGGATTCATTTTCATCGGATCGCTCCATCACGGGATTTGGGTTTTCCAGCTCTTCGTTGGATTTGTCCAATTCGTCCAATCGTTCTTGAAGCGCTTGAAATTCTTGATTCAAGGAATCTTGTTGGGCGGAGAGGCTATCATTGGGCGATGATTCATTGGCTGTTTCTTCTGCCAAAGCCTCTTGTTTTTCTGCGAGTTCCTTCAGGTCGTCAAGGGCTTCTTCCAAATTAACTTCATATTCCAACTGCTTGAATTGCTCCAACGCCCGGTCGAGCTCCTTTTCCAAGGACTCTTGGTCCACCTCCATGGATTCCAATTGTTCCTGCATCTCCTCCATCATTTCAGGGTCCATCTGCTCCATGAGCTTCTGCATCTCGTCGTACATCGCTTTCAGCTCATCGTTCATGACCTGCTCCATTAACTCTTGCAGCTGCTCTTGTTTTTCAATGATGCGCTCTTCTTCAGGCGAAAACTCATTGGCACGTTCGTCCTTTTCTTTGTTTGCTTTTTGCAACTCCTCCAAGGCGGATTTGAGGGATTCCTGACGCTTCATGAGCTCTTCCAAGGCCCGCTCATCTTTCCAATCGAGCTCGTCGTCTTCCCCGAGTTGCCGCCGCATTTCCGCCATCTCTTTTCGTAGCGCCTCAGCCTCTTGACGGGCGGCGCTCATACGGGCGGCGATGTCTTCATTGGCTTGTTCCCGTTCCGCACGGATTTCATCTTCTGAGGGCGGGGCGAAGGTGTAACTGATGGAACGCGTCATTTTTGGGCCGTTGATTTGATCGTTGTCCCAAAGCTCAAACCAATATTCGAGCACGTCGCCTTGCACAACACCAATGTCGCCGAGGTTCCACTCGTGAAAAAAGCGATCGGACTTGCCGGAAGGTGTTTCAAGTCGCACTCGAGAGACAACTCCGGTCATAAGCGGATCGCTTTCGGAGGCGAAAAGCTCTTCTGCGCGCGGCGCCAACTCAAGCCACTGGTAGGCAAAGCTGAATTTACTGAAACCATAATCATCCATGGTTTCACCCGTGAAATAACGACGCTTCACTTGGGAAGAATCAATGGATTCGGTGACCTTGATGCGCGCAGGCAAATCTGCATATGCTTGGATGTTATACCGGATGGAGTCGACTGTGCCAACTGCACGGTTCTGGGGAACAACCCAGTACGTTTCGCTTTTTTGAATTCGTCGAGTGGCCGTAAAAGTGCCGGCAGCTCCCGGCGTTGCACGGATTGACTCATTTCCAAAATCCAAGCGCAAACGCTCGGTGTCTTTGCTTCTGAATTGCCAACGAATTTCAGTTCCTTCGGGGGCCTTGAGGTTGCCGACGTCTTTTAGGGTTTGAGGAGGCAAACCCGTGTAAGCAGGTGGGGTGAGCGAAACCTCAGTGGACAACAAAACAGGAACAGGAAGCACCTGTATAACAAACTCAGGGGACCTCACCCCCATGGCCACCATTGCAAACGCAATGTCTTCCCGGACGATTGGGAACGTGTGGCTGTAGATGCCATTCGAAGCACGTTCCATCCGAAACCGCTGCCCATTGCTTTCAAGCACAACGGCACTCGGCACCTCCTCCCCGACTGTTTTGGCGTTGACGGTAAATTCTTGCGCAGCAGGAACATCGAGGTGTTGATTGAGAATTTCAAAAGCAAATGGCGGAGGCGGAATGAAGTCCTGGCGATGTGCTAGAATTCGTTCAGCGGGATCCTGCACCCACTGGGGCTTCCACGAGAACAATACCACCACCACCACAACAGGTGGGATGGCGTAACGGATCAACCGCGTGCTTTCTTGCCAATTGACCGCTTTTTTGAACGGAACGGTGCGAAGGGTTTCTGTGCGCTCATCGATGGATGCGTGCAATAAGGAAAGGTCTGTAGATTCAGAATGTTCGAGCTGACGTTGCAATTGCAGCACATTCAAGAGGCGGTCGCTGATTTCTGGAAAATGGGTTCCAATGATTTTACTGGCCTGCTCATACGAAAGCCCTTTTCTCAAACGGAACAATAACAGGACAGGCCAAAGCACCCATCGAGCAAGTGCCATTGCGCTTCCCCCCGCCAACACCCAGAAAATAACAGTTCTTCCGGCGATGCCAAAGCGGCCGAGATGTTCCAAAAAAAGGAAAATAAGGGTGCTACCTACAATCGCTCCAACGGAGGTCAAAACCCCTCCCATCAGCCGATTCAGGTGGTAAGCCCAAACGAATTCATCCAATTTCTTGATGAGTGAACTGCTTCTTTCCATGCCTCACGAAGGTACGAAACCAAACAGCGCAATGGTGACGCGTTCAGAATCGTCCGATATCATCGTATTTTTGGACTCCCTCACCGGTTAAATCAGGTTCACATGTCCAAATTTCAAGGATTTTCGATTGCACTTTTTGCAACACTTTTGACACTCCATACCGTTGACGCTCAGATTGTCATCAACGAATTGGACCCATCAGGCCCAGGCATCGATGATATGGAATTTGTTGAGTTGTATGGAGTTCCCGGTGTTGATCTCTCAGGCATTACTGTTGTCATTTACAACGGATCGAACGGACTATCAAACAATGCGTTTGATTTGACGGGCTTTGCATTGGACGAGGATGGATTCTTTCTCATCGGTGGACCCAACTTAACCGGGGCTGATTTCACCGTGGACCAAACCAATTGGTTGCAAGTGGGCCAAGAGGCAGTGGCGCTATATGACGCATCTGGAGCAGATTTCCCCAACGGCACCCCTGTCACCGACGAAGATCTATTGGATGCCATTGTATATGGCAACAATCAACCTCCTGCATCGGGGCTGATCGACGTATTGACACCGTCCGCAACCCAACTGAACGAAAGCGCTCAAGGACTGGCGGATTATCAAAGCTTAGCTCGCCTGCCCGATGGCGGAGACCCGTTTGCTTCTTCCGACTACACCCTGCAGTCTCCGACCCCAGGTTACTCGAACGTATTGCAATGCGATGGGGGCCAGATTCATTTGCAGAACGCGGCGAACGAGAATATCTGCACGGATGGTTCTGAGTTGGTGTTGGTTCAATTCAATCACACTACTGATGTTCTTGAGGCTGATTTTACGCTGGTAGTGGCAGACGCGTTATCGGGGTTGATTCTGGTTTCATTTGAGGGTACTGCGGCCAATTTGTCTGGATTGGGCGATCTTGCTTTGGAGGTCACGGGTATTTCACACAATGCGCCGCTTGATCCAGAAACATTGGCTGCGGGCCAACCGGTGGACGGAATTACAGGGACCGGGTGTTTTTCATCGACCACCAATTCCGTGAGCATTCAAGGAGAAACATGTAGCCCTCCCGCATGTGACGGAGGGGCTGTAACCGATGCTGCGGGTACACCTTCTGCCGTTGGATGCAATGGGTTGGAAAACGCAATTATTACGTTTGGCTATACATCGGAAGCCATTGAAGCGGAATACATTTTTGTCATCACGGATGGGGAACAAGTGATCCAAGACACAACCGCTTTTCCGCAATTTGACTTTTCGATATTGGGGGAGGGGAGTTACCAAGTTTGGGGCTCGAGCGCATTGGGTGGTTTTGAGTCGGAAACGTTGGCGCCCGGCTCATTGCTCGCGGGAATCCAAGGCGTGGAATGTGACAGTTTGAGTATGAGTTACTTGGCAGTGGACATTTTGGACTGCGAAAGCGCGAGTTTTTGCGAAGAGATTTTCATTTCAGAGTATGTCGAAGGCAACAGCAACAACAAAGCCATTGAGCTTTACAATCCTTCTCCAGTGGCCATTGACCTGACGGGATACCACATGGAAACATGGAACAATGGATCAACAGAACCCACCAACACGCAGGAGCTTTCGGGCACAATTGAAGCCAACGGTGTGTTTGTCTTGATGAATGCATTGGCTGCTCCAGAACTTTTTGACGCAGGAGACCTTGTGAGTCAAATTACTTGGTTCAATGGCAACGACGTCATCGCTCTTTATCACGATGGTGAAATCATTGATCAAATGGGCGAGTTTGGTCCGGACCCCGGTTCGCCATGGACGGTGGACGGTGGTGCAGGTGAAATGGCCGAATACACATTGGTCCGCAAGGCCAACGTTTCTCAAGGCAGCACCGATTGGGCGGTTGGTCAGTTTCAGTGGGACGCGTACCCCCAAGACAACTTTGATTTCATCGGGTACCACAACGCGACATGCACCGGGACGCCTGACATGGAATTGGGCTTCACGACATCGGACCTATACATTTATGAAGGGGGCGGGACAGAGGTTTCCATGCAAGTCGCTTATCCTTTGCAAGACGTGACGGTATCGGTTGATGTGGTTGGCGGAACAGCAGAAGAAGGCGATGATTTTCCAGCCGTATTTCCGCTGCCGGAATTCACCTTTCCGATTGGCCTCTTAAACAACCAAACGTTCACCTTTGCTGCCATAGACGACGAGGAGCCAGAAGGGGAGGAGACCGTTGTTTTGGCCATGCAAATCACTTCGGGTGATGCGGTGTTGATCATCGATACGTTGACGGTACACATTCAACCGTCTGATTTGACGTATCCGGTATATGACATAGCGACCGTGCGCAGTGTGGATGTGGTTTCAGGTGTGACAGACAGCTTAGGGGTTTCCTGCGAATTGCGGGGCATTGTCCACGGGTGGAATGACTATCCGTCAGGCTTGCAATTCACATTGATTGACCCAACGCATGGCATCAACGTGTTCAGTCCATTGTCGGATTTTGGTTACGCTCAGGTGGTGCCCGGTGACAGCGTTCGAATTCGAGGGACGGTGGGGCAGTTTGCGGGGCTTACCCAAATCATTGCGGATACTTTGATTTACGAGGGATCTGGATTCATTACAGAACAGCCAGTCTTGGTTCAAACACTGGACGAATCCCGCGAATCGCACGTGGTCACCCTGAAGTGTGTTGAGTTGGTCAACCCGGCGCAATGGACCAATAGTGCTCCAAGTTTTGAAGTGGATGTCACCACAGGGGCAGATGTGTATACGATGCGCGTTGACGCGAATACGGACTTGTTTTTGAGTGAGGCACCTGTTGGCGTTTTCGGATTGAGCGGAATTGTCGATCAACGTGATTTTGAAGCACCGCACTTCCAGGGCTACCGAATTTCACCGCGTTACGTCTCCGACATTTCGGAGCCGGTGAATGCTGAATTCACGGTCACTTCACCATGGAACCTGCTTGAAGGTGCTATTGAATTGGAGAACACAAGTTCCGGAGCCGCCAGCTATTACTGGACCTTTGGCAATGGAGATACCAGTGAAGAACCAACCCCTGAATACACGTATGAGGAATCGGGCGTTTTCAGCATTCAATTGACCACCTTCAGTACCGATGGCAATTGCTCCGATCAAACAACCGTTGAAATTGATGTCTTGCTCGTGTCGGTGGATGAGATGGATTGGACCGGTTCGGTTTACCCAAACCCAACACACGGAACCGTTATTTTCGACGCAAGCGAGGCGATTGAATCGATTGAAGTATTCCGAATTTCTGGAGCTCTGGTTCAAAGCGCAACACCGAACAGCATGCGCTGGATGATGGACACGACCGATTGGGCGGAAGGCATCTATGTCGTTCGAATCCAAACAGCAACGGGAACCAAGTCATTGAAGTTGGTTCGTGGCGAGTGATCGGTAGGTCTAGCAGGTAGCCCCGAACAGGCCAAGCAAGGCAAGAAGGTCAGCAACGCTGACCACCAAGTCGTTGGTGATGTCACCTGGGCAGGCCCCAACAGAACTGCACATGCAAAGCTCCATCCCGTCGGGAATTCCGTTTTGATTGCTGTCGGAGTTCAGCGGATCGGTGTTATAGACACCCAATTCCAACGCATCACTCAACCCGTCCCCGTCGGAGTCACTGCACGCATCGCCGATGCCGTCGTTGTTGAAATCAGATTGGGGGTTGTTGGCGACAACCACACAGTTGTCGTCCACATCGTAAATGCCGTCTGCATCGGTGTCGGGTTGGAAACCCAGTAAGTCGCCCAGCCCCAAATCAGCAACAACAATGAAATGGTCGGATGCGGCGAGCGCATCATTGGACTGCAAGCCCAATTCCTCGAGCCGAGCCGCAGACATCGCGTCCGTGCGCAAGACAAAACCACCTTTGTAGCCCGTAGAAGCATCAGACGTGATGATGTAGTCCAGCTTTCCAGGAATCCATTCGGAAGAAAGAGAATTACTGGTCCAAGTGTAATCGAAGGGGTGATCCGATTGCAAAATGGGCCACTCGGTGAGGCTTGAACCATCCCAATCAGGCGCAAAGTCAGGACCGTTATTGGTTTCGTCTGAGATGTCTCCTGTAACAAGGGTATAAATGGGATTGTCCAACCCAACCATATTCAAGTCTCCGCCGTAGACAATCGGCGCATTGGTTGACAACGCAGGCCCATTTCCTTCACCTGAGATGGCGTCACGCAGAAAAGCCATGTACTCATCGGCTTCCGATTGCCGCTGTGCTTCATTCGATGCACCGCCGCAGCATTTGAGATGGCTGCTCGTGAAGAGCATGGGCACAAGCCAATCTTCATGGGCCTCGACTACGACGGGAAACTGTCGATAAACACCCGAATGGCTTGAGAGCACTGCGCCTTTGGAAGCAACCATCAAGTCGTAATCGTCTTTCACCACATTCCACGAAGCGCCACCTTCGAGTGGAATCCATTCATTGAGCAACCCACGGACATAGTTCGCACTGACGTTGGAGACTTCAGAGAAACCAATGATGTCGGGAGCAACCGCTTGAAGAATGCGTTCCATTGCCATCTTCGCCGGCCCTTCGTCCATTCGATTGTTCATGTTCCAAAATGCTACCCGGTCGAGCGTTCCCTCGGACCGAGCAATGGAATGAGGGGTCCAAGGATCGACACTGCTGTTCATTTCATGCACAATTCCTTCAGCCGGAAATCCAACTTGACCGTCTCCATCGTACCACTTCAAACGAATGCTTTCCCCGACATCCCCGAGCAGGTCACGTTTGAAAGCGATTTCAAATTCTTTTGCACTGTAAGTGGGCGACGAACGCATGCCGATTTCATTCAAACTTTCAATTCCGGAACCGCCGGTGTAACGGATGGCTTGTCGGCTGGAAAAATTCAACAGCAAGTCTACACCCAGTCCTTGGTTTGCATAATCCACGCCGGTGTCGGTATCATCATCCAAATCCAGCAACAAGAAATATTCATTGGGCAGGATGTTTTCATCCAGACCCACCTCATTTTGCAATTCGATGTGCACGTACAACCAGTTGAGGTTGCTTGTGGCAGCGGTTTTTATGAAAGGCGAACCGTCAGGTGCATTGAGGTGATCAATTCCGCTCCAGTCACCAAATTGGTTATTGAGTTGAATTTGGCTCACCAGCACGGAAGAGCACAAAAAGAATAAACTCGCGAGGGGAAGTTTCATATTGGGTGAAGTTGATGGCAACGAGTGAACGAAGTTACGGGTAGATTTGCCGAATGAATCACCGGCAGAGCGTCGTCATGTTGCACTTCATTGTTTTGATTTTCGGATTCACCGGAATTTTGGGCAAATTGATTTCACTGGAAGCGGAGCGCTTGGTGTTTTGGCGTGTTTTTTTAGGCGGAGGATTGGTTGCGATTTGGCTGTTTTTAAAAGGAAAAACGCAACGGTTTCCGATAAAGACAGGCATTCAGGTCGCGCTTGTGGGGTGTGCGGCCGCAGCCCATTGGATTGCTTTTTTCGGGTCCATCAAAGCGAGCAATGTTTCGGTTGCGCTGGCTACATTGGCCACCACCCCTGTGTTTGTAAGCATCTTGGAGCCGCTCGTACACAAGCGAAAAATGGATTGGAGGGAAATTTTACTGGGAGGTGTTATCATCGTGGGTTTACTGGTTTTGTTATGGGGTCCTTCCGAAGGGGACTTTACCTTGACTTCGGAGCAGTATTATCGCGGCATTGGATTGGCGCTGATTTCTGCGGCTCTGGCCGCGGTCTTTTCCACGTTCAACTCGGTTTTTGTGCGCTCGTATGATTCGGCCAACCTCACTCGGGTGGAGTTGATGAGTGCTGCAGCGGTTTTGGCGGTGTTGTTTTGGTTCGATGGGAGGGGGCAATCATTGGCGTTTTGGGCCATTCCAAAAGACGATTGGTTGTGGCTTGCATTGTTGGCCTCATTGGCAACGGCTTTTGCATTTTTGATGAGCATTGAGGTCATGAAGCGGCTTTCTCCTTTTACCACAGCAGTTGCGATCAACATGGAACCGGTTTATGCCATTGTTCTTGCCGCCTTGATTTTCGGTGATTCTGAACGGATGGGAGGGTGGTTTTACCTCGGTTCCACCATCATTGTGGGTGCGGTGTTCGCCGATGCAGGGTTCAAACGAATGGCTCGAAAAAAAGCCTCACTCGACAACGAAAAAAGCTGACGCGATTCGGTCGGCTACGAGCCATTTTTCTTCTCGAATCCGGTAACGACTGCCGCCAAGCGGTTCGAGCGTGCGGTCGGCAATGCACTGCCTCCAGAAATCAGGATCTTCGGTTTGTGGATGGTGTCCGTATTCGTTTTCCAAGGCTTCGACATCAATCCCTTTCGCTGTGCGAAGACCCGTCATTA
>Ga0206123_10000382_pt1 | contig 43847 bp, 34 predicted proteins | sample Helgoland_Spring_2_FD_160086 | JGI IMG/M metagenome (GOLD analysis project Ga0206123, IMG submission 160086) | Pelagic subsurface seawater microbial communities from Kabeltonne, Helgoland, North Sea - Helgoland_Spring_Bloom_20160316_1 | ecosystem: Environmental > Aquatic > Marine > Epipelagic ...
AAAAATGAGAATAATATTAACTTTAGCTTTGTTTTTATCCTTTGGTGTTATTGCTGACGGTCACGAGGCGGATGAACCAAAATATAAAGCCAATAAAGCTGAATACTACGTCAATGTCTTTAAAGATGGTAAGGACATGGACGACTTAATGAAGTGGAGCATGAAATGGAAGAAATGGGCCTCAGAAGGAGAGCCTGGTGAAGTTTTTAAAAACTATAAAGCAGCAATACTTGTTCCATATTATGGCCATAATTTAAATACCTTTGATGCTATATGGGTTGGTGTAAGCCCAGATCCAGAAGAGCATTATGTAGGCAATGAGTACTGGATGAAAAATGGCACTAAGTTATTTAATGAGCTACCAGTTACTTTTCCACAGGTTATAGATACATGGCAAAGAACAGTATCAGAAACACCTGATGGATCGGCTGGTTATATTGTGTATTCTGATTGCAAGCTTGGCGAAGGTGTTACTAATGAGCAATTTTATGATGCTTATTTTGCATATGCTGAAGCTGCAAAGAAAAATGGAGATGTTGCAGGCAGAAAAATGATTTGGCCTCAGACTGGAGTTGAGCCTGGATGGGATTTTGACTTTGTTCAAGCAGTAATGACTTCTTCGATAGGTGAATATGGCAAGAATTGGACTAATTTCTGGAGTGAAAAAGCTGATACTCTTCCAGAGGCTGAAGCAATGGCAGCTCTTGGTGGTTCATGCACAAATGAAAGATCTTTTTCAATAGTGCCTGTTAAAAGCTAAGTATTTTTTTATAAAAGGAGGCTTAATGCCTCCTTTTTTTTGTGCATTATGCATAATATACCTATGAATAGGTATAAGGATCATGTGGCCATCATAGGCTGTGGTATTGCAGGTCTTGCAACTGGATGTGTTCTTTTAAGAGAGGGCATATCTTCAATTATTTTTGAAAAGCACTCAAAACTAGGAACTCATGGGTCTGGAATTTCTCTTTCACCAAACGCTTTAAGAGTTCTAAAATATATTGATCTTGAGGATGAGATAAAAAAAATATCTGAGCTAACATTGTCGACAAAGATCCAAGATACTAAGAAGATTCTCTATTCAAGCCCATCTATAGTAAGAACTACTTCTAGAGAGATGCTTTATAAAACCTTGCTTAATAAATATGAGTCTTCTGGGGGTGTGGTTATTTATAACCATGAACTCAGGTCAATTGATCAAAGCCAATCAAAAATATTTTTTACAAACCATTCAAGTTTTTTAGTCAGACATGTTGTAGCTTGTGATGGAATAAAATCTAGTTCTAGAGATTTGATATTAAAGGATAACGCAGCACCATCATATAGCGGATATTCAGCCTGGAGGGGAATTATTAATTCTAAAGATCATTCTATTAATCTCCATCTTTCAAAAAACTCTCATGTAGTTACTTATCCAATTAATGATAGGTTAACTAGCTTTGTTGCGGTTATTAAAACAGCTAAAAGATATAAAGAAACATGGCGAGTGGAAGGTACCGCTGATGAGATGAGCGCTGATTTGTTCATGCATTCTAGAGAACTTGTTAACAAGCTTGCTAAATCAAAAGAGGTTTTTAAATGGGGGATTTACAAAAGACCACATACTGGAAGATTGTTTGTTAAGAATGTTACTTTTCTTGGAGATGCGGCTCACCCAATTGTTCCTTTTTTAGGTCAGGGTGGTTGCATGGCTCTTGAAGACGCCTATATATTTGGAAAACTTTTCATTAAATATGATAATGATATTGCTTTTGCACAAAGAGAATATCAAAGAATAAGACATTCAAGAATTAGAATGATCAAAAATATGTCTGAGATGCAAGGCCACCTTTATCATTTATCAAATCCATGCCTTACAATAGCAAGAAATTTTCTTATGAAGCACTCATTGAAAGCAACCGATAAAAGACTAAATAAAATATGGGACTATGATCCAAACATAGACATCTAAAGATTCTCAATTTAAACAATTAATTTATTTAGCTTTTAATTTTCTGTTATATAATTTTTTGATGAATATATTTAAAAAATTAAAATCAATTTTTATTAACTCTAATGATTCTGGTAATAATCAAAGTTCTAAAAAAGGACTTAAATTAAAAATTTCATCTGATATTAAAAATGTATTAGAGGATGAGATTCTTCCAGGTTTAGGTATTACAGCAGAAGATTTTTGGGTGAGTTTTGAAAGAATTATTGACACTTTTTCTCCAAGAAATAAAGCCTTATTAGAAAAAAGAGAGAAAATTCAAAAACTTATTGATGAATGGCATATTAGCAGAAAAAGCCAAAACCATAACCATGATGAGTATAAAAGCTTTTTAGAGGAAATAGGCTATATTGCGACAAGGGCCAAAGATTTTACAATTTCAACTGAAAATGTAGATCCGGAAATAAAAACTATAGCTGGCCCTCAGCTTGTAGTGCCTGTTATGAATGCAAGGTTTGCTCTTAATGCTGCTAATGCTAGATGGGGAAGTCTTTACGATGCTCTATATGGAACAGATATGATTTCAGAGGAGAATGGAGCACACAAGGATGGTGGTTACAATCCTAAAAGAGGGGACAGGGTTATAGCTTTTTCTAAAAACTTTCTTGATGAGACTGTGCCTTTAGAGAATGGCTCATACAAGAACGTTATCAGTTTTGAATTTGCTAACGGTAATATTTTAGCTCAGCTAGCAGATGGCTCATCATCTTTCTTAATCAATCAAGATCAATATCAGGGATATGTTGATAATGGCAATGATTCACTTGGCTTGCTGTACAAAAATAATAATTTACATTTTGAGATACAAATAGATAGATCTCATCCGATTGGTAAAACAGATCCTGCAGGAATAAAAGATATTTTGATAGAATCAGCAATCACTACTATTCAGGATTGCGAGGATTCAGTTGCCGCTGTTGATGGAGAAGACAAAGCGCTTGTTTATAGGAATTGGTTAGGTCTTATGAAAGGAGATCTAACTGATACATTTGTTAAAAATGGTAAATCACTAACAAGGGAGCTCAGTCCTGATAGAGAATATATCTCTAAGGATGGCACTAATTTAGTTCTTCCGGGAAGAAGTACTATGCTTGTGAGGAACGTTGGCCACCTTATGACTAACCCCGGTGTGATTGATAGGCATGGTAATGAGGTCCCGGAAGGGATAATGGACGCTATGTTTACCATATGTATTGCAAAACATGATTTGGACAATAAAGGAAAGTATCAGAACTCTAGAACAGGAAGTGTTTATATAGTTAAACCAAAAATGCATGGACCTGAGGAAGTAAAGTTCACCTGCGATCTTTTTGCTGCAGTGGAGAAAGCTCTTAACATTGACCATAATACTGTCAAAATTGGCATTATGGATGAGGAGAGGCGAACAACCGTTAATCTAAAAGAATGTATTGAGGTTGCCAAAGAAAGAGTAATTTTTATAAATACAGGCTTCTTAGACAGGACTGGTGATGAGATACATACCAGTATGGAAGCTGGACCAATGATTCCAAAAGGTGATATCAAACTTCATAACTGGATAGCCTCATACGAAGATTGGAATGTTGACATTGGTCTCGAGACTGGTTTTCAAGGAAGGGCTCAAATAGGTAAGGGAATGTGGCCAATGCCAGATGAGATGCTTGGAATGTATGAAACCAAAACTGCTCACCCCAAAGCAGGTGCAAATTGTGCCTGGGTGCCTTCTCCAACCGCGGCTTCATTGCACGCAATTCACTATCATCAAATATTAGTTTCTGATGAGCAGACCAAGATAAAGGAAAGAGCCAAGGCTGATCTTAATTCTATTTTAGATATTCCCGTTCACTCTAATCCAATGGAACTATCCAAAGAGCAGATTCAATTTGAACTTGAAAATAACTGTCAAGGAATTCTAGGCTATGTTGTTCGATGGGTCGATCAGGGGGTTGGCTGCTCTAAGGTACCAGATATTAACAATGTCGGCTTAATGGAAGATAGAGCAACTTGCCGAATATCGAGCCAGCATATAGCAAACTGGCTACATCATAATCTCATTGACAAAGATCAGGTGATCGAAGCAATGAAAAAAATGGCTAAAACAGTTGATGACCAAAATAGTAACGATGATAGCTACAATAATATGTCACCACTTTTTGATGGACTTGCATTTCAGGCTTCATGCAGTTTGGCAATCGAAGGTAGGCTTCAGCCAAGTGGTTACACTGAGCCTATACTTCATCAAACAAGGTTAAAGTTCAAAGCATAAATGAAAAAAGGATACTGGGTTGTGAGGGCTCATATTTCAAACATCGAAGACTATAAAAAGTATGTCTCAATAGCTGGACATATTGTTGCTAAATTTGAAGGAAAGTTCATTATAAGAGGCGGTGATCAGGAAGAAGTTGAGGGCTCTGGATTTGAAAGAACAGTTCTTGTTGAATTTCCATCCTACCAAATAGCAAAGAACTGCTATAAGTCAGACGAGTATCAAGATGCTCTAAGTTATACAAGGAATTCATCAACAAGGTACTTCAGTATTGTAGAGGGACTGAGCTGATTATTTTTTCTGCTTTTCTGTCTCGTCTCTATGCTTTTTTAAATACTTCATAAATGGTGTTCCGCCTGTCCCCTTTATTGTTGAACCACCAGTTCCAAAAGGGTTTTTAATTTGCGATTGCTTATGAATATAAGATGCAGCAAATTCTAAATGAAGAGATCTAAACCTTCTTATTTCTTCAAGACACTTATTGTATTTGATCTTTAAGCTTTTTGAACTATCTATTAACTCCTTTGCGCTTGATATGCTTTCTACTTCCTCAATTATTTTTCTATGCTCAGGAGGCATATAGTCACGCATTTCATTTAGATAATGCCTAAGATGATCTTTGGTATGGTAAATACCCAGTGCCCCATCAAGGAATGGCATGATACTACTTTGTGCTCCAGTTTCACCTCTAAAAAATTGAGGTTTATTTTTAAATTGATTTTCATAAATAAGACCTTTTTTCAGATCAGGATTATCCTTTGTTCCAAATATAAAAGGTCTTACCCTATGGTAATAAACATAAGGGTCGCATTTTTCAGGCATTCTTGAAAAAATAGAATTAACCTCTCTAAGTGACATTATTATTCTTCTTAAGCCATCATCTAATTTATTATCCTTGTTAGATTTAAGTTTTGAAATTTCATATGCAGCAGTAATTGCCTCTTTAGCTGCATGTTCTATACACACATGAATGGTCACAAACCAATCCTCATCAACACCGCCTAAAAAGTTGGTAATCAATGCAACATTTTCAAGAGAAATCTCCTGTTTTTTATCAATCCTATACCAGTTATCCAAACAGTAACTTGCATAACTTAAAATTGGTGGCCTTCCAAGAATATTTGAAACCTCAACCCAGGGTTTTGCCACAACTTCAGGTAGTAACTTGCTAGGCTTCTTACCACCCCATATATAGGCATGTGCAATAAAACTTAGATGAACCATTGAAAGGTTTATTTCTTGAATATTATTTGTCTTGAGAAGGGGCTTTATAGATAATGCATTTTTAGATAACCCATCTATAGTTGTCTGAACTTTTCCAGTCAGCAAAAGCTTTGGTAGCTCTGAAGCAATATGTTCTAATTTTTGAAGAGATCTAGATTCCGTGATGTATTTTTTTAAAGGATCTTTGTTAGGTAAAAATGCTTTCATTTGCTTATTTTATATAAATATAATAAAAGTTGGATTAATTTAAAATTATTTCATATTAAGTGTTGACTTTCGAAAATATAAGCGTAGTATTAACTTTACCTGCTGAAACCGACTAACAACCAAATGCAGACGGAAGTTAGAGAGAATCAGAAGGAAGAGACCAGAGGGAGAAAAGCGTTTTTAAGAGTTGACGATAAAAAAGAGCTTAAAAACCCACCAAGGATATAAGAGAAAAATATCCAAGGAGCTAAAGAAATTCTCACTTTAGACCCCAAAGGAACTCGAACTAAGACAGAGCAGTGCTCTGTTTTTTTTTGCCTTAAATAAAGTTCTTAAACATTAAGCTAAGAATTTAATCATTACTCCAGCAGCAACTGCCGAGCCAATAACTCCAGCTATATTTGGACCCATAGCATGCATAAGTAGATAGTTTTGTGAATTGTACTCAAGGCCTACTTTATTCGCGACTCTTGCAGCCATGGGAACCGCTGATACACCTGCAGCCCCAATTAAAGGGTTTACTTTATTTTTGCTAAATACATTCATAAGCTTTGCAACCAATATTCCTGATGCAGTTCCAATTGCAAAAGCAACTATACCTAGTAATAAAATACCTAACGTTTCTGGTGTTAAGAATTTATCTGCAGCAAGCTTTGATCCAACAGATAGACCAAGAAAAATAGTTACTATATTGATTAATGAATTTTGCGCAACTTCACTAAGTCTCTCTACAACCAAAGATTCTTTCATTAAGTTCCCTAAGCAAAGCATGCCAAGAAGGGGTGCAGCGCTTGGCAATAGAAGTCCAACTATAAGTAACAATGATATTGGAAATATTATTTTTTCTCTTTGGGAAACTTCTCTTAGCTGAACCATCTCAATGACTCTTTCTTTGTCAGTAGTTAATGCTCTCATTATTGGAGGTTGAATTAATGGAACAAGTGCCATATAGGAGTATGCTGCAACAGCTATAGCTCCAAGAAGCTCTGGTGCAAGGATTGAGGATACATATATTGCAGTTGGGCCATCAGCTCCGCCAATAATTCCAGTTGCAGCTGCTTGCTTTAGAGTAAAAGTAATAATGCCGAATTGATCAAGTAAGAGCGCTCCTAAGACAGTTGCAAAAATACCGAATTGTGCAGCAGCGCCAAGTATTAAAGTTTTAGGATTCGCCAATAGAGGACCAAAGTCTGTCATAGCCCCAACACCCATGAAAATCAGCAGGGGTGCAATCCCTGAACCTATAGCAACATTGTAAAATGTATATAAAATTCCAGCCTTGTATCCCATATTGAGAGCCAGATTATTTAATTGACTTAATTCAATATATGAGGCGGTTTTGATGTAACCCTCTAAATTTATTAGTTCAATATTAATGATTGCAACAAGAGCCTGAATATCCTCAATATTATTCTCATACAAGAGCCTCTCAATCGGACTTAACGATAGTCCAATCTCAGGAATATTAGTGAGAATGGCTCCAAAACCAATTGGAAGGAGGAGTAATGGTTCAAATTTTTTACTTATCGCTAGATATAAAAGAAGAAGGCCAACGCAAAGCATTAAAACTTGAGGCGTTGTGATGCTAAATATGCCGAAGCTTGAAATTATTTCATTAAATGACATCTATACTATCTCAAATAAAGAATCACCAGAATTTACTTTATCACCTTGTGAGACATTGATAGCGCATATAGTTCCTGATTTCGGTGGTTTAATAGCAGTTTCCATTTTCATAGCTTCTAATATAATAACAGCATCATCCTCTGCGACTTCATCACCTACTTCAAACTCTACTTTGAAGATATTTCCGCCCAAAGGAGCGTTAATCGATAAACCATTTTGTCCTAACATCTCTTTTTTTACATTCTTATTTATAGATGCCAAGCTATCTGAAGAATTATGAATTATTGGATCCATATTTTTGGCATACTCAACATTATAATTTTTACCATCAATAGAGACTTTATAAATTTCTGATTCAGTTTGAAAAAACTCTAATGGCTCTTTTTCAAAGAAATCAGCATTGCCTTTATTTTTAAAAAATGTAGTACCAACTTCTGGAAATAAGGCATAAGTTAAAACATTCTCATCACTATTACTCACCTGAAGAGACTCAGATTTTAGAATTTCATTAAACTGCTCTTTGATCGACCCAAACTCATTATTGGAGATTAAGTCTGCAGGTCTGCAAGAAATAGGCTCGTCATTTCCAATTGCTTTTATTTGAAGTTCTGAGGAAACTTCTGCTGGAGTTGCTCCATACTCACCTCTAAGTACTGACTCAGTTTCATTAGTTATAGTAGAGTATCTTGAGTTGCTTAGAACATTTATAACTGCTTGAGTACCTACAATTTGCGATGTTGGTGTAACTAATGGAATATACCCAAGGTCTTTTCTCACCAAAGGTATCTCTTCTATAACCTCATCAAATCTCTCAATAGCATTTTGATCCTTAAGCTGATTCTCAAGATTTGTAAGCATTCCTCCAGGAACTTGAGAGGAGATAATTCTTGCATCAACTCCCTTAAGGGAGCCTTCAAAAGATGAGTATTTTTCTCTAATCTTTTTGAAATGGTTTGCTACAGGAACAAATTTATCTAGATCTAATCCAGTATCAAAGTTTGTATTCTCTAACATACCAACAACTGTTTCAGTTGCTGTATGTCCATAAGTCATACTCATAGTAGATATCGATGAATCTATATTATCAACACCAGCCTCTATGGCTTTAATAATTGTTGGAGTAGACATCCCAGTTGTTGCATGGCAATGAAGATGAATAGGAATATCGATAGTTTCTTTCAACTTAGAGATTAATTCAAATGCAACATAGGGTGTTAAAAGACCTGCCATGTCCTTGATAGCTAAAGAATCTGCACCCATATCTTGGATTTTGTTTGAAAGCTCAATCCATCTCTCTATATTATGAACTGGACTAGTGGTATAGGAGATAGTCCCTTGCGCGTGACCATTATGTTTGAGAGTTGATTTAATAGCTTGTTCAAGATTGCGCACATCATTCATGGCATCAAATATTCTAAAAACATCTACCCCGTTAATCTTAGCTTTTTCAACAAATCTATCAACAACGTCATCACCATAATGCTTATAGCCAAGCAAATTTTGGCCTCTTAAAAGCATTTGCTGTGGAGTCCTTGGCATCAATTTTTTAATTTTTTGAATTCTTTCCCACGGATCTTCGCCAAGGTACCTTATACAAGAATCAAACACCGCTCCACCCCAAGATTCTACAGACCAATATCCAATATTATCCATTTGCTTGAGTATTGATTCCATATCCTCAAACCTAAATCTTGTTGCAAGCAATGATTGATGTCCATCACGAAGTACAACTTCGGTAATGCCAATTTTTCTGTTTGTGTCATTCATATTAAATCCTATCTCCAATTTCTTTAATAATTCTCATATGATTAGTATTTATTTCACCCAATGCACTGCCTTTAGAGTCAGGCAGGTCATCATTTTTTTTATTTAGAATTAATGCAAAAAAGTTTATTGAAATGATTAAAATACATAAGAAAAAGAAGACTGTAAGCATTCCAGCTAGCATTAGCTCAATACCTTGTTCAAGTAATTTAGACATTTGCATATATTAATTTTTGAAAGATTTTACCTCAACATTATATATTAATCACTGGAAATAATATACAATTAGGACATATTAAAGTAATAAATGTAAATTATTTACAAAAATAGATTATGAAAGTAGCAATTAATGGTTTCGGTAGAATTGGTAAGAACTTAACTAGGCAGCTAATTGAAGCAGATTGTCTTGAGGGCGGGGATGGCAATCTTGAATTGATTGCTGTTAACGATTTAGGTAATGTCGATGCTAACGCGCACTTATTAAAGTATGACTCCATTCATGGAAAGATAAGTAATGCTATTTCAACAATTGACAGCAAGATTGTTGTTGATGGTAAATCCATAAATTATATTTCAGAAAGAGATCCCAATAATCTTCCATGGGAGGAGCTTGGGATAGACGTTGTTTTTGAATGCACAGGCCTATTTACCTCAAAAGAGGCTGCTAGCGCTCATATAAAGGCTGGGGCTAAAAGGGTTATAGTTTCTGCTCCTTGTAGCGGTGCTGATAAAACAATAGTTTTTGGTATTAATCATAATAAACTTGGTTTAAACGATAAGATTATTTCAAATGCATCCTGCACAACCAACTGTCTTGCACCCCTAGCCGATGTAATACATAAAAATTTTACGATAAAAAGTGGTCTTATTAATACAGTTCATGCTGCCACTAATGATCAGAGCCTTTTGGATGTTGCTCATTCAGATCTTTATAGGGCAAGAGCTGCCTCTGCGTCAATAATACCCTCCAAAACAGGAGCAGCCAAAGCTATAGGATTAGTTATTCCAGAGCTTGAAGGAAAGTTAAATGGAATGGCTACAAGAGTACCTGTATTAAATGTTTCTTTACTTGATCTAACATTTGAAACAGAAAAAGATTTTACTGAAGAAGAACTATGCCAAGTCCTAAAAGATGAGTCTGATACAAGACTTAAAGGAATACTCTCCTATAATGAAATTCCTTTGGTTAGTTCAGATTTTATGAATGAAACAGCATCATGTGTCTTTGATGCAAATCACATAACAAAAATAGGAAATCAAACAAAAATACTTGCTTGGTATGATAATGAATGGGGATTCAGCAATAGGCTAATCGATTTAGCAATCCATATTTCAAAGATGGCTCAATCTGAGTTGCAAAAGTCTGTATAAAAGAAAGCTATACAAGCACTATTTTCTTTATCTTTTTTGCATTAATATGCGAATATATTTTTATACATAATAATTATGAATTTTAGTAGAACAAAAATAATATGCACCATTGGTCCAGCAACAAGCTCAATGCCTGTGCTAAAAAGCCTCTATAACAATGGGATGAATGTTGTCCGTATTAACATGTCTCATGCAACTCATAAATTTGCAAAGTCTGTAATTGATAAGGTTAATAAAATAAATTTAGACCCCAAGTCTAAGCACGGTTCTATTGGTGTTTTATTGGACACACAAGGCCCAGAAATAAGAACTGGAGATACTGAGGTTCCAGTAGATCTTAAAGTTGGTGACGAAGTAACTCTAACTGTCCGTGATGAGATAGATGTAGAGACCTCATCTATCAAAATTAACTACAAAGATCTTATTCATAGTGTAAATAAAGGATCAAAAATAACTGTCGATAATGGCCTTATTAACTTTAGTGTAATTTCCAAGGATGAGGAGACACTTCTTTGTAAAGTTATTGATGGAGGCACCCTAGGATCTAAAAGACACGTAAATTTACCTGGAGTAAGAGTTAACCTCCCATCAATTACTTCAAAAGATTTTGATGATATAAGTTTTGGTATAGATAACAATGTTGATTTTATTGCGCTTTCTTTTGTTAGAAATAAAGAGGATCTTGAGGAGCTGCAAAAAATATTAGACAAAAGAAAATCGCCAGCAAAAATAATTGCAAAAATTGAAAACCAAGAGGGGTTGGATAATATTCATGATATTTGCATAGCATCATGGGGCGTCATGGTTGCAAGAGGTGATTTAGGAATAGAGACCAGTTTAGTTGATCTTCCAAATATTCAAAGAAGAATTATGTATGCTTGTGCTAAATGGGGAAGAAGATCAATAGTAGCAACACACTTGCTTGAATCTATGATTTCAAACCCAACACCTACAAGAGCGGAAGTTACAGATGTAGCTAACGCGATCTATGAAGGCGCTGATGGAGTCATGCTCTCTGGCGAAACAGGAATTGGGAAATATCCAAAGGAATGCGTAAATTTACTTAAATCTATAGCAGTAAAAACTGAAAAGTTTAGAACTTTAGGGTATGAATCAAACCTAGTGCCACATTCAGATTGGCAACATATAGGTGTAACTGCTAAAAATCTAGCTGAATCTATAAATGCTGACGGTATAATAGCAATAACAAGAACAGGAAAAACAGCACAATATATCTCAAATGCAAAACCATTTGGGATACCAATTTTTGTTTTTACTGGTAATAAGTCAACAAATAGACAGCTATCTCTTGTTGGATCTACTATTCCTTATTTTTTAACTGGACTTTCCAATCATGAAAAAACACTCCAAAAAGTAACTAAAATTCTTAAGGAATATTATGGAAATAAAAACGGAGTGAACTTAAAGTTTATAATGGTCTCAAGCATATTTTCAGAGGAGCACTCTGAAGCAATTCAAATAATTAATATATAAAATGTTTGATACTTTTATTGAAAGTACGATATTGATGTTTGTTGCAATTGATCCCATATCACTCATTCCGATTTTTGCTGGTCTAACAACCGGTCTCAGTAATGATCAAATTAGATCAATATACATTAGAGCATCTATAGTTTCTCTTATTGTTCTATCTTCATTCTGGCTTTTCGGAACAGCAATATTGGAAGTGATGAACATAAGTATGGATTCTTTTAGGATAATTGGAGGACTTTTTTTAATAGTAATTGCATTCCAAATGGTGTTTGAACAAAGGCAGGAGAGACGTCAGAATACTGCAGATACAGCCATTGATGATGAGACTATTAAGTCAATAGCAATTTTTCCTTTGGCTATCCCTTTGATAGCTGGACCAGGTGCAATGGCCACAAGTTTATTGCTATCAAAAGAGGAGTATGAAAGTATTGCCGATGCAGCAATATCATATTTACCAATTTTTACAGTTCTTATTTTTGCAACTCTTGCTATGTGGCTATCATCTAAACTTGCTTCCAAGCTTGGCCCAACAATAATCACAGTTGTTCAAAAAATATTTGGTTTGTTGCTTGGAGCACTAGCTATTGAATTTGTTATTACTGGAATACAAAACTCATTTAATTTGGTTTAACTATAATTATGATTTCAAAAAATATTGTTAAAATCTTAAAACAATCTCTTGCTAAAGAAGGCCATGCTAGTCTTTTGGTGTGCGGCGGCAGCAGTCCTTTAAAAATTTTTCATGAACTTAATCAAGCCAAGCTTGATTGGAAGAATATAACAATTTCTCTTATTGATGATCGTATAGTAAATAACGATCACCCTGATTCGAATGAATTTTTAGTAAAAAATCATCTTTTAAAAAACTTAGCTGCTGATGCTAAATTCATTTCATTAAATAACGATCATGAGTTATTGCTTAAAGATAGAAAGAGATTTGATGTGGCCATAATTGGCATGGGACCAGACGGGCATTTTGCATCATTATTTCCATCCATGATCTCAACCACAAACTATTTAGATCATTTTGCAGACCCAGCAATTATTTTAACAGATTTGATAGGCAGTCCTGAATACATGAGAACATCTATGAATCTTTCAATGATTCTTAAAACAGAGAATATATTTGTTGTAATTCCTAATGAAGATAAGCTTAACATCCTAGAAGATGCAAAATCTAACAAGCAGTTACCAATGTTTTATCTTTTAAATCAAAAAATTAGACCAATAAATATCCTAAAAGTCTTTTAAACTCTGGTTTTTTCAAGGTTTGAAATTACCTGATCCTTTTTATCATCCATATTATTGCCAAAACAGGCCGACACCGTTGCTGATAAGATATCAATAATTGCTAAATGAGCTAACCTAGAGGTCATTGGAATATGAAGATTGTTTTCTAAAGGAGCATGAATATGTAAAACAACATCTGAAAGCTTTGCTAGCGGAGAGTCTTTTGATGTTAGAGCTATAGTTTTAACGCCATTGCTTTTAGCAATTTTTGCAGTTTTAACTATTTCAGTAGTCCTACCAGTAAATGAAATTAACACTAGAATGTCATCCTTATTCATCATTGAAACTATCATGCGCTGGTTTATGTAGTCTGTATGTGCAACCACCGGAATACCAAATCTAAAAAATTTATGTTGTGCATCTAAAGCAACAGGACCTGAGCCACCGAGTCCAAAAAAGGTAATACTTTTTGCAGAAGCCAGCATAGCGGTTGCTTTATCAATAGAGTTAGGATTAAGATTTTGACCAACGCTCACAACGGTAGATTGAATATCACTCATCACTCTTTTAACTAGGTCAGGCGTATCTTTATCTACATTAAATCTATCTATCAACATTCTATTGCTTGTTGAAAGTTCTTGAGCTATTTGAATTTTAAAAGAGGGGTAGCCATCAAAACCTAATTTTTTACAAAATCTGTTAACTGTTGGAAGGCTTACATCTGCTTCGCTCGATAATGCAGAAATTGATTGATTGATTACTCTAGAAGGGTTCGATAAAACTATTGAAGCAATTTTTCTCTCTGATTTGCTGAGTTGGGTTTCTCCATTAACTAGATTGTCTAAAATCACTATAAGTACCTATGAAATATTTGTAATATATTTACATATTTACATAATTAATACAAATTTTGTATATTATTAACAAGGTTTGAGTTAAAATATGTTCAAATTTTTAGGAGTGATATTTTGAATGAAAATGATTTAGATCCTATTGAAACGCAAGAATGGCTTGAAGCTATTAACAGTGTTATTGAAGAAGAGGGTATAGATAGAGCTTCATTTCTGTTATCAAAACTTGCAAATAAATTAACTCAAGAAGGAGCCACTCCTTCATACAATTTAACAACACCATTTAGAAATTCTATTCCAGTTAAAAAACAAGCGTCTATGCCTGGTGATCTTTTTATGGAGAGAAGAATAAGATCTTTAATTAGGTGGAATGCATTAGTCATGGTCTTAAGAGCAAATAAGAATGATGATGAGCTTGGTGGACATATTTCAACATTCTCATCTGCTGCCACTCTTTATGATGTTGGCTTCAATTATTTTTTTAAAGGTTCAGATAGAGAGGGTTTGGAAGATTTAATATATTACCAAGGCCATTCTTCTCCGGGTATATATGCAAGAAGTTTTCTTGAAGGACTTTTAACAGAAGAAGATCTTGATAATTTTAGGAGAGAGGTTGAAAAACCTGGCCTATCATCATATCCACATCCTTGGTTAATGCCTGAATATTGGCAATTCCCAACTGTTTCTATGGGTCTTGGTCCAATTATGGGAATATATCAGGCTCATATAATGCGTTATCTCTCTGCACGTGGACTTGTTAAGAGGGATGATAGAAAAGTATGGGTTTTTTGTGGTGATGGGGAAATGGATGAGCCTGAATCAAAAGGAGCTATAGCTTTGGCTGGCAGAGAACAATTGGAAAACCTTATTTTTGTAATTAACTGTAATTTACAAAGGTTGGATGGACCCGTGCGAGGTAATGGAAAAATTATACAAGAGTTGGAAGGGGTATTTAGAGGTTCAGGCTGGAATGTAATTAAAGTTGTTTGGGGTAGGATGTGGGATCCTATTATAGCTAAAGATAAGGAAGGAAAATTACAAGAAATTATGGATGCGGTTGTTGACGGAGAGCTCCAGAATTTTAAAGCTAAAGGTGGCGCATATACAAGAGAAAATTTCTTTGCTAAAGATCCAAGTGTTCTTGAGATGGTTGAAGATTTAACAGATGAGGATATCTATCGATTGAATAGAGGTGGCCACGATCCTTATAAGGTTTATGCTGCATATCATAAAGCAGTTAATTCAAGTGGCGCACCTACAGTTATTTTAGCTTTAACAACAAAAGGTTATGGAGTTGGATCAAGAGAGGCGGATAATACTACTCACCAAGTAAAAAAACTTTCACTTGATAATATTAAATCTTTTAGAGATAAGTTTAATATTCCAGTAAGTGACTCAGAAATTGAAGATCTTCCATATGTAAGGCCTGCAGATGACTCTCCAGAAATACAGTATCTTAAAAAAACAAGAAAAGCTCTTGGAGGGTCAATACCTAAGCGAAGAGCTATTTCAAAACCTCTTTCAAGTCCAAATGAAAGCGTTTTTAATAGTTTTGATAAAGGCTCTGGTGAGAGAAAAATTTCTACAACTATGGCAGCAGTCAAGGTTATAACTGATCTGCTTAAAGATAAGCAAATTGGTGAAAGAGTTGTTCCAATAGTGCCTGATGAAGCAAGAACATTTGGTATGGAGGCATTATTTAGGCAGGTTGGAATTTATTCATCTGCAGGCCAAAATTATGAACCTGAAGATGCTGATAAAGTTATGTGGTACAAAGAATCAAAAGATGGAGTGATGCTTGAAGAGGGGATTACTGAGGCTGGTGCTTTTTCAGCGTGGACTGCATTAGCAACTGCATATTCAAATTATGATTTTCCAATGGTCCCTTTTTATCTATTTTATTCTATGTTTGGTTTTCAAAGAATTCATGATCTTGCATGGGCTGCCGGTGATGCACAAGCAAAAGGTTTTTTAATAGGAGCAACATCTGGAAGGACTACTCTTAATGGAGAAGGACTCCAGCATCAGGATGGCCATAGTCATATTCTTTCATCCACTATACCAAACTGCCTTTCATATGATCCAACTTTTAGTTATGAGATAGCGGTAATAATCAAAGATGGCATTCAAAAAATGTATATTGAAAATAAAAATTATTTTTATTACATAACTACTATGAACGAAAATTATGAACAGCCTGAAATGCCAGAAGGTTCAGAAGATGGAATTATCAAGGGCTTATATAAATTTGAAACATGTACCAAGCCTCAAGTAAGGCTAATCGGTTCAGGTTCTATATTAAGGGAGTCTATCAAGGCTGCAGAGTTATTAAAGAAATATGATATTAAATCAGAGGTTTGGAGCGCTACAAGCTTTAATCTATTAAGAAAAGATGGAATGGAAACTGAAAGAGAAAATCAATTAAATCCAACATCAGAACCAAAAATTCCGTATGTTTCCGAATGTTTAAATGATAAAAACTTACCTATTATTGCTACAACTGATTATATGCGATCCTATGCTGAACAAATCAGACCTTATATTTCTAGTCAGTATATTGTTCTTGGAACAGATGGATTTGGAAGAAGTGATTCGAGAGAAAAACTAAGAGAATTTTTTGAAGTTGACTCAAGTAGTATCGCTAGGGCTGCAGCATACTCTTTATACAAAGAAGGCACTATTGATAAAACATTGCTTGAAACAATTTATAAAGATATGAATATTGACTCCAATAAGCCTAACCCTTGGGAGGTTTAATGTCTGCAAATACCATAATAAACCTACCTGATCTTGGAGACGTTGAAGAGGTAGAGGTTATTGAGATTTCTGTAGAGCCTGGACAAAAAGTAACATCAGAAGATTCTATTCTTGTTTTAGAGACAGATAAAGCTGCAATGGAGATACCAGCATCAACAAATGGAATTGTTAAATCAGTTCTTCTTAAGGTTGGAGATAAGGCTGAAAAAGGGATGCCATTTTTAGAAATTGAAGAGGAAAATATTGATAAAATTACTGACCTTGATATTAATGCAACTGAGGAAGAAAGCTCAATTTTATCCAAAAATGATTCAGAGAATCAATCTAGTAATGAAATAGAACAGATAAGCGAGCTCCAAACAATTAACCTACCTGATCTTGGAGACGTTGAAGAGGTAGAGGTTATTGAGATTTCTGTAGAGCCTGGACAAAAAGTAACATCAGAAGATTCTATTCTTGTTTTAGAGACAGATAAAGCTGCAATGGAGATACCAGCATCAACAAATGGAATTGTTAAATCAGTTCTTCTTAAGGTTGGAGATAAGGCTGAAAAAGGGATGCCATTTTTAGAAATTGATGCAATAAAGCATATAGAAAAAAAGCTATTAGAGTCGACTGGCGATACAGAAATTATTGATAAAAAACAATCTATTAAGCCACTTAAAAATAAGTCACCTTTATATACAAATGTAAGTCAGGGCATAGGTTTATCTAAACATGCAGGTCCAGCAACCAGAAAGCTTGCTAGGGAATTTGGTATAGATCTTTCAAAGGTAGTGGGTTCAGGCCCTAAAAATAGAATTCTTAAAGAAGACTTACATCTATTTGTTAGTAACGCCTTAAACTCACCATCACAAACGACAGGTGAATTTGTTTTCAATCAACCAAATATTGATTATTCAAAATGGGGTGAAATTGAAGAAAAGCCCCTTTCAAAATTCCAAAAAACAGCTTTAAAAAATTTACATACCTCATGGATTAATATCCCTCATGTAACTCAGCATGATGAGGCAGACATAACTGAACTATTAATACTTAGAAAAAATCTTAACAAAGAACATAAATTAAAAATATCACCTCTTGCTTATATAGCGAAAGCAATTTCAGCTGTGCTTATAGATTTTCCAGAATTTAATACTTCGCTTACATCAGATCTAAAAAACATTGTTTATAAAGACTATATAAATATTGGTGTCGCAGTAGATACACCAGACGGACTAATAGTCCCAAATATAAAGAATTCTAATAAAAAATCAGTTAAAAAAATATCAGATGAAATATTTGAGCTTGCAAGCCTTGCCAAACAAAGAAAACTAAAGGTTGATCAGTTAAAGGGCGCCACATTTACAATCTCATCTTTGAGTGGAATAGGTGGGAAGTTCTTCACACCAATTATAAATCCACCAGAGGTAGGAATTATGGGCTTATCCAAAACATTTAAATCATTAAGAATGGAAAATGGAAAAGTTACAGAAAGAGATACTTTGCCCATGTCGCTATCTTATGATCATAGAGTGATTAATGGCGCTTATGCTGCAAAGTTTATAACTGCATTGACTGCAAAACTTGAAGATATTGAATTTTTAAATTCATCATTTGGAGACTAATTTCATGTTAAATACATTTGATTTAATTTTATTTGGAGGAACGGGAGATCTATCAACAAGAAAATTATTACCTGCATTATTCAGACAAGAAACGGTCTCTTCTATAGACCCTGAAAGCAATATAATTTGTGTTGGAACAAAAGATTTATCTCAAGCTGATTATATCGAAATAGCTAAAGCCTCTTTGATTAAACATTTTCCAGCCTTTGAAGAAAATAAAGAGTCATGGTCTAGGTTTAAAAATAGGATCTCTTATAAAAGACTTGATATAAAATCAGATGAAGATTGGCGCGCGTTTAATTCCACCGATAATGAAAGAGTTACCGTCTTTTATCTAGCAATACCGCCAAATTTATATGAAGATATTTCAAAGAAGCTTAAAGATCATAATTTAATAACCCCTAATTCACGAATTGTTGTTGAAAAGCCTATTGGAACAGATAAGAATTCAGCTGCTGAAATTAATAAACATCTATCATCAGGCTTTAAAGAAAATCAGATTTATAGAATAGATCATTATCTAGGTAAAGAGGCTGTCCAAAACCTCTTAGCGCTGAGATTTGCTAATACTATCTTTGAACAAAGCTGGTCAAGTTCAGCAATTGATCATATACAAATCAGTGTGGCTGAAGACCTTGGTGTAGAAGGTAGAGGGGGCTATTATGATAAAACAGGTGCTCTCAGAGATATGGTTCAGAATCATCTTCTTCAAATCCTATGCCTTATAGCAATGGAACCTCCAGTTTCTATTAGCAGTGAGTCTGTAAGGGATGAAAAACTTAAAGTTTTAAAGTCTTTAGCATTTTTTAATGAAGATACCATTAAATCTGATTCTGTTCGTGCGAGGTATTCACAAGGTTTATCAAAAGGTGAGGCCGCATGCTCATACATAGATGAAGATGGTGTTGATACTGAAAATAAAACAGAGACATTTGTGGCACTCAAAGTTCTTATAAATAATTGGAGATGGTCGGGCGTTCCTTTTTATCTTAGAACAGGAAAGAGAATGGAGTCAAAGACATCAGAAATAACAGTAAGATACAAAAGAATACCCCATAATATTTTTTCTAAAAAAAATGAAGCTAAGACCAATCAACTTGTATTGAGAATACATCCTGATGAAGGGATTGATTTAAAGCTCAATACTAAAGAGCCAGGTGTCGCAGGTTTTAATCTTGAAGAGCTTCCCTTAGATTTAAATCTAGATGATTATTATGAATCGGGACATCAGGACTGTTACGAAAGACTTCTTCTTGATGTAATTAAAGGTAACCCTGCTCTATTTGTAAGAAAAGATGAGGTCGAAGCCTCTTGGAAATGGATTGATAACATTATTGATCTTTGGAAAAAAGAAGACACTCCAATTGAAGAATACAACTCTGGTTCATGGGGACCAGCTGACTCAGATTTATTACTTAAGCGAGATTTTAGATCATGGAAAAACGGGAGCGGTAAGTAATACATTATGGCAATTCATCCAAAAATTCTTGAAATTGAAGAGTCTATAAGAGTTAGAAGCAAGGAGAGTAGAGAAAGATATTTGCTTAAGTTAGATAGTTCATCCAAACAATCATCTTCAGCAAGAAATAATATGGGCTGCAGCAATCTAGCCCATGCTTTTGCATCTTGTGATAAAGCTCAACAGGTTGATGCTGTTAACGGATCAAAGGTGGTAGGTATTATAACTGCTTATAATGACATGCTTTCTGCTCATGAACCTCTCAAAGATTACCCCGATATTATTAAAAAAGCTGCTTTAAATCAAAATGCTATTGCAAGAGTTGCTGGAGGTGTTCCTGCTATGTGTGATGGAATTACACAGGGAGAGCCAGGAATGGAGCTATCGTTATTTAGCAGAGATGTTATTGCTTTATCCTCAGCAGTTGGTTTTTCTCATAATGTATTTGATGCAGGATTATGTCTCGGTGTCTGTGACAAAATTGTTCCTGGTTTAATGATTGGAGCATTGTCATTTGGCCATATGCCAATAGCTTTTATTCCAGCTGGGCCAATGCATACAGGAATATCTAATGATGAAAAAGCCGACACAAGAAAGAAATTTGCTGCAGGAGAGGTTGATAGATCAGACCTAATAGCTTCAGAACAAGCTGCATACCACTCATCTGGTACTTGCACATTTTACGGAACTGCAAATACCAATCAGCTTATTCTCGAAATAATGGGAGTCCAATTGCCTAGCGCATCTTTTACCCCACCTGACTCACCACTAAGAAAAAAACTCACTGAAAAAACACTAGAATGCGTACTCAATCTATCAGAAAAAAATTTAAAGTTAGGCGAAATGCTGGATTCAAGAAGTTGGGTTAATGCAATGGTTGGATTGTTATCTAGTGGAGGATCAACCAATCTCACAATACACCTAATAGCAATGGCAGAAGCTGGAGGTTATAAAATTACTTTGGATGATATGAATGATTTGTCTAAGATAGTTCCTACTCTTACAAGTGTATATCCAAGTGGTAAAGCTGATGTTAATGAATTTCATAATGCAGGAGGTGTTGCAGCTCTGATTGGATCACTCTTGGATGGAGGTTTTCTATTCAGCGAAGTTAATACTCTCATCGGTAACAGTCTTAATGATTATAGAAATATTGCCGAGTTAGAAAATGATAATATTGTTTGGAAACAACCTTCTCAAATCTTAGATCAATCTATTATTAGAGATCATCAAAATCCTTTTCACTCATCTGGAGGGCTTAAGTTGATGAATGGCAATGTTGGCCAAGGCATAATAAAAGTATCCGCTTTAAAAAATCAAAATGAAAATATAACTGCACCTGCTAAAGTTTTTAATAATCAAGAAGAGGTTGAGTTTGCTTTTGCAAATGGAGATCTTAATAAAGATTGCATTATTGTAGTCAAAGGGCAAGGTCCATCAGCAAATGGGATGCCAGAATTACATAAACTAACAGCTCCTCTTGGAGTTCTTCAGTCAAGAGGTCACACGGTTGCTATTTTGACTGATGGAAGGATGTCAGGGGCATCTGGAAAAGTTCCCGCAGTTATTCACGTTACCCCTGAAGCAAAAGCTTTGGGACCAATAAGCAAGATTGAGAATGGGGATATTATTGAAATTAATTTAATTAATAATTCTTTTAATAACTTAGCAAGTAATGAAGTGCTAAATTCTAGAGAAGCTATTTATATTGAAGGAAGCAGCTCTGGAATTGGTCGAGAGCTATTTAGTGTTTTTAGAGAAAATGTTGGAGATGTTAAGAAGGGGGCTTCAATTTTTAATGAAAATTAAAGAACTACTTTTAAAGAATAAAATACTTCCCTTGGCAACTATATTTGAAAATGAAGACGTTGGTGGAATAAGTAATGCACTTTTAGATGCAGATTGTTCAGTATTAGAAGTAACACTAAGAGATGCACGAGTTCGAGACACACTCCATATTTTTCAAAATCATCCAAATCTAGTTGTTGGTTTGGGCACTATTAGATCTAAAGAAGATATAGATTTAGCTTTATCTTCAAAAGTGGCTTTTGGTATTACTCCAGGTTTGTCAGTAGCATTGTGCGAGTATGCAAAAAATAATAATTTTAATTTAATACCAGGTGTTCAATCTGCATCTGAGATCATGCTTGCTTCTGAGTTAGGCTATAATCTCTTAAAATTTTTTCCTGCCGAGATTTCAGGGGGTGCAAAAAAGTTAAAGGCTATGCAGTCAGTTTTCCCTGATATTTCATTTATACCTACTGGTGGCGTAAATGAGTCTAACTTCGACTCATATCTAAGCCTTAAAAATGTAATTTGTGTTGGCTCAAGTGATCTAATTAGTAGCAAGCTTTTAGGTGAGAAAAACTGGGAAGGAATTTCTTTAAATATAAATAGAATAAAACACAATCTTGAATAAATAATAGAATTTTAAGGGGGAGATAAAGATGTACTTTAATAATTTAGATTGGCTTATTATTGGTGGATATGCAATAGGATTAATTTCTTTGGCCTATTATTTATCTAGAAAACCTAAAGGAGAAGAGAGAAGTGCTGAAGATTATTTTTTAGCAGGAAGATCTCTTCCATGGTGGGCTATTGGAGCTTCTTTAATTGCTGCTAATATTTCTGCTGAACAAATCATTGGTATGTCCGGTGAAGGCTTTGTAGTTGGAATGGCTATAGCTGTATGGGAATTAACAGCTGCAATTGCATTAATTATTATGGCCAAATACTTTCTACCTTTATTCTTAGAAAAACAAATCTATACAATGCCTCAATTTCTTGAGCAAAGATTTGACAGAAGGGTAAGCTTGGTTTTATCTTTTTTTTGGATAATTGTTTATATATTTATTAATCTCACAAGTGTTTTATGGCTTGGATCTCTTTCTATAAATGCTTTAACAGATATTAGCATTGAAAATGCCTTAGTTTTTTTGGCCCTATTTTCTCTTGCTTATTCGCTATCAGGTGGTCTAAAAGCTGTAGCTATGACTGACATAATTCAAGTTGTATTACTTATATTTGGTGGTCTATCAGTTTCATATATAGCATTGAACTTAATTTCTGATTCAACTGGTATTATTAATGGTTTAAAAATAGTCTATCAAGATATGCCAGAAAAATTTGATATGATTCTTTCTAAAGACAATCCATCATATTCTAGCCTTCCAGGTATCTGGATACTTATAGGTGCAGGGGTCTGGATAGGCCACTTTGCATACTGGGGCTTTAATCAATACATCACACAAAGAGCTTTAGGGGCAAAGTCACTCAAAGAGGCTCAAAAGGGTGTAATGTTTGCTGCATATTTAAAATTATTAATGCCTTTTGTGATTGTGCTTCCAGGTATTTGCGCGGCAATATTATTTCCGTTATTAGAAAAATCAGACCAAGCATACCCAAGCATGATGACACTTCTTCCAAATGGGTTGCTTGGATTAACTTTTGCTGCACTAATTGCTGCAATTGTATCCTCATTAGCATCTATGACTAACAGTGTAAGCACCATTTTTACTATGGACGTATTTAAGAACTTCTCTAAAAATGAACCATCACAAGCCAGTTTGATAAAAGTAGGAAGATTTACTGCAGTTGCTTCGATTTTTATAGCGGCATTAGTTGCAAAGCCTCTTTTAGGTAGTTTTGAACGAGTTTTTCAATACATTCAAGAGTTCACTGGATTATTTACTCCTGGAATTTTAGTTATATTTTTAGTTGCATTGTTTTGGAAAAAAGCTACTACACTATCTGTATTGATTGCAGCGATTGCTTCAGTTATTTTGTCCCTAGCAATAAAATTCATCATGCCAGAACTAGCATATATTCACAGAATGGGAATAGTTTTCTTTATCTCGGGGTTTGCCTGTTTTCTAACTGCTTATTTACAAGGGTATCAGGATCAGATAAAAGCAATTAATTTATCTGATATTAATTTTTCTACATCAAAAGCTTTCAATATTAACTGGATCATTGTCACAGTAATTCTAGCTATAACTTATCTTACATTTGGATAAAAGAAATGAAAAAATTATTATTAATCCTTTTGTCTTTTAACCTTTCAGCAAATATTGACTGGTCTCATAACTCATCTTGCTCAATACCAAATAATGAAATAGTAGAAGTAGAAAGACTTCTTGAGAAAATGACATTAGAGCAAAAAGTTGGGCAAATAATAATGCCTGATTTAGATGCTGTTACTCCACTCGAAGCAAAAGAATTCCAACTCGGCACTATCTTAAATGGCGGAGGTAAATTTCCAAACAAAGAAAAATATAGCTCTGTTTCAGATTGGAAAGAAGTAAGTAAAGATTTTTATGAGGCATCTCCTCAAATAGATGGAGAAATTATTCCAATACTATGGGGAACAGATGCTGTTCATGGTCATAATAACGTAATTGGAGCTACAATATTCCCGCACAATATTGGGTTAGGATCAACAAGAAACTTCAATCTCATAAAAAAAATTGGAGATGTTGTTGCTAAAGAGCTTTTGTCTACTGGGATAATATGGACTTTTGCTCCTACAATTGCTGTTCCTCAAAATGATACATGGGGACGAACATATGAAGGATATTCTGAAGATCCTGAGCTAGTTTCACTGCTTGGTGAGGCAATGATACTGGGTCTTCAAGGTAGCTCAGATCAATTTCTTGATCAAAATCATGTATTAGCAACAGCAAAGCATTTTTTAGGAGATGGTGGAACGCAGGATGGTGTTGACCAAGGCAACACAATACTTTCAGAGCAAGCCCTAAGAGATGTCCATGGACTGCCTTACTTTAGAGCAATGGATGCTTGTGTTCAGTCTGTAATGGCAAGTTTCAACTCATGGAATGGCGAAAAGATGCATGGAAATAAAAACTTATTAGAAAATGTACTAAGAGACCAGATGGGTTTTAATGGATTAGTAGTAGGTGACTGGAATGGTCATGGTCAAGTTCCAGGATGCACAAAAAGCGACTGCCCTCAATCTTTAAATGCAGGCGTTGATATATTTATGGTTCCCGATGAATGGAAAGAGTTGTATATAAATACTCTCAATTCAGTTAAAGAAGGCGAAATTAATATCAGTAGACTTGATGATGCTGTAAGGAGAGTTCTAACAGTTAAATATAGACTTGGGCTTCTTAACGGAAGGATTCCTCATAACTATAAATATAATTTTATAGGTAATGAGGAGCATAAAGAGATTGCAAGACAAGCAGTTAGAGAGTCAATTGTCCTTCTAAAAAATAACAATCAAACACTTCCAATTAAATCAAATAAACATATTTTGGTGGTAGGTAGTGCCTCACAAAATATATCTAACCAAATGGGAGGCTGGACTATTACTTGGCAGGGTAGAGGTAATGCTAATAGTGATTTTCCTAATACACTAAGTATTTATGAGGCAATAGAAGAAAAAGCCAAATCAATGAATAGTTCTATTGAATATTCAGAAGATGGAACATATAAAAGAAAACCTGATGTTGTAATATTTGTTTATGGAGAAGAGCCTTACGCTGAAGGTGATGGTGATAGAAAGAATATCTTCTTTAGGAATAACAATAAAAATCTCATCAATTCTATGACAAATATAAATAACCAAGGCATTCCAAGTGTCTCTCTATTTATATCTGGTAGGCCTTTGGTTATTAATCAAGAATTAAATTTGTCTAATGCATTTGTTCAACTATGGCTTCCTGGGACTGCTGTTGAGGGTATTGGTGATGTTATTTTTACCAACATAGATAACAAAGTAGAGCATGATTTTGTTGGAAAGTTATCATATTCATGGCCAAGACTTTCCTCTCAGGCTGAGTTAAATTTTAAAGATGATGACTATGATCCTCTTTTTAAATATGGCTATGGCCTTAGTTATTCAGACAATATATACCTAACAAAGGTTTCTGAAGAGGATAAATCATTTAGGCCTGATGAAATTACTGTATTTATGGGTTCAGCATATCCCTCATATGGCGAAACAGTTTCCTATTTTAGCCCTGAAAAAAATGAACGAGTTTATGACGGCATAAACAGTGATATTTATATTGATAAAAACTCTGGTTTTAACATAACTAAATTTGATTACAAAAAACAGGATGATGCAAAGCTCATTAAATTTGGCCCTAAAAGTATTTATAAAACCTGGTTTATAGGCAGTGGATCCAGCGAAGATATTTCTCATATGGAAAATGGATCTGTTCAATTAATATTAAGGCCAAAAAAACTATCATCTGAAAAATTAACCTTAGATTTTGGTTGTTATAAAACCCAAGAACAAATAAAAAATTCTGAGTCCTCTGTCTGTTATAAATCCATTGATTTAACAAAAATTCTTAAAGATAATTTTGATAATAATTGGAAGGAAATAAATATTCCTATCCAATGTTTATTTAATCCAGATTTTGAACCTTCTAATTTAACATTGCGCTCTCAGTTTGGTTCTTCAGGCAATTGGGAAATAGAACTACATTCTATTAAATTCATTAATAACACAGGATATAATTCTTGCTCACCAAACATCAGCGATTATGAGTAAAATTTTATTAATTGATATTGGCGGAACTAATATAAGGTATGCTCTTGCAGAAGATGGTTCTAATTATCTTGATAGTACAAAAAAAATACCTTTGGATACTATCGATAACTTTCATGCTTTTATTTCAAATATAGTAAGTTCAAAAAATATAGATAACTTAGTTATCTCTGCAGCAGGCCCAAAAATAAATGGAAATATTACTATGACCAATAGAGATTTATCTGTTAATGAGCAAGAGCTTAAAGATAAGCTAGGTCTCAAAAGCTGCAGCTTGCTTAACGATTGGGAATCAATTGGGTATAGCCTATCTGACATTAAAGAGACTGAAATAGGGCTGATTAAAAATGGAAATCCATTCAATGGAAATACTTTTTTTATTGGTCCAGGTACTGGATTGGGTGCAGCTTTTAAGATGGAGGGAGGCGTCGTAGTACCGACTGAAATTGGAAATACGACAGGGCTCACCAACTCTTTACTTCTTAACTATGGAATTGAAAAACCCACAACAAACTTTGTCACTCTGGAGGATGTTGTTTCTGGCTCTGCTATATCAAAAATTTACGAATATAAAACTAGTGAAAAAATTTCATCTGAAAATGTAGTCAAGCTTTTTAGAGAGGGTGATAAAACAGCAAAGCTCGTTATAGATGGTTTTACAAAATCACTTGCTGAGGTTATCTCTGATATGGCTCTAAACTTTATTTCTGGTAATGGGGTCTATATAGCCGGAAGCTTAATGCGAACTATTGTTGAGCTTATGGATAAAGACCTTTTCGTTAGAAACTTTATGAGTAACAAGAAAGGGATACATAAAGACTTATTAGAAATGATACCTATTGGAATGATCAATCGAGAACACGCCTGTCTTCTTGGAAATTTAAATTACTACAATCTACACAAATAAATGAAAGACTTAAAAAATATCTTTATGGGTAAAACCCCTATCAATTTTAATCATGATGACATCATTGGTTCTGAGGTTGTTATTAATGGAGAGAATTTTTATAAAATTTCAAATGTAGAATCAATGCGACCATTTTTTATGAGTATAGTAAGTCCCTATAATCATTGGTTGTTTATATCAAGCAATGGGGCCTTGTCTGCTGGAAGAAAAGATAATGATAATGCATTATTTCCCTACTATACTGACGATAAAATCACTGAATCTCATGATATAACAGGAAGCAAATCTATCTTCCATATTACAAATGGTGATTCGTCTAGCTTGTGGGAACCCTTTAAGGTTGAAGCTTCAAGCGCATATAAAATAACAAGGAATTTATATAAAAACCTTAGAGGAACAAAAATTCTTTTTGAGGAAATAAATCATGATTTAGGACTTGAGTACTCTTACCAATGGAATATTAGTGACAAATTTGGGTTTGTAAGGAAATCTCTTCTTAAAAATAATACTAATTCTAATATAGATATTAGAATTTTAGATGGAATTCATAATATTCTTCCATGGGGTGTAGAATTCTATACTCAAAACTCAACAAGTAACCTTGTTGATGCATATAAAAGAAGTGAGCTTGTAAAAGATAGTGGTGTTGGTATGTTTGCAATGAGCGCTATCTTGGTCGATAAAGCTGAGCCTAGTGAAGCTCTAAAAACAAATATTGCATGGAGTTTAGGGTTAGATTCTTCAAAGAAACTCTTATCTTCTTCTCAGATTTATAGATTTATAAGAACAGGTAATGTTGAAGAAGAGTTTGATATTAAGGCTGAGAAGGGTGCTTATCTGCTCAATTCAAATATTTCATTAGATTCAAATAGTACTCAATCATGGATGATAGTTGCAGACGTAAATAAAGACGCATCTGCTGTCATGAATATTAATAAAGAGATTCTAAATAATTCCAGTCTTTGGAATGAAATTGAAAACGATGTCCAGTCATCATCTGATGAGCTTTATAAATTAACTGGATCATCTGATGGACTTCAGACCACCTCTGATAAAAGAAGAAATATTCGCCATTTTTCAAATACATTATTTAACATAATGAGAGGCGGAATTTTTGATAATGACTATTTAATTGAAAAGAATGACTTTTTTTCTTATTTAGAAAATGCAAACATTAAAATATTTAATAATGTTAAAAATGAACTGAATTCTCTTGAAAATACATTCACACTTTTTTATCTAAGAGGCCTTATTAAATCTTCAGAAGATTTAGACTTCAAACGTCTTGCAGGTGAATATTTGCCTTTAAAATTTAGTAGAAGACATGGCGATCCTAGCAGACCATGGAATCAATTTTCGATAAATACTACAAATGAGGATGGTTCAAAAATTTTAGACTATGAGGGTAATTGGAGGGATATTTTTCAAAATTGGGAAGCCTTGGCTTATTCATACCCTCAATTTATTGACAATATGATCTTAAAATTTTTGAATGCATCTACATTTGATGGCTATAACCCATATCGTGTAACAAAAGATGGGTTTGATTGGGAGACAATTGAACCTGATAATCCCTGGTCTTATATTGGTTATTGGGGTGATCATCAAATTATCTATTTACTTAAGTTTCTAGAGTTTGCTGAGGATTACTATCCAGAAAAAATTGAGCAATATTTCGTAAAAAATATATTTGTATATGCAAATGTTCCATACGAAATAAAGCCATACGATGAAATGGTTGTAGACCCAAAAAATACAATTATTTTTAATCATGAAAAAGAAAACAACATCATTAGCGCAAGGTCAAGCATTGGATCTGATGGTGCATTGTTGCTAGATTCTAATAAAGATATTGTAAGAGTAAATTTTATTGAAAAAATACTCGCAACTGTTCTAGCTAAGATTTCTAATTTTATTCCTGGTGCTGGAATATGGATGAATACGCAGAGACCAGAATGGAATGATGCAAACAATGCTCTTGTCGGAAATGGCGTATCAATGGTAACCCTATATTACCTAAGAAGATTTTTACAATTTTTTAATAATTTACTGAAAAAATCAAATCTTGAGAAGATTCATATTTCTGAAGAACTTAATAAGATTTTTCAAACTATTAATAACATATTTGTCTTGAATCAGTCTATTTTAGCTAACCAAGACATAAATGATGTTGATAGAAAGTTGATAATGGACTCTCTAGGAGAGGCAGCTAGCAGCTATAGGTCAAAAGTTTATAAATATAATTTTTCTGGAAATAAAGAGCCTGTTTCTATTAATGATATTAAAGATTTTATCGACCTTGCAACTAAGTTCCTAGAACACACCATCGATGTCAATAAAAGAGAAGATGGTCTATATCATGCCTACAACTTAATTAATATTGAATCAGACAAGGTTTCTGTTTCATACCTTTCTGAAATGCTTGAAGGCCAAGTTGGAATTCTAAGCTCAAAGTATCTATCAACCAATGAGAGCTTGGACGTTCTTAATTCATTGAAAAAAAGCGCATTATTTAGAGAAAATCAATATAGTTATTTACTTTATCCAAATAAAGAACTTCCAGGATTTCTAAAGAAAAATGTAATATCTAAAAATCTTGTAAAAGGATCTAAGCTTTTAGAGGTTTTAATTAAAGACGGCAACACTCAACTTATAAAAGAAGATTGCAATGGAGTCTTTCATTTTAATGGCAATTTTAATAATTCCAACTCTCTGAAAGATGAGTTTGCTAATTTGCCTAGCAAGTACTCAGAGCTAGTGAAAGAAGAAGAGCAGTTAATATTAGATATTTTTGAGCAAGTTTTTGACCATAAATCTTTTACCGGTAGATCTGGAACTTTTTATGGTTATGAAGGTCTTGGCTCTATTTATTGGCACATGGTATCTAAATTATTGCTAGCTGTATTTGAGGTAACAAGGGATTCAATAAAAGATGGAAGTACAAAAGATACGGTTGGAAGTTTATTTGATCATTATTTTGAAATAAATGAAGGTATTGGTGTAAACAAGTCTCCTAGCCTTTATGGTGCTTTTCCTACAGACCCATACTCCCATACTCCATTCGGAAAGGGTGTTCAGCAACCTGGCATGACTGGTCAAGTTAAAGAAGATATCCTTAGTAGATTTGGAGAGATGGGTGTTCTTATCAAGAATGGAAAAATTAAATTCCATCCCACAATAATGAAAAAAGAAGAGTTCTTAAAAGAGCCTAGAACATTTAAATATATTGATCTTGATAGAAATATTATCTCCTTGGAACTTGATAGCGGCATGCTTGGTCTAACTATCTGTCAGGTGCCTGTTATTTATCACGAAAGCAACAAAGAGTTGATAGAAGTTTTGTTTGCTGATGGTTCATCTAAGGAAATAGAAGGAGATGAGATTGATGAATCTTTGAGTCAAAGCATTTTCAATCGTGATAAAAAAATAGAAAAGTTGAAGGTATATGTTAAAACAAATAATGGATAATTAGTTCTGAAAATTTTTACAATAAGAAAAACGTTAATCATCACGGCACTTTTAATCCTGTTTACAAGTTTGGTTAATTTAAGTGGTAATAATAAAAATATGAATAAATCTGCAAAAGAATTTCTTGGCAATTCAAACTATCAGGCTATCTCATATGGAGGCTTTCGAGGCCAAACAAGACAAGATGAGCCTTCAATAGCTCAAATTAAAGAGGACTTGATGCTCATGAGTGCTCAAGGATTTAAAGTAATAAGAACATATGATGTCCATCATGAATTTGCAGAAAATACTCTTGAGTCAATAAAGCAGTTAAAAATGGATGATGATAGTTTTGAGATGTATGTAATGCTTGGGGCATGGATTGACTGCGAGAATTCATTCACAGATTCACCAAATCACAATCAAGAAGATTTAGAGGGCAATACAAAAGAAATTCAAGAGGTCGTTAGGCTTGCAAAAAAATATCCTGAAATAGTTAAAATTATAGCTGTAGGAAATGAATCAATGGTTCATTGGGCAACTAGCTATTTTGTCGCACCTAATATTATTTTAAATTGGGTTAACTATTTGCAGGATCTAAAGTTGTCTGGAGATTTACCAAAGAGCCTTTGGATTACAAGCTCAGATAATTTTGCATCATGGGGCGGGGGAGGTTCAGAGTATCATAATGAAGATTTAGAAAGTCTTATGAAAGCTGTTGATTATATTTCAGTTCATACATATCCATTTCATGATACCCACTACAACCCAGTCTTTTGGAAACTAGAGGATGTAAATTTATTTGATAACAAGTTAGATGCTATAGATCATGCAATGAAGAAAGCTGTTGATTATCAGTACGCGCAATTTCTAAGTGTTAAAAATTATATGCAAAGCATTGGTATTCAGAAAGATATACATATTGGTGAGACTGGATGGGCATCAATTGCTACTGATTTATATGGGGATGAGGGCACGCACGCAGCCGATGAATACAAACAGTCAATCTATTTTGATTTGACAACTAAATTATGCAATTCTTTAAAAATATCATGTTTTTATTTTTCAGCATTTGATGAACCCTGGAAGGATTCATCAAATCAATCTGGATCAGAAAATCATTTTGGATTATTTACGGTTGAAGGCAAAGCTAAATATGCTTTATGGTCAAGTGTTGATAGTGGTCTTTTTAAAGGCCTGGGTCGTAACGGTATAGATGTTCAAAAAACATACGATGGCAATAAGGAAGATTTAATTAAAATGGTTCAGCCTCCTTTAAGCTATATTTCGGAGCAATAATTATTATGAAAAAACTTACTTTAAAAATCTCAGCATTTGTTTTATTTGTATCCATTTCCTCATTTGCTAATGATGTTCAAGTTTCGCAAAAGAAACTGACACTAAATGGAGATATATTTTATATCAAAGGGGTATGCTATCACCCTGTTCCTCTAGGCTCAAAACATAGAAGCTTCGACACAATTGACCAAGACCTTGCTTTAATGAAAGAAGCGGGCATTAATACTTTGAGGGTATATAAACCTATAGATGATATTAAAATTTTAGATAAAATTGCTTCATATGGCATAAAAGTAATCATTAGCTTTGGTTATAACCAGAATGGCTTCTTTGATATTTTATCTGGAACTTATATAGACTATGTAAAAAAATATAAAGACCATGATGCAATTTTATTATGGGAGCTCGGAAATGAATATAACTATCATCCTGAATGGTTTGGTGGAGATATAGCAAACTGGTATAACGCTCTCAACAATGCATCAATAAAAATCCATACCATAGACAAGAATCATCCTGTATCGACTGCTCACGGTGATTTGCCTGATGAGCAAGCTAGAAGCCTGGTTAGTGATATAGATATGTGGGGTGTTAATGTTTACAGATGGGACCAGCCAGTTTCTATTTTAGAAGAGTGGTCAGATGTAAGCGATAAACCTATATATTTTGCTGAGCTTGGTAGCGATAGCTACATGACAATTACCAGAGATATATATGAAGAAGGTGTAAGCGAATCAGCTCAAGCAGACGCTAATATGATAATGCTAAATGCAGTTATAGATAATATTGAACTAAGTGCAGGTATTGTTATTTTTCAATTTGCTGATGGTCTTTGGAAGGCTGGAAATCCATCTAAGCAAGATGTAGGTGGCTGGGCTCCTAATAGCAGCGGAGTTCCTTATGATGGGACTGCTAACGAAGAATTTTTTGGACTAGTTGATATTGATAGAGGTAAGAAAAAATCTTATGAAGTTGTTAAAGATATATTTAATAAGCCAATTATAAACAGATGAGATTATGCTCAAATATAGATCTATAAAAAATATATAATATAAGCATGAATACTCAAGAAGCTGCCCATATAAAAAAGGTACCACTTTCTCATAAAATTGCCTTTGGCGTTGGAATGCTGGGAAATCAAATGTTTCCAGCTGCGCTAGGTATCTTCATGGTTGTATTAATACAAAACTTAGGCTTTAACCCATTGTTATACGGTGTTATTGCTTTTGTACCAAGACTTGTTGACGCAATAACAGATCCTTTGATGGGATTTATATCAGATAATACAAAATCAAAATGGGGGAAGAGAAGGCAGTATGTTTTCATCGGAGCCATTTTGACTGGCCTTTCATTTATAGCTATGTGGCAGCTATATTCACAAAACGGAATAGTATTTAACTTTTGGTATTTTTTAGTTTTATCATTAGCTTTTTATCTAGGCATTACAATTTTTAGCATCCCTTTTGTAGCAATGGGTTACGAGATGAGCAGTGATTTCCATGAAAGAACTAGAATTATGGCTATTTCTCAATTTATAGGTCAGTTTGCATGGGTTGTGGCCCCATGGATTTGGGTGATTATCTACAATCCAGATTTATTTGAAAGTCCTGAAAGTGCAACAAGACAATTGGCTGTAATTATTGGCATAGCCTGTACAATCTTTGCCCTTACTCCAGCCTTATTTATAAATTCAAAATCAACTCTTGATGATAATAACTTAATACCTCTTACAACTGAGAATATAGGCAAGAGCTTCAAAAATATATTTGTTATTTTTGGCGATGCTTTTAAAAATATCCCATTCAGAAAGCTATGCATTGCAACATTTTTAATATTTAATTCTTTTCAAACTATCGCTGCTTTTTCTTTTTTTATTATTGTTTACTATTTATTTAATGGGGATGCTGGTGCAGCTGGTGTTTGGCCAACACTGCACGGCTCAGTTGGCGCTATATGCACTAGTTTTATAGTAATACCAATACTATCTTCAATGGCTCAAAGGATAGGTAAGAAAGACACTTTTCTTATATCTCAAGCAGTTTCTGTTATTGGTTATATCTTATTCTGGTTTTTATTTATTCCTGGAAAGCCATATATGTTCTTATTTGCCTTACCATTCTTCTCATTTGGCATAGGAGGTCTTTTCACTCTAATGATGAGTATGACGGCAGATGTATGTGATTTAGATGAATTAGAAAATGGCCTACCAAGGAAAGAAGGCTCTTTTGGTGCTATATATTGGTGGATGGTTAAATTAGGAACAGCTATTGCCGGCCTCTTTTCTGGATTAATATTATATTTCGTAGGTTTTGAAGCGGGAATTGGAACTCAACCAGCTGGAACTATGGATGGTCTTCGTTTCTTTTACTCAGCAATACCAATTGCTGGAACCTTGGCAGCAATTTATGTAATGAAAGATTACGATATAGATGAGGAAAGAGCTAAAAAGATAAAACAAGAGCTTAGAATTAGGAATTCAAAATAAGAATGTCATATAGAAGTGAAAAATTTTTATCATTACTAGGAAAAAACCTAGATGATCTCAATGAAAATGAATTAAAAGAAATTTCAAGAAATATTCTTGATGACGGTCTTCATGGAATATGCTTTAGTTTATACGAAGATGGTCAAGAGCCTGGAAATGATATAACCGATGAGCAAATTATTAGACGACTTGAGATACTTAAGCCTCATACAAAATGGATAAGAACATTTTCTTCTTTAGAAGAGCATGGAAGAATTGCTAAGTTTGCAAAAGGCTTGGGTTTTAAGACACTAGTTGGGGCTTGGTTAAGTAGTGATCTTAATAAAAATGAAGAAGAGCTTTCAGGTTTAGTTGATCTTTCTAATGCAGGGTTTGTTGATGTTGCAGCAGTTGGGAACGAAGTCATTTATAGAAAAGAATTAGAGGAAGAGCAGCTTATAGACTACATAGAAAACGTAAAGAATAAAGTGGATGTTCCTGTTGGGTATGTTGATGCATATTATGAATTTAGAGATAGACCAAATATAACTGAAGCATGTGATATCATCCTCGCAAATTGCTACCCATTCTGGGAGGGATGTTCTGCTGAATATGCCCTGATATATATGAAAGATATGTTCCAAGAAGCATCAAAGGCAGCTAAAGGCAAAAAAGTCATAATTACAGAGACAGGATGGCCGAGCGAAGGCAGCAGCCTTGGTGGAGCAAACCCATCATATTTAAATTATTTAAAATATTTTATTAACTCCCAGCTGTGGTCAAAAAATGAAGATATAGAAATGTTTTACTTTTCATCTTTTGATGAATCATGGAAGGTTGATGCTGAAGGAGATGTTGGTGCTTTTTGGGGCCTATGGGATAGGCTGGAAAAACTTAAATTCTAGTTACAAAACTTATTTTATATTTATTTTCATTTAAAATATTTTGTGTATAATTCACATCTATTATGGCAGATAAAAAACAAGTAAAAGTATATTTAATCCCAGAAGGTGAAACGCGTGATCATCACACATATCACTATACTGCTATTAAAACTAGAAAATTCACTCTTGAAAATAAAAAGATGAGAATGAAGAAATTCAATCCAGCTAAAAGAGTACATGAATGGTTTGTAGAGGCTAAACTTCCGCCACATAATTAAGATTCGGACAATCTAATCTCAGTTGAAGAGATATCATCTCTAAAGCTTCCTTCATTAAATCCAGTACACCTTGATCTAATATCCTCAGGAATATTTATGTCTTCTAAAGATATAAATTTATCCTTAACCTTTCTTCCAAATACAAGAAAATGAATATTATGATCATTGAATCGTTCAACATGCTCTTTCATATCTTTATTACTTAGATAAAATTTTTCATCAAATACCCTTAATAGAGTATCTGCCCCAATAACAAATACGCTGTTAGGAAACATTTCTGCCTTTTCACTAAACCTACCTGCAGATGTCATGACCCAGCTATCATTTTCATCAAACTGATCTAGAGTTCTTTTAATTTCCTGGAAGGTGAGGGGTGGCTTGTCTGCATTCTTTGCACATATTTCAAAGGTAGTTTGCATACCTGTTTTCTTTTCTGCAAGATCTCTCATTCTTATGTGGCCTTCATGCAAGGGGTTGAATGAGCCTGGAAAAATTAGTTCAGGTTTTGACTTGGAGCTAGATACGTAATTAACTTCATTGTTAAGAAGTTTTACCCAGGATTTTTCAGCTATTGTTTTATTTATAACCACATCTTCACTATGACTAGGTTTATTGACCTTTATGCCACATGCCTCACCTAAAAGATGCATGACATAATTTGCAATTAGCTCCTCTTCTTCTTTCCTTGATCTTGTATTCTTATCAAGAATGCAAGCAACAGATTTGGTGTATGAGGAGGTTTGAAGAACTATATAAAATTTATGATCACCAATTTTCGTATAAGTTGTAGCTAAACTAGCAGTAATTGAAATTCCTATAAGATATTTTGATTTTGTTTTACTTGCAATATCGGAGCAAGATTTATAAGCGTTAGCAGCCATACTTAAACAAGTTTGCATTGAGCAATAATGATCAGGCTTTTTATTTAGATAAGCATCCATAGATTCTTTTGCATACGGTATGTATGACTCTAATATTGTATTAGATGCTCCTGGAACCTGAAGAAGAGATGATATAGCTTCAGTCCCACCACCACTCGATACAATTGTTACCTTAAATGGACTTTGATGTATTTTTTTTATTAACTCTTGCATAGGTAATAGGGTATTTGTTGCATTTTAACCTAATAAACAATATTTATTGTTAGAATAATTTATATGAATAAATCCTTAAACTTATTTTATATATTGATGTTGGTTTTTTCATCAAACCTTTATGCCCATGAGGTCAAACAAACTACATTTGCTTTCTGGGACAAACCAGATGTAAATTTATTTTATAAACTACCAAAAAACATTAACTCAAATACCAAGGTCCTTTTTATAATTCATGGTCAAAGCAGGAATGCAGATAGTTATATAGATCACTGGGTTAGCTTGGCTGAAGAGGAAAATGTAATTCTTGTTGCGCCACATTTTAAGAGATCAGATTATAGGTATTTCTTTCTTCTAGAGACCGCAAATTCTAATGGTGTTATTAATAAAAATGAGAGCGGTTATTTAACAAACTCAATTGATACATTTTTTAGCTTTTTTAAAAATAAATATAAATTAGATGCTAATAAATACTCAATGTTTGGGCATTCAGCTGGAGGTCAATTCTCTCACAGGTATTTAATGTTAAGCAATAATCCTAAAATTGATAAAGCGGTGTTTGCCAATCCTGGCTGGTACACTTTTCTTGCCGGAGCTAGATACCCATATGGCATTAAAGATATTCCAGTCACCATTTCTGATGAAGGTATTAAGAATTTCTTAAGTATGAGGAATACTCTTATGCTTGGAAGCAAAGATACTGGTTCAACAAGCTTAAACACTTCTCCTGGAGCCATGAAGCAAGGTGTGAATAGACTTACTAGAGGCAATAATTATTTTGATTCTCTTATTGAAACAACAAAAGAAAATGATATTCCATTTAGGTGGAACTATCAGCTAGTTGAAGGTGTAGACCATGATTTTAGAAAAATGTCTGATGCTGCTGCAAAAATACTGCTTTAAAATATTTCTTTAAAAAAAATATCACTTTTCCTTTTTACCTGCTCTTTAAAAGGTTCTTGGAACTTACTTAACGTATTATAAATAAGACCCATGCGCGGATTCTTAGACAATAAGCCATGGTTCTTCATTAAGAAATTCCAATACAGATAATTAAAAGGACATGAATCATCTTCGATTGTATTTTTTGGATTATATTCACAGGAAGAGCAATAGTTTGACATTCTATTTATATATTTACCACTAGCAGCATAAGGCTTTGAACCAACTACGCCGCCATCAGAAAAGGTTGCCATGCCAAGCGTATTAGGCAACTCAACCCATTCATAAGCATCAATATAAACTGACAAATACCAATCACATATATCGGCAGGACTTATTCCGCTTAACATCGCAAAATTTCCAGTAACCATCAACCTTTGTATATGATGCGCATAAGCATTTTTCTTAGTTGTATCAACCACATCTGCAATACAATGCATTTTAGTATCACCATCCCAAAAAAAATGAGGTAATTTATTAGTATTATTAAAGAAATTAAGTTCTTTGTAATGCGGCATATTAGACCAATAAATACCTCTAATAAATTCTCTCCAACCAATTATTTGTCTAATAAAACCCTCTGCAGAATTTAGCGGAGCTTCATTATTCCGATACCTGTTTTCAGCTTCTTTAATACAATCCATCGGATCAAGCAATCCAGAGTTTAGATAAGCTGACAGAAGGGAATGAAACATAAAAGGTTCATTTGCTTTCATAGCATCTTGAAAGGAGCCATAATTTTTAAAATAAGTATTAAAAAACTCTAACATTTGAGACCAGGCCTCTTCATGAGTTGTTGCCCAATTAAAGTTTTCAATATCACCAAATGAGTCATTAAAAATTTTATCTACTTCAACCATAACACCAATGGTAACTTCATCTGTTTTGACTGAAGATCTTTCAGGAATAACCTCTTTTAGAGCAGATGCCCCCTTTCTGTTTTCTTTATCAAGGTTCCATTTTCCGCCCTCAGGTTTTCCATTGTCCATAAGAACAGAGTGTTTTTTTCGAATCCATCTATAGAAATATTCTTGTATGAGCGATTTTTTACCTTTTGACCACAAATCAAAATCATCTTCATTAGATATAAACTTGGTATCTTCTAAAACCTTTAATGCTATTGAGTTGCTTTGGCAGAAGAACATTAATTCTTTAAGGGTTTGGTAATCAGATGGCTTGGTAACATAAAGCTTTTCAAATGGCTTTTCTGCTAATATTTTTTTCAATACAATAGAGAGTCCAGGATGATCTTTACAAATTTTTTCATGAATTATATTTTTATGACCCAAGGTCGGTATGTATTTTCTAATAGAGGTAATTAAATAAATAAGTTTCTGTTTATGATGAGGAAGTTCATAAAATGAAATCATTGGTTCAAAAAATAAAAGATCATCATCTTTATTAATATTCTTATAAACCAGATTATTTTTTGATAACTGATCTAAAAATACTAACCCTAAAGAACTCATGCGTTTATCAGATTTGCAAGCTTTTTGCCTGAATCATAGGCTGATTCTACTCTAGGACCAAGAGCCCAGTCTCCAATAGCAAAAACATCATTACTAATTTTCATATAACCCTCCTTAGTAAAATCTTTTTTGCAAAGCGCATATCTCCATTTAAAAACTTTTATATTATTTGTGAATGAAGATTTATTTATACCAAGTGATTTAACAATATCATCTATAGCTATAGATGCAATATCCAAATCTTCAAGGTCAAATAATTCATTGCTAACATTTTGTGTGAAATGAATAGTTATAGAAGTTGGGGATCTAGAACAAAATGCAGTTGATAATGAAGTCCAGCTCAATAAATTAGAAATATTCTTATAGCAGTTATGTTTGAAAAGCGCATCATCATTTAACAATACACCTACTGCTATACATTTTGAAAATAGCTCCTCTGAAGATCTATTATTAATATTTGCTAATGCATTAAATTGGGGCAGGGGGGTTGATGAGATTATTAAATCAAATTCCTCATCAGGAGCACCATCAAAACTTAGAGTTTTTTGATCTAAATTTACATTTGTCACTAATGTGTTTAATTTTATATTTTGTGATTGAAGATGATACTCAACAACATTATGTAATCCGTTTTGGTGAATATATTTATCAGATGATTTAATAATAGATTGACTGAAATTATCTAAAATTGTTCCCGATATAGTTTTACATCCAGCATCTTTTAAAAGCTGTTTAAATTCTGATGAACTAGCCTTTGCATATTGAGCGCCTAAATTAAACTTAATAATTTCATTTCTGTGCACCCTTGAATGCATTGTTAACCTTCCTCCAACCCTCTTAGCTTTCTCAAAAATAGATATATTGTGTGAACCTTTAAGATTGGCTGTAAACCCAACTGTGCTCATTCCAGCACCAATTATTCCAATATTCATTTCTAATCCTTGACACAAATGTCACATAAATGTAACATTAACCTATTATTTATAACATAACCGTAACAAAGGAGCCAAATATGAACAATTCATCATCATTCAATTCATATATTAAATCTCTTGCTGAAAAAATTAATACTTTAATGAAAAGCGGAGACTTAACAACACTATCTAACCAAATTTTTAGATAAATAGTTAAAATCAGCTCACTATATTCTAATAATGAGCTGATTTAAAATCCGATAATCTTCTTTCTTATAGTTTCTCCATCAATATTTTTAATTTCAGATGTGATCACTCTCTGCTTAGCATCTATTTTTAATAAACCATAATTAACTTCTGAGACTAAATCCTCTAATTGCAAAGAATCATATTCCTTTGGGTCTATAAATTTTCGCTGCATTGACTTGGGCATAAGATTTAAAATAAGTTTTTCATACCATGAGTCTGCAATTGCTTTATTTAATGAAGAGGAGGTTATTTCAACGATATCTCTATACTCATATATACCAGCTCTATGTCTATCCCCGGAAAGAATAATTGTTTTCGTTTTTATATTTTCTAATGCATTCAAAAGCTTTACTCTCTCATTTGGAAAAATCTCCCATTTCTCAAACTGATGAACTGTAGGCAAGACCTGCACAGATGATAGAAGTATTATTAAGTCAGCCTCATTTAATAGAGCATCATAAAGCCATATCCATTGATCTTTCCCAAGCATAGTAATATTTTCTTTATCCAAAGGCTCATAACCATCCTGCCTGTTCTTGGTTGAGCTCCTAAAATATCTGGTGTCTAGACCTATTATATTTAGCTTTAAATCATCAATATTGATAATAGAATTAAAATAAGTGCCTTCTTGACTTCGTCTTTTATCATCTTTTTTTGAATTCCAAAAATCTAAATAGAGTTGCTGGGCCTCTTTTTTATATTTATATTCTAAACCACCATCATTCACTCCATAATCATGGTCGTCCCAAATATAAAAGAGATCTTTCTCTTTAAGCCAACTTGGGATCATTTTTTCTTGTTTGTTATATGCAAGCTTCATTTTATCAAGCTTTCCATCCACGCTATCACCGTAGACGTTATCACCCAGAAAAATGAATGAATCAATACTCTCACCTTCTATAGTTTTCCATATAGGCTGAGGCAATTCTTGATCAAGGCATGATCCAAATGCAATTTTGTAATCATTTGCAATTGATTGATTTGATAAAAAAATAAAAAATAAAAAGAAAAGTCTATGGGTATATAATTTGTTCATAAATGAAGTATAACAATTTAGCTAAGGTTTAATGAGTAACAAATTTTTTGTAATTATAAGCTTTATCATTCTCTCAGGTTGTTCTGAAAGTAATTCAAATCAAATAAATTTGAGCACTGTAATCTCACCTGAATACAGCTCTTATGTAACTATAGCTAATTGCAATCTTCTAGAAGGCAACTCACTCATTAACCTTGAATCATTCTTATCTTCTCAAACTATTCAGAAAAAAGGCTCTAAACTTTCTTTATCTGTTCTTTTTCCAGATAGCTCTTCTTATGTAAATACATTTTTGATTTATGCAGAAGCAAACCTGGAAAATGAGGCAAGTAAATCAATTAATAATATTTATCTTAATGGTCTAGATACTTTAGCAAGCTGTGAATATGAAAAACCATACAAATCCACAAACTTATTTAAAAACATATCAACCTTAACCGAAGAGGGTGATTATGACATTACTGAAATTTTAAACTGTTCTTATAACGATGGTTTTAACTATGGATCATTTGTAATTGCAATAGATAGACTTATTCAAAAAATGGAAATGTTTAAATCAAAATATGAGATTGATTATATTGAATTAGCAGATAGTAAATCTTTTATATGGATTAATAGGTTTGATAACTCATTCTTTAAAGAAGAGCTACCTGAGATATGGCTTTCCAACCCTTTAGAATCAACTGAAATTCAAAATGAATTTAAAGACAATGCAATTTGCTATGACGCAACCGTATATAAAGAGTTCTCTCTTTAATAAAGAATTACTACTACAATAAACTTTACAAATATATTAGAATACTCGAATCTATTAGCGGGTATCGTATAATGGCTATTATAAGAGGTTTCCAACCTTTTGATGAGAGTTCGATCCTCTCTACCCGCTCCAATCTTTTATGTGTCTATATTCTGCTTATTATTAATTTAACCATTAATTTTAAATGAGTTATTAGGCCTAAATAATAAAGCAGGCTTTCGCCTGCTTTATTGACCTTGGGGATTAGAATTTAGAGGATATTCAAAGGTCTCATATTAATAGACCATGTAATTTTGCAAAAGTTCAAAATATTGCAAAAAACAATACAATAAGAATCCCATCACAAAACCAGATCCTAGTGGTATTTCATTGCTTGTACTTTTCCCCTTTAAAATATAAATCACAAGAGCGGATAGTGAGCCGAGAAGAAGAACAAAGGGCAGGGCAAAAATGCCTACTAATGATCCAATAGAGGATAGTAAGATAAAATCACCTCCACCTATTCCATCTATACCTCTTATCACTTTATATAATGTGTTAATAAACCATAAAGTAAAAAAGCCCACGAACAAACCGCCCAAGGAAATATAAAGTTGATTAAAACCAAAAGAAGGTATTGTAAATGTCTCATACATACCAATTGCAACGAAACCAACTAGAACCATTCCAAGGTTCAACCAAAAAGGCAGAAGAAAATATTTATAATCTAAAATAAATAGAATAAAGAAGCTAAAAAAAACTAAATAAGCGATGAAGAGCTGAGCATTTAACCCTAATATAAAATAAAGTAACAATCCAACTAATAAATGCAACAGCTCATTAAGAGGATACATCAAAGATATTGGTTCTTTACAGGCATCACATTCACCTTTTTGCAAAAGAAAACTAAAAATTGGTATTAGATTTTTTGGCCTAATAGCTTCACTGCATTGAACGCAATGAGATCTAGGAAAAAATAGATTAATATTTTTATTACCATCCTGCATCAGAGGCAGTCTGTAAATCATCATAGATGAAAGACTTCCAATGCATAAAAAAAATAGTATTAGAAAAGCTAATATCACTTACGTTTAGCTAGCCAAAAGCAAAAGAATAATAAACTTAATGCAAAGAATGCATATATACCGATTATCATTAATTTATCAATCATTTGTTACCCCCAAGGCGAATGAATCAGGTCTTCTGAAGTCTCCATAACCTGAATATGTATCATTTTTTTTCATTATTAATTGTAAGTTTGTAGCAGGTTTAATAATCTTTATAGTGTACCCAGTTTCCGTTAGCCATTTGCTGGAATCACTATCAATACCAAACTCAATTTCAAGTCTATCTGGTTGCCACTGATGATGGATTCTACTAGCATTATTTGCTTCGGCGACATCCATATTAAAATCAATCATGTTAAGTATAGACTGAAGAACTGCAGTTATTATCCTTGCACCCCCAGGTGATCCTGTTGTAAAAAAAAATTCGTTATCTTTAAAAGCTATAGTTGGAGTCATGGAACTTAGCGGCCTTTTACCCGGAACAATCTCATTAGCTTTTGCACCCAGAAGGCCAAATTGATTTGGCACTCCAGGTGACACAGAGAAGTCATCCATCTCATTATTCATTAAAATACCAGTACCTTTAATTACAACCCCAGATCCAAAGCTAGAATTTAATGTATAGGTTGAAGAAACAACATTACCGTCATTATCTACAACAGAAAAGTGAGTTGTTTCAAAGCTTTCTTTGTCAATATACATACCAGGGTTGATTT